>OOCM01000062.1_pt1 | contig 107939 bp, 87 predicted proteins | sample 1671111 | NCBI WGS metagenome assembly OOCM01 (sample SAMN06348123, study PRJEB24527) | human gut metagenome | biome: human gut; feature: ankylosing spondylitis patient; material: feces | host: Homo sapiens | place: China | collected 2015-10 | reverse complement strand
CTCTGCGACAGGAGCGCATCGTACTAAAGTACGAGCGTGCCGCGTTTCTTATACCCTGCCAAGGGCTACGGGGATATTTCGCTAAATTTCAATTTACTTAAAGTACTGTACACCGGATTCAAAGATCTTCATATCCTGCTCGCCATAGATGTTCATGGCCACAGCGGTATCTCTTCTCTCGGAATGTGCCATCTTACCGAAGCATCTGCCGTCGGGAGAGGTGATACCCTCGATCGCACAGTAAGATCCGTTGATGTTGTACTCCTCATCCATGGATACATTACCGTTCTGGTCAGCGTACTGGGTAGCAACCTGTCCGTTTGCAAAGAGCTTGTCGATCCATTCCTTCGGTGCTACGAAACGACCCTCACCATGGGATGCGGGGTTACAGTAGGTAGCACCCAGCGTAGCGCCCTGTAACCAGGGAGACTTGTTGGATACAACCTTGGTGTATACCATCTTGGAGATGTGACGGTTGATGGTATTGAAGGTCAGGGTAGGTGAATCCTCCTTCTGACCGGTGATTTCGCCGTAAGGAACCAGTCCCAGCTTGATCAGAGCCTGAAATCCGTTACAGATACCCAGTGCCAGTCCGTCTCTCTCATTTAACAGCTTCATGACCGCTTCCTTCAGCTTCTCATTCTGGAATGCTGTTGCAAAAAACTTCGCGCTGCCGTCAGGCTCATCACCTGCGGAAAAGCCGCCGGGGAACATGATGATCTGTGCCTGTGCAATGGACTTCTCGAATTCCTCTACGGATTCGCGGATATCCTCTGCGGTCATGTTACGGAACACTCTTGTCTCCACATGGGCTCCGGCACGTTCAAATGCCTTGGTGCTGTCGTATTCACAGTTGGTTCCGGGGAATACCGGAATGAATACGGTAGGCTTTGCGATCTTGTGCTTACATACATAAATACTGTCTGCCTTGTAAACATTGCTTGCCACTGCCTCGGTACCCTTCACTGCCTTGGTGGGGAATACCTTCTCCAGCTTGGAAGTCCAGGAAACAAGTGCCTCTTCCATGGTGATCTTCACATCACCATATACGAATACAGGCTCCTCGGTCACGGTACCGATCACGGTGTAATCCAGTTCCTTCTCTTCCAGTGCAGCCATCTTGTCTGCGGGGATCTCTGCCAGAATATCGCCCAGTCCGTTGTCAAACAGGTCGTCTGTGGTTACCTCATCGTCGATCTTCACACCCAGCTTGTTACCGAAGGCCATCTTTGCTACAGCTGCTGCCACACCCTTGGAATCCAGAGCATAAGCGGATACGATCGTACCATTTTCGGTCAGTTCGTGGATCTTGCCATATAATTCTGCCACATTCTCATACATCGGAATGTCGAAATCGTCTTTATTAATAGAAAAACGTACCAGCTTATTGCCGGGGGTCTTCAGTTCCGGAGTAATAATATCGCCATATTTTGCCACGTCCACTGCAAAAGATACCAGTGTGGGAGGTACATCAATATCATTGAAAGTACCGGACATACTGTCCTTACCACCGATGGAGGGCAGCCCGAACCCGATCTGTGCATCGTAGGCGCCTAACAGTGCTGCGAAAGGCTGGCTCCAACGCTCAGGATCGCTGGTCATTCTGCGGAAGTACTCCTGGAAGGTAAAGCGGATCTTGCTGAAATCACCGCCGGAAGCCACGATTTTCGCCATGGACTCTGTCACTGCGTAGACAGCTCCGTGGTAAGGACTCCAGGAGGACAGATACGGATCGAAGCCGTAACTCATCATGGTCACGGTATCGGTCTTACCTTCCAGTACAGGCAGTTTGGCTACCATGGTCTGGGTCTCAGTCAGCTGATATTTTCCACTGTAGGGCATCAATACACTGCCGGCACCAATGGAGGAGTCGAACATCTCTACCAGACCCTTCTGGGAACATACATTGAGGTCATTTAACAGTGCCACCCAGGCACCCTTCACATCGCCCTCTTCCAGTTTCTCACCTACAGCGGGAACAGCCCATTTATCAAAATAATTCTCTTCTTCGGAAGGAATATCTACTTTTACTTTGGTCTCCTGATGGGCACCGTTGGTATCCAGGAAAGCTCTCTTCAGATCCACGATGGGCTTGCCTCTCCAGTTCAGTACAAGTCTGGGTTCCTCAGTAACAACTGCTACGGGAACAGCCTCCAGGTTCTCTTCCTTTGCATAGCCCAGAAAAGTATCTACATCCTTAGGATCTACTACCACTGCCATACGCTCCTGAGACTCGGAGATTGCCAGTTCCGTGCCATCCAGTCCGGCATATTTCTTGGGTACCTTGTCCAGATCTACGGTCAGACCGTCTGCCAGCTCACCGATGGCAACGGAGACACCGCCGGCACCAAAGTCGTTACATTTTTTGATCAGACGGCTGACTTCCTCACGACGGAACAGTCTCTGGATCTTACGCTCGGTCGGTGCATTACCCTTCTGTACCTCAGCACCACAGGTCTCGATGGAAGTATCGGTATGTACCTTGGAGGATCCGGTCGCACCGCCGCAGCCGTCACGTCCAGTACGTCCGCCTAACAGGATGATGATATCGCCGGGATCAGAGGTCTCACGGATAACATTCCTGCGGGGAGCTGCGCCCATAACGGCACCAATCTCCATACGCTTTGCCACATAAGAAGGATGATAGATCTCTTTTACAAAGCCGGTAGCCAGACCAATCTGGTTACCATAAGAGGAATAGCCACTGGCTGCGCCTCTTACCAGCTTCTTCTGGGAGAGCTTGCCGTGCAAAGTCTCGGATACAGGAACGGTAGGATCCGCAGCACCGGTGACACGCATTGCCTGATATACATAGCCACGGCCGGACAGGGGGTCACGGATGGCACCGCCCAGACAGGTGGCAGCACCACCGAAAGGCTCGATCTCTGTAGGATGGTTGTGGGTCTCGTTTTTGAAAAATACCAGCCACTCCTCAGTCTCTCTATGGTCACCGTAATCCATCTCCACGGGAACCACTACGGAGCAGGCATTGATCTCATCGGATTCTTCCATGTCATCCAGTTTGCCGTCTTTTTTCAGCTTTCTCATGGCCATCAGTGCCAGATCCATCAGGCAGACGAACTTGTCCTCTCTGCCTTTGAAGATCTCTTCTCTGGTATCCAGATAGCTCTGGTAAGTGGTCTCTAAGGGAGAACGATAATAACCCTCACCGAATTCCACATCGGTCAGCTCGGTGGAAAAAGTGGTGTGACGGCAGTGATCGGACCAATAGGTATCCAGTACACGGATCTCCGTCATAGAAGGATCTCTCTTCTCATCATCATGGAAATATTTCTGGATATGCAGGAAATCTTTGAAGGTCATGGCAAGTCCCAGAGATTCATACAGAGCTTTTAAACTGCTCTCGTCCATATCTCTGAAGCCGTCAAAAACAGCAACATCAGCGGGATCATCATACACCGTGATCAGAGTATCCGGCTTCTCCATGCCGGTCTCTCTGGAATCTACAGGGTTGATACAGTAAGATTTGATCTTGGAAAATTCTTCGTCGGACACCTGTCCTTCGATCATATAAGTCACAGCGGTACGGATCACAGGTTCTTCGTCCTCTTTTAAGAACTTCACACACTGCACTGCGGAATCCGCTCTCTGATCGAACTGTCCGGGAAGGAACTCTACGGAAAATACTTTTGCATCCGCAGGAATCTCGATGGTCTCTTCATACAGATCATCTACGGGAGGCTCGGAAAATACAGTCTTGCAGGCTCTTGCAAACACCTCATCCGAAATATTCTCCACATCATAGCGGATAAACTCACGAACCTTTGCCACATCGATACCCAGATAATTTTTCAGTTCGTCGTGCAGCTCTTTTGCCTTGACGGCATAAGGTTCCTTTTTCTCTACATAGATACGTCTTACGTTGCTCATGTCTCTCCTCCGAAATTTTATACTATGCGACACTATTCAGAACCCCATTCGCAAAACCACATCTTGCGATGCTTACTTTTTGCTCATGTGGTTATCTCACCATATAAATATCATCAGATGCCCTTACAATGCGAGCCTTTGACGTACATATGATTATATTTACATGGTTCTGAATAGTATCATACAACATACTATATTTTCCCACAATAGCAGAAAACAACAAATTTAGATAGATTTTACCTGCCTTTTTGAACGGTTCGTCATTCATGCAGTCTGTGGATCAGCCGGTAAGCGATGTCCTTCTCGCAGATCAGGGCCTCCGTGTGGGCGAAAAATACGATGCCGTCCGTGGGGGCCAGAATCTTCTCCCTCACCGTTCCATCGTAAGGGTCTATAATTTCTGCCATCTCATTTCCATAGCGCACATCGTCTCCCGCATGTACTTTTCCCCGGAAAATTCCCGCCCGGTTCGCAGGTACATCACTCAGATCCTTTTCATATATAACATGACTGATATAGCCGGAATGACTCTCGTACCGGATCAGCCCCATACGTTTCAGGAAACGTAAGACCGCTGCCACCGCCTGTCTTGCACTCACCTCATCGATCTGGGTATTCTGATTCGTGTATACCGAAAAGGCGGCCGTCATCTCATCCTGCCAGTTATAATTCAGTGTCTTGGTATCGATGGGTACCGGCTTGCGCACCACCACATAAGGAAGTCCGAACAGATTCGCCAACGACGTATTCTGATAGCCTGTCTCCATCATACGCACATGGGGCACGAATTCTCCCGGTCTGTAAAAGGACGTAAACTGGATCCCATAAACGTAATCCCGGATCTCCGTAAGCAACGCATTGGTCAGACGGTCCGCCGGCTCCCCGTAATCATTTCCCGGAAAACTCCGATTGATATCCGCTTCCTTGACACCGAAAAAGCGGCGGCTGATATTCACGGAATAGGCATTGATGGTAGGAATCACCAGAATCTGTTTGCCGGCACTGATACAGCCGTTGTTTTCCAGTTCCCGCAGTGTCTTCACCAGTTGGGAACAGATATACATCTGCTGGATCTCATTACCTCTGGCTGCGCCCACGATGCAGGCAGACTTCTCGCCCTTGCCGAACTGAAAGCCCTTGATGCGCATATCTTCTCTGTAGGTCGAATGTATGGTATAAATATCTCTCTCAAACATAATCTTTTCACTCCGTCAGGATCCGCGCCAGCAGATCTCCTTCATAGACCACCGGATAAGCTCTCAGGGTAAACAACAGCCCGCCTTTTGCGGTACGGATCTGCTGCTTCACCGTCCCTTCAAATGGATCCACCACTTTCCCGATCAGATCTCCTTTTTTCACATAGTGGTTGTGCTCGATCAGTGGCAGGAACACACCGTCTGACTTGCTGCGGATAAACTCCACCTCACCGTCACTGGATATCGCAGGCTCCTGCACCTTTGGCTCCGGGCCTGTCCAGATCCCCATTTCACTCATGATGTGGAAAATACCGTCCACGATCTGATTACCGAAGGATCTGTGGATGTCATGCCCCTGTCCCATCTCCAGCACCAGTGTGGGAACTCCCAGCAGATTCATGGAATGGGCCAGCGTCGATTCATGCACCGTGGCAGTGGCATTCATCCAGATCATGTCGGCATTGGTCATTTTCGCATAGGGAAGCAGTGCCTCCGCAAAATCTTCACTGAGTCGTACCTGTGGGATCTCACGCACAAAAATATCACTGGCGTGCAGATCGATACAAATATCGGATCCGATCAGGGAATCCACCACAGTTGCCGTGATCCGCTCCATCATATCCCCCGATGCGTCTCCCGGAAACATACGGTTCATATCCATATCCAGTCTCGGCACCGTCCGGCTGGCCATGTCGATTCCCAGCGGATTCAATGCCGGATAGATATCTACGATTCCTTTCAAATACTCCGGATGCTCTTTTACTCTTCGCGCCGTCTCATAACAGATGTACTGTCCCTCCAGTTCATCCCCGTGGATGCCGGACACCAGACTGATTCTGGATAAATTCCGTTCTTCTCCCTCCGGACGGATCCGGTTCCTGCGGATTGCCAGATGTCCTCCCGCCGGAAGTTCCATGCTGATGATCGTTTCTGTCATACTTACCTTTTCCCTCTCTTTATCTCTTTGCAGCTTTTCTACACAGAAAATGCTTCAGGAAACTTTCCCTGAAGCATCATCACCCGTTGTCATATTAATCTTCTACACCCAATCCGCGCAACAGATACAGGATCTCACGATCCACCGCTTCCGCCGTCACGCCGATGGTCTGGGCCGAAATCTTCAGTCCTTCCAGCACAAACATAATATTTCTCGCAGTTCCCTCACAGTCCTCGCAGATAAACTCTCCGTTATCCACACCTGCCTCGATCAGTTTTTCAATGATCTTCACTGCGGAATCAAACTGCTTTTTTAAAATATTGTCTCTCTTGGGCAGTTCGTTTTCAAAATAGAATTCATAGGTAGCCTGCGTCAGTGTATTCTTCTTGCGCAGAAGCTCTTTCTTCTGCTCCTTTAAAAACAGAAGCAGGATATCCGCTGCGGTAGCATCCTCCGTAATACTGTCGGAAAATACGTCATCCGCCTCCTCACTCTCCATGCGCAACACTTCCATGAAGATCTGACTGGTATTCTCAAAATATAAATAGAGTCCGCCACGGCTGATGTCGCAGGCCTCTACAATATCCTTCATCGTTACTTTTTTGAAGCCCTTCTCCACAAATACTTCTCTGGCTTTCTCTACGATATATCGCTTTTTCTGTACTGATTTTTCTCCCATGGATCTATCCTGCCTTTCCCCACTCAAAGCTTTCCGTTCGCCGGTGTCTTATCCCAGAATTCAATGATCTCCTGCATCTGTTTCAGTACCAGATAAAAGATCCGCTCCGATACCGCCTCGCTCCACAGATTTCCCTTTGTTCTGCCGCCTAAGACATATTTTGACAGGATTCCTCTGAGGATATCCCATTCCTTCCATCCTGCTTTCTGAATAATATCCCGCTCCTCCTGATGAGTGCGGATCCGGTGTCTTGTGTATACATAGGCATAGTTGCGATCCATCAGGGGACTTTTCGTCGCTTCCCTGACGAAATTCAGGAGAGTCCCGTCATATACCGGAAAAGACACGGAATTCACTCCGATATCCTGTCCGCTGTAGATAGAGCTGGCTCTCTTGCCGGCGCTCTGCTCCAGCCAGGGCAGGTAGGGAAGTAACGGCCTCACTGCCTGCTTATATGATTCCAGCAACTGCTCTCTGTATTCACTGCTCTGTTCCATAACCCCAATATACCTTTCCATGTACCGTTTTCTACCGAAAACATCGCTTTTTTCGTCTGTCAATGTAAAAGTGACACATATGTAGTTTTATTTTATCACATTTCTATCAAAAGTACAGTAGAAAATTGTTGGTATTATGGTGTATAATGTGTATTAAATATTTGTATGATAAGACGAGGTATTGGAATGGCTGGAATCGTATTGGAGAAGGGGAAAACTATATATAGCTATGGGCAGCCCATGACTGCATTGCATCTGATTACCAACGGTAAAGTAGATGTATCATATCCCGGCGGCTCTTATACTCTGGGAAAGGGAGACGTGATCAGTATCTGTGAGATCTGCTCCGAAATCCATCTGCTGGGCTATACCACGTTGGAGGATACAACGATCCTGACGTATCCCCTGACCAGTCTGGATTCCCTGAATGATATTCTACAGAAGCACCCGGACGTAGCACGTCTGTTCTGTCTGTCCTGTTTCCGTCAGATCAATATTCTGCTGAACCGCAGTTCCATTTCGGAATTGAACTGCAGTGAGCTGTATCGTACTCTGACAGATGATATTGCCACCTACAATACACTGTGTAGCCGTTACCGTCTGCAAGCGAGATCCCTGGAACATTTCGATGAGCTGAATGCTTTTCTTGGGGATGATTCACCGGACATCTGGCTGAACGGCTATTACATGGGCTTAAGCAGGATCCTGGCTTCGGACAATTACCGGATCCTGGTACAGGAGTCGGATCTGTCCATTGGTATGCTGCGTAAGGGAAGTCTGGACTTCCGCCGTACTTACCAGAGCCTGGAGGAACAGTTCCACTATCTGCAGCAGGTCGGTTCCTTCTATTTCCGGGAATCCGGCAACGATCTTTTTGATTTTTATACTTCTTTGTTCTATAAACTGGGACAGGATAATGAAGACAGCAAGGCGGTCTACGACCGCATTCATCGTATGCTTTCTAAGGCCGGCGATCTGTCCTTCATCGATCAGGAACTGTTTGCCTCCAGATCCCAGACCTTCCAGAGCAGCCTGAATCTCATGGAATCCAAGGATTCCGCTGAGGCAGGTTCTTCCGGAGATTCCGAGATCCTTGGCAAGCTTGCCGGATCGCTGAACACTATTCTGGATTACGCCGGTTCGGATCTGGATACCGTGACCAGCTTCCGTCAGCATGTCCACGCTTACAAGCTGCTGTCCGACCGGGCTTCCCAGGATCAGGATGTCGCTCTTTTACGCAGACAGCTGACCGAAGAATTTTATCTGCTCTACTCCCTCCTGTTCACCCAGACGCTGGAACAGCCGAACATTCCCATGCCGGTCAAAATGTTTCTGTATTTCGGTTATGTGGATGAGGAGCTGGCCGGTCTGAAAAATGCAGTCACCCTGTACCGCATGGCAGAAGCCATGTCGGATCACAGCGATATCGGTGTCTATACCTTTTATGACTGGCTGATGGCCATCTTCCGCGGGAAGAAATCTCCCAGCCGGAACGAATTTGACCAGGATTATTCCGATTATATTCACAAACAAAAGGTCGGTGGCAATATTACGGATGCAGAGCTCAAGGCATTGGAGAACAATCCCATGGCCAAGGTCAATTACGAGCTCCGGAATATGTTCCCTCAGGTCAACAAGATCACCTTCGGACGGATCACTACTTTCTGTCCGCTGTTCTGCGCAGATGATGTGCTGAAGGATCTGGAAAGCTCCTATGTCACCGTTTCCCGTGTCTCCCAGATTCTCGAGGAGATCCGCCGGGTAGATTACACGGCATTCTATAGAGAAAGTCTGGATATGGAGCACATAGATGTCATGGGTAAGGAGACAATTCATCTGGAATATCTGCCGGACATCATCCTGATGCCCAACGTCGGTATCCGCGGTGTCATGTGGCAGGAAATTGAGGGCAAGCGCCGTAACAGCCCCGGTCGTATGGTCTTCTCCATTTTCCATCTGGAGGATCTGAAGACGACCTTCACCCACCTGACCGGTGAATTCCGTTGGGAGCTGTGCAAGAGAGTCCAGGGTAACCGCTGGAACGATGTCTCCATCAGTTCCCTGACCAGTGAATATTTCGATTATATCCAGTTCTACCGCAAGAACCATGATCTGAGTACAGAGGCCAAGGAAAAGGTAAAATCCAGCCTGCAGCGTGCCAAGAACAGTTTCAAGGAAATGTTCGTAAGGGATTATATGATCTGGGTGCTCTTCGAAGGTGCCGGATCCCCGAGACTGAACAAAGTAGCCCGTCAGATCATGTTCACCTACTGCCCGTTCCCGGAGGATATTTGCAATACGCTGGCTCAGAACCCGTTGTATGCCGATCTTCTGGATCGCCGTAAGATCAAGATAGCCCAAGGCTTACATCATCTGGATGTTCTGACCCGAAAGCTGCAAAACGGTAATATTCCGGTTCCCGAGACCGTGGCACAGGAACGCTATTATTTAAGTGGCAGCAAAAAAGCATAGCACATACATATAGCAAAAAGATTCACTCTCCACCCGGGGAATGAATCTTTTTGTTATGTTGTCTTATTTGCTTTCAGATACCTTATGCGTTTGCCAGCTGTTTGCCAAGTTCTCTGCACTCTGACAGGCCATCCTCGTCCGGTGTCTCATGGCAGATCAGGCCCTCACCGTTCAACACAGTAGCTCCTGCTGCTTCCATACGGGTGCTCCAGTCTCTCATCCACTCACCGTCTCCCCAGCCATAGGAGCCGAACAGTGCGATCTTTTTGCCGGAAGCAAAGCCTTCCACATCACATACAAAAGGCTCCATCTCGGATTCCTCCAGGACTTCCGCTCCCATCGCGGGACAGCCCAGTGCAAACTTGGGAGCAGCCTTTAGTTCGTCAAGGTTGGCGCCGGTCACAAATACTACCTCCGCTTCTTTCCCGGCTTCCCGGATACCCTCTCCGATGGCCTCTGCCATAGCCTGGGTGTTACCACCCTGTGTCCAGAATACTACATAAATCTTATCCATTTATTTTTCCTTCCCTTCCGCACCTTTCCGTGCCTGTTTCTATGCTGCGGTACATCCGCAGATATCTATGATTTCTGTCATCTTTAATCCATAATGCAACAGCTGGATCAAATTTTCCCTGGCATATTCATATTTTTCAAAAAGTCTCTGTTTTCCTTCTTTATCCGCATATACTTTCCAATAACCGGTGCAGAGGCTGTTCTTCCCCTGATGTCTGATAAATCCTTCCACATCCTCCGGGGGATATCCTAACAGCAATCCCAGTTCGTGGGGGAACGGCTTCCCTCTCTCTGTATAGGTTTCATAACGATCGCAAAATACCGGCAAAATATCCTCCAGTCGATCGGATTCGTACCCTGCCTCCCGCAGCAGTTTCTTTACCTGCGGCATTTTCAGATACTTTTCCAGCCGGTCTTCCCGATACAACAGTATTACCATTTTCTCCTCTGTCTCCAACAAGGGATACAGGGAAAGCACACTGCCTTCAACGATCCTTCCCACCTGTGTAAAGCCTTCCGGGGAAATCGTCAGCAGATTGGAAATCTTAAGTCCCGTGATCAGCGGTGCACACTGCAAAGCCAACTGTAGTTCCACATCGTCTGCTTCCATTTCACACAGGATCTCCCACGTTTCCTGACTCAATCAGCGCTTCACCTCCTGCCATCCAAAAGTCATTGAGTTAGTTGTAGCTAACCTATATAAATAATATAGAAAAAAGCAGTTCCCGTCAAGGGAACTGCCTGATAGAAATTCTCAACATATAAACTTTCAAAATAGCTTTGGGGATTTCCATTCTCAGATCTTTCTGCGGTCCAGCCCTGTACTGCGATAGTATTCTGCCTTGTCCTGATACATCCGTCTCTCGGACTCCGTCAGTAAATGATCCTTTCCCACGGCTTCCAGAGTGTTCACCGCTGCTCCTACTGCCATGGAGACATCATGAGCTGCCAGCTCTGTTTTTAATTCCTCCACCTTTTGATAGAATTCCTTTTCAGAAATTCCAGTGCACAGAACCACCAGTTCATCTCCGCCGATACGGAACATTCCATTTCCCTCAAATACACGTTTCAGGCAGTCACAGCACCTGCAGATCAGGCGGTCTCCGGTGGAATGGCCTTCACTGTCATTGATCCGTTTTAATCCTGTAATATCACAGTATACCACACCGATGGGCTCGGTATGATCCACCTGCTCAATGTACCTCTTCATAGCATAACGGTTCCCCAATGTCGTCAGCGGATCCGAATAGCTCATCACTTCCAGCTCCCGTACCAGATTTCTCTGCTTCAGGGACGATACGATAAAGTGTCCCATGATCTGCAGCATCTCCGACACAAATTCAAAATATCTGGTCGAAGGATTGTCTACTCCGTAGAAGCCGATTACTTTCCCATCATCATAAAGCGGAACCACCACCAGGGAATGAATATTCTGTCTTACCAGAACTTCATACATCTTCGGATCCACATCTTTCATTTCTTCCAGATTCTCTGTGACAATACTCTGATTCTCATCAAACTTCCGATACCATTCCGCGAAGATCTCCGGCGGTAGATCCTGAAGGGTATCCTTTTCCGGTAAGACTCCCTTGGCTACCCATTCGTATGTATTGTGGTCATGATCGTGGTCATCCTTTTCAAAAATATAGGCCCGTCCCGCTTCCAGATTCTTTCCGACAAATTCCAGCAGCACCTGCAGTGTCTGATCCATGCTCTCCTGCCGCTGTGCCACACGGATGGCCTCATTCAACGCAGCCTCCATATTACGGTAATCTTCGGATTTGTGCCCTCTCTCATTCAGATTGCCGCAATCTATGGCGATTTCCATACGGTATTTTCTCCCGTCTTCTTCTACCAGTGTGTCCTTGATATGAAGTTCTCTTCGCAGCAGCGGATTGTAATATTCCCATTCCTTAAAAAAACCCGGCTTTAACTGTTCATTATTACACATTCCACAGGGCAGAGAATTTCCCTGCAATATCTCATAACACTTTAACCCGATGATCTCTTCAAGACTTTGAAATCCATAGCTCTTCAGAGTCTTCTTGTTCATATATATCAATTCATGAGTCTCTGCATCTGCCACATATACATATTCACCCAGATTCTCGAAAAATTCCCATATTTTACTCATATACACCAACCTGTTTCCGTATTCTTCCCCTCATTATAACTAATCAGTATACACTTGCAAACGCTTTACGGCAAGCCTGTTCTCTCAAAAATGTCTGTAATAATCTCACATCATCCGTGATCACACCGTCCGCCCCACAGTTTACGATCCGAAGCATGGCACCGGAAGTATTGGCTGTCCACCCGTATACCGACTTTCCGCAGTAATGAATGGCATCTACCATATCCACTGTAAGATTTCTCCCCTCGATGCTATAGCTGTCGGCATAGTCCAGCTCATAATCCTCTTCTTCCAGATCATGGGCAATAAAAACTGTTGAAATCCCCGGTTCCAGCTCCTTCATTTTCTGCAGGATTCCCTTGTTCATGGAGCCTATAATACACTCATCCACCATATCATAATCCTGCAGCAGAGTCAGCACGCTTTCCTCCAGTGCATCCTCCTGTCCGGTATATTTCAGTTCGATCATCAGAGTGATCCTGCCTCTGGCACAGGCAAGCATTTCTTCCAGTGTCGGGATCTGTTCTCCCCAGTATGCTGCCGAAAAACCGCTGTCCACTTCCAGGGTTTTGAGAGCATCTGCCTCCGCATCCCATACGCAGATATCCTCTCCTGTGGTCCGTTTAAAATTACTGTCATGCATAACGATCAGGGTTCCGTCCGACAACTGCTGCACATCAATCTCTGCAATAGGCGCTCCATCCCGGATGGCCTGTTCCAGGGCCGCCACCGTGTTCTCCGGAGCTACTTTTGCCCCCGCCCGATGCGCTACCACGATCACAGGAGCGTCTTTACCTGCGGCCTGTACCTGCGGCAATACACCATATGTCAGAAAATAGAGGCAGAGAAGCATAACAATCGCTGTTTTTCTGATGATTTTCATCACATTGCCCTCCCATGAAAGTTATTTGTCAATTTTATTGTAACTATTGACTATAAACTCCATACAAGGAAAATGTTAACTTTTTGTAAATATTCAGAGCCACGTAAATATAACCGGAGGAACGTCGAATGCTTGCATTCGTAAGATCCTCTGGCTATATTTATGTGGCGAAGTAACCACATGAGCAAAAGGAAAGCATCGGAGATGCGATTTTGCGAATGGGGTTCTGAATATTACGACTATTCAGAGCCATGTAGCTTCAGGCAGGGTATTCGGCAGATGCTTGCATACGCAAGAATATCTGCCTGAAGTTATAGGGCGAATTATCGTTCTGAATCGTCGGTAAGCCCGGATAAGCGTACTCACTTCCGTAACATCACTACCAGTTCATGAGCCAGCAGTGGAAATGCTGCCAGTACATTCAATAGCAGCCATTCCTGTCCGGACAGATGGGAGGTTCCGAACGCTCCGATGAGAAACGGTACTTCTGTTACCGCAAACTGCAGCGCAAATCCAATAACACAGGCCAACACCATCAGCGGATTATCCCAGGGTCTCATGGCAAATACGGACTTCTGCATATCCCGCATTCCTACTGCATGATACAGCTGGCACATTCCCAGTACTGTAAAAGCATAGGTCTGGGATCGGGCAAGTATTTTTTCCCGGGACAGTAATTCACGAAGTCCCTCCACCCAGTCAGACAGATTCCAGGACAGTTCTCCCCTGCCTGCCATGATCCCACAGGGCAATACCAGAAATGCCGCCAGACCGATACCGGTGATCAGCGCTCCATAGAGTAAGGTACAGGCCATTCCGCCCCGGGCGAACAGACTCTCCGCTGCTTTTCTTGGAGGACAGCGCATCAGGCTTTTTCCGTCATTTTTATCCACTCCCAGTGCCAACGCCGGAAGGGAATCCGTGATCAGATTGATCCACAGTATATGACTGGATTTTAGAGGGGAAGCCAGCCCCAGAGCCACTGCTACGAACATGGTCATCAGTTCCCCGAGATTGGAGGACAGTAAAAATATCACCGACTTGCGGATGTTTTCATAGACGCCTCTGCCTTCCTCGATTGCCTTTTCAATCGTTGCAAAATTATCATCCGTCAATATCATGTCCGCCGCCTGTTTAGCCACATCCACGCCGGTTCCCATGGCTACACCGATATCTGCTGCTTTCAGAGAAGGAGCATCGTTCACACCATCCCCTGTCATGGCCACAATCTCCCCATTCTGCTGCAGCCCCTTCACGATCCGTACCTTCTGGGCCGGAGTCACTCTGGCATAAACCCTGATATTCCTGATCCTCCTGGCAAAAGAAGCATCATCCAGATGATTCAGTTCTTCCCCTGTAATACACTGACTGCGATGCCCTGCAATCCCCAGCTGTCTGGCAATGGCATAGGCGGTATCCACATGATCCCCGGTGATCATTACTGTAGATACACCTGCACGGCGGAAAATCTCCACCGCTTCCTCCGCCTCCGGTCTGGCAGGATCACGCATCCCCACAATTCCCAGGAATGTCATACCTTCTTCCCCACACCCGGGAGTGTTTCCGCTCTGTGCTGCCGCCAGTGTCCGAAGCGCCAGGGAATTCATGAGTTCTACAACCTCACTGATCCTTTTTCTCTGTCCGGCTGTCATTGGCACACTTCTTCCGTCCTGTAAAATATGGGTGCAGTGCTGTACGATCACATCCGGTGCCCCCTTCGTATAGGCAATGCTTCCCTTATGCCCTCCGTTTTTCGGGATTCTGTGATAGGTCGTCATCATCTTCCGGTCCGAATCGAAAGGCTTTTCATCATAGCGGGGGTACTGCTTCTCCAGACGTTCTCTATGCATCCCCATCTTCTCTCCGAAGTCTAAGAGCGCCAGTTCCGTTGGATCTCCGATCCGTTGCTCTCCCTGCAGGGAAGCATCGTTGCACAACAGCATTCCCCGGAGCATCTCCTGTACGCATCGGGATTCTCCCCTGCCATTGCTGCCGGCAGCATCCTCCAGCACATCATACCACCAGCATTTTTCCACCGTGAGCCGGTTCTGGGTCAGTGTGCCGGTCTTATCCGAGCAGACCACGCTGACCGCTCCCAGAGTCTCAACGGAAGGCAGTCTGCGGATGATCGTATGTACTTTGACCATTCTGGTCACTGACAATGCCAGACAGATCGTCACCACTGCCGGCAGACCTTCCGGCACCGCAGCCACCGCCAGGGAAATCGCCACCAGCAGCATTTCCGGAATATTTCTGTGTTGAAATACCGCCAGCAGAAACAATGCCGCACATACTCCCAGCGATAAAATACTCAGAAGCTTTCCCATATCCCCCAGACGTTTCTGTAACGGTGTCATTTCCTCTTCCGCATCTGTGATCATGGAGGCGATCCTGCCGATCTCCGTGGCCATGCCCGTAGCTGTCACGATTCCTTCTCCGTGGCCATGGGTCACCACAGTAGACATATATACCATATTGACCCGTTCAGCCAATGGAATCTCGTGTCTGCAGTCTGCCAGAAACAGCGCATCTTTTTCCACAGGTACCGATTCTCCGGTCAGGGCGGATTCCTCTACCTGCAGATTGGAGCTTCTGGTCAGCCGTATATCCGCAGGTACCTGTGCCCCTGCCTCCAGGTCTACCAGATCGCCCGTCACCAGTTCCGCCGCCGGAATCTCCTGACGGATACCTTCCCTGATCACAATGGTCTGTGGACTGGTCAGCTTTTTCAACGCTTCCAGTGCCTTTCGGGCTTTTCCCTCCTGCAGCATGCCCACCAGGGCATTGACCACTACCACAGTGCCGATGATCACGGCATCACTGAGCTCCCCCAGAAAGACGGATACCACAGCTGCGATCAATAATATGTAGATCAGCGGGTCCTTTAACTGCTCCAGAAAAAGCTGTATTTTCGTCTTTTTTCTGGCAGCTTTCATTTCATTTCTGCCATTTTGCTGTAAACGACGAAAGGCCTCACCATCGGTAAGGCCCTTCACTGCGTCACTTTTCAGTTCATTTACGGTTTCCTGTATATTCTGTTTTTCGAACACGGCTGCCTCCAATGCTTGTTTCTATTAAGCATTGTATGTCATATCTTCAGAATTCATTACACCGAATCATCGTACATTTTGATCTCTTAACTGGAATGCTGCGGTCAGCTCGTTCATGTTGGTGGCCTGCGCAGACAATTCCTCACTGGTGGCAGAAGTTTCTTCTGCGGTCGCAGAGTTGTTCTGCACCACTGTGGATATCTGTTCAATGCCCTGTTCGATCTGCATCATGGCATCTGCCTGTGCCTTGGATTCTTCCATGGCTTTCTTGGACTCGTTGGCCAGATCCTCAATGCCTTCCACGACCTTCTGCAATGCTTCGGCTGTCTTGTCCGTGATCTGGTTGCCATGCTCAATCTCCTGCAGGGAAGTCTCAATCAATTCTCTGGTATGTACCGCAGACTGTGCACTGTCATCTGCCAGCTTACGGATCTGATCCGCAACCACTGCAAAGCCTCTTCCGGCCTCTCCTGCTCTGGCTGCCTCAATGGCTGCATTCAGGGATAACAGATTCGTCTGGGATGCGATATCCTCAATCTCACCGATAATATCGCTGATCTGCCTGGAAGTATCGTTGATACGCTGCATGGCATCTGTCAGACCCTTCATTTCCTCTCCGCTGTCCTTCGCCTGCTGCTGGTAATCCATAGCCTTCTGGTAAGAACCTCCCAGTGCCTTGGCATTCTTCTCCACGATCTCGGTTACATTCGTGATGGTAGCCTGCAGTTCCTCTACGGAACCGGCCTGGTCGGTAGCACCTTCCGCAAGTCCCTGGGCAGCATCTGCCATCTGGTTTGCCCCCAGAGATACCTGTCCCACTGCCGTCTTGATCTCATTAAGTGTCTCACTGAGCTTATGGTTCAGCTTACGGATAGATTCCAACAGTCCCTGAAAGTCTCCCACATAGGCTTCTGCACACCCTGAAGTCAGTGCGAAGTTTCCTTCCGACATTTCTCCCAACAGATAATCCGCATCGCCGATGACCTTCTGCAGATTGCCGGATAGTGCTGCGGTAGCCTCTGCCAGGATCTGTGTCTCATCCTGTGTCCGGATCACAGGTGCCGGAGTATGCAGATCGCCTTCCGCCAGCTGACGTATTCTTTCGGTACATTCCGCCACCGGTTCACCGATCGCCTGACCGATCTTTTTTGCCCTGCGCACACTGAAACATAAAGCTGCAGCACCTATTGCTACACCAATGACAATACATACAACGGTAGAACCAAGGAAATCTGTCAGTGGTGCATTTACTGCCACGCTCCATCCATTGGTTCCTTCTATTGGTGCATAAGCCTGTATTGTGATGGTTCCGCCTTTCATATAAGTGCCATATCCGGTTGCTCCGGTCATCATCTTCTGCTCTACCTTTGCAATTCCCCGCAAAGATCTGTCCGTCTGAGACAGTTCAATGTTGCTCTTCTGCTCCTGGGCAATCGCAGAATCACAGTGAGCAATGGTGATACCTGTTTCTCCCAACAGATAGCACTCGGAATTCTTACTGACAGAGACTGCCGCAGCAATATCATTTAAGAACTCCGGATCCGGCACAACGAATACCACGCCGACAATATCACCATTCTTATCTCCGTCTGCATATACGGGTGCGGAAATGATAACGCTGAGCTTACCGTCTGTCTTTGCAATCACGGGATCCGATACCACGACCTCTCCCTGCATGGATCTCTTAAAATAATCACGGTCACTATAATCGGTTCCGTCATAAGCACAGATACCGTTGGAGCCGATCAGCTTGCCTCTGACCATTCCATAAGCTTCCATGCGTTGGTTGATATACTGCTGTTTCTGCTCCTGGGTAAATACCGGAGAAGACAGCTGGTAACTGCATCCGAGTTCGGATACGATCGTCGTTGTCACCCGTAGTTCCTCATTGATACGGTCTGCGGAAATCTCTGCCACCACCAGCATATCGTCTTCCAGTGTTCTCATGGTACTGGACAGATTCAGGATCACGGTAAGGATGACCAACGGAATAATTGAGAACACTACCAGCCTGCTGATTGCCTTCTGCAGACGTTCCCGGATCGTCGTCATGCCGGGTGTCTGCCCCTTTGTGCCCTTCTGTGATGCTTTTGTACTCATATGTCCTCATTTCTGCGCTGCATTTTTATTATATGCTTTATTTTCCTGTACTCTATGAAGTGACCACTTATCCGGCAGCGCCCGGATATCCCATGCATTTCCTTCATTTTGGGACGGTGATCTTCTGCTGAGATACTTAATTTTATATGTCGATTTTATTTTACCATGATTCAGGAAAATTTTCTATCTTTTGAAGCCCAAAAAGAGAGTTAATATTCCGTTAAGAATATCAACTCTCTCCTGTCATTTATCTCTCTATCCCCTCATGATAAGAAATACCCTGTTAATAGCCGAACTCCTGGGCAAAATACAACTTGCCATTGGTCTCATAGACCGCAATGCTGCAGGTGGTAAAATCGCCTGCCAGGATATTCGCTGCGTGTGTAGGAGAAGCCATCCAGGCATCTACTACACTCTGTGCGGAATCATAGCCCTTCGCCAGATTCTCGCCCCACATCAGTTCACTGTTCACTGTGTACCAGTCCTTACCGTTGGGTCTGGTATGGGAGAACTTGGAAGCTGCTTCCTGTGCTCTTACCATAGCGCAGGACTCCAGACCGTTGCTCCAGTTCAGTGCTGCCAGGCCGTTCTCTGCTCTCTTCGCGTTTACAATATCCAACGCATCGATAGCCATGGCACGAAGTTCATCTGCACGGGCCAGCTCAGCTTCACTCATACCGGCTTTTCCCACAGACCCCGCCAGTGCCACTGCCTCTTCATCGAACCAGACAGTTCCGTCATCCGTGGCAGGATCACGGCTTACAGAGGATAATTCTGTACTCTTGCCGCAACCTGCAAGGCTCAGCACCATGATGACTGTCAGAACAAGACTCATCCATCTTTTTTTCATTTGTTCTACCTCTTCTTTCCTTGATTGTTTATAGTAAATATATGTTTATTCGTTATGATTGCTTCTTCTTAATAATAAGCCATGCTCCCAGCCCTGTCAAGGAAAGGGCAAAGCCCAGATTCCATGTATTGGAATCATCGCCGGTCCTGGGTCTTCTGGAAGCTCCCAGGACTGCTCTGTCCGCCAATGGTGTAGGATCATCGGTAATGCTTACAACCCGCTGACGTCTTACACCAAGCACCTGAGGTGTTACCGGGGTTGCCGGCTCAGACGGTGTACCGGGAGTATCCGGGGTATCGGAATCATCCGAATCGTCCGGAGTATCCGGGGGTGCGGTCGGAGTAGTGGTCGGCGTCGTGGGTGTGGTATCCGGTGTGCCTGTCGGCGTAGGCTCCGGAGTAGCACTGGGAGTAGGTTCCGGGCTGGTAGTCACGGGCGGAGTAACCTCCGGCTCTCTGGACAATTCAAACTGCATTCCGAAGCCGTATCTGGTCATCTGATAGCCGTTGTTGGCCAACACACCGTTAAGGTTAGTGGTGATCTTCACTTCTCCGTCCTTTAACAGGTCGGATACCAGAGTATCTGCATAGGAACCTTCCTGTCCGTTTTTCAGCATCCGGTCATACAGACCTTCACCGTCAAAAGTATATACATTATGATATGTCGTGTAATATAAAGCATCTGCTACTGCAGAACAGCTCTCCGCTACTGTGGTATCGGCTGTTCCGTTGGTCAGGATTGCCAGTTCCTCTGCCGTAAGTTCTGAAAAGCCGTAGACCTTATTTCCTTCTTCTCTGGAAGTATTGTTGAACCAGTCTAAGTAATACTGTGCCAGGCAGCTCTGCGTAACCTCTTCCGGCTTCATTTCTTCGCTGCCATATCCTTTTTTCAAAAGAGCCTCTCCGACAATCGCATCCGTAACCTTGCCTGCGGTGATTCCGAGATCCCGTAACGGAGCATTTAAAATACGGCGGGGCAATGTACAGAACGCTCCCACTTCACCGATCTCATAACCTTCAAAACCACTGGACAGAACCGTTACTTTCTCTCCTGCCTTAGGCGCCGCCGGGATCGTACCGATCGTGGCCTTTGCAGGATCATACTGATACTCCTTATTGCTCTCATTTACCAGCTTTATGTTGTAGTACAGGGTATCTCCGGGCTCTGCCGCATTTCCTCCTGCCACGGTACCGTTCAGATAACCGATGGCATCGGACAGATTGATTCTTACCTTGTCCGGGGCATTGCTGTGGATCGTAATGGTGATCGTTGCATCATAGGTCACCCTGCCGGTGCCGCTTTCCCAATGCTGTTCCAGTTCCGGAGTTGTAGTAATGGTAATACCTTCGGAAATATAATGGAACACTGCGCCGTTCTCATTCTGTTCAAAAGTTACCGTTCCCGTGGGATATTCATAATAATCTACTGCGGATACCCCGGGAATCCTGTAATCGTATCCGTCATAATTGATCCAGGTCTCTGTGGGTGTGGTCACATACCATACCGTGGCAATGGTGACTCCGCTGAAGGACCGACCGGTGGTGAGCAACTGATTCATAAAACTTTCCGTTACATTTTCACCATACAAGACGCCGTTGTTGTCATTCACATACTGTTTTACATCCTCAAGGGTTTTTCCGCAGTTTTCTTTATAATAGGAAGTGCCTTCGCTGTCTTCACCGTAATAAACATAGTGTAACAAATCTGCGGGCTTACAGTCAGAATATTTGTTTACATCTAATGCTACGAATCCAACGCACTGCCAGCTTGCTCCGTTACTTCCGGTTAACTTTCCTTCGGCATCTACCCCTGTATTATCCACAGAAAGATATTTAAAGGTTTCAGCATCATCCAAAGTCATCTTATGACCTGCAAACAATGAAAAATCTCCGTTTGCCGGCTTGTAATTATTGGGCCATACGTTGGGGCTGGCTACCTGTCCTCCCACATATTTTGCCATGGTGCCTCCAGCAAGAATCACCGTTTTGATGTTGGGATAGGTTTTCTCTTTTACAGCAACAACGCTGTCGTTTCCGCTTGCACTTGCCATTTCAACAACATCGTTCTGCTCATTCTGCGTTGCTTCTTCCGCCTGTACCGTAAATCCGGTGTTGGAGATGCTGCCGATCATCAGTGCCGCTACCAGAGTTTTTGCCAGTTTGGTCTGTATTACGTTTTTTAACTTCATTTCTGTTTCCCCTCAAAACCAGTATTTCTGTTTTTATTACTTCTTTTTACTCTCCTAATAAGTAAGACTGCGCCAAATGGAAAAAAGGACCAGAATTTGAAAAATTTTTCAAGATTCTGATCCTTTTATACTTTTACAGCTAAGATCGGCTGTCGTTCCGTTCCTGTTTAATGTTCTTTTCGCTTAAGAACAAGCCATGCTCCCAGACTCGTCAGGGAAAAGGCAAAGCCCAGATTCCAGGCATCGGAGTCATCGCTGGTCTGCGGTCGTCTGGATGCTCCGAGGACTGCTCTGTCCGCCAAGGGAACTGTCTCATCCTCGATGGTCACCATTCTGCGGCGTCTTGCACCAAGTACCTGCGGGGTGTCCGGGATTCCACCGGCCGGTGTGCCGGGATCTGCCGGTGTACCGGGATCATCTGGTGTATCGTCCGGAGTATCGGGTTCATCCGGGGTGTCAGGTGTTGCGGTTGGTGTTGGTGTAGGTTCTTCGGTTACCACCGGTACCGTCGGTGTCGGCGTAGGCTCCTCGGTTACCACCGGTACCGTCGGTGTCGGTGTAGGCTCCTCGGTTACCACCGGTACCGTCGGTGTCGGCGTAGGCTCCTCGGTTACTACCGGCGTAGGCGTAGGCTCCTCGGTTACTACCGGCGTCGGCGTAGGTTCCTCGGTTACTACCGGCGTAGGCGTAGGTTCCGGCTCATCCGGTTCGCACGGACAGTGAATCTCTCCACCCTGCTTATACTTATCCGCTATGATGCCTCCGACAACAGTTCCGCCATTATAGACAGTTGCATTCGGAGCCAAAATATATCCGAAAATAGAATTTACATTAACTTCTGTTGCATTGCCAAAGTTCCAAATAATTCTGTCTGCCCACAGCTGATGTTCCAATGCTTGCTTTTTTGCACCATGCGCATTCATCCAGCCGGTAATATTCACAGTTCCGGAATCACTTACATTTACCACAACTGTTTTTCCATAAAAAGCTGCGCCGGTGATCTCTTTGTCATAGTCTTCCATCCTGGTATTTAACTCAGCACTTGTTACATTCAATACCAGTTGTGTATCGTTATTTTCATCCGCCAAAGCATACAAGTCGTTGCTTTTCTGTACCATATTACCTGCCAGGACATTGCTGATCTCAGATGCAATATCTGTATCCCATACCTCACAGTTCTTCAGAAGATTTCCAGTATATAATTTATTTTCACCAGCTATAATATTATAACCCTGTCCAGTCACTTCCCGCTCAACAGAGTTCTGTGTTCCGTCAGAATTAGTAAGGGGAATCACCAGCTCCTTTTCATCTGTTCTGCCTGAAGCTGTATATTTAAGAATCTGATTGGGAGCAGAAAGATCTCCCAGATAAGATTTTCCCCCATAGCTTACCATGGAAACCTTTAATTCTCTAATTGCGGCATTTCCCTCAATATGGTCCAGATTTGAGGATACAAATTCATTTGTATATAATACAAATGAAAATGGATCATTTAAATCCGCACCTGCTGCCTGCACAGTAATCCCCTCGTTCCCTGCGACGGAACCTGCTACCAGTGCTGCTACCAGAACCTTTACTACTTTTTCCCTTACATACTTGCTAAATCTGCTCATCTGATTTCTCCCTCAATGAAATCCAATGTTTTTCACGTTTTACAACGTTTTCGTTCCTCTTTACAACTATTAAGACGGAAGTGCTTTCAAAAAGGGTTCAGATTTTTTATTAAAAATGTGATTTTTTGCTTATTCTTGTCCTCTGCTTATCTGTTTGTAGTACTATATTCCTAATAATCGGCCGTTTCTGTCAGGACTCCATGGATCAGAGCCCGCCTTTTTGTACCGGAAGAACCGTAACAGGTGGATAGCGATACGATGTTTCCTCTGTCACTTAAGTCCGCATCCGAAGCATACAGGGAATGTTCCGTGGCCCACTGCACATAATCATCATAGGAGGCATCTGAGGTAAACGTGGCAAAACGGTCACTGGTACTCTTTGTTTCATAATAGGAAAAAATCTCATAAATGTAGACTTTATCTTCCGTGTATATATAGAAGTAAGGATTCTCCTCGCAGCTTGCCGTCCCCTTCAGCAAATTTTTAAAAGCCCCAAACATGCTCTCATCCCGCATATTATGTCCGAATACGAAGGTATTCCTGTCTGACCAGTCTGCTGAAGCCCCACAGTCCATGAAAATGCATCCAGCATTCACACTCTCCCCCTCAAAGGAATGCTTCAGATAATAGTCATTGTCCTCCCCCTGTACCACCGGATAACTGATGTCCAATGCCGGGAAATAGAGCCATCCACGAAAATCCGGGTTGGTCCTGATAAGTTCGGCAAAGTCAATCTGCAGCTCCGGATGATTTTTCTCCGCAATCTCTTCCTGTGTTTCCCCCGCCGTAGGCTCTGCCACCACCTCCTGGCGGATGGCATCGTATTCATTTTTTGCTCTCTGCTCTGACAGATAAGAATGCAGACTCATTCCTCCGGTCACCAGTACCGCTGCCGCCAGCACTGCTGTGATCGCATTTTCCGCTTTTTTATTTTTCATGCCAGTTTCCCCTTCCTGCAAGAATCGTTATAATTTGTTAATGATTATACCTTATTTTTCCGCATTCGTCTTTACGAAAGAGTTATTTTTTGATATTTTTAAGGTATGATTTTAAATAAGAAACTATTGGGGGAATAAAATCTTATGATACATCTTTTTGCACTGCTTTCACTGCTTTTGTGCGGTGTCTGCTATACTGGCTTTCAGAACAGTTCTCATTTCCGCAATACCGGCAGCCGGCGTTCTCTTCTGTTGCTTGTATTTGGAGGTGCCCTGCTTCTGCGCCTGCTCCTTGCATACACCACCCACGGCTTCAGTAATGATATCGCCTGTTTTGCAGCCTGGGCTGACCGGATCTTCACTTTAGGGCCAGGGCAGTTCTATTCTGCCGAGATGTTTACGGACTATCCGCCCGGTTTCATGTATGTATTGTATCTGATCGGAGCGTTACGATCTCTGCTGCAGATTCCTTATTATTCCGATCTGCATATTTTACTGTTAAAATTACCCGCAATTCTCTGTGATATTGCCTGTGGGTTTCTACTCTACAGAGAGGCGGTAAAGCGACTGCATTTTTCCGATCTGCAGGGAATCTTTGCTGCCTCTGCGTATCTGTTCCAGCCGGCGGTCATTCTGAATTCTTCCTGCTGGGGACAGGTGGATTCCGTATACACGCTGATGATCATCCTTATGTGCCTGTTCCTCATGAAGGGAAACCTGCTTCCTGCCTATGCTGTCTACGGACTGGGTGTCCTGTTAAAGCCACAGATGCTGATCTTCACGCCGGTACTGCTGGCAGGGATCTGGGACCATGTGTTCTTACAGGATTTTTCCTGGCGGAAATTCTTCTATAATTTGTGCGGTGGTCTGGTTGTCATCTGCGGGATGCTCCTTCTGTGCGCTCCTTTCGGATTAACCGCTGCGATCTCACAATATACTTCAACGTTGGGATCCTATGAATATGCAGCCATCAATGCCTACAATTTCTGGGGACTATTAGGAATGAACTGGGTCGACCAGAACACGATTTTCCTCTTCCTGCCCTGTAAGACCTGGGGCACTATCGTGATCCTGCTGATCGTACTCTTTACCTTCCTTATTGCAGCCCGCTGCCGGAAAGAGCCTTCAAGATATTTCTGTCTCGGTGCCTTTATCATCCTGACGATGTTCCTGTTCTCCGTCCGTATGCATGAGCGTTATATGTATCCCGGTCTGGCACTGTTGCTTTTCTGCTGCCTGTACCGGCCCTCTACACCTCTCTGGAAATGCTTCAGTGGATTTGCAGTGCTGCATTTTTACAACACCGCCAATGTGCTGTACCATTACGATCCGCAGAATTATGACCGCAAGGCTCCCATCATTCTGCTGGTATCTGCCGGAATGTTGTGCTGCCTGTATTATTTCTATAAGATCATCTGGAAATATTATGTTCACGATGAAACAGGGACTGCCACCAATGCGAAGACGCAGACCGCAACAGGCCGCAGAGCTTCCGGGCATACTGCTTCCACAAGATCTGCCGCAGGACTCGGACAAAGACTTCGAGAATATTTTCTCTCTCCCCTGGAGCCCATTCCCTCCGAAGAGAGAATCCGTTTCACGAAACCGGATCTGTGCCTGTTGCTGGCAATCGGTATTCTGTACAGTTGCTTTGCCCTCTATGATCTGGGAGACCGCAAAGCTCCGGCAACAACTTATGATATGTCGGGAGAATTACAGGCCATCGAGCTGGAATTCCCCGAAGATGCGCTGCCTGTGACTATGGCCAGTTATCTGGCTCCCTGGCACCAGCGACATTTTGGGATGGATGTCAAAAGTAATGCCGAAGACTCCTGGACTTATCTCGGTGAGATCATTTTAAACAATGTCTTCACCTGGCAGGATGTCTCCCTGCAGGATCTGCTGACACAGGCCACAGAAAACGGTACTTCTGATGTGTCTGCCACAACCAGATATCTGCGTCTGTCATTGACGGATAATGATGCCTCTCTGATTGAACTGGTCTTCCTGGACGCGAATGGCAACATCACACGCCCGTTGAACGCAGATGCCTACCCTACACTGTTTGACGAAAGCAATCTGTACCCGGAACGCTATTCCTTCCGCAACAGCATGTATTTCGATGAAATCTATCACGCACGCACGGCTTACGAGTTCCTTCACGGCCTGCCGACCTACGAAAATACCCACCCGCCTCTGGGCAAGATCTTCATCGCCCTGGGTGTTGCCATCTTTGGAATGAATCCTTTCGGCTGGCGTATCATGGGTACTCTGTTCGGCATTGCCATGCTGCCGTTTATCTACCTGCTGGGGAAAAAAATGACAAGGAATACTCCTGCGGCAGCTCTGGCCTGCTTCCTGTTTGCCTTTGATTTTATGCATTTTACGCAGACAAGGATTGCCACCATCGATGTTTATATCACGTTCTTTGTGATTGCAATGTACTATTTTATGTACTACTATTGTTCTATGAGTTTTTACGATACACCGTTGTATAAGACCTTTGTGCCTCTGGGCTTATGCGGCATCTGCATGGGACTGGGAATTGCCAGCAAATGGACCGGTATCTATGCGGGCTGTGGACTGGCACTGCTGTTTTTTGCGCATCTGCTGCGACGCTACCGGGAATACCTCTATGCCAAAGCCCATCCCGGAAAAAGCACCAACGGCATGGAGCATCAGCAGATTGTAAAGAGATTCCCGGATTATACGGTAAAGACGATCGACTTCTGCCTGACCTTTTTCGTGCTGGTTCCGGCAGTGATCTATCTGTTGTCCTACCTGCCATTTGTAGACAATTCCCATCCGGGACTTTTTGACCGTATGCTGACCAACCAGACTTCCATGTTCAACTATCACAGCGGCCTGGAGGCAACGCATCCTTATTCCTCTTCCTGGTATCAGTGGCCCACTATGGTCCGCCCGATCTGGTATTATTCCGGTTATGTGACTGATGCCGTCAAGGAAGGGATCAGTGCCTTCGGTAATCCTCTGGTGTGGTGGGGCGGCATTCCGGCATTTTTGTATGTGCTGTATCTGCTTGTCACCCACAGCAGTTTCCTGCGTGCCCTGACAGGCAAAGCTGCCGCTTCCTCTGCGACAACTCCCCTGTCCCGCAGAGAATATCATGCTGCCGCATTTCTGGTGGTTGGCTACCTGGCGCAATATCTGCCCTGGTTCTTCGTCACCAGAATCACCTTCATCTACCACTATTTCCCCAGCACACCGTTTGTGGTACTGATGATCGTGTACAGCCTGATGCAGCTGAAAAAGCGGGTATCCAACCGCACTTTTGCAGTCATCTGCTGTGCCTATGCCGTGCTGGCCTTCGGTCTGTTCCTGCTGTTCTATCCGGTACTTTCGGGTCAGCCGGTGGATGTGGATTTTGTAGTAAAATACTTACGCTGGCGGGATACCTGGGTGTTGATCTCAGGTTAAGTCCTCTTTATAAAATACTTCATATAAAAAACAGTGCCGATCCTGGCACTGTTTTTTATAGTATATCTATTCACTTAGCCTTCTGCGATCGCATTACCGGTATACAACTGATAATATCTGCCCTTCTGGGCGATGAGTTCATCGTGGTTGCCGCGCTCGATGATGCGGCCCTGTTCCAGAACCATAATGCAGTCACTGTTCTTGACAGTAGAAAGTCTGTGGGCGATGACGAAAGTGGTTCTTCCTTTCATCAACTTATCCATGCCGTCCTGTACAATTTTCTCGGTACGGGTATCGATAGAGCTGGTAGCCTCATCCAGGATCAGTACCGGAGGATCCGCTACGGCTGCTCTGGCAATAGAAAGCAGCTGTCTCTGACCCTGGCTTAAGTTCGCACCGTCACCGGTGAGGACTGTGTTGTAACCATCCGGAAGCTGACGGATAAAGGTATCCGCGTTAGCCAGTTTTGCTGCGGCAATGACTTCCTCGTCTGTAGCATCCAGCTTACCGAAACGAATATTGTCCATAACGGTAGCGGTGAACAAATGGGTATCCTGCAATACGATACCCAGAGACTTCCGCAGATCCGCTTTTTTGATCTTGTTGATATTGATGCCGTCATAACGGATCTTACCATCCTGAATATCATAGAAACGGTTGATCAGGTTCGTGATCGTGGTCTTGCCGGCACCGGTGGAGCCTACAAATGCAATCTTCTGACCGGGCTTTGCATACATCTCGATGTTATGCAGCACGATCTTGTCATCATTGTAGCCGAAGTCCACATCATCGAATACTACTTCACCCTGTAATTCAATATAATCTACGGAACCATCTGCCTGATGCACATGCTTCCATGCCCACATACCGGTTCTCTCGGTACACTCCACGATCTTGCCGCTTACCTTCTTGGCACGGACGATGGTCACATATCCCTCGTCGGTCTCTACCGGCTCATCCAGCAGATCGAAGACTCTCTTGGCACCAGCCTGTGCCATAACGATACTGTTCAGCTGCTGGCTGACCTGGCTGATAGGCATGTTGAAGCTCTTGTTAAAAGTTAAGAAGCTGGCAAGCTTACCCAGCGTCAGTCCTGCGAAACCACCCAGCGCCATGGCACCACCGACGATGGCACATACCACATAGCTTAAGTTACCCAGCTGGGCATTGATGGGTCCCATCAGGTTTGCGAACTTATTCGCATTGTATGCGCTGTCGCACAGTTCATCATTCAGAGCCTTGAACTCCTCCAGACTCTTATCTTCATGGCAGAATACCTTGACTACCTTCTGGCCTTCCATCATTTCCTCAATGTAACCGTTGACTTTACCGATATTCTTCTGCTGCTTTACGAAATATTTTCCGCTTAAGCCCGCTACCTTACCAGTGACGAACATCATCAGTGCCACCATGATCAGACTGACTGCTGTCAGAGGCACACTTAATACCAGCATACTTCCCAGGGTACCGACTACGGTGATGAAGCTGGAAAATACCTGCGGGATACTCTGGCTGATCATCTGACGTAAAGTATCAATATCATTGGTGTAAATGGACATGATATCGCCGTGGGAATGGGTATCAAAATACTTGATCGGCAGCTTTTCCATGTGTTCGAACAGATCATCACGGAGATTCTTCAGTGTTCCCTGAGTTATGGTTACCATGATACGGTTGTAAGCATAAGTGGCCGCCACACCGACCAGATAAAAACCAGCCACACGGACAATTTCCCGGAACAGATTGCCAAAGTCAGGAGTCTTCTGTCCGATCATGGGCATGATATAGTCATCGATCAGTCTCTGCATGAACAGAGTACCCTGAATGCTTGCCACAACGCTCAGTACAATACAGACCAACACAAAGATAAAGTGAATGCCGTAATTTTTAAAGATATACGCCATCAGTCGTTTAAATACTTTTCCCGGATTCTCAATACGTGTACCGCCCTGCATTCTTCTGCCGGGTCCACGCATTCCGCCGCCCATAGGTCCTGGCATTATGACTCACCTCCATTCTCATCAAAGTCGCCGCCACCCGTCTGGGTCTGGGCTTCATATACTTCCTTATAGATCTCATTAGTACGAAGCAGTTCTTCGTGAGGTGCAAATGCATCGATCTTACCGTTATCCATAACGATGATACGATCTGCATCCTGAATACTGGAGATACGCTGTGCAATGATGATTTTCGTCGTACCGGGGATCTCCGTGGCAAATGCCTTACGGATCTTCGCATCGGTAGCGGTATCCACGGCACTGGTAGAGTCATCCAGAATCAGTACCTTCGGCTTTTTCAGCAGTGCTCTGGCAATACACAGTCTCTGCTTCTGTCCGCCGGATACGTTACTTCCGCCCTGTTCAATATAGGTATTGTATTTCTCTGGCATCTTCTCAATGAATTCATCGGCGCAGGCCAGACGACAGGCACGGATGCATTCCTCTTCAGTAGCATTCTCATCGCCCCAACGGAGATTCTCTAAGATGGTACCGGAGAACAGCACGTTCTTCTGTAATACTACGGATACTTCGTTACGCAGAGTCTCCAGATCATAGCTTCTGACATCCTTACCGCCGACATAGACCGTACCCTCATTTACATCATACAGACGGCTGATGAGGTTCACCAGACTGGTCTTGGAACTACCGGTACCACCCAGAATACCGATGGTCTCTCCGGCTTTGATCTCAAAGTTCAAATCATCCAGTACCGGCTTCTCACTCTGTTTGTTATAGCGGAAGGTCACATGATCAAAACGGATACTACCGTCTGTCACATCGTAGTCAGGCTGTTCAGGATTGGTGATATCTGCCTTCTCTTCCAGTACTTCTGCAATACGCCTTGCACTGGCTGCACTCATGGTCATCATAACGAAGATCATGGCTAACATCATCAGATTCATCAGGATACTCATGCAGTAGGTCAGCAGGCTCATCAGTTCACCGGTGGTCAACTGGCTGGCAACGATCATGTGAGCGCCAAGCCAGCTGATTCCAAGGATACAGCCGTATACGGTAAACTGCATTACCGGCCATACATAAGTCATGGTACATTCTGCTTTTTTGAACATCTTGTAGATGTTGTAGCTGGCCTTATGGAACTTGTCGATCTCATAGTCCTCACGCACATAAGCCTTTACCACACGCTGTGCGGCTACGTTCTCCTGTACGCTGGCATTTAAATCATCGTATTTCTTGAATACTTCACTGAAATACTTGGACACTGCTCTCATAATAAAAATGATAACGATTCCAAGGAACACTACCGCCACCAGATAAATGCTTGCCATTCTTGCATTGATCAGGAACGCCATCAGCATAGCACAGATCAGGCTGACCGGTGCGCGGAAGCACATACGTAAGAGCATCTGGTAAGCGTTCTGGATATTGGTAACATCCGTGGTCATACGGGTGACCAGTCCTGCCGTGGAGAACTTATCAATGTTGGAGAAAGAGAAGGTCTGAATGTTCTCATACATGGCCTCTCTTAAATTTCTGGCAAAACCGGTGGATGCTTTCGCACCGTATTTACCACCCATGACACCGGCGAACAATCCGACAATAGCTGCCAGGATCATGTAACAACCGATGACAAAAATATGTTTCATATCTCCCGCCTGCACGCCGTCATCAATGATGGATGCCATCAGGAGCGGAATCACCATTTCCATGGCTACTTCCAGGATCATGAAAATAGGAGTTACAAGAGATGCACTCTTATATTCCTTGATCTGTTTTGCTAATGTTTTGATCATAGCTGGTTTCCTTTCTTGTATTTTTCTATCCTATAATAAATGTTTTGTAACCTCTCTGTTATGCATGACTGCCAGCATCACTCGTTCCGGCATGGCCCGTTACAACGTCCGGTCCGCCTGCTGTCCTGTCCCAGATTCTGCATCATCTTATCTAAAATAGTTAAGAATGTCTGCTTCTCTTCTTCGGTAATACCGTTCTCCAGCTCTCGGTTGAAATCCCGGATCTGCTCTTCGATCAGATTGTGATGCTCGATTGCTTTCTCCGTCAACAGGATCCTTTTCAGTCGGGCATCCTCCGTGGATGCCACCCGGACGATATAGCCCTTCTGTTCCAGACTTTGGAGCATTACCGTTGCCGTGGATCTGCGGATTCGGAATTCCTTCTCCACATCCTTCTGATATACATCGCCGTTCCGGCTCTTGTGATACAGATATCCCAACAGCGGCCCCTGCATTCCGTTGATTTCATTTCCTTCCATCTGAGCAAAGATCGCATCGATCTTCCGGCGGATCATGTTGTTGGCGGCCTTGATCTCAAATCCAAGCTGACGGTTCGTCAGTACACTTGTCTCCTCGTTCATCCTGCCTCCTTATCTCCTATGCCTCTAATGCGGTGTTCGTCAAATCCTCATGCCAGCATGGGATTTTCCTCTCTACTCGCGCAAACTATGAGAAACACGCTTCGCGAGTTTCTCAAGTTATCGCGGCAGTCGCCAAAGTCTCGTGCAAGCACGGACTTTGGCTCGTTGCTCGCGTAAATAAAAATGTTAGATAGCTAACCATTTTTGTTAGCCATCTAACATTATAACGCAATCTTTTATGTTTGCAAGAAAAAAAGTATAAACTCTTTATAAACTCCGTCAATCCTTCAGTACCCGGTTCAGGACTTCATCTTCCAGCACCAGTTTCTTTGCTGCTTTGCGGTATTCTTCCTCGTGGAGATAGGTATGGCGGTGGGGTTTGATGGTGGGAGCCATGTCGATGGCTTTGAGGAAATCGGCCTTCTTCATATGTAAGGTTGCCACGTAATCCCAGAATCCGGTATCTTTAAGTACCGTGCTGACACGGATGTAACGGTGATCCTGTACCTTTGCCATGATATAGGTGGCAATACCTACCTGGATGCCATGAAGCTGCGGCACTTCCAGGATCTTATCCAATGCATGGGAAATCAGGTGCTCACTTCCGCTGGTAGGGGCACTGCTGCCGGCAATCTCGTTGGCAATACCGCTCATGGCCAGAGAATCCAGCAGTTCTTTTAGGAACAGCTCGTCTTTGATGCTCTCATAAGGGGTACGAACGAAGCTGTTCACCGCTTTCTTTGCGATCATCACAGCAAAATCATTCACCTCACCGCAGCCGGCCTTTTCTTCGAAAATCCAGTCATAGAGTGCCGTGATCTTGGAAATCATATCTCCGATGCCGGAGTAAATGAACTTCTCCGGAGCGGTACGGATCACCTGGGTATCCACGATAATGCCATAAGCCAGTCTGGCAGGGACAGAAGTACGCTTTCCCTGCACCAGAAGGGATGCGCTGGCACTGGAAAAGCCGTCGCTTGAACTGGAAGTCGGCACACTGATAAAAGGAAGGTTCCGCAGAAATGCCGCATATTTTCCGGCATCGATGACCTTGCCTCCACCGATAGAGATCACCGCCTTTGCCTTGTTGGGAATTGCGAAAGCCAGCGTAATGATATCGTCAATATCCACCGTATCCAATTCATTGTATTCCAGAACATTCACGTCCGCTTCCTTCAGTGAATTCATGACCAGCTCTCCGAACATATCGATCAGTCCGTTACCGAAAAATAACACTACCTGATCCAGACCTTCCGTTTTTAAATAGCCACCGATCTTACCTAATGCCCCGTTTCCGATCTTCAGGATGGACGGGATCGCCATCTCTTTTCCTATCTGCATGGTAATCTCTCCTTTAACATTTCATAAAAAAACTTTGCCCGAAACCGCGTCCGGACAAAGTCATTTTACACTGTTTTCTATTTCAGTTCAACTTACAATTGGATCCCGAACATCTGCAGCACCCAGCAGATCAGTCCCAATGCCCAGCTGGCGAAAATTCCGTACAGGATCACAGGTCCTGCAATGGTGAATATCTTGCAGCCGATACCGAATACCTGGCCTTCTTTCTGGTATTCCACCGCCGGGGCTGTCACGGAATTGGCAAAGCCGGTGATGGGTACTAAGGCTCCTGCACCTCCCCATTTGACGATCTTGGGATAAATATGCAGTGCCGTGAGTACCACCGATGCAAACACCAGGATCAGGGAACACCAGCTGCCTGCCGTCTGGGGATCCATTCCCAGCACATTGCCGGTATAGTTCAGGATTCCCTGCCCGATACAGCAGATGATCCCACCGGTCAGAAACGCTTTTCCCATCTGTGCCCAAAGATTGTGGGTGGGGGTCACCGATTTGACATACTGTTCGTATTCCTGCTTCTGCTGTACATCCGGTTGTGCCGGATTCCCGGACATATGCGGGGTCTCTTTCTGCATCTTCTGCTGATTGCCCTGTTTTGTGTCTTCCTGTTTCATAGATGTACCATGCCTTTCCGCCGCCCGGCCGCTTGCACGGCAGGCAGACTCTGTGACTGCTCTCTCTGATAACAGAATGTCCGTTTTCACTCTTTTTATGTATGCTTCTATTTACAGATTTTCTTTTAACACAGTTTTCTTCCATAAAAACAGACTTCTCAACAGCTCCCGACCTCTGCCACGGCGGTATCCATATCATTTCCGGTATCCATGATCTGTTCCGCATCCATAAGATTATGATCTTCTGCCAGTGTCTTGTGCACCATATCCGGTGTCGCCACCATCTGCTGCAATTTCACCGCGTCATAATAATACCCCGGTGTCACATCCACCGGAAGCCATCCAATACCGTCGAAATAGACCTCCGCGGTCGCAGGATCCTGCGGCCGCAGAACGCGTTATCCGCATTCTGTTCCCGATTCTCTGTTGTCGTTTTCTCTTCGATACTGCCTTCCTCTGCCAGAGGCAGCTGAAAAAACACGGTGAAATCCGAGCCCTTATCTTTCAGACTCTCTACGACGATTTCTCCGCCCATGAGCTGTACCAGCTGATCCGTGATGGCCATACCGATTCCGGTGTCATGTACCCGGATCATGAGGTCCACACCGTTTTCCTGTAAAAAAGTCTTTTCTTCTTTCCTGTGGTTCTGACTGTCCACCGGATTCCGGCTCCCCATCTTTTTCCGAAAAAAAAAGAACCAGAATTTTGTTTTTTCTTTGGTATTTTTTCAGATTGTAAGCAATTACACTGTTTGACGCCCTCTTTTTTTCATGCGATAATGGGCGATGAATATAAATTTTATTTCATGAGGGAGATTATTATGAAAAAAAGAACAAGGAAAAAGTTACGGGCCCTTTGGGGTCTGCTGCTGGTCCCCGTGGTTCTGACCGGGTGCCGCATCCGTACCACGCCTATGGGCGTATTTGCACAGATCCTGGAGTATGCCGGACAAAACAATTCGCAGGCATCCTCATCTCACGGTCATGGTACTTACCATACCGAATCACAGCCGTCTTCCACCCCTATTCCCCAGATGGATTACGACTCGCTGGATGCTATCGGTGAGGTCCAGACCATCATGGTCTATCTGGTAGGCTCAGATCTGGAATCCGATTACGGTAATGCCAGTCTGGATCTGGACGAGATGGAAACGGCCGGAGTGGACACAGCGCACAATAATATTCTGGTCTATGCCGGTGGTGCATCCGAATGGCAGGACCGCGGCCTGTCCAGTGACGAATGCACCGTCCTGCTGTTGACCGACACCGGTTTCGTCCCCGTGGATACCTATCCGGCGGAAAACATGGGGGATCCCCTGACTTTGAGCAGCTTTTTAAATTACGGTTTTGATTTCTTCCCGGCAGATTCCTACAGCCTGATCCTCTGGGATCACGGCGGCGGACCAGTGCTGGGCTACGGCGTAGATGAGAATTTCCGTGACCTTCTGACGCTGGATGAACTGTCCGAGGCGCTGGAAGATTCCGTGGGTGCACACATGACAAAACTGGAATGGATCGGCTTTGATGCCTGCCTGATGAGTTCCCTGGAAGTGGCTTCCGTGCTGGCTCCCTACGCCAACTATATGATTGCCTCCCAGGAGACCGAACCCGGTTGGGGCTGGAATTACGATTTTCTGTCAGAGCTGTCCGATGAGGTGATCCCGGGCGATGTCATGGGGGAATATATCGTGGATTCCTACATGGATTACGGGGAATACGTCTTCGACATCTATCCGAATCTGTATTCCGACCTGACGCTCTCCTGCGTCGATCTGAACGCCTATGCTGAAGCCGAAGAAGCTCTGAACGATTATTTTGCGGAACTGGACACTTCTCTGGATGTGCAGAATTACCCCAGACTGGTGCGTAACCGTGCACGGGTGAGAGACTTCGGTACTTACTCCTCCGATATGAATTACGGCATGGTGGATGTCCTGCATCTGTTAGAACTGGTGGGGAATGATTCTGAAGCCGCACAGGCTGCCACAGAGGCCGTAGAAAACTGTATCGTCTATTCCGACACCAACATGGACAATGCCGGAGGAATCTCTATCTGCTATCCTTACCAGACGGATACGGATTACCGGGATGCCTGCATTGAAATGTTATATTATCTGGACTTTGCTCCCAATTACACCCGTTTTCTGGAAGATTTTTACGCCATTGAAAACGGTGACACCCTGCTGGCAGATCGAGAGATCTCCAATGCGGAGACTTCCGTCACCACCCAGAACGACGGTGCTTACGATGAATCCGACATTACCTTGCAGCTGACCCCCGAACAGCAGGCGAACTTTGCCTCCGGCGGCTACTACATCCTCTGCAAAGCCAGGGACGAAGGCTATATTACCGCGGAGGAAGACGAACGTGCCGATGATATGTATCTCTTCATTCAGGGAAGTACCCGTGTGACTCTGGATGAAAATGGTTTCTTACATGCTGCTTACAAAAATAATGCTGTCTACATGCAGGATCAGGACGGTCTCTCCGATATTCCCATGATCCTGACAGAGACCGATATCAGCGACACAGAGAATCGTTATCTGGCACATGCGGTGCTGATGAATTATACTGACAACTGGGAATCCCAGACGGCGAAAGTACAGATCGTCGTCAGCGACGAATATCCCGATGGTATCATCCGTAGTGCGATTCCTCAGGATCATGACGATGCGGAATTGCAGAGTGCCAGCAAGCAGTTGATCCATCTGGATGACTATGAGACTATGTCCTTAGTGGCAAGATGCAGCTACGTGACCCGGGATGATAACGGTAATCTGTTGAACTTCTTCGACTGGGAAAAATCCGGCTGGATGATGGGCTTCGATGTGGATCTGACCGGCGATTATCATACCGTGGTACAGCCGCTGGATCACCCGGAAAATTACGTATGCATCTTCTTCATGAAGGATTCCCAGGGGAATACCTCTTATTCCGAAATGATTCCGCTAAAATAAGGGAAGGTCAGCTTTCCAGCTCTTTTCCTTCTCTTCCTGCTTGTTCGATCAGGGTCTTATCCACGTCGGTCTCGTAGTTTTTGATGGAGACTTCGACGGGGGTAGGATCCTTGGTCAGGCGCCTGCCACCGACATGATTGAAGAAAACGATAATGCCAGCTGCCAGCCCAAGAGAATAGAATACTTCCAACGTATTCAAGCCTCCGGGTTCAGCACCCATGGCCATCCGGTACACTTCCGTGAAAACCTCATTGATCCCCACATCATTATGGTAAGCCATGATCGTATAGGCTGTACCGAAAAAGCTGATCAGGCACACAAAAGCAGCCTTGATCCACTGCTGCCAGCCTTTGTGTCTGTTCACACAGATCCATTCCACCAGCACATCTGTCTCTCCAACCACCTGCACATCGATCTCCGGACAGATTTCTTCCATAAGACTTACCAGTTTCAGACAACTGATCACACATCGTTTTTCGCCGTCCTTGGGAAAATGATAAATTTTGATGGCTTTTAGTTTTGCCTGCAATACCGGATCCTGACAGCGAATCTCTGCCACATCTTTCAGGAAAACATCCTGTGCCTGCACCTCCGCACTTCTGTCACATTTCAGATAAACCGTCTGCTGCTTCATATACCCTGTCCCTTCCTGCCGTTTCTGCTCTGCATAGACATATTTTCCCAGATTGTCCATATCATTTGTGTGCTTGCTCCTCCGGAAGAATCTCCTTGCTTATTGCACGGTCCGATGCAGTTCTGTGGCAAAATAAAACAGTGACCCGCAGATCTTTCCCGCTGCCATCCCCAGAATGGCCCCGCCCAGCCCGTGGCGGAAAGAGATTCTTCTGGCAAAAATAGGAATACTGTCCAGCATCTCAGCAATGGCCAGCGCCAGACAGCCGATGAACATTCCGGCAAACAGCCCGAAAACCGCCTGTGCTCCAATGCCCGCTGCCGTCCACAGCCTCATCTGTTCCGGGAAGTGTTCCCGCAGATAATTTCCCCACTGACTGTACTCTGGGAAAATCGTAACAAAACATCCCGCCAGCGTCCCGAAAATGACCATTTCCTCATAGAGAAGTACATAACGTGCGGTATGGGTCTTGCCTGCGAACCGGGGGATCAGCCCCACCGCCACCAGCACTGTAAACACTCCGGCTGCCGACAGCAGGCCGTAACTGGTCCCGGTTACTATGAGTAATAATTGTCTGATCAGCATCTCCGTTCCCCTTTCGCAAAGTTCTGCTCCCGGCAGTTATCAAAGGATCTGCAAATGATCTTTTTCTGCACACAATAGAATATCCCAAAACCGAAAATCATATACGGATGGCACTTTTTTCCAAAATGTGCTATACTATCTTTATATATGTGCAGACGCTGCCCCACTTACCGTTTGCGCCGTTTTGAGTGAAGAATTTTAGATTTCAAAATATATGTGAGGTTTTACAACTATGAATACAGCAGATACGACTGAAAATACAGAAAAAAAGACGAGTGCACTTCCCGCGAAAAAAGTCTCCGATTCCGAGACACATCAGCTGCATGTGGTCATTCATCCGGATATCAACGGTTTCGGGCGCTTGTTCGGCGGACGACTGTTAGAGTGGATCGACGAAGTAGCCGGTGCCACCGCCAGACGTCACTGCGGCAGAGACGCCACCACCGTAGCCATCGATAACCTGTATTTTAAATCCGGCGCTTATCTGAATGACATTATTGTGCTGATCGGTAAAGTCACCCATGTGGGACATACTTCTATGGAAGTACGCGTGGATACCTACCGCGAAGAGCAGGACGGCACCAGACACCCTATCAACCGGGCTTATTTTGTCATGGTAGCTATGGGAGACAATGGAAAACCCACCCCGGTTCCCGGCCTCATCTTAGAGAACGACGGGGAACGCATGGAGTGGGATAATGCCATTAAGAGAAGAGAGTTAAGATTAGTTCGTAAGAAGGAAGGATTCTAAATCCGATTCTCGTCGCATCCGCAGATCGGAGAACTCAGAAATCTCCGATCTCACGGATAATGGATCAGCGGTTCGATCACATTATGGTAATTTTCCCGATACAGGTCATCTCTGATCCAGAAGATTTTTCCGTAATCCTCATGTATCTGAAAAGAGATAAACTTTTTCATGATTCTTCCTTTTCATTCTCTGAAAGCACGATCACCAGCCGCTTTGGCGGCAATGTATCCGCATCGGGATTATCCTCCATACCGATTCCATATACGGGCCTGTCATCGTATTTCTCCGGTATGTCATCTCTGTACTTATACATTTCACCGGACCAGTTGTCTCTGTCCACTACAGAAAAATATCCGAATATCTGTAAATAAGGTTTCAAATCCCGAAACAAAAGCTTTCCTTCCGTACTCCGGGCAATATCTCGGGGTTTCTGATACAATACGATCTCCACCCGGTCGATGTAGAAATAATTCCTGTACATAAATATCCTCCTCCCGTTTTCAGGCGTAAAATCGCTCTTTTGTCTCCAGACAGAGACAGGCAAGTCTTCCACCGGCAAAGCCACATCCGCAATCTAAGAGATATACGTTATGTCTGTCGTTGCACCAGATGGAATTGCCCGGCTCGTCCAGATATCTTCTGTCCTTCTTCCACACAATGCTGTCCGTGGGTGTATGACCGCACATGGAGATATATCCATCGATACCTTCAAAGAAAAAGCAGTCAATATCCATCGTCCCCCGCATGTAATATCGGTCCTCCTCCCGGACATCCGGATGAGAAGTCATGGCATGGGCAAACAGATATTTCTTTCCCTCCAGCTCCAGTTCCTTCTGTAGCGGCAGTCCCTTGATCAGATCAGCAATGTTCCGCATGTCTACTTCGGTAATACGCTGTCGCAGCAGTTCAAAACTATTGTAACCGTAGGGAGCTAATTTGTGCCGTTTTTTCTCCGGAGTATTAAAATACTCATAAGTGTAATTTGCCAGCCAGTCATCGTGGTTGCCTCGTATCCAGGAGCACCTTCCCTGCAAGCCGGCAAGGGCACAATATACTCCGAAGGGGTCCGCAGTTTCTCCACCCCGGTCAAACACATCACCAAGGACGATCAGTTCATCATCCCTGGTGATATTGATCTGCTTTAGGATCTGTTTCAGTTTCTTCAGGTCGTTATGTATGTCGCCGATAACATAATGCATATCCTTCCTCCTTTTCTCATTTCCTTCGGTAGCACTTCTGATATCTGTCGAGCTTTCTGGAAGCGGGATCGCTCCTTGCTTCTGTTCCCCTTCGCCTCATATACCGGCGTATGCTTATAGCTTCTGCTCATTCAGACTCCTTAATATACTTTGTCCCATATAGTTTCTGCCTCACCCGCGAACCCGCTGTGCTCTCTACTTCTCATCCTGCACCTCTTCCATCTCCGGAAAATCTGCCTCCAGATGTCCGAGAAATCTTTCCCTTCTACGGCCTCCATGCCAAAGGGGATTCGGAAAAACTGATATTCAAAGCGGTCCTTTCTCTGGGAATCCACCCGCTCCTCTTCCTCCGCAGGAATCTCGCAAGAATCCCATGTCAGACATTCTCCACCGGCTTTATGCATGCTGTTCCCGCTGCTTATTCCTATGCATTCCTCCCTGCCGGGAAGTTCTGGCTGTAATATATTATGTGGTGAAAACCGGGGAATCGCAATATGCTCTTCCTCACACTTTTTACTACCATGTCTGCGAGCCGTTTCATAATCCGCGAAGACACGCCTGCTCTGCATATTATGTATATTCAGAGCCGTTAATCAGTTCCTTCAAATACTTCACTGCCAGCCGTCTGTTTCCCGTACCTTCTCTGAGTGTCACCGGGATCACATATTTTTGAAGCTGCGGCAGCAAAGAATAGGAAAAGCCCATGTCTTTTCGACTTATCTCTAGATTCTATAGAGTTGAGATAACAGTTCCTGCAAAGTACTGTAAAATCAATGTTTTTGTAAATAAGTGGTAGTATATTTAGAAAATAAAATGATTTTTGGATATGGGGATATGGATAAGGTTATAAAAAATTTCTGGCTACATAAAACGAGACGGCCGCAACCGTCTCGTTTAAAGTCTTACTTTTAAAAAGTATCATTATTTGTATTATAGGAGCTATATTCGCAAGTGAATGAATATCTATTCAGGCTTTCAATTTGTCTCTTTCTTCAATCATTTTTTTTGCGTTTTCGAAATATTCCTTCCAATCCTTATCCGTTGCGTTTGCTAATTTACTGGGACCATAACTCCAAAATGGTATTATTTCTTTATGCGGATCCTTATCCACAAAATAACACTCAAATTTATTGGTCTTTACATAATCAACCCACTTGGCTTCTTCTTTTATGTCATTCTCATGTATGTTTTTCAGTTTCGCATCCCAATTATCCAAGGCTCCTCCCCTGGATGTCACTGCTGCACTTGTCATATTGCCCATGGCATAAACTGATCCAAGAAACCCCATAAATGCATTTATAACGCCCTCTTCTATTATTTTCCCTGTTTTTCCATACCTGATTTCTGATAAGCTTTCTTGGAGTTGCTTCTCATTCTTCCCCTTAGGAATCCGTTTCAATAAGACTTCCTCCAATTCTTTCCTTGATTCTTGCATTAACTCCTTCTTATTTCCCAATAAAAAGATTTTAGTCGGAGTCCACCAGCTTGTCATGATATCATTTCTCATCTTTTCATCACTCTGCTTCGGCATCAGTGAAGCATCTGCTACGCTATTTTCAACATCTCCAGGATATAATTTAGAAAACATAAGAGAATTATATAACATATTATTGTTGTCCCAATCCTTCGACAGCTTCACAAATTCGTCCAGTAATGTCCTTCTACAGTCTTTCATCTAGATCTTCTCTTTCATCGTAATCACCCTTTAGAAGTCCCCGAACCAGATATTCAGATCCACTTCCTCATTAATACCGTCCACAGCACCTTTTTCGCTGTACTGCCATACCTTATAGGCATACGGATAATACAGATCATCATTATAATAAGCGAACCACTTATCGTACTGTTCCAGCTGTCCCAGATCCAGCATCAGTGTTCCCATCTCCATGTTGTGATAGATCATGGGCTTGTAGCCGGCATCCTGGATGGTCTGGCAGAACAGGGCGGTCAGGCGGGTTCTCTCTTCCACGCTCAGTTCGTTGGCACGGCCCTTGCCGCCGCTGACTTTTTCCACGTCGAAGACGATGGGCAGTTCGATGTTATAAGGTTTTACCTTTTCCAGTACCAGATTGGCTTCTTCCAACAGTTCCTCGTCTGTGATGGCCTGAGAGTAGAAGTAGACACCTACTTTGATTCCTGCCTGTAATGCTCCCTTGACATTCTGCTCAAAGTATTCGTCCTCCACCAGCTTACCCTCAGTGCCGTAGCCTCTGAGGCCTACACGGATGAATGCGAATTCCACACCGTCTGCGGCTACCTTGGTCCAGTCGATATTGCCCTGATGCTTGGAGACGTCGATTCCCTTGTGGGATACTACCTGACCGTCCTGCATATACTGCACTTCTCCGTCCTCGAGAATGTTCAGGTTCTCCAATACATAATCATTTTTCTGCAAATCATCACGAATGGGTACGAAATTAAAGGTTCCGTTGCTCACAACGACCAGTTCATTGGGATAGTAAGGACGCAGGGTCTCTACCATGGTGGTGCCGGAGGTAAGACCATCACGAATTCCGGAGAGAATCTTGTTCTCTTCCTCGTCCTCAGCCTGCTGCTTTGCTTCAGCGATCAGGGCATTCACTTCCTCCTGCGTATAGGTCTTCACCACTTCCTGTGTGCTCTCTTCCGTCTGGCTTCCGGCTTCCGCTGCTGCTGCCAGATCATTGGCATTATCCTGGAACTTGCTGTCGATCCAGGAATACAGAATTCCCGCAACATACGTTACCAGTACTAACACCAGCAGGCATCCGGTCATGACCAGAATGGATGCTATGGTGTTGTTTTTCTTACGCTTATTTGCTCTGCTCAGACGATCCTCGGGGATCCGTCCGTTTTCATTTTGTTTTTTCATAAGTACCCCTGCTCTCCTTTTTCATGCTGTCTCTCTATAACTATGCAGCATTGCGGTCTATAAGATTATATATAACTATTCAGAGCCGTGCAAGTTATGGCAATATGTACGTCGAATGCTTGCATTCGTAAGAACATTTGACATAATTTATACGGCGAAATAACCACATAAGCAAAAAGCAAGCTCTGAAAGAGCGGTTTTGCGAATGCGGGCTGAATAGTTCCTTCATATAATATAATCGAATTTCCGACGGAAAGGAAGAGGAAAAAATTTGTTTTATGAATTATTAATGAATTGGCCCTTATCCGGCCATCTCCCGCATTTCCCGCAGGATCTTTTTCTCCAGACGGCTGACCTGCACCTGACTGATCCCCAGGATCCCGGCGATCTCCGTCTGGGTCTTATTTTGAAAATAACGCATGCGGATCAACTCCCTGTCTCTCTCCGGAAGCTCCCCCAGCAGCTGTTCCAGCAGCATCTGGTCCAGCAGCCTGTCCTTCTCCACATCATTTTCCACCGCACCGCTGCTTCCCATGCTGGCTCCCACACAGCCGTGGGCCGCGGCCACCACCCGGTCCGCCAGACACAGCTCGCTGCCGTCCTCCTGCCCGCTGCTGCTATAGAGGGATTCCACCTCCGCTCCGGCCTCCATGGCCAGAATCACATCTTCTCTGTCCAGCTGTGCCTCCTCGGACAATTCTTGTAAGGTGGGCTCCCTGTGCAGTCTGCTCTGTAAACGCTGTCTTGCCAGTCTGACCTTCAGCCCATCCTCCTTGATGGTACGGGATACCTTTAACAGACCGTCATCCCGCAGAAACCGTTTGATCTCCCCGGTGATCATGGGGACGGCATAGGTGGAAAACCGTACCTCCAACTTCAGGTCAAATTTATCAATGGCTTTCATCAGACCGATGACACCGATCTGGAACAGATCCTCCGGGTCATAACCTCTGCCCAGAAATCTTTTCACAATGTGATGCACCAGTCCCAGATTTTTCTCGATCAATACTTCTCTCGCTTCTTTATCTCCGCTTTGTGACTTTCCGATGAGTACTGATACTTCTTCCATGCCTCAGTCCTCTTTTCCGATCCAGTCTCCGCAGCGCATTTTCTTCCACATATGTACTCTTGTGCCCTTGCCCGGGATGCTCTCCACTTCCAGCTCATCCATGAAGGCTTCCATAAAGGCAAATCCCATGCCGGACCGTTCCAGTTCCGGCTTCGTGGTAAATAACGGTTCCATGGCTCTGGCCACATCCTCGATGCCTTTTCCCTGATCCGATACCTCGATGGAAAGCGTATCGTTCTCAAGAATGCAGTGCAGTCTTACCTTTCCCGGATGGATAATGCTGTACGCCGGGCGCATCTCCCCATGCTTCGTATAACCGGACAGATTCTCGTATCCATGGATAATGGCATTGGTTACTGCCTCCGATACTGCGGTCTTGATATCCGCCAGTTCTTCCAGCGTGGGATTCAGATGGGTAATGAAAGCCGCCACCGCCACTCTGGCAAAGCTTTCATTACAGGAGACCGCGTCAAATACGATCTCCATCTCATTCCGGCTGCCCTGCGTTCTCTGCTGCAAAAGTTCTTTTTCTTCCGTCACCTGAATGTTTTCCCTCTCTGCTACCATGTTCTCCTCATTTCTGCGCCTATTATTGCACTGTTTTTCATATTTTTTTGAATAATTTCTTTCATTTTCGACAGAATCTTCCTTCCACCGTTTAACCCGGCAGGATCTCGACGATCTTGTGAAGCCCGGACATACGGAAGATCCGCTGGATCTGCCGGTCTGCATGGATCGCATAGACATGTCCGCCGAAGCAGGAAATCTTGCGGTACCGCCCCATGATGATCCCGATCCCGGAAGAATCCATGAACCGGGTATCCTCAAAATCAAACACTACATTTTCCACGTTTTCCCTGACCAAGAGCCTGTCCGCCCCTTCGCAGATATAGGAGGCTCTGTGGTGGTCCACTTCCTCCGGCATGCGCACCATCAGGCAGTTATCAATGATCTGAAAGTCTTCCATATTTCCTCACATTCCGCTGTTTTCCAGCATTTTTACTCAAAAGAAAAGAGAACCCGCGCTTTACTTTACGCAAGTTCTCTTTCGTGTGTTGTGTGTCATTGTCTGATGGTATGTTGTTCTTCCCTACTGTGCCGTATTCTCTGCCAGCTGGGAACGATATCTCTGGGCACTTCTGGCCGTTTCCGTATCCGGGAACAGCTCTATGATCTTGTCATAGGTGGTGATGGCATTCTGGGCATCGTCACTCTTACGGTAAGAGTTGCCCAGGCTCAGCCAGGCATCCTTGTTGGTCTCATCGTAAATGACTGCCTTGGACAGGTTCCCGATAGCCGTCGCGTAATCCTCGCTGCGGTAAGCATTGTAGCCTGTCTCATAATACTGTGCGGACAGCTGCGGCCCGATCAGGCCAAGCAACGTCTTGTACAGCTTCTGGAATGCTTCGGAAGTACTGTCCACATCCACGGATGCCGAAATGCTTTCCAGGTTAGCCGCCGTCTGGGTAATATCCTGCGTCTCCAGATATGTGGTGGCTGCCGCTAACAGGCTGTCGATGGTCTGTAGCGTACCGTCGGTTCCCACATACCCCTGCAGTTCCTGATTCAGCGTATCATTCTCTGTCTGCAGTGCCTGCATCTGGGTCTCCAGTTCCTGGATCCGGGAGGTCTTGGTGTCTAACTGATTGCCGATGTCGGTGATGGTCTTCTGGGCCTCATTGTTGGCATTGGATACCGCTGCCGGAACCACCAGAAAATACATCACGGCCAGACCAATGATCAGACCGATGGCAATATTGATCAGGGAAGAGAGACCTGCACTCTTCTGCTCCTTCACATTCAAAGGCTGAATGATGATCTCATTGTCACTCTGGTAGCGAACCGCATCATCCTTCTTCCGCCGGCCGGTCTGCTTGCTATTCTCGTCCGGAGTCAGCTGCATCTCAACTTCCTTCAGATACCGCAGGGTCAGCGTATTGTTGCGGTCGATGTCCATGCACTTACGCAGTTCTCTCTCCGCTCTGTCCCACTGTTCACTGTCCATATAAAGCAGGGCTAACAGCTGATGTGCCCGGATGAACTTCGGGTTCAGGGACAGTACCTTTTTCAGCTGGATGATAGCCAGATCCTTGCTGTCCTGATTGCAATAGACCAGTGCCTGATTGTATTTCTTGATGGTCTGGTTAATGGCATCCAGGCGGGCCGCATTGGACTGCAGCATATTGATGTAATCGTCCGCGATATTTTTCTCAGGCCGCATATTTTTGCTGATGACCCATTCGCTCAGTGCCGCAACGACCTCTCCGGTCTCAAAATACACCAGTCCAAGCAGATTTCTGGCTTCGATATTGTTCTTATTAAATTTCAGGCTCTGCCGTAAGCTGTTGATCGCACCTGTGAGATCCCGTACTCCTGCTTTCTCCAGACCGTCATTGTAGAAACGGTTGGACATACACATGATCTTCTTGTAGAGGGATACATCTGCTCCGCAGGACGTACAGAAATCGTGCTCTGACAGATGGCAGCCGCAGTTATAACAAAACATGCTCTCCCTCCTTATTTCTCTTCTTTTTCTTCGGATTCTTTTATCATTTTCACCAACAGATCCGCCGCATCGGTCAGATCCTGATTGTAGATAGCTTCCTCAGCGTCTTCCACTTCCAGACTGGGATGAAATTTCTTCAGTTCTTCTTCAAAATTGATCATGGTCCAAAGACTCCTTTATTTCCCCGACAAGATACAGGCTTCCCGCGATATAGAGCCGTTCTCCTGGCTGTCTGCCCGAGACTTCCGTCCGCAGTGCCGTATCCGCTTCCGTATACATAGTAAACCGGTCTTCCGGATAAGCTGCCAGTAAACCTTTCAGTTCTTCCAGCGAAAGCGACCTCGCCGTCCGCATATGCGTAAAAGCGATCCGGTCGAATAATCCCGACGTGATCACCCTCTGTATCATATGCCTGCAATCCTTATCCGCCGCCACACCAAATAACAGTCTCCTGCCCTCCGTGCAGCCGTCCTGTTCCACGGTATCCAGAAAAGCCCGGATGCCGTCGTCATTATGCGCACCATCCACGTACACCTCCGGAAGTACTTCTTCCATGCGTCCCTGCCAGAAGCAGCCAAGGATTCCCTGTCGGATCTCTTCCACAGTGGGACACCCGGATGCGGCACACATTCTGCCGTCAGGCATGTCCGTACTGCGAAACAGCACTTCCACGGCCCGCACTGCCAATGCCGCATTTTCCATCTGGTAGCGTGCAATGGTATGCAAAGTAAGACTAATATAATTATAATACTCAGAGCGCAAGGAAAAATCAATGTATTTCTTCCGAAATCCAAGGAAAGTATAGTCCTTTTTCGACACCGGTATCTGTATCGCACCAAGTTCTGACGCTTTGCGGCAAATTACCGCACTGGCATCCGCATCCCCGTCCAGATACACCACCGGAACACCGGGGCGCAGGATCCCTGCCTTTTCCGCAGCGATCTTCGCCGTGGTGTCTCCCAGATACTGTACATGATCCAGACTGATCCGCGTAATGACGGTCAGGAGCTTATTGTCCACATAATTCGTGGCATCCAGTCTTCCCCCAAGTCCGGTCTCAATGATGCAATAATCCGGCTTTTCTTCTGCAAAACAGAGTAATGCCATGCAGAATAGGTATTCATAAAAGTTGAGAACGAATTCCTGTGGCGCTTCTTCCCCTCGCTGCCCGTCCCCGGTATTAGCAGAATTGGCCTCCTGCAAAGCGTCCCATACCGCAAGAAACCCCTGTAAAAAAGCTTCCTCTGAGATCATTTCACCGTTCACGGCAAAACGCTCCCGCATATCCACCAGATGAGGTGAAGTGAATACAGCCGTGCGATAGCCTGCTTCCCGCAGGATCGAACTCATGTAGGCACAGACAGAGCCTTTTCCATTGGTACCCGCCACATGAATGATCCGAAGATCCTTCTCAGGATTTCCCAGTTTCTTTAAAAACCATTTAAGGTCCCTGCTGTCCGCAGGATTTTTTTTAACAGTAAAGCGGGGCATATCCTTCAGATATGCCACCGCTTCTTCAAACGTTATCATGTCATTACCGAATCTCATCGTATTCCTTATGCTTTACGTTCTTTTTATTCTGTACGTTTCGTTGCAGATCATGCCAGCTGTTCTAAGCGCTTTGTCACCTGTTCCATCATCTGCTCGTATTTTGCCAGCTTTTCCTTCTCCTCTGCGATCTTCGCTTCGGGAGCCTTGGACAGGAATCTCTCATTGGACAGCATTCCCCTGGAACGTGACAGCTCGCCTTCCAGTCTCTTCTGCTCCTTCTTCAGTCGCTCGATCTCCTGTGCGATGTCTACCAGCTCTGCAAACGGAATGTACAGGGTTGCACCGGGGATCACTACGGATACCGCATCCTCTGCGATTCCGGTCTTGTCAGCCTGGATCATGATCTCATTCGCATAAGCAAGGCTTGCGAAGAACAGCTTACCCTCCTCAAAAATCCTGCGGATCTCGTCATTTTCGCTGACTACATACACACTTGCCTTACGGCTGGGTGCTACGTTCATCTCAGTACGGATGTTGCGGATACCGCGAACGGCTTCCTTAATCGTTTCTATGGCCTTCTCCTCTGCGGGGAATGCACGATCCTCGCTGTACTCCGGCCACTTGCTGATCATGATGGACTCTTCTTCATTCTGAATGGTGCAGAAGATCTCCTCAGTGATGAACGGCATGTAAGGATGTAACAGCTTCAGGGCGTCGATCAGGACAGTCTTCAGCGTCCACAGTGCCGCATTCTGGCTGACTGCATCGTCGGTGCTGTACAGACGGGGTTTTACCATCTCGATGTACCAGTCACAGAACTCATCCCAGATAAAGTCATATACCTTCTGTACGGCGATACCCAGCTCGAAGTGATCCATGTTATCGGTCACATCTTTTACCAGAGTATTTAACCTGGACAGGATCCACTTATCTACGGGCTGTAAATCTGCTGCCGCAGGGGTGGTGATATCTTTTCCGGTCTTCTCCAGCGCCTGCTCCATGTTCATCATGATGAAGCGGGAAGCATTCCATACCTTGTTGGCGAAGTTACGGCTGTTCTCTACTCTCTCATAGTAGAAACGCATATCGTTGCCCGGTGCGTTGCCGGTGATCAGGGTCAGACGCAGTGCATCGGCACCGTACTGGCTGATGATCTCCAGAGGATCGATACCATTGCCCAGAGATTTGGACATTTTCCGTCCCTGACTGTCACGTACCAGTCCGTGGAACAATACGGTCTTGAAAGGCTTCTCTCCCATCTGCTCGTATCCGGAGAAGATCATACGAATAACCCAGAAGAAGATGATATCATAACCGGTTACCAGGACATCGGTAGGATAGAAATACTTCAGATCCTCGGTCTGCTCCGGCCAGCCCAGGGTCTCAAAAGGCCACAGTGCGGAGGAGAACCAGGTATCCAGCGTATCGGGATCCTGTGTAAAGTGGGTGCAGCCGCACTTGGGACATACCTTCGGCATCTCCTTGGCTACGACTACTTCACCGCAGTCATCGCAGTAATATGCGGGAATCCTGTGTCCCCACCACAGCTGACGGCTGATACACCAGTCGCGGATGTTATCCGTCCAGTTGAAATAGTTCTTCTCCATACGCTCGGGGATCAGCTTGATCTCACCATTTTTCACTGCTTCTCTTGCAGGTTTGATCAATTCATCCATCTTAACGAACCACTGGTCTTTTACCATAGGCTCGATGGTGGTCTTACAACGGTCATGGGTACCTACGTTGTGTACATGATCTTCGATCTTTACTAACAGCCCCATCTGATCCAGTTCTTCCACGATGGCTTTCCTTGCTTCGTAACGGTCCATGCCCTCGAACCTGCCGCCGTTTTTATTGATGGTGGCATCATCATTCAGGATATTGATCACAGGCAGATCATGACGCTTGCCGACCTCAAAGTCGTTGGGGTCATGCGCCGGAGTGATCTTCACGACACCGGTACCGAACTCTCTGTCTACATAAGCATCCTCTACGATAGGGATGATGCGGTTTACGATGGGCAGTAATACTTTTCTGCCATGCAGGTGGGTATAACGCTCGTCATCGGGATGGATGGCTACTGCGGTATCACCTAACATGGTCTCGGGACGGGTAGTGGCAAAGGTCAGAAATTCTGTGGTGCTGGGAGTTCCGTCCTCGTTCATCAGCGGATACTTGATGTGCCAGAAATGTCCTGCCTGCTCCTGATATTCTACCTCTGCATCGGAGATGGAGGTATTACATACGGGACACCAGTTAACGATACGGGCACCCTTGTAGATGTAGCCTTTTTCGTGCATCTTCACGAACACTTCGGTCACAGCCTTGTTGCATCCCTCATCCATGGTGAAACGCTCTCTGTCCCAGTCGCAGGAAGAGCCCAGCTTTTTCAGCTGACCAATAATACGTCCGCCGTATTCCTTCTTCCACTCCCAGGCTCTCTCTAAGAACTTTTCACGTCCCAGATCGTGCTTGTCGATGCCTTCTTCCTTCAGCTTCTGGATGATCTTGACCTCGGTAGCGATACTTGCATGGTCGGTGCCGGGCTGCCACAGTGCATTGTAGCCCTGCATTCTCTTATAACGGATCAGGATATCCTGCATGGTGTTGTCCAGTGCATGACCCATGTGGAGCTGTCCTGTGATATTTGGGGGCGGGATCACGATAGTGAAGGGAGTCTTACTGTGATCTACCTCCGCATGGAAATACTTTTTGTCAAGCCACTTCTGATACAGTCTGTCTTCTATGCCGCTGGGGTCATAGGTCTTGGCTAATTCTTTGCTCATTTTGTCCTCCTTTTTTTGCATTTGCTCCTATTCAGACCTCATGCGCAAAATCGCATCTACGATGCTTTCCTTTTGCTTATTGAGGTTACTTCGCCCTATAAATCCGCATGGATATTCTTACGAATGCAAGCATTCGACACCTATCCATGTGAATTTACATGGCTCTGAATAGTCGCAAAAAAGCCCTCTGCCGACTCTCGTCAGCAAAGGGCGTCAGTAACGCGGTACCACCTTTGTTCACAGCTTGCGCTGCCTCGTGACTTCTTACAAAGTCCTATCCGGTAACGGGGATAACTCGTGAGAACTTACGCCCAGAATATCCGGTCTCGGCTCTCCGGCTTGGAAGCTACCTTCCACATTCCTGTCTTGAAGCAGCCTTCCAGCGCATACATGCAGCCGCTCTCTCTGGTAAGGGGAAATGTGTACTCCTCTTCGTCATTGCCTTTAATCTGTAAAACTACTAATAAGAAATATAGTACAGGAAGCAATCCTTTGTCAAGAAAATCTTGTTTTCCTGCAGATCGTATTATCAACGCCCAAAACTGGTATGATAAAAAAAACACATTCTGGCTCTTTTAAGCAAGCCACTTTTTCTATACACTGAATCCTAACATATCCCACCGAACAAATGGGAATTATGAAAAAGAAATTAAAAGAGGAGATCATCATTATGGAAAAGAAAAAATCATACGGTGTATTGATCGCGGGAGCCATTCTCCTGATCCTGGGAATCGTCCTGGCAGTCATTACCCACAATAACAGTTATCAGAAATCCGTGGCTTTGGGCAGCCAGTTAAGTGATGTCAAGGCACAGCTGGAAGAAGTAGAAGCTTCCATCGAGGCAGTCACCGGCGGCACAACAGACGGTGATCTGGATGCCCTGAATGCGCAGAAGGATGAATTGTCCGCTCAGAAGTCCACTCTGTCCGACCAGAAACTGTCCGCAGAGCGCCCTTACTCCTACAGCCTGGTTCTGCTATTCTTCGCTATCCTGTTAACTGCCAAGGGATTGTACAATGCCATCGCAGGCGTAATTCCCGCACAGAAGGCGGATGTGAAGAAGCTGGCACAGGCAGGTCTGTTAGCAGCTCTGTGCTATATCGGATTTGCTTTCTTCAAGATCGACATTCCCGTGGGTCCCGAGAAGACCGCATTCCATCTGGGCAATGTATTCTGCGTACTGGCAGCTCTGCTGCTGGGCGGTTACTGGGGCGGACTTGCCGGTGCCATCGGCATGACCATCGCCGATCTGACCACCGCTTATGTAACCAGTGCCCCCAAGACCTTCTTATTAAAGCTGTGCATCGGTCTGATCGTAGGACTGGTTGCTCACAAGATCTTCCATCTGAGCAAAGAGCATTCCGCAAAATATGTGACCGGTGTAACAATCCTTGCTTCTGCCTGCGGTATGGCATTTAACGTGGTAGCGGATCCACTGGTTGGTTACTTCTATAAAATGTATCTGCTGGGTGTGCCTCAGGATATTTCCAAGGCTCTTGCCAAGATCAGCACCGTAACTACCGGTGTCAACGCCATCGTTGCTGTGATCTGTGCTTCCGTATTCTATCTGGCACTTCGTCCGGCACTGAAGAAAGCAGGATTATTCCATGACATCTAATTTCGATACTTCTGATAGAAATGCACAAAAAGGCGGGGATTTCGTTCCCCGCCTTGCTATGATCAACGATATTGCCGGTTTCGGACGCTGCTCCACCACCGTGTCCCTGCCCGTGATCAGCGTAATGAAGGTACAGGTATGCCCTGTGCCTACTTCTGTTTTATCGAACCATTTAGGATTTCCTCTCTGCCATTTTGATGACTATACCTCTCATATGCGAGATTATATAAAAGTGTGGGTCGAACTGGGACTTACCTTCGATGGGTTATACTGTGGATTCTTAGGAAATGAAGAGCAGATCGACATTGTACGGGAATTCGTGGAAATGTTCCGGCCGCCCCTGTTTTTGCTGGATCCGGTCATGGGAGACCACGGCAGAGCCTACTCCTCCATTACAGAGACCCATGTTCAGAAGATGAAGGAGCTGCTGCCTCTGGCGGATATTATCACGCCGAATATCACGGAGTCCTGCCTGCTGACCGGGACTCCCTGGAAGGATGGGGAATGGACGCTGCAGGAGCTGTCCGGATTATGTGAACGGCTGGCTGACATTTGTCAAACAGCTTCCATTACATCCGACGAAGCCTCCACGGGCACTACTGCCAGTGGTTCTGACGGGGGGTCCGTTGGCGCTGTCTCCAATGGCTCCGCCGGTGCATCCATCGTCATCACCGGGATCCGTCAGGGCGATTCTCTGGTAAATTTCCTGTGGGATGACGGTGTCTATACCACCGTTGCCACCCCCATCGCCGGAGCCTCCCGCCCCGGCACCGGAGACATCTTCGCCTCCATCCTCGCTGCCGATGCCGTCCGCGGGGAGACTCTGCTCACCTCCGTGCAGAAGGCTGCGAACTTCGTAGGACTGTGCATCGCCGGAAGCGAAAAGGCCGGAACGCCGGTGCAGGAGGGCGTGGTGTTTGAGAAGTATCTGGCGGCGCTGTTGTAAGAATATTAAAGCTCAATGATTTAGTTGACTTTTCATTTCATCTCTTTTATATTTTATATAGAAAAGGAATTGTGGTTGTTCTCAAGAATGAGATCCCGTATAGCAAATGCTTAAACGGTGTGCTGCGATTCTTTTTTTATATTATACTGGCTATCCTCCATCTGGAAAGGGGGCATTAAAATTGAGTAATTTGACACATACTGATTCTATGATGAATGAAATCAGAGAATTGTTATTAAATGCACGTCAGCGCGTGGCGGTACAGGTAAATACGGAATTGCTGTCTACCTACTGGAATGTAGGAAAGATCATTGTTGAGTATGAGCAGGAAAGCAAAGATCGGGCAGATTACGGAAAGCAGACCTTAAAGGAACTTTCTAAAGGATTGACAAAAGAATTTGGAAAGGGATTTTCTGTTTCCAATCTATACAATATGCGCCTGTTCTATATGCACCATCAAAAATTCCAGACAGTGTCTGGAAAATTGTCGTGGTCGCATTATTGTGAGCTGTTGACGATTTCGGATCCAGACAAACGCAGTTTTTATGAAAAGGAAACCATCAACTCCGGGTGGTCGATCCGAGAATTAAAGCGGCAGATTTCCACTTCTCTCTATGAACGATTATTACTGTCAGAAGGAAAGACAAACAAGGAAACGGTACTTGCCCTCGCGGAAAAAGGTATTGAAATGACTACGCCAAGCGACATTATCAAAGACCCCTATGTGTTTGAATTTTTGGGTGTGCCGGAAAACAAGCCCCTGCTGGAAAGTGATCTTGAAAAAGCACTGGTCGCGCATATTGAAAAATTCCTGTTGGAATTAGGTCGCGGTTTTATGTTTGTAGGGACACAGCAGCGCATTACCCTGAACAATACCCACTACTATGTGGATATGGTTTTCTATAATAAAATTCTCCGGGCGTATGTGCTGATTGAATTAAAGACCACCAAGCTCACGCCGGAAGCCGCCGGACAGCTTAATATGTATCTGAACTACTACGCCGCAGAAGTAAATGATGAACATGATAATCCACCCATCGGTATTATCCTTTGTACAGACAAAGACAGTGTAGCTGCTGAATATGCTCTCGGAGGTCTGTCCAACAACATCTTTGCTTCACGCTATGTTTCTTATATTCCAAATAAGGAGCAGCTCATCGCACAGGTAGAAGCTGTTTTGAAGGAATGGCACAAACCGGAAAAAGAATTCTAACATTACCGCCTGAGGGAATCACAACTCCACTCAGGCGGTAATACCAAGAAATATTTTATTTAAACTCCACCACAACGCTGCCCATAGCACATTCCAGCTCCATATTTTTAGAAGCGTTGTTGTTGATCTGTTTCTCCTGTGCCAGGCCGTTGTAACTGTCATCACCGACTTTCAGTTCACCCATGCCGCAGCTTAAGTCGTAGTTGAAATCTGTCTGCGTTCCTGCCAGTGTCAGCTTCAGCTCTCCCATGGAGCACTCTCCGTCCAAGCGTTCGGTCACATCTCCGGTCAGCCGGACAGAACCCATTCCTACGGACACCCCTGCCACGCGGCTGCTCAGTGCTTCTACTGTCATCTGACCGGCACCACAGTCTAACTCTGCCTGGTCAGCATCCAGTTTCTCAAACGTCATCTTGCCGGCACCCACATTGGCTTCCAGTGCCCCCGTCTGCAATTCCTCTACACTGAGGCTTCCGGCTCCCATATCCAAAGAGGTATTTTCAAAATAATATCCCTCCGGCACATACAGGCAGATGGAACCGCCCAGGTTGCCATCACTGTTGCTGTTTGCTTTCGAAGTGCCGCGGATCTCCATCGTACCGCCTTCCACATATCCCTGGAACTTTCGCATTCCGTCGGCTTCTACCCGGAAGCAGTCGTCCTCTGACACCTGAATCTTCATGACACAGCCACCGGCCTGCACACGTAGATCCGTGATGCCCTGACTGTCATCCCCCAGAACATACAGCTCTATCTTTCCCGACTTTACTTCATAATCTGAGTCATAATCCACGTTGTCCTCCAGATCATAGTGCACATCGTCCATATTTTCCCGAATCTGCTCCGTCACACCGTCACTCCAGTCATCTACCTTTTCTCCGGAGATTCTTCCCAGAGTAACCGCTGACAGGATCTCCCCCGGCGAAAAATGCGTGGAGCCATTCCCCAGGCTTCCGCTCACTCCCAGGATCAGTCCCAATAATATGAATATCAACGCTGTGATGGCACAGCCCTTCATAAATTTTCTCATGCTTCTGCTTTACCTCTTTTCTGGAATAATCCTCCGATCCAACAACAGATCGCCGGTGTGGCGATTCCCGCCATGGCCACGGTCAGCATCAGGAACAGAAGTCCGACACCTCCGCAGATCAGTCCGGCTCCGATCAGGCACATTCCCACAAAGGGATGCGTAAACATACTGATGATCCCTGCTGCCACCAGTACGATCAGAACCAGTATCAGTGCTGCTGCCGTTGCCCCGAAACCGATGATCAGTCCGAACCATCCGGCGATCAGCCCTGCTGCCACGCCGATACCGGCGGAAGCTGCTCCCAGGATCACCGGAGATGCCAGAATACATAAAATTACGATCAACACGATCATACCGGTGGACATTCCTTCTTTTTTCCGAGAGGACACTGCTCCAGCTGCCTGTGCTTCATTTTCCTGCCCGAAGCCTGCCTCTCCGGCACCGCTCTCCGCGCCGGAATCCGTCGGATAAGTGATCACCGCACGGTTGTCCGCATTGATCTTCTGGTAAATATTCTCTCCATAACCGTTCCCGAAAATGTCCTTTTTGATGTTTTCCGCCACCTTGGCAGGATTTCCCAAAGCCTCAATAACGTTCTGTTCATTTTCCGGACCCGCATCATTAAAATATTCATTATAGTATTGTAATGCTTCCTCCCGCTCTGTAGCGGAAATATTCTGCAACAGACTTTCCAGCTGCCTCATAAACTCCGTTCTATTCATTCTACTATGTTCTCCCATCTGCGCCTGTTTACGCCTCTGACCTGTCACTTAGTTTTCCTTCAAACAATCCCGTGATCTTATCGCTGTAGCTGCGCCACTCACTTTCATATAAATGAAGCTGCGCCCAGCCTCTGCTGGTGACTTTGTAATAACGCCTCGTTCTGCCACTGCATTCCCGGTCATAGACTTCCAGACATTCGTCCTTCTGTAATCGCCGAAGCACAGGATACAGGGTGGATTCCGACAATTCGATCACCTGCCGGACCTCCTGCGTGATCTTGTAGCCGTAGGTTCCTTCCGGTTCCCGGGCCACCACCGCCAGTACGATAGCATCCAGCAGAGCTGCTCCTGTATTAAAAAGCATCCTATCGCTCCTCTCTGAAATTTGCGGCTATCCGCCTTTCCTTACAATATTATATGCCGTATAGTATTGCTCTGTAGCTATACTATACGGCATATAATATCATGCGTCAATATAGAGAAACCGTAAGAAATTCTAAAGACTTTCCAAAGATTCCACAATGGCTTTGCCATCATGACCGGGGCTACTCCGTTAGTTTTCCATCAGCCAGAAATATGCACTGTATGCCGGCAGAAGACTGCCGCCGCCAAAGTCATGTTTCTCTCCGGTGATCAGATCCACCGCCGTGCCGCAGCCGGCATCAAAATGCGCCATGAAGTCCTCTCCGTCTGCATTGATAGCCACCATGACTCTCTCATGCTCCGACTTTCTTTCGAAAATGCATTGCTTATTGGTCAGCAGTACTGAACGGAAAGCACCGTAATTCAATGCTTCCGAATGCTTCTTTGCCTCTGTCAGCTTGCTGATCCAGTCACACAGACCATTCCACTCCGGCTTATCAAAGTAGGGACGCAGAGCGGGATCGCCGTCTTCCTTGCGGGCCTTGAAGCCCCATTCACTTCCGTAATAGACACAGGGAATGCCGGGCATGCCGAATGCCATGGCATAAATCAGCGGCAGATGATTCTCGTTGTTCAAAATACTTGCCACACGGGTCACATCGTGGTTGTCCACAAAGGACAGCAGATGCTTGCCCTTATACAGGGTCCAGTTCTCCGGTCCGAACTGACGTAACAGGGAATGTACGATCTCGAACATATTCATACTGTTGAAACTGCTGTAAAGTCCCTTGTAGCACTCGTAGTTCGTTGCGGAATGCAGCATCTGATCGTTCATCAGACGGTTGTAGTCTCCGTGAAGCATCTCTCCCAATAAGAAGAAATCCTGTTTGTAAGCGCTGGTTACTTCCCGCAGTCTTCTGACGAAATTTTCATCCAGACTGTAAGCCACATCCAGTCGCAGACCGTCAATACCGAATTCATCGATCCAGCCCTTGACACTGTCCAGCAGATAGTTCACCACATCGGGATTCTGCAGGTTCAGCTTCACCAGATCAAAGCAGCCTTCCCAGCCCTCATACCAGAGTCCGTCGTTGTAATTGGAATTGCCACCGAAGTCGATCCGGTAGAACCAGTTCACATACGGTGAATTCTCCCGGTTGCGGATCACATCCTGGAACTGGGCAAAGCCTCTGCCCACATGATTGAACACACCGTCCAGCACGACCCGGATCCCGGCCCTGTGCAATGCGTCGCAGACCTCCTTAAAATCTTCGTTGGTTCCCAGTCTCACATCGATCTTACGATAATCTCTGGTATTGTAACCATGAGTATCCGATTCGAATACCGGGGAGAAATATACCGCGTTCACTCCCAGCTTCTGCATATGGGGGATCCAGTCCTCCACATGTTTGATCTCATGTCTCTGTACTCCGTCATTTTCAAAAGGAACTCCGCAGAATCCCATGGGATAGATCTGATAAAAAACACTTTCATAAGCCCACATATTAGTCACCATACCTTTCATTGACTGATCCAGTACCGTTTTGTTTTTTTATCCACAACGGTTCTTTTGCTATTATACACCATTTTTGAACCGTCTGTCGTTTTTTCTGTGTAAAACCACAAATAATCCACAAAATCCACCGACTTATCCACATATACACATGTGTCATATGTGGTTATGTGGATTGTCATATCGGATATCAACTCGTGTATCACATTGAAAATCATCCCTTTTGCCACAACCAGGCATCCCAGAAGCGCTCCACCTTTTTGGCTACCGTATCCACGGTCACAGGCTGCACCTGTTCCCACTCTCTGGGGAATAATCTCCGGTAGGAATACTGCTGAAACCGATCATCCAGCAGAACAATGATACCCACATCCTCCGCCGTCCGGATCACGCGGCCTGCCGCCTGCAATACTTTATTCATTCCCGGATAGCGGTAGGAATAATCGAAGCCGTTCTCTCCGTCCTCATCAAAATAGCCCTTGAGGATCTCCCGCTCACAGCCTACCTGGGGCAGTCCGGTTCCTACTACAATGACTCCGATCAGACTGTCCTTCTTCAGATCGATGCCCTCTCCGAAGATTCCCCCCAGCACGCAGAAGCCGATCAGCGTCTGCTCCTCTTCCTCCTCGATCTCCATACCGATGAGACTTTGCAGGTCACATTCCTCATTGCCCCGGAAGCGATTCAGGAAGTATTCACGCTCTTCCTCATTCATGGATTCCTGTTGGACGAGACATTCTTCTTCCTCTGTCATAAAATACTGTTCATAGATCTCGTAAATATGATTCATAAAGGAATAGGACGGGAAAAATATCATGTAATTGCCGTGCCGGTTCTTCACCACTTCGTGAATGTAACGGGCAATATTGTAGTATTCTTCCTGGGATCTTCTGCTGAACTTGCTAGTCACATCCCCGGCGATCAGTATGGTACGCTTCTCGGGATCAAACACCGAGTGGGCATACACCTCGTAATCCTCCTTCTCACCGCCCAGCAGGTTCTTGTAATACTGGATGGGCAGGAAGGTAGCGGAAAAAAGGATCGTACTGCGTCCTCTGAGCATGCATTCCTTCAGGTTTTCTCTGGGATTCACGCAGAACAGCTTCAGTTCAAAGCTGCCATCCTCACACAATCTGGTATATTTCACATAGTTTTCATCTTGTCTCTCGTAAATATCCAGAAAATGACTGAGCTTGAAATAGAAGTCCAGCAGATTCTCCCGTACTTCCAGGCTGACCTTCTCCTGCTCCTCCAGATAATCACTGATCACAGCGTGCAGTCTGGTCAAGGGCTGCACCAGCATGTCAATATCATCCACCAGCCGGTACCCGTCACAGTCCCGCTTCATGGACAGCAGCTGTGCGTTACACTTCTCCAGCAGCTGGCTGATCCGTTCCGCATAGCCTTCCCGCACAAAGGTACTCTTTCCGTCAGACTTTTTCCCTTTGTGTCCCCTTACATAGAGGGAATCGGTACCGTCTGTTTCCTCCAGGGTAATCTCCTGTGGCAGTTGTTTTGACATGCCTGTCATTTCTAATGTCATCTGCCCGGAAATCCCGTCTTTATCACGCTTTTTCTGGGCTGCTTCTTCCATTTCCGACGTGATTGTCTGTTTGATCTCCCGCTTGAGTTCCAACAGATTTTCCTTCCGTAGCGGTGCACTGTACATCTCCCGGCCCCGCTCTAAGAGGTTATGTGCCTCATCGATCAGAAATACATAATTCCCCTGACTGCCGTCCCCGAAAAATCTCTTCAGATACACATGGGGATCAAAGAGGTAATTATAATCTCCGATAATTCCATCTGCAAACAGACTTAAATCCAGTCCGAATTCAAAAGGGCATACCCGATATTTCAGGGCATATTCTTCTATTTTGCTTCTGGTAAAGCTCTCTTCGTGGGTCAGAAGATCATAGATAGCCTCATTGACACGGTCAAAATGCCCCTTTGCATAAGGGCACTGCTCCGGATTGCACTCCGTATGACCCTGAAAACAGATCTTCTCCTTGGCTGTCAGGATAATGCTCTTAAAGCGCAGTCCCTTCTGCCTGAGCAAAGAAAAGGTGTCCTCCGCCACCGTCCGGGTGATGGTCTTGGCGGTAAGATAGAACAGCTTGTCTCCCATATCCTTTCCCATGGCCTTTACCGTGGGAAAGATCGTGGATATGGTCTTACCGACTCCCGTAGGAGCTTCAATAAATAATTTTCTCTTATGATAAATGGTCTGGTACACATAGCTGACCAGCTCTTTCTGTCCATCCCGATAGTCGAAGGGAAACTGCAGCTCAGCAATGGACTGCTGCCGCAATTCTCTCCACTGCCAGGTATAGTCCGCCCATTTGCGGTAATCACTGATCAGCTGCTGGAACCAGGCTTCCAGTCTGACGAATTCATAATCTTCATAAAAATAGCGGATATCTTCCGTCTCTATATTGCAATAGGTCAGCCGCACCCGGATATAGGGCAGCTCCTTTTGCAGGCTGTACATATAGGCGTAGCATTTCGCCTGGGCAATATGTAAAGGCAAGGGTGCCTTCAGCTTCGACAGATCTCTATAGGTTCCCTTGATCTCATCGATGGTGGTCTCTCCATTCTGCTCGATGATGCCGTCGGCCCGGCCTTCCACGATGATGACATAGTCCTCCGTGGGATGGGTGTATTTTAATGCCACTTCTGCCTGATACTCCGCACCCATACGGCGCTGGATCATACGGTGGATCCGGCTGCCCTCCTGCATGGCATTCTCCGGGGATCCCTGCCTCCTGTCGTCGATGTCGCCACTGCGCAGGATGAACTCTACAAGATTACGTACCGATATTCTGACTTCTCCTGCCATGTAACTTCACCTCCCTCAAACAAGTCCCTACGATACCCAGATGCCTACGATACCCAGATGCCTACGATACCCAGATGCCTACGGCTTGTTCCGTGCTGCGCACTCTCACAAGCCTCCCCACTATTCGCATATCGTGGGATTAACATCCCACTTTTATGCTCATATTGGGGGCGGGGCTAAAGGTCTTTCATCCACTTATGAGCAAGCTCAAGTGGATTTAGACCTTTGTCCCCTGGCATCATATAATAAAACTACCCAGGTAAATAGTACTCTATCTTACCTGGGTAGTCAAATGACATTCTGTTGTTGAGAAATACTGACCTGTCAGTGCATTAACATGCAATCGCACACTGCTTCAGCATCTCTTCGAATTTATCATTGTAGCCGTCATAGGACACGGTCAACGGCTTCGTGAAATCCAATCCGTACACTCCAAGGAATGATTTGGCATCGATTACGTATCTGTTATAGCATATATCAATATCAAAATCACACTTTGAAGCTACATCAACAAAATGTTTCACGTCTTCAGGTGTCAAACGGATCGTCTTTAACATTTCTTGTTCCTTCCTTTCAATAGTAAGTTCGATCGTAAATAAAATAATACACCGGGTACTTTCCCCTCACATCTGAAATCATTACTATTATAGCCAACCATCCCCAAATGTAAAGCGGTTTTTTTCTTCCAGAAAACGCACATTTTGGGCATTTTTACCACTCTGTTATCATTTTCACAATATATGTTCGCCGTATGGAAAACCTTTTCGGCGTTTTGTATATTTGTTGCGTTACCGCGGTAAAATATAAATCCCAATTTGGCGAAATCTACCGAAATTCCACCATATATTCTTGGAACCTCAGCGGAAGCATATTTCGTTGCAGATCCCTGTTTTCACGTTCTTTTATGGCTATTGTATGACAGAAGGAACGGAAAAGTTCCCGGTAGTGCTGTTCCGCAGCGGACAGTTTCTCCGTCTCAGATCTTACTTTCTCCCAGGCATCCTTCCCTTGCAGCGTATACCAGGGCTTTCCCGCCGGATGTATTCCGAACAGATACCGGCCTGCATCGAACACCAGAAAGTCTTCCATGGGAAAGCGGTCTGCAAAATGCACCATCAGAAAGGTCAGAATATTATTCTTCGGCGCGATCTTCGAATAGAGGATTGTATTCTCCAATTCTTCAAACCGCGTAAATCCTTTCAGATGGTGATACTCATTTCCGGCGCCTCTGGCCAGGCTGAAGGTCTGGTTTACATACGTGTCTGCCATGGCATCCAGCAGATGTCCCGGCGGACACTTCTCGGAAAGCCCCTTTGCAATGGTACGGTATACCGCCTGGGCCTTTTCCGGCTTCGGGGATGAAAGAGCCAGACACAGGCTCTCATAATCTTCCTCCCCAAATCTGCGTTTCAATGTCCGGATCACCTTCACCGTCTTCTCCGGATCCGGCACCACCTCCACAGACTCAGAGAACAACAGATTCTCCTCGATGGTCGTGACCATGGTGTCCCGAGCGGGAGAATGATCTTCATAAGTATTATAAATGGCAGTGAATATCCCTTCTAACGAATCCTCGCAATGATATATTTTCATATAATAAGTTTCACCTCCCGCTTTTTCTGTTCTCTTCCCCTTCTGCCGCTGTCAACCTATCATTTTGCATTGCCTTGCTTCTGCAAACGGCCGTCATCTACCGGTACAGGACCTTACGTTTACCTGCCAATGCAGGCAGTCAGGAAATGTTTCCCTGTACGCTGTGCGCTACAGTTCTCCCACTGCTGCAGGCAGCACTTCCTCCTGCCGTACCCCGTTCGGGAACATCCCATCATCAAACAAGGTCATCTGCCGGTAACTCATGCCATCGCTGCCGAACCGGATCCGTTCCTTCGGATCCGTCAGATTCCGCACGATATAGTCCTCCTCCAGCTTCGTGGGATACATCATCCTGCCACCACAGGTAATAAAATAAACAGCCCGTTTCATCACCACGCCCAGCTTCTTCAGATCCTGAAACGTAAGCTTTGTGCTCCTCCTGGCACTAAGGATCCGTCTGGCGCTTTTCACGCCGATCCCCGGCACCCGAAGCAGATCTGCATAAGGTGCCCGGTTGATCTCCACCGGGAAACATTCCAGATGCCGCACCGCCCAGTCCTCCTTGGGATCCAGCATCACATTAAAAAACGGTCTTTTCTCGTCCAACAGTTCCTCCGCCTTAAACCCATAAAACCGCAACAGCCAGTCTGCCTGATACAGACGATGCTCCCGCAGAAGCGGCGGCCCCCCGGGAAGCGCCGGCAGGCTCTTGTCCTCATTGACCTTTACAAAAGCGGAATAGAACACACGCTTTAACTCAAACTTCTGATACAGATTCTCTGCTACATTTAAAATCTGATAATCCGTCTCCGGGGTTGCCCCTATGATCATCTGGGTAGACTGCCCGCCACTCACGAAAACAGGGCTCTTGCGGTACAGGATCAGTTCCTCCTTATTCGCATGAATTCCGTTCTGGATCTGCCGCATGGGCGTCAGAATATTTTTCCGGTGCTTGTTCGGTGCCAGTGTCCGCAGCCCCTCCGCCGTGGGCAGCTCCAGGTTCACGCTCATACGGTCTGCCAGATACCCCATCCGCTCCACCAGCTCGGGATCCGCTCCCGGAATCGCTTTTACATGGACATAGCCGCTAAAATGGTATTGATTCCGTAGCAGCCATATGGTCCGATACAACAATTCCATGGTAAAAGTAGGATCCTGTATGATACCGGAGCTTAAAAACAGTCCCTCGATATAATTACGCCGGTAAAACTCCATAGTCAGTGTACAGATCTCCTCAGGGGTAAAGGTGGCTCTGGGAACATCATTGGACTTTCGATTCAGACAATATTTACAGTCGAAGATACATTCATTGGTCATCAGAATCTTCAACAAAGAAATGCATCTGCCATCCGAAGAAAAGCTGTGACAGATCCCGGCCTTCGTGCAGTTCCCCATGTGCTTCCCGTCGCCCTTACGTTCCACCCCACTGGAAGTACAGGCCACATCATATTTGGCTGCATCGGTCAGGATCTCCAGCTTCTGCATGATGGACAATTCCCCGTTTTGTATAAGATATTCCACATTATCACCGCCTTTTACCGAAAATTTACAGAATCAGAACGTTTGTTCTTGTGTATATTCAAGTTAGCACATATGTTCGATTTTTGCAAGTGGTTATTTTTTCCGAAAAAAGGCTTGCAAAATCATGCGTTTCGCAGTTAAATAATATAGGAATATTTTGTAACACACGCCGCCCGGCGGCAGAATGAGAGGTCAGTATGTCAGATATTGTCATACCTAAAAATTATAAGTCTCAGCTGAACCTGTACGAGACACAGGTTGCCATTAAGACAGTGAAGGACTTTTTCCAGGGATTGTTAGCAGAGCGTCTGCACCTGCTGCGTGTATCTGCTCCCTTATTTGTGGATCCTACATCCGGACTGAACGATAATCTGAACGGTGTGGAGCGTCCCGTGAATTTCCATATTGCAGCACAGGGAGACCGTGAAGCAGAGATCGTACAGTCTCTGGCCAAATGGAAGCGTTATGCCTTGCAGAAATACGGTTTTCAGCCCGGCGAAGGTCTCTACACCGATATGAGTGCCATCCGTCAGGATGAGGAGACCGACAACATCCATTCCATCTATGTGGATCAGTGGGACTGGGAAAAGATCATCACGAAGGAAGAGCGGAATCTGGAGACTCTGAAAGAGACCGTCCGCACCGTATACAAGGTTCTTCGCAAGACCGAGAAGTATATGTCCATCCATTACGACTACATCGAAGAAATCCTTCCTCATGACATCTTCTTTGTAACTACCAGTGAGCTGGCAGAGATGTTCCCCGACTACTCCCCGAAGGAGCGGGAATACTACATTGCCAAGGCAAAAGGCGCTGTCTGCATCATGCAGATCGGTGAGACCTTAGAGAATGGCAAGCCTCACGATGGCCGTGCACCGGACTACGATGACTGGTCGCTGAATGCCGATATCGTGGTATATTATCCGGTTCTGGACATTGCTCTGGAGCTGTCCAGCATGGGTATCCGTGTAGACAAGAAGGCTCTGTTAGACCAGCTACAGAAGGCTGGCTGCCCCGAGCGTGCCGAACTTCCTTACCACAAGGCAGTCATTAACGGTGAGCTTCCTCTTACCATCGGCGGTGGTATCGGTCAGTCCCGTATCTGTATGTTCTTCTTAAGAAAAGCTCATATCGGCGAAGTACAGTGTTCCCTGTGGTCCGATGAAGTGATGGAGACTGCAAAAGAGAACGGCTTACAGTTGTTATAAGACATTTCCATTCAGACTTCAAAATCCCCGGAAGATGAAAATCTCCCGGGGATCTGTTTTCTGTTTTTATTCAAAAATCACAAATTTCTCATTTTCAAAGGTTTTCTCGTATCCATATGCATCCATGAACTCACCGATCAACAAAAGCTTGGCATTATCCACGATGAGACTCCGTTCTCTTTCCGTGGGCTGTAATGCTTCCAGGGCATCCTCTCCCGCTTCCAGATACACAGCATATTTTTTCTCTAACAGTATCACCGGACGGTAAGTCGCATCCGCGTCCATCCGCTCCTGCATCTTATGCATATCCTCTTCCAGCTGTGCGATCTGATAGGAATCCAGATCCGGCCAGGGATTGAACGCTGCAGGCATCTGTAAATAATAAGACAGCGCCGGGATCTGTCCGTAGATCAGTACATCTCTTCCGGCAAGTCCCCGTTCATTCACATACTCTGAGATCCCCTGCATCCATCCGGCCCGTTCCTCGCTCATCCACACACCTTTTAATGTCTCATTATTCGTCACCTGCGCATCGATGTCCTGTATGCCGGTACCTTCGGCAAATGCAAAGTTTCTGCCGAACAGTCCTACCTGGACAAAGAACAACAGAAAGAAAGCGCCCAGGAGACATTTTACCGGCATAGCAGATATGGTGATCCGCTTCCACCGAAAGCTGCCAACATATTTGCAGAACCTGTAGAACTGCCAGTACATATAGGGCAATGCCAGAAACAGATTGTTCATGCTGGGGTATAGCTTGTTGTTACTGCCCAGGGAAGTGATCCATACGATCAGGAAGATCAGTCCGCTGATCAGCTTTTCTTCCTTCGGCGCGGAGGGCGTAAAGATCCGCCACAGGGTCACCAGCAGAGTCAATGTCAAAAACGTCACTCCGGGCCAGATAATGGCACCGTAATTCGTATATTCTCTGGCACAGAAGCCCTGGCGGTACAGCCAGAACACCATCACAGCCGCCAGTGCGATACTTCCCGCCCATTCCAGGATCCGCAGAACCTTTGTTACTGTATCTTTTCTCACGTAGGAGCCGATGAGTTCCAATACTCCCACAGCGACAATCCCCACTACAAGGAACACGCACATCCGGATCTCCCAGTACAGATTCTGAAAATACCAGTCGAACATGCCCATGATCATGGATGCCGCCGTATAGTCCGTTGCCACCTCCGTCATGGAAAACAGTCGCAGAATGCCCTTCACATATTCATCCATGCCGTAGCGGATCTGGATATAACCGAATAATACCAGCAGTGCCGTCAGATACCCCGCCAGACACATGCCGGTATCCTGTAATAATTTCTTACGGAGTTTCACCCCCGCTGCCTTTTTCCGCGCTTTTATTTTTTCCGCAGTTTCTGTCGTCTCCCCAGCCTGACCGAGACTCTTTCCAATCTCTTTGCGCGCTTCCAGCCAGCAGATGATTCCGTAAGCCCACACGCCCACGATCATGGCCGCCTCCGGCAGATTGGAGAATCGGGACAGCACATTACAGCCCAGCGCTACTCCGGCGGCAAACAGCCACCCCTTTTTCCCCCGGGCAAGGCCAAGATACAGACAGACCACCGATACCAGATAGAACACGTAGGTCACATAATTGTAAAAAGAGCCCGTGGGGCACCAGCAGAAGCTCACCGCCGTAAATTCTCCCAGGAATACCAGAAGTGCCGGGATCTTCAGTACTTTCGTGCAGAAATAATACCCAAGCACCGCCAGCAGACTGATACTCAGTCCGGTATAAAAGTTCATGCCGATCAAAGTCCCGGCCCCGGGCAGCAAACTGAAAAAATGTCCGATGGCTGTGGTCAGATAGGTGGAAAACAGCCACATGGGATCCATATGCTGCGTCCCCATATATTCAAAGTTCGCATAGCCGTAACCGGTATCCCACAGATCCAGTCCCCAGGCAATATGCCGCAGAGGATACAGCACCAGGATTGCCACGAATACAAATTCCCAGAGACGTCTCTGACTGTCAATACCCGCTTTTTTATTTTTTATTATCTCTGTCACTCCATTACCTCTCTTTTGAACATAGTATCTACGTCCCGTATTTTCTCTGTCAGACTGCGATAGGGACGGATATGCAGGAATATCTTATGCAGTCCGTCGCAGATAGCTTTCCGCACAAAATCCACCAGAATTCCCAGTACAAATACTACCACAACAACAAGTACCGTCCACAACAGCAACGGCAGTACACCGTCGATTTGCTCCACACCAAGCCACTTCTGCCAGGCATAGCGCACACCCAGATTTTCATGCAGCAGATACACTCCCAGCGTATAGGGCGCGATCCTCACCGCCACACTGCCGATCTTTCCCTGTATGCTGCTGTCCAAAAACAGGCAGAACAGCCCCAGTGAAGCCAGAAACGGGAAAATATGGTTATACTCATACGGAATCTTCAGGATCAGCTCCAGACTGCCTGTTTTCAAATAAAACAGGTGCAAAAGCATGGCTTCTCCAAAGGTTCCGAAGATACCGATCAGATACAACAATAATGCCCGGGATTTTTTCTGTAAAAACGGGATTCCAAATCGGCGCAGGTAAGCCGCCGCGCAGAATACACACAGATACCAGAGACAATCATAGCCTTTACCGTCTTCTTCCAGCCGGAAGGGCAGCACAGATTTTAACAGGCAGAAGGTGACAAACAGCAATACTAATGCCACCTGAAACTGCTGCTTCGTCATCCGCCGCAGTCCCATTCCCACAAAGGGGAGCAATATATATAAGAAAAGATACGCTGTCAGGAACCAGTAATGTCCCATAGTCACCGGGAACAACAGGGTCAGATAATAGTGAGTGCTGACTTCCGCCGCGGGAACGATCCCAGTCACCACCGCCAGCACACCGATGCCCACAGAATACAGCCACAGCTGCAGCCACAGTGTAAGCAGCCTGCTCAGTTTAAAAGAGCTTTCGCATAAAAAGTATCCGCTGATCATCATATACACATTCACAGCTACAATGCAGCATGCTTCCAACAGCCAGGCTACCATATCCTGCACCGATAAAGGCGCCGTCAGATCCGGCAACAGTCCTCCCTTGCCCAGATAGTGCAGCACCACGACCATCATCATTGCCACACAGCGCAGTACTTCCAGATTTGCCATACGTTCTTTTTTCTGCATATCGATTCCCGTTTCCTTCCTGCCATTGCTTCGTGCTACGCACTACCACAATTCTACCCAAGGTCTTTCACCCACTTATGAGCAAGCTCATGTGGGCTTAGACCTTTTGACCCTGGTATCATTATATTACTTTGTAACATATTATGTAAAGCAAAAGCGATTCCGCCCAGATTCTGCCTGATAAAGATGTTAATTTAGGAAATCGTTTTCATATTGATGTAGATATTTGTGTAAAACTTTGGTAAAATGCATCTATCAATACTAATCTGCATCGGAGGTGTCTGTTTTGACAAAAAATACCAAGAAAAACCCTATTCCTCTCTGGAAGCGGATACGCTTTAAGCTGATCTTCGCTTTTCTGATCCCTGTGGTCTTCATCATTGTCTTAGGCTTCGTATCCTATCAGAAGGCTACCACTCAGATCATTGCAACCTACCGTGACTCCGTAGACCAGACCGTCAGCATGATGAATCAGTACCTGACGCTTTCTTTTGACACGGTCCAGTCCAACTACAAGGGATATATGAATGAGGATACCCTGAAGCAGTATCTGAACGGTCTGTATGATAACGATGCCACTACCTTGTACAATACTCCAAACACCTATGAAGACACCTTTATCAAAGCCGTGACCACGGATGCCCTGCTCTCCAATATTTACGTGCTCTCCGACAAAGAGCGGACGATCTCTACCACGAAAACGAAGGAGACCGGTCTCTTAAGTGCGTACCTGGAAAGCTCCCAGGGGCAGATTTTATCTGCGGACAGGGCAAAATATTACCTTTTCGGCAACCAGTCCGAGGTCGATGCAAAGCTTGGCACGGATTCCTCCAAATACAGTGTCCGCCTCGCCAGATATTTCTCCAACGCTCCGGCGATCCTGATCATTGATTTCAAACCGAGTGTCCTGGATACCTCCTTATCCTCCCTGGATGGCGGTGAGGGCAGTCTCGTAGGCTTTGTCACCTGCGATGGCAACGAATACCTCTCCTCCCGGTCCGATACAGCGGCAGAAAATACGTTTGTCGGCAAATCCTATGTAGATGAAGCATTTGCCTCTGAGGAAGACAACGGCTCCTCCTATGTGGAAGAGGCAGGCGAAGAATATCTTTTTCTCTATTCCAAGATCGGTGCCCGTAATGCCATGATCTGTGCCCTGATCCCTCAGGCAAATATCATCGGTCAGACAGCGGAGATTAAAAATGTATCTCTGATCCTTGTCGTTGCAGCAAGTGCCGTGGCGATCCTACTGGGGTCTCTGCTGGCCGGACAGTATGGCGGCTCCATCTACTATTTTATCCGCCGGCTGAAAAAAGTCTCTGACGGAGATCTGACGATCGAAGTCCACTCCAAGCGCAATGACGAATTCCAGCTATTAGCTGATGGCATCTGTGATATGATCGCACACATGAAGAAGCTGGTATCCGGGCTGAAGGATGTCAATGAAGAATTATCCCGGGCTGCCACCGATATGTCTGCGGCTTCCTCACATTTCCTGGCGACCTCCCAGGATATCCAGAATCAGGTAGGTGAAATGCGCCAGGGTATCGAAAAACTGGATGAAAGCTCTGAGGACTGCCTGCAGCAGATGGACTCTCTGTCCGACACCATCGGCAGCGTATCCTCACATTCTGACCAGATCAGTGCGCTTGCCACCGGCACCACCGCTGCGATCCATACCGGTATCGAATCCGTGGAACATCTGAAGGAGAACACCTCTTCCACCATGCTGATCACCTCCAACATCGTAGATACCATCGGCAGGCTGAACGAGAAATCCAAAGCCATCGGCTCCATCACTGAAGCCATTAATGAGATTGCAGAGCAGACCAACCTCCTGTCCCTTAACGCTTCCATTGAAGCTGCCAGAGCCGGCGAATCCGGAAGAGGCTTCGCAGTGGTCGCTCAGGAGATCCAGAAGCTGGCGGATCAGTCCCTGCACTCCTCCGGTGAGATCTCCAGGATCATCGAAGAGATTGAGATTACCACTGACGAAGCTACGCAGGTTGCCAGACAGGCCGAGGGCATTGTAGCGGATCAGAACCAGTCCGTTGGCAGTACCACAGACTCCTTCCGTGAGATAGATTCCAAGGTAACAGAGCTTCTGAAATTCCTGCAGCAGATCAATGCAGGCGTGTCGGAAATGGAACACCAGCGCACCACTACCCTGTCCGCCATCTCCGGTATCTCCGCAGTATCCGCAGAAACTGCTGCCGGGTCCTCCAATGTACAGACTGCTGCCGAAAAACAGCTGCAGGCTATTCAGGATCTGGACAAAGCCACCTCCGCACTGGCAGCCCGCTCAGAAGAACTGACTACGATTCTGGAAGGTTTCATTGTATAGAAATGGCTATACACCCTGGAGAAAATATGTTATACTGATAACATCTTTTGACGAAGAAATTCTTAGGAAAATACATATAGAGAGGTAATCTTATGAGCAAAAAAAGAGTTGTCGTATCTCTGGGACACGATGCCCTGGGTTATACCACCACAGAACAATGGGATGCAGTAAAAGTAACCGCGAAAGCACTTGCCGATCTCGTGGAGGCTGATTATCAGCTGACGATCACCCACAGTAACGGTCCGCAGGTCAGCATGATCCATAAGGCCATGACCGAGTTACGCCGTGTGTACATCGACTATACCCCCGCACCTATGTGTGTCTGCTCTGCTATGAGCCAGGGTTATGTAGGCTATGATATCCAGAACTCTCTTCGTGCAGAGCTTTTGGATCGCGGCATTTCCAAGCCGGTCAGCACTATCCTCACCCAGGTGACCGTAGATCCTTATGATGAGGCTTTCTATGAGCCCACCAAGGTCATCGGTCGTTACATGTCCAAGGAAGACGCTGAGATTGAAATAAAGAAGGGCAACTATGTCAAAGAAGATCCCGGAAAGGGCTTCCGCCGTGTCGTTGCTGCCCCCAAGCCTATCGATATCGTAGAGATCGAAGCCATCCGTGCGCTGGCAGCCGCAGATCAGGTAGTCATCGCCTGTGGCGGCGGCGGAATCCCCGTGATCGAGCAGAAGCATGCTCTGAAGGGTGCCTCCGCTGTGATTGAGAAGGATGCCATTGCAGGTAAGCTTGCTTCCGATTTAAGCTGTGATGAGCTGATCATCCTGACCAGTGTTCCCTGCGTTTATAAAAATTACAGCAAAGAGGATCAGACTGCATTGGAGACTCTCACCGTTGCGGAAGCCAAGACACTGATGGCAGAAGGTCAGTTCGAGGAAGGCACCATGCTTCCCAAGATCGAGGCAGCCATTGCTTATCTGGAAAAGGTTCCAGCAGGAAAGGTCCTGATCACTTCCATGGATCACGTCAAGGATGCCATCAGGGGCAAGGCCGGCACCGTGATCACCGCTTAATTTTATATCGTAAGCAGTTAAGGCAACATAAAAGGAGATATCCGCCACGGATACCTCCTTTTTACATGTCATGATTCTAATATCTCTGGGTTCTATATCTCTGATCTCTATGCCTCTTTTCCGGTCAGATGGTTCGACAGGATATTATACAATGTCTTCGGGTTGATGGGCTTGGACAGGTGATAGTTCATTCCGGCCTCCAGCGTCTTTTTCTTCTCCTCTTCAAAAGCATCCGCTGTCATGGCAATGATAGGTACCGTTTGCAATCTCCACCACACATCCGGCTTTTTCCAGGATCAGCTGGGCCACATAAATGTTGATCTCGTTATCTTCCACCAGTAAAATTCTGGCATCCATCAGATTCTCCGTGATGTTTTCCTCGGAACGCTCCTGGGAGAACGGATCGTACAGGTGCGGCAGGAACTCCGGACTCATTCCGATACCGTTATCCCTCACACGAAACCGGATTTCCACCTTGTCATCCTACTTCATTTCTACACCACAGATACAATACCAACATTTTCTTTTTCGTTCTGCATACCATGCCATACTTAACTTATACTCTCCCTCTAAATAACTGCTATCTCTGTATAGATGTACTTCTGTAATAAACATTCCTAGGCCAGCCATCTACAACAAACTGATCGGCAAATTTATAGCCTGTACTCTCTATGCTACATACAGACGGAGTATTATTAGGATGAGCACAACACCAAATAGTATCATAACCCATCTGTCTAGCTTCTCTTATAGTAGCATCCATGAATCTCTTCTGTATACCATTACCTCTATATTCCATATCAACCACAACGAATTCATGACACATAATTTTATTGCCAGGAATTTCCATCCAATCAGTAATAGGCTTAGAGAAGAACAAACCACCTTCAAATGCAAAGCTTGCTGCAATAAGCTTATCTTTATTATATACGCCTAATAAGATATAATCACCCTCCAAACATTCCTGTATAGTTCTTTCATCTGTAGGATAATAATATTCATCATGCAGCAAAGTCTTATTAACTTCATCCTGTAATTTAATAACAGGTTTCAAGTCTCTTTTTGGTTTCTTTATCTCAATCCTTCTTATTGATAAATCAAAATATTGACTCATATGAAACCTCCATTTACTCCGGCTTTTTTACTCGTATTTTTCCAGATAGAAGGAATACAGGATCCTCTCCTTCACGGGCAGCTGCATCAGCTTCGTCAGTGCCTCCTCATAGTATTGGATCTGGACGCTGTAGCGGTTCCAGAGGGCTTGCAGGGAATCGATCACATCGGTCTTGTAGTCCAGCAGGACGATCTCTCCGTTTTCTATAAAGAAGACATCGATGATACCCTGAATGAGAACCTTTTCCCCTTCAGGAAGGTCCTGATCCAGGCGCTTCGCATCAATGCCCAGCACGAAGGGCTGCTCTCTGTACAAAAGGCCCTGTTCGAAAGCTCTCCACATGCGGTAGGCCAGCTCCTGTTCCAGAAAATGCCGGATTTTGGGAAGGCTTACGGCCTGCGCATACTCCTCTGTCAGTCGTAGGGAAGCTGTCTCCCGCTGCAGGAATTCCTTCAGACGTACCTGTAACCGGTCCGTATCCAGGCCCTGACGGTATTCCTCATAAGTCCCAGGGCATCCGGCAAATAGTCCGGATTCCATAAACAGATAAGAAAAGTCCAACAGTTCCATGGTCCGGTGGAACGCGTTACCGCGGACGGCTCCGCTGACCTTTTCCTGTTCTCTGCGGAAAGCCGGGATATAAGGCACCACTTCTTTTTCTTCGAAGGTATGAAATGCCGCTTCATCCTTCTCCGCCATGGCCGCAATCTTCAGTTCCGATACCGTGGTCTTGGTATAGAGCTTCTGCAGGCCGGGATACGGATAGGCATAGGCAAATCGCTCCCGCAGTTTCGCAAGCTTTCGTTCGTTCTCCTCCGGGTCCCCAGGCAAAGGAGTCTCGCCGTCCGTCACACGCTGCAACAGTTCCCTGCGGTCTCCCATGCGCAGTTGTTCCCTGATCTCCTCTGCCACCAGGTCTTCTGTTCCCAGCGTTGTTACTGCAATTCCTGTCTTAGGCAGGATCGGCAGCAGAAAATCCATATAGCTCCCCGCCTCACAGAAATCCAGATAGGTCAGCTTCTCCTGTCCTGTCATCCGGGACAGCTCCCATTTTTCCTCCGCCTTATCCAACACCGCTGTCAGGATCAGTTTTTCTCTGGCACGGGTCAGTGCCACGTAAAGCACACGCAGTTCCTCCGCCAGATTGTCCTCCTTCATTTTCGCTGACAGAACGGCCCGGCGGAGGGTCTTATTTTTAATGCGGCGGCCGGAATCCACATAGTCCACCGCTACTCCCAGATCCATATCCACGATCAGGGACTGGTTCGCATCCTGCATGTTGAAACGCTTCGACAGCCCGGAGACAAATACCACGGGGAATTCCAGACCTTTACTCTTGTGGATGCTCATGATCCGCACCACATCGGCATTTTCGTCCAGGGTATCCGCCTCACCGTAATCCACATCGTATTTTTCCAACTGTTCCATATAACGGATGAAATGGAACAGTCCAAAATAACTGGTCTTCTCAAAAGCAGAAGCCTTCGTCAGCAGCATCTCCACGTTGGCCCGGCGCTTGCTGCCAGCAGGAAGTGCCGTCACATAGTTCAGATAATCGTAATCGTCCAGGATCCGCTGCAGCAGGTCGCGGATGGAGGTGAAGGGAGTCAGATCACGGTAATGATCAATACGTTGTAAGAAAGTATCTGCCTTTTGGGAAAGTTCTGTCTCCGGTTCCATGTCCTCCGGTACTGTTGCAGCTTCCAATGCGCGCTGCCAGTACTGTCCAGCCCCGGCGGTTTCTTCCCCGGCGCTTTCTTCCCCGGTGCTTTCGCCCGCTGATGCCTCTTCTCCCGCTTCCGCCATCCGTCCACTCTGCGCCACTTCTTTCAATGCCTCATACAGTGTCATTCTCTTCCGGGAATGCCCTTTGCTTCCGCTGCGGATCCGGGCGATTTCTTCCTGGGTAAAGCCTCCGAAGATCGACTGCATCACGCCGAACAGCGGAATATCCTGTCTCGGGTTGTCCAGCACTCGTAAAAACTGCAGCAGTTCCTGTACTTCCAGGGCCCCGAAATATCCGGTCTTGGATGTAATGTAGACAGGGATTCCCTGCTGTTCCAGTACTTTCTTGAATTCCTCATCCCAGCCACTGGTGGTACGAAGCAAAATCACCATATCCGAGTACCGCACCGGGCGCAATTCTCCCGTAGCCTTCTCCATGACTTTCAAACTGCCCTTCAGCTGCTTGATACATGCCGCAATAGCCAGTGCTTCCAGCTGTCTTACGTTGTCATAGTCCACGGGACCTCTTGCCCCGTCGGGACGCTGTTCTCCGCTGCCGCCTTCCGCACCATCCCCCTTCTCCGGCTTACGGATCAGTAATAGTTCACTGCCGTATGCAGGATCCTCTGTGGCGGGATATGTGGCCCCGGGATACAATGCTGCCTTATCATCATAGGCAATGCCGCCGATCTCCCGGCTCATGATGCGGGAAAACACATCGTTTACCGCATCCACCACCTGCACACGGCTTCGGAAGTTCTTCGCCAGGTCGATCCGGCACAGATCCCCACTCTCCTGATAGGTGTCGTATTTTTCCAGGAAAAGTTCCGGTCTGGCCAGACGGAATTTATAAATACTCTGCTTCACATCACCTACCATGAAGCGGTTATAATGTCCCTCCGCTTCCCCGGAGATGGCACTTAACAGATATTCCTGTACCAGATTACTGTCCTGGTATTCGTCAATGAGGATCTCCTGAAAATACTGGCGATACTCCAATGCCACGTCACTTGGCACAATGTCATATTTCACACCGGTGCTATCCATTCCTGTATCACCGGTCTCTTCCAATTTTTCCCGTTTTAGCAGGATCTGTAACGCATAGTGCTCCATGTCGGAAAAGTCGATCAGATGTCGCTCCTGTTTGGCCGCAAGAAGCCTTCTATCGAATTCCAGCACCAGGTTAAGCAGCATCCGGAGCGGCTCCCTGCAGGCTTTTCCCTGTTCCACCACCAGTTCCAGCGGTGTCTTAAAATAACTCTCTTCCAGACCGCCCAGCGTATCTTTTACACTGTTCCGAATAGATTTCGCCAGTTCCCGTTTTGCAGGATCCACACTGTCATCCTTTTTGGATGGCAGGCGGCCAAACGTCACTGCCGGTACTTTCGCAGCCTGTTCTTCCAGATCCTTACAGTCTGCCAGTCGCTCCAGTTGTTCGATCTCCGTCTCGGTCAGTTCGCCATACATATACGGACCGTCCGGCAGCTCACACAGCTTTTTCACTTCCTCCAGTTTTTCCAGACACCCTTGCAGGACACGGCTCACACGCTCTGCCAGATATTGTCCGTAATCACTGTGCAGCAGGGCATCCAGATCTCCCGCCGCATAATCGTTTTTACGCTCTTCCAGCCATTCTGCGGGCCAGGGAAAACTTCCGGCATAGCGGGACAGGTTCAGGATATGCTGTTCCAGCACACTCTCTCTGCCGCCGGGGCAGAAATATTCCACACAGGCGTGGAAACGTTCCCGTGCCTCCCGGGATGGGTCCTCCCTGTTACGTTTTCCCGGAACCTCTTCCGCAAAATCATTCCGTGACGCTTCCTCCGGTATCATCGCTCCGCTGTCACGGTTTTCCCGGGACGTCGGAACATCATCCGGAACAAATTTCCCCGCATAGGCATCCTCCAGCAGCTGTCCCAGCACCTCCTGCTGCAACAGCTTGATCTCACCCTCGTCTGCCACACGGAAATCCGGATCCAGACCGATCTCATTAAAATGATTCCGGATCAGGAACAGGCTGAAGCTGTCGATCGTGGTGATCTGGGCATTGTGTAACAGGGCGGACTGCTTCTGGATATGGTCATTCCCCGGATCCGCTTCCAGTCTGGCGGCGATCCCGGCTGCGATACGCTCCCGCATCTCCGCAGCCGCCGCATTGGTGAAAGTCACGATCAACAGGCGGTCAATGTCCGCCGGATGCTCCCCCTCACAGATCATACGGATGATACGCTCTACCAGTACCGCCGTCTTACCGCTTCCCGCAGCCGCCGATACCAGAATGTTGCTGTTATGCAGTTCGATTACCTTTTGCTGTTCCGGGGTAAAATTCATTCCCATACGCTACCTCTGTTCCTGTTTCTTTTCTCCTGTTGCCGTCCTGTTCCTCCGGGCAGCGGGTGCTTTCTCTTCGAGCTTCCTGTCAGGCACACACTCCCGCCGGGCACCCTTTGCCCTAAGCTTCCACGGTCTTCTGCATCCGCTGCATCAGCGCCTGCTTATCCAGATCTTCCAGCTGTCTCTTCTCATAGCCCGGAATACTGCCATCGAAACCGCAGACCTTTTTATAGGCGCAATAAGTACAAGCCTCTTCATTGCCTTTCTCATAGGGATTGGCTGCTATTTTTCCGTCCAGGATCTCCCGCCCGATGCTGCGGATCTTGGCATCTACATAAGAAGATATCAGCTGCATCTCCTCCCGGCTTAAGACACCGGATCTGGCACTGAAGCTTCCATCCTTTTTCTTCTCCACCGGAATGACCACAGACTTATCCTGCATATAGCGGTCCAGCCGCTCCACGACCCCAGGATCACTGTTTACTACACCGTTCATACGAAGCTTTGCAAGGATCTGTTCATTGATCTGCTCATCCGTGAGCTCCACCGGTGTCTCTATGGTGGGATCATCGATGTGATAATACAGAAGTGCCGCCGGAACGATCTCCTTGTCCGGATGCTTTCGGCTCTCCATCTCCATGGCTGCATTCATATATACCACCAGCTGCAACTGCAGACCGTAATACAATGCCGCCAGATCAAATTTCCGGTTGCCGGACTTATAATCAATGACCTTGACGTAGACATGCTCTGCATCTTCCGACACATCGATACGATCGATCCGTCCCTGCAAATGCATCTTCTCGTCCTCAGACAGATCCACATGAATGCTGTCCAGATCCTCCGCAAACCGGAAAGAAAGTTCATAATCATCTGGCTGGAAACTGCCCTGTTTCAAATGTTTCTGCAAGGTCAGCACTGTGCGGGTCAGGATCCTGCTCATGCGGGTAATGGCATATTCATTCCGCGCAGAGCTGTATAATACCGTCTCCCCGTAGGTTGCCGCATAGGCTTCCACGGATTCTTTGACGGCTTTGGCTGCAAAATCCTCCGTAAAATCCCACCATGTCAGGTTGGATTCTGCAAGTTTTCCTGCAAAGTTTTCCAGTACTGCATGATATACCGTACCCATATCCGAAGCCTCGAAGCCGAATTCTTCCCGTTCCTGCAGGGAAAGACCATATTGCAAAAAGTGTCTGCAGGCACAGGCAGCATAAGTTTCCAGACGGCTGACACTGTTTTCCAGCTGCTGTCCGTACAATGCTCTGGCCACGATCCGGGACAGACCGCTCTCCCTGTATCTGCGAAATGCCGCCCGGGTCAGCAGATCTCTGCCCGCCGCATCCGCCTCGTAGGCACGGTACATGAGATAGAAGTCCTGCCTCTCTTCTTTCGGCAGGGTTCCTTCCACATATTCCCGCAGTTCCTCCGCCAGATATCTGGCACCTTCCTGTCTGCCCTCGATCTGTTCCAGGCGGCTGCGGTTCTGGGGATACTCCACGCTCATTGCCGGGAACAGCTTCCGCACCGTATCGATCAGGTAGGACGGTCTTATGCCCTTTCCTTCACTGTTTACCTTGGCATAGGACAGATACAGCTGTTCTGAGGGCTTGGTCATATTCAGATACAGATATAATCTCTGGATATACATCTGCTGTCTAGGGCTGGGTGCCATCTCCGTCCCGGATTCAATCAGGAATTCCCGATCCATATCCGAAATGATCCCGCCCTTGGAAGCATTTTTCGGAATACTTCCGTCATTGACTCCCAGGAAAAACAATACCTTCACCTGTTTCAGACGGGTTCGCTCCATATCGCCCACCACGATACGATCCACGTTCTGAGGGATCGTACCGACAGTGATCTCGCCGAAACCGGCCTCTAAAATATCCGCAAATTCCTGTCTGGAGATTTCTTCCTCTCCCAACAGTTCATAGACCTGATCCAGCAGATCCATGACCAGCCGGTAAATCTGTGCATACTCTCTGGCTCTGGATAAGTCTCCCTCTTTTTCAAACTGCTGCTGATAGTTCAAAAGCTTTTGCTGCACCTGATTCTGTTCCAGGAAATCGTACAGATGGCTGACATAGTCTCCAGCCTTTTCCTGGCTTCCCATGTGCAGAATCTCCACCGCATCCATGAACTGTTGCCGGATACGGTTCAGACGCTCCATGGTCTTCTCTTCCGCCTGTTCGCTCCCCTCCGCATTTCCCTGCAGTTCTTCCGTTCTGCGGGTAAACAGACGGCTATAGGTCCGATAGCCTCTCGCCCCGGTGCGGATCACATAGTTTTCCAGCTCATCAATCTCTTCTCTGGAAATATCCGCCATGCCGCTGCGCAGAAAATGAAACACCGTATCATAGGAAAAATCCTTAATATACAGCTGCAATGCACTCTTGATATATTCGATCATGGGATTCAGCACGATCCCTCTGGTACGGTCCAGGAAACATGGGATCTCCAGCTGTCCGAATTCTGTTTCCACATAGGAAGCGTATCCTTCCAGATCTCCGATGACCACGGCAATGTCCCGGTAGGTCATCCCCTGCTCTCTGATCAGGTGCCGGATGTACAGCGCTGTCTGGTGGACTTCCTCTCTGGGGGAAAGGGCTTCAAACATATGGATCTCTTGCTGTTCTCCCGCATACGGTTCATACTGATACCGGAACAGATTCTGTTCCAGATAGTGTAATGCCGGTGCCTTGGCGAAGCGATTGGGCCCCCCCTTGACAAAGAGATCCTCTCCCCGCTCTACCTCTGCCTCCGCTGCCAGCTTTTCCAGATCCGCCACCGTCTTCTTGCTCAGATGGAACAGCTTCTGTTCACCATCCATTTTATACGGATCCTCTCCCACTCCAATGGTCACGGTAACGATGGTCTCTGCGCACACGCGCATCAGTTCCTGGATCAGCCGGTTCTGTATGGGAGTAAATCCCGTAAAGCCGTCAAACACCACCACACTGCCCTTTAAGATCTTTGATTTGGACAGGGATCTGCGCAGTACATCCAGTGTCTCCTCGGTGGTGATAAAATGATCCCTGATATAATCCTGAAAGCCCCGGTACAGAGTCTTTAAGTCTTTCAGTTTCATGGCCAGCGCGCCACGCTTCTGTGCACTGGTGATCAGCTTGTCCATATCCTGTGTGCTGATACCGTATTGCATGAACTCGGAGATCGCACTTTTCACCTCATGGATATAGCCCTGCTTGTGCAGGAGACTTCCCATGGCCAGAAGCTGTTCCTTCAGATCCGCCGCCACTTTTTGCAGCACCAGGCTTTTGCCGGTGTCATCCAGTACCGGCATCTCTTTGGTCCCCACTTCCTCCAGAATGCGGTGGCTGAGTCGGCCGAAGCTCAGGACATCGATATTCAGGATGCCATCCCGGTCACTGCGCATGACCAGATCCTTCTGGGTCTGCATGGTGAACTGATCCGGCACAATGATCAGGAAATTCCTGCCCGGTTCCTCTGCCGCCCGCTGCATGATCTCTTCATAGATTCTGTGGCTTTTGCCCGACCCGGAAGGGCCAAAACAGAAACGTAAGCTCATAAGTCTCCTCCGTTATGCTGTCCGTTTATTTCAGATCCAGTTCAATGGGACAATGATCCGATCCCAAAATTTCCGTGTGGATCTTCGCATCCGCCAGCCGGTCTTTCAGACACTCCGATACCACGAAATAATCAATTCTCCATCCGGCATTTTTTGCTCTCGCCTGGAACATATAAGACCACCAGGAATACACCCCGGTCAGGTCCGGATAAAAATAGCGGAACGTATCGATAAATCCGTTCTCCAGTACCTTCGAAAAGCAGGCTCTCTCTTCATCAGTGAAGCCCGCATTGCCACGGTTGGTCTTCGCATTTTTCAGGTCGATTTCCTGATGCGCCACGTTCAGGTCTCCCGCATAGATCACCGGCTTTTTCTCTTCCAGCTTCTTAAGATACGCCAGGAAATCCGCTTCCCACTGCATGCGGTATTCCAGTCTCGTCAGCTCTCTCTGGGCGTTCGGTACATAGACTGTCACAAAATAGAACTCCGAATACTCTGCAGTGATCACCCGGCCCTCATGGTCGTGTTCCTCCACGCCGATGCCGTAAGTCACCTGTATGGGCTCTTCCTTTGTAAAAATTGCAGTGCCGGAATAGCCCTTTTTCTCTGCGTAATTCCAATACTGATGATATCCGGGCAGATCCAGTGCGATCTGTCCCTCCTGCAATTTTGTCTCCTGTAAGCAGAAAATATCTGCATCCGTTTCCTGAAAGAAATCCAGAAATCCCTTCTGCATGCAGGCTCTCAGCCCGTTCACATTCCATGAGATCAGTTTCATATTTTCCCTACCTCTTTCCTGATTTGTCTTATGCCATCTTATCCCGGTCATAATTTTTATCCGCTTTTCTGTCATCTATTCGTTCTATCCGCCGTGCTTTTCCATCCATTCACATTCCTTCCGGGCAGCCTTCAGAGACGCTTCGTACCCTTTCAGGATCTCCATAAGTCTCTGTACATCAATGATGCCGCTGGCTTTATTTTCCGGGTGATCCATCCATGGATGCTGTTTTTCCGGCGGATAAATATTTTCTATGGTATTTTCCCCGATCCGATACCATTTCTTCTGATAGCAGATCGTGTTGTCCGCCGGGTTTAAAAAGGTTTCCAGTTCCGTCAGTGGATAGATCTCTGCCGGCGTCCGGGGATTACCTTCCAGACCTCTCACGGCAGTGACCTTCACAGTTCCACCCTCCGGTACTACACACAGCCACATGGGCTCTGCCGGTTTTTTCCATAATTTATCCAGTATAAAGTTCAACGGTCCCAGTAACAGGATCGTCATGAAAACCGCCAGCGCTCCCGTCAGTTCCGGAATCCAGTCACCCCACAACAGCATCTGGAACAGCAGATGGTCACTCTCCCGCACACCCCAGACCTTCATCACTACCAGCACGGTTGCTACCATATAGATCAGTATAGTGATCAGGGCAAACGGCATCAGTACTTTTTCTTTTTTCATGCCCCATGCGGCATAAGCCTTGCATTCATCGTCCGTAAAAAGCACGGGCAGTTCATAGCTCTCTGTCATGCTCCGCTTCTCCCTCTTTTGCTATTCTCCGAGAATAATATGCAGGAACCGCTTGTCCAGCATCAACGTCCGGTTCCAGGGATTCAGGATCACACCCTCGATACCATCAGCAGTCAACGTCATGCGGAACAGCTGCTCCATATCCGTGAGAAAAGTGGACATTACGCTGCCGCTTCCCTTTAATTCTTCCTCAAATCCGGTGAAGGCCGACCACCATTTTTTCCCATCGGAGGTCTGCACCGCCTGCAGGCGCATGGCAGTTCCGGCGGCCTGTGTCACCGCTTCCTGCACATCTGCTGAGGGCGGTTCCACCGCCACGATAAGCTGTCCCTGCTCCCGCATACGTCTGCGCACCACCGTCAGAGCATGCGCCAGAAGTTCTTCTGTCGGCTCCTGCTGTAATGCCAGAATTGCCTCCTCTATTTTCTCATTTCCCTGTAAACCTTTATCTTTCTTTTCGTCCATAACCGTAATGTTGTCCTTTTTAATTGTAGTCGTTAAATCACTTCATCCTATTTCCCATGTCCCTTGCGCAATCTTGTATGCAATCTGTCGAATTCCATAAGAGCCACAGGCAACACAGCTCATGCCTATGCCCATCATACCATAAATGCCTCCGCAATTCCACTCACGTTTCCCTCCAGAAGCCGTCTTTTCCTTGACAGTGGGGATATTCGTTGCTAACATGAACCTGAGCGTTTGATGCTTAGAAATGAGGATAATTATGGATACTTTTGACCCGAAGCACATTTACAGCGATGCCGCAAAGCTGGCTCGTCTGAAAGATAAAAAGCTTTTCCTGTTCGATATCGACGGCACCATTGCCGTAGGCGATACCTTGTATGAGGGAAGTGCGGATCTTCTCCGCTACATTCAGGCCATCGGCGGCAGGGCTTATTACATTACCAACAATTCCACAAAAAGCGGACTGGACTATGTGAAAAAATTCCACGATGCATTTCACCTGGACAGCACGGAGGATCAGTTCATCACCTCCGGCTATATGACGCTGCGTTTTTTGAAGGAGAATTATGCAGACAAGAAAATCTTCGTTCTGGGAACCGCTTCCTTTGTGGCGGAACTGCGAAAGAATGGCCTCTGGGTAACCGAGGTCTGCGAGGACAGCATTGACTGCGTGGTCGTTGCCTATGACAGTGAATTAAATTATGCAAAGCTTACCGAAGTCTGCAAGATTTTATTCACCCAGGATGTTCCTTTCTACGGCACCAACCCGGATCTGCGCTGCCCCATCGACTTCGGCTTTATCCCCGATTGCGGTGCCATCTGCGACATGATCACCGCCACCACAGACAAACAGCCCATCTATCTGGGCAAGCCCAGCAAAGAGGTCGTAAAGCTTTGCCTTGAAGTCTCCGGCTTCACTCCCGAGGAGACTCTGGTGGTTGGCGATCGTCTGTACACCGATATTGCCTGCGGCATCAACGGTGGTGTGGACACCTGTGTTCTCTTCACCGGCGAGGCACAAAAAAAGGATATTCTGACTCCCGAGGGGGAGCCGAATACCCAATATCTGCCGGACTATGCTTTTGAAAATGTGCAGGAATTATTAAATGCCTGCCAGGGTGAAATAAATTTTAAATAGCTCTCTTCACGACACCGATTCCCAACGGATAAGGTCCGGTGTGTACGCCAATGGTGGCACCGATCTGGATGATGGGAATGGTGTCGATGTCGTATCCCTTTTCTTTCAGTCTGCCTGCCAGTCTGTCGCGGAACTCTACGGCTTCTTCATAATCGTAGCCATATCCCACGCAGACGCTGTAATTGGCAATATCTGCCTTTTCCTCTGCAAAATATGCTAACAGCAGATCGATATTTTTATCTACCGTCTTGCGACGGCTTCTGCCGATACCGGAGGGGAAGATTTCTCCCTCTTTTAAGGTAATGATGGGCTTGATGCCAAGCAGGCTGCCGGCCACGCTGGCTACTTTGCCGATACGTCCGCCGTGCTTTAAATATTCCATATTTCCTACGGTGAAAAAGATTCTGCCGGAGCTCTTGATCTCATTCAGGCGATCGATACTCTCCTGGTAACTCTTCCCCGCATCTCTAAGGCGTACCGCTTCCAATACATAGATGCCCTGCAATACGGTATTCACAGTAGAGTCGCAGACATAAATCTGTGCATTGGGATATTCCTCTTCCAGGATCGCTTTTGCATTCAGAGCAGACTGCATGGAGCCGCTGAACTTGGTGGTGATACAGATGCAGATAATGGGAGTTCCCGCCTTGACAAAAGGAAGAAATGCATCTACATAATCCTGCACGGAAGGCATGGAAGACTTCGGATATACATCCGGGTGATCCACCATTTCCTGATAGAACTCACGGACACCGATCTCTATCATTTCCTTCTGGTATTTCCCCTCTTCAAAAGATACATAAAAGGGAACTACCGTAATGTCTTTTTCTTTGGTCAGCTCCATGGGAAGATCACAGGAACCGTCTGATATAATATGAAATGCTTCGCTCATTATCGCATACACCTTTCTACTTGTTTGCAGAGTTTAGCTTACCACGTTGTGGAGTAAAAAGCAATGAGTTTTTGTTATTATATTTCATTTCGTGGTGTTTTATGTTGTTTTATGTAGTTTTTATTACTATATGTATGGAAAATCCGAATTACGCGATATTTGTCGATGAAAGTTTGTCAACCAACATACAACATTCGTTGACAATGGGCAGTTCTCTCGATATACTTGAGTTGTTAACCATTCATTCCCCCAGTTAACATTTTCTGCAGGAATGACCCCCTTTCATTCTCTGCAAACCCAAAAAACAGCCCGGCAGGATCTCCTGTCGGGCTGCGTTATTGTCTTCTATTATTCCTATCTTTATATGGAGTAATCCAGATTCTCCAGGCGCTTGTTCCGTCGTTCCACCAGATCCGCAATGGTGACTCCGTCCACTACCTTGTTCACTGCATCATACAATTCCTGCCATACCTCCAGAGTCTCACAGGTATCACATCGTTCGCAGATATCAGCGCCTTCCTCCAGACATGCCACCGGAGCCAGTGAGCCTTCCGTCAGTCGTAAGATCATTCCTACAGTAAAATCTGCCGGATCCTTGGCAATACGATAACCGCCCTGGGCACCACGGACGCTTTTTACATAACCTGCCTTGTTCAAAACAGCAATGATCTGCTCCAGATACTTTTCGGAAATCCCCTGTCTGGCAGCAATTTCTTTTACCTTGATACACTCTCCGTTGTTGTTCAATGCCAGATCCAGCATGACACGTACTGCATATCTTCCTTTGGTTGAAATTTTCATCCTATCCTCATTTCCGAGCATCTTCCTGCTCTGTTTCACTTTTAATGTCCGCCGGCTTATACCAAAGCGATTCTGAACTGCTCCAAATTTTCCACGGTTTCCACAGATTCTATCTTCTTTTCTCTTTTCCCAGAGTTCATATAGGATTTGTGGAAACAACAGAAAAATCAGGAGAGCACCCATGAATGCTACTCGATGGAATGCTCTCCGGATTTCGCATTACTTTACTGTCGCTTCATCTTACTTGTAAGGGATAACGCCACCATTATAATTGTCATTGATATACTGCTTGATCTCATCAGACTTCAGAGTATCTACCAGTGCCTTGATCTTAGGCAGATTCTCGTTGCCTTCCTTTACAGCGATAACGTTTACATAAGTAGCTGCTGCCTCAGAATCAGCACTCTCGAATAACAGAGCATCATCTGCAACAGTCAGGCCTGCTTCCATAGCGTAGTTACCATTCAGGACACCGAAGGATACCTCGGGAAGGGTTCTTGGAACCTGTGCTGCCTCCAGCTCTACGAAGGTGATGTTGTGAGGATTCTCTACGATATCCTTGGTAGTAGCGGTCAGACCTACACCATCCTTCAGAGTGATGTAACCATTATCCTGTAACAGTAACAGAGCACGTGCCTCATTGGTAGTATCGTTGGGTACTGCGATGGTTGCATTGTCAATGTTGTCCAGGCTGGTCTCGGTTCCGGGATACAGTCCGAAAGGCTCATAGTGGATACCGCCGGCATTTACCAGGTGAGTACCCTTCTCCTCGTTGAAGCTCTCCAGATAAGGAATATGCTGGAAGTAGTTTGCATCGAAATCACCGGACTCTACTACTAAATTAGGCTGTACATAGTCATCAAAAATCTGAATCTCCAGAGTATAACCCTGCTCCGCTAACAGAGGCTTTGCTGCCTCCAGGATCTCTGCATGAGGTACTGCACTTGCAGCTACCTTGATAGTGGTATCAGTGTCAGCTACTTCCTTGCTTTCTGTTGCCTCGGTAGTCTGGGCAGCGGTTTCCTGGTTAGCTGTTGTTGCAGCTGCCTCGCTGGTCTGCGCAGCTGTTTCGTTGCTGCCGCAGCCGGTCAGTGCGCTCACGGACAATGCTGCAACTGCAATCAAAGCAATCACTTTCTTTTTCATAATTCTTCTCCTCCTAAATCTTTTGGTAAAAAATTTTAGTCTATTGAATCAGATGCCTTACATCTGCCTCAATCTTTTCGTTTTCCCTAACGGGTTCTCTTATCCAATTTCTTGGAAATCGTCATTCCGATATATTGCAGCAGCTGTACCAACAGTACCAACAATACTACTGTCACCAGCATAATATCGGTCTGGTAACGATAATAACCGTATCGGATCGCAATATCACCGAGTCCGCCTCCACCTACGGCACCTGCCATAGCGGAGTAGCCTAAGATTGTTCCCAGTGCAATGGTCGCATTCACAAGCAATGAGGTTCTGGATTCTGCCAGCATAACCTTCCAGATGATCGTCCACAGGTTAGCTCCCATGCTCTGTGCTGCTTCAATCACTCCGTGATCTACCTCCAACAGAGAAGATTCCACCATTCTGGCAATGAACGGTGCCGCTGCCAGAGTCAGAGGAACGATGGTAGCCGTCGGACCGTAGCTCTTTCCTACAATGATACGGGTCAAAGGGATGATCATGATCAACAAAATCAAAAACGGAATGCTTCGCACAATGTTGACTATCACATCCAGAATCTTATAAATGATCTTGTTCGGACGCAGTCCCTTCGGTGCAGTGATCACCAGGGCAATTCCCATAGGAAGTCCGAGTACATACCCCATAAATGTGGAAACAAGGGTCATATACAAAGTAACAAAGGTGCCTTCCACCAGCATCATAATCGTTGCATTATCCCACATAGTCTTTCAGCTCCTCCACTTCCAGTTTTCTCTCCTGTAAATAATGGATCATCTTGTTCGCTGCCAGTTCATCCTCCGGCAGCTGCAGGATCATCTGTCCATGGGCGATACCGCCGATGTCCTTGGTATCCGCTAACAGGATGTTGACGGGAGCCTTGCACTCCAGCACCATATTTGCAATCACAGGCTCGAAAGATGAGTTCTCGGTGAAAACAATGCGGATGCAACGTTTTCCGGACATTTCCTTTGCCTTGGGATCTACCATAAATACCAGTTTTCTGGCCGCCTGAGACTGGGGTCTGGAAAATACCTCTTCCACAGTACCGTGCTCTGCCAGTTCTCCGGCATCGATAATGGCTACATGGGAACAGATCTCCTGTACCACAGCCATCTCATGAGTGATGATCACGATGGTGATGCCGTACTGTTTGTTGATGTCCTGTAATAATTTCAGGATCTCCTTGGTCGTCGTGGGATCCAGTGCACTGGTGGCCTCGTCACACAGCAGGATCTTCGGCGTATTGGCAAGAGCTCTTGCGATTGCCACACGCTGCTTCTGTCCACCGGAGAGTTGGGAAGGATAAGCGTCTGCCTTTTCCTTCAGTCCTACAATCTCGAGCAGTTCCATAGCGCGCTTTCTGGCTGTCTGCTTCTTCACACCCACGATCTCCATGGGAAAGCATACATTGTCCAGAACACTTCTCTGCATGAGCAGATTAAAATGCTGAAAGATCATCGCAATGCCTGTACGAACCTTACGAAGTTCGGCCTCAGTCAGTGTCGAAAGATCCTGATCTTCTACGACTACGGTTCCCGTGGTGGGCTTCTCCAGATAGTTCAGGCAACGTACCAGGGTAGATTTTCCGGCACCACTCATACCGATGATGCCGTAGATGTCTCCCTTGTTGATATCCAGGCTGATACCCTTTAAGGCTTCTACCTGATTATCTTTACCAATAAAAGTTTTTGTTACATTCTTGATCTGAATGATCGGTTCCATAAGTTCCTCCATTCCAGGTTCGCGCTTTTAAGGGGAGAAAAGCGCAAATTCCTTGAATTCCTAGTACCATGCCATACATTCTAACACAAGAATGCAAGTCTGTCCAGTTCTGCAAATTTCGTCTTAAGCTTCTGCAAACATAGGGGTGGACAGGTATCTGTCACCGGAATCGGGAAGCAATGCTACGACTGTTTTGCCTGCATTTTCAGGGCGTTTTGCGATCTGTGCTGCTGCGTACAGAGCTGCGCCGGAGGTGATTCCTACCAGGATACCTTCCTTATGAGCGATGAGGCGGCCGGTGGTAAATGCCTGATCGGTAGTAACGGTAAAGATCTCATCATAAATGCCGGTATTCAGAACGGAAGGAACGAATCCTGCGCCGATACCCTGCAGCTTATGCGGTCCGGGCTGTCCGCCGGAAAGTACGGGAGAATCTGCAGGCTCTACTGCTACGATCTTCACATTGGGATTCTTGGATTTTAAATAAGTACCAATGCCGGTCACGGTTCCGCCGGTACCTACACCCGCTACGAAGATATCAACCTTTCCATCAGTGTCTTCCCAGATCTCAGGACCGGTGGTAGCTGCATGTGCGGCAGGGTTCGCGGGGTTATCAAACTGTCCGAGGATTACAGCTCCAGGGATGGACTTTTCTAACTCCTCTGCCTTGGCGATAGCACCCTTCATGCCCTTGGCGCCTTCGGTCAGTACCAACTCTGCACCGTATGCCTTCAGGAGGTTACGGCGCTCCACACTCATGGTCTCGGGAAGGGTAAGAATGGTTCTGTATCCCTTGGCTGCAGCCACACTTGCCAGGCCGATACCGGTGTTGCCGGAGGTGGGTTCGATGATGGTGGAACCTTCTTTTAAAATACCCTTCTTCTCGGCATCTTCGATCATTGCCAGTGCGATTCTGTCCTTAACGCTTCCTGCGGGATTGAAGTACTCCAGCTTTGCCAACAGTTCTACGCCTTCGATATTCTGATCCTTCGAGTAGTTTGTCACCTTTAAAAGGGGTGTATGTCCGATCAGCTGGGTTGCGGATGTGTAAATCTTACTCATAATAGAATCCTCCTTAAACCTGAAAATTGTGTTTGTTTTTATTTCCTACTTATCTGATATGGATGTTATGAATTTATACTATACTATTCCGCTAGGAATGTCAATCATTATTTTTTAAAATTTTTGAGAGTTGTGCCGTGGAACGGAAAATGGTATGATTTAGGTAATTAATCCGTAGCCTCCATTGGGGCCAGGAGCCGCTTTTGCGTCTCCGTAGTCACGACAGCAGGTAAGAAACGCGGCACGCTCATACTTTAGTACGATGCGCTCATGTCGCAGAGCGTAGCGGTACATAAGCGTGAAAAGTACTTGCGCAATGTGTCCCTTAGGACGCTATGATACCGACGTCTGCTTACGGCCTGTTTATTCTTACCTGCTGTCGTGACTACTGGGTTATTGTCATATTTTATGATACCAGGCTCAAAAGGTCTAATCCCATATGAGCTTGCTCATAAATGGGTGAAAGACCTTGGGACCCGCCCCGATATGAGCATGAAAGTGGGATGATAATCCCACGGTATGCGAATATTGGGTAGGGTGCTATGTGCCAGTGGCACATGTCTAGCACGGACCGAAGCGGAGCGGAGACGTGGGAGTGCGTAGCACGGAGCAATCCGTAGGCATCAAAGTCGGGGGCTTTTGCCCCCGACATCATAAAAATAACCTTATAAAAGGAGGAAATTATAAATGTTAGTAAACACAAAGGCAAAGATCGGTGTATTTTCCATCGCTCTGGGAGCATATCTGCCCCAATTCCCCCAGCTGGTGCCTAATTTCGAGGCACAGTATGAGGATTTCAAGAAGACGATTCCCGATACTGTAGATATCGTTGATGGTGGCATGGTGACCACCAAGGAACAGGCTATGGCAGCAGGTGATAAATTTCGTGCTGCAGACGTAGATCTGGTATTCCTGCAGTTGCTGACCTATGCAACTTCCTATAACGTACTTCCCGCGATCCGTGATCTGGATGTGCCTGTAGTATGTATCAATGTGCAGAAGAAGCTGGCGCCGGACTATGCCAATACCGATATTCCCATCTGGCTGGGTGACCTGTATGCCTGTGGTGCCGTAGGTGAGGCTGTGGCAGACCTGGAGCGTGCAGGCAAGAGACATGCTGTAATCACTGGCGTGGTAGAAGGCGGCGACCCCGAGGTGGCAGCTCAGATCGAAGATTGGTGTAAGGCAGCTCAGGTCCGCAGACGTTTCCGTCAGACCAATATTGCCCAGATCGGCCGCCCTTATCCCGGAATGATGGATCTCTATATTGATGAGACCAACCTTTACAACAGAATGGGTCTGTATACCAAGCAGTTTGACTGGGAAGATATGTGGGCTATTGCAGACGATATTACCAATACCGAAGCTATTAAGGCGAAGGCACAGGACATCATCGATACCTTCGAAGTAGAGGGTGGCGCTACCGCAGATGACGAAGATATTCTGGATATGGCAAAGCATGTGCTTGCTTTCGAGCAGTGGGCGAAGGATGAAGACTTAAGCATGATCGCCTCCCATTATGCCGGTAAGGCACAGGGAGTAGCCGGTAAACTGGATTCCATGTTGATCCCTGCATTTTCCATGCTGATCAAGCAAGGTACCGCATGTGCCGTAGAAGGTGATATGAAAGTTGCCATGGCAATGTCCATTCTGAAGACGATCTCCGGTATGGGACAGTTGTCCGAGATGTACTCCATTGATTTCAACGAGGATATCTGCATCATCGGTCATTCCGGATCCGGCGATGCGGATATCTCTCTGGCACATAAGCCCACCATGAAGATCGTTAAGGTATTCCACGGCAAGGTAGGCGGCGGATATCTGACTCAGTTCTATCCTCCCGTAGGCCCTGTGACCTATCTGGCTATCACGCAGGATAAGGACGGCAACTTCAAGTTCGTTGTGGCAGAAGGCGAGAATCAGCCCGGCCCGATCTTCACTTTCGGTGACACCAATATGCGTACCAAATTCTCAATCCCCTGCAGAGAGTTCGTGAACCGTTGGAGCGAGGCAGGCCCTACCCATCATATGGCAGCAGCTGCCGGCAGACATATTGACACGATCCTGAAGGTTGCTAAAATATTAAATGTGCCGGTAGATATCATTACCAGATAATAGCATTTGTGTAGAAAATGCTTATAATTTTGAAAAATATGTCTGCGGCCGGGAGGTTGCAGACGATGGAAAGGTTAGGTATTATCATGAAATTTTTAGATGCAGAATTTGTACAGGGATTTATCAGAATGGCAGATGACGGCTGGCAGCAAGGCTGGCATGAACGTAACGGCGGCAACCTGTCTTACCGTGTGAAGCCGGAAGAGGTAGAACAGGTAAAGGAGAACTTTGAGCCGAAGGAGTTCCAGCCCATCGGCACCACAGTTCCCGCACTGGCAGGAGAGTATTTCCTGGTGACCGGCAGTGGCAAATATTTTCGTAATGTCAGCATTAAGCCGGAAGATTCTATCTGCATGATCGAACTTGACGACAAGGGTGAGAATTACCGTATCGTATGGGGGCTGGTAAACGGGGGCAGACCTACCTCCGAGCTCCCCAGCCACCTGATGAATCTGGAAGTGAAGAAGCTGCAGGATCCCGACTACCGTGTGGTATATCATGCACATACCACCAATATCATTGCGCTGACCTTCGTGCTTCCTCTGGAGGATAAGGTATTCACCAGAGAACTGTGGGAGATGGCAACCGAGTGCCCCGTAGTATTCCCGGATGGTGTGGGCGTAGTGCCCTGGATGGTACCGGGCGGCAGAGAGATCGCAGTAGCTACCTCCGAACTGATGAAGAAATACGATCTGGCCATCTGGGCACATCATGGAACCTTTGCCGCAGGCAAGGATTTCGACCTGACCTTCGGACTGATGCATACCGTAGAGAAGTCCGCTGAGATCCTGGTGAAGATGTTGTCCATGCAGCCGAATAAGAGACAGACCATTACCCCCGATGATTTTCGCCATCTGGCAAAGGACTTCGGTGTGACCCTTCCGGAAGAATTCTTATATGAAAAATAACGATCCGAGGGACACACGAAGGAGCCTCGAACCGTTATATCTTGAATGCCTGACGTTATCGGCGCGATTTTAAACGCGCCTCGTTAGGTGTCATATCATACATTTTTTTGAACTGTTTGTAGAAGAAGTTCTGATTCTCATAGCCTACAGACAGGGCAATCTCAGACACCGGCAGCGCGGTGTGGGACAGCTGATTCATAGCGACTCGCATACGCTGCCGTGTTTGTATTTCCTTAAAGGTAGTGCCGGAATATTTTTTGATCATACGGCTCAGGGAAGAGGGGGTGTACCCGATCTGCGCAGCCAGTTCGTGAAGAGTTCCGGTATCATAATGCTCCGCCAGGTATCTGCGTACCACCACCATCAGGACATTGCTCTGCTCATCTTTCTGGTCTAATAAAATATTTTCCGCATTGCTTAAGATATGCATGAACAGCAGGGCAAAGGTGTGTTCCGAGAGCTTATGCCAGTTCTGAGGCTGCTGTAACAGAAGGAAGACCGCATTGTGGATGAGGTTCTGGATGCAGGGATTATCGGAGACGGTAAAGTACAGATACTGACCGACACAACTGTCACCTTCCAGCGCATTGATGATAAAATCCGCCAGAATATTATCCTTGTTGATCAAAGTCAGGATATTCTGGAAATAGGCGGGGCGGATGATGATGTTAATGCCCAGATCTTCCTGGCCGCAGGCTATTACCGCATGTTCGATATGTTGGTTCATAAATAGAAGTTCCCCGGGGCGGAGACAGATCTCTTCTTCATTTATGACATGTGTGACAGAACCAGAGAGACAATAAAAGATCTCCACGTAATCATGTTTATGCTTTGGAAAATCCACAAAGCGGGTGTGGCGACGCAGAGTAATATCATCTTCGGAGTGTTCCAAAAATTTATCACTCTCTACTACAAAATCCTGTTTGCTGGTGTAGAGATTCTTCTGAACGGCAATATTACCGTCTAAAATCTGTTGTTCCTCCGGTGTGATATAGGCCGGATCCAGAAAACCGTTCTCATACATATCGATCGTCATTCCTTTCAGCAACCCGCAATTTTGAACTGCGGGCAGGTTTTTCGACTGAGTTTATTTTACAGGAAAGAGACAAAAACCTCAAGATGTGTGCAAAAAGTGATTCTGCATTGCACGTGTCATTTTTGTGTTGTATATTAATAATGATTATGAACAATAAGCAGCTTTGCGCCGGCAGTCCAAAGTGTGCAGGTTGTGGAAAGATATGAGGATTTGTATGGCAGATACCACAGTTAAAAAGATCATCTGCAGTTCCTGTGGTGCAGAATTCGAGGATACCCTTCCGAAGTGTCCCTATTGCGGAAGCCTGAATTACAAGGGTGCCGAAGCGGAATATCTGGGGAAACTGGAAGGTATGCGGCAGGATATGCAGCAGTTAGAGCAGGTACCGGAGAAGGAACTGAAGAAAAAACTGAAAAAGAAACAGAAATTTGTGATTAAGTTTTTGATCTCATTGGCAGCATTGGCAGCGATACTTGCGGTAATTGTGTTCCGGGTGCAGTATATAGAACCCAGGGATGCCAGAGCGGATTATCTGTGGGAAAAAGAGAACTTTCCGATACTGGACCGTCTCTATCAGGAGAAGGATCTGGAAGCACTGATGGATTTTTATGAGCAGGCTGTCGAAGAGAACAGAACCATAGACCGATGGGAACACAGTGGTATTTTCCGCTGGCTCATGAGCTGTCGGGATGCGAGGGAATATCTGGCACTGGAGCAGAGTGGAGAGACTTTGAATGAGTATCAGCAGGCATTGCTGCTGGATGATTATTGGATGATGCGGGGACTGGACTACAGCGAGGTCATTCTGACGGAGAAAGACAGGGAGTATATCCGTCCTTATGTGGAAGCAACCCTGAACAGTCTGGCAGACCGTTATACGTTTACCGCAGAAGAAGAGAAAAAATTCGAGGATAGTCTGCGAAATAATTATGGTTATCCCAGATATGAGGATTGCGAGGAATACATTAAGAAGCATAACGAATAGGAAAGGATCATAAAAGCAATGATGAAATGTAAATATTGCGGGGGCAATCTGACATTGGAGCAGGCATATTGTCCGCATTGCGGAAGACCAAATGAAGAAGCCGCACAGCATGTCAAGGACATGGAGCATTATAAGAGCAATTTTGAGGATACCAAAAGTGATGTCTATGAAGTGGCGGAGAAAAATACGGAGATCATGTCACATATGATAATCATCACAGTGCTGGTGATCCTGTGTGTGGTGGTGTTTGTAGTATCTGCACGTAGCTGGAGCATCCACAGAGGCTTGCTGCAGTTTGATGCAGGGATCCGGCAGAGCAGCTATATGAAACAGATGGAACAATATCTGGAAGATGAGGATTACATAGGTTTATCAGCTTTTTGCGACAGGCATTACATCCGGCCTTATAGCAGTAATAATAATTATGAAAAATATCAGCTGCTCATGGAAGCCAGCGGAGCGTATCGTTACTTTTATGAAAGTCTGATGAAGGCAGTTACTATCAACTCTGGCAATGTATCCATACTTCCCGGTCTGTATGAAAATATTTCGGATTATTACGAGCAGCTGGAAAGGATTCTGCATCCTGTGGATAATGATTATAGGGCAAAACAATATCGGGAACTGCCGGAGGAGCAGAAGGAAGCCATTCTCCGGATGGAAGAGAATGAGAAGGCACTGCTGCAGACCTATTTTGGCATGACCCCGGAAGAGGCAGAGAATTTCGGTACGATGTCAAATGCACAAAAAATCTTATTCCTGGAAGAAAAAGGCGAGGTGATGGGTTATGGTAAATCTGAAGAGTAAGCTGAAACAGGCACAGAAGCAGAGAGGCGCGCTGCTTGTGATGAATCTGGTGATCATAGCCCTGTGCCTGATATTGTTTTGGGGAACCATTCATATGTTCCGGCAATTAAATGACGCCTTTTCCCGTCCTGCGAAGACCAACTGGATGGAGAATAATGTGCAGAGTGAAAATTATGCCTACCTGTTAGTAAATTATCACGAGGACATGGCGTACGGCGGCTTGCTGTCCGGAACAAAAAAGGAATGCTATGGTGTGGCGAGATATTTTGAGGCGGCGTCCATGTATAAGGCATTTCTTCAGACCGGAGATACGGAGCGAGCTGCCAGAGAAAAGGAGAAGATGGATGCCGCATATGAAGAAATGGGTGACTGGAATATTGCAGCGGACAGCATCAGGGAGAGACTTGGATTGGACTGACAGATTTGCTGTAGGAATACCGGCGATATTACTGGCAGCCTGTCAGACAGTGGGATGCCGGATCAGTATAGAATACCATACTTCCGTACATAGAACGATGCAGTCGTGGCTGGAACAGGTCCCTATGGCAGGCTGGATTTTGTGGTGGATAGCAGAGACATTACTTTTTGGACAGATGCTGCGATGGCTGTTTGTGCATGCAGGGAGAGACAAGGCAGTTCAGGAGGACGGTATCGGGAAAGGTATCGGAAAGAGAATATTTTTGATTTTTGCAGGATTGTTGATAGCCTGGCTGCCGGTGCTCCTTTCCAATGATCCCGGATTTTATAATTATGATATTTACGGGCAGGTGCCTCAGGTGATGTATCCTGAGGTACCGTATAATACACACCATTCGTTACTCAGCACGTTGGTCATGGGAGGCGTTATCACGATAGGATACCGGATCTTCGGGACGATGGAGAAGGCAGTATTTCTGCACTCCTGCTTCCAGATGATACTTTGTGCGGCGACCTTTTCCTACAGTCTGGATTTCTGGTATCGGCGATTGAATAGAAAATGGCTGTTGGGAGTCGGATTTTGTTTTTATGCTTTTCTGCCGACGATTGCCTTGTTTTCCGTCAGTACGACCAAGGATGTGGTATGCTCTCTGGCACTTTTTATTGCATTTCACCTGTTGTATGAATTGTATGAGAATACGGAGGGATTTTTTCGGAAGAAAGAGAAAATCGCAGCATTATCGTGCAGCCTGATCGTGGGAGCGCTGTATCGGAAAAATGTAATTTATGCGGTTTTTCTTTATCTGGTGTTGTGCGCGGTTTTCTGTAAAAAGCAGAAAAGAAAGATCATTTCACTGTTTGCGGGAACGATTCTGCTGACCATGCTATTGTCTGTGGGAATGGAAACTCTGCTCCATGCGGAAAAAGGTTCCGCGGTAGAGGCTCTGTGTGTACCGCTCCAACAGATTGCAAGGGTATATACAGATAAGGGAGAAGCGGCGTTTGACAGTGAGGAATTGCAGCTGCTGGATCAGATCATGGACAGAGAACAGTGGTCACAATATAATCCGTTTCTGGCAGACCGGATCAAAAATTATGTGAATAATGAAGAACTTCTTCAAAATAAGTTGGAGTATCTGAGACTATGGTTCCGAAAAGGATGGCAGTATCCGGGATGTTATCTGAGAGCCTTTCTGGATAATACGTATCAGGCCTGGTATCCGGGGACATCGGTTGTGGATGATCCGGACGGTGATATTTATTACTTTGATTTCGAGGGAAGAAATGTACTGGAAATGAAGACGATCAGTTCCCGGCTGACAGAATTTTATCGTAAGATATCGCTGGAATATTATTACCAGAAAATTCCGGTGATCCGTGCGTTGTTTGCAATCGGCACCTATTTCTGGCTGGCAGTGATCCTGTTTTTCTATGGCATCCGGCGGCGGAGGGCAGAGATATGGAACAGTTGGCTGCTGGTTCTGGCACTGTGCCTTACGGTCTTTCTGGGTCCCATATCCCTGGTGCGTTATTATCTGCTTTTATTTTATGCAGCTCCGGCAGGTATCTTCTTATTAGCAGATAGACCTTGACAAATCACGGAAGCATGCACTACAATTACTTGCATACGACAATGACGATGAAAAGGATCAGTACGATCGGAAAGCATCCCAGAGAGAGGGGAAGGACACGGTGGCGTGCGGCTGGGAACCCCTTATGACAGAGGATCGGAAACCTCCCTTGGAGTCCTGTGCGAGACGCAATGTACCTGGAAGCGGCGAAGCACAGCGTAGAACCGGCGTTAACGGTGACAGAGCAGGATACATATTTGTATCAATCAGGGTGGTACCGCCGAGTGATCGGTCCCTTTTTCGGGAGCGATGACCCGGCGTTTTTCGTTTCCGTAGATCGTATGAGCAGTTTATTTTCAGAAAAAGAAAAGGAGAGAGAAAATGGCAGACAAGAAAATGGTAGAAGCGATCACTTCCATGGAAGAAGATTTCGCCCAGTGGTATACCGATGTAGTGAAGAAAGCAGAGCTGTGTGATTACACCAGCGTAAAAGGATGTATGGTAATTAAGCCCGCAGGCTATGCGATCTGGGAACTGATCCAGAAGGAGCTGGATGCACGTTTCAAAGCAGTCGGAGTACAGAATGTATATCTTCCCATGTTCATTCCTGAGTCCCTGTTAGACAAGGAGAAGGATCATGTAGAAGGTTTCGCACCCGAAGTAGCATGGGTTACTCAGGGAGGATTGAACGAGCTTCCCGAGAGACTCTGTGTCAGACCTACTTCCGAGACGCTGTTTTGTGATTTCTATAAGAATGACATCCATTCCTACAGAGATCTGCCTAAGGTATACAATCAGTGGTGTTCCGTGGTACGTTGGGAGAAGGAGACCAGACCTTTCCTGCGTTCCAGAGAGTTCCTGTGGCAGGAAGGACATACCGCACATGCTACCGCAGAAGAATCTCAGGAGAGAACTCTGCAGATGCTGAATGTATATGCGAAGTTCCTGGAGGAGGTTCTGGCTATCCCCGCGATCAAGGGACAGAAGACCGAGAAGGAGAAATTCGCAGGTGCAGTTGCAACCTATACGGTAGAAGCACTGATGCATGATGGCAAGGCTCTGCAGTCCGGTACCAGCCATAATTTCGGTGACGGATTCGCCAAGGCTTTCGGCATCCAGTTCGCAGACAAGGACAATACTTTAAAATATGTACATCAGACCTCCTGGGGTATGACCACCCGTCTGATTGGTGCACTGATCATGGTACACGGTGATAACGAAGGTCTGGTGATTCCTCCCCGTGTAGCACCCATCCAGATCTGCATTGTACCCGTTATGCAGAAAAAGGAAGGCGTTCTCGACAAGGCGTATGAGCTGAGAGACCGTCTGGCAAAGAATTTCCGTGTCAAGGTAGATGACAGCGACAAGACCCCCGGCTTCAAGTTCGCAGAGGCTGAGATGAGAGGTTATCCGATCCGTGTGGAGATCGGACCTAAGGATATCGAGGCAGGCAAGTGTGTGATCTGCCGCCGTGATACCAGAGAGAAGACCGAGGTAGCTCTGGAGGATCTGGAGACCAAGGCAGCCGAGATCCTGGAGACCATGCAGAAGGAAATGCTGGAGAGAGCAAGAGCACATCGTGACAGCCATACTTATGTGGCACATAACATGGAAGAGTTCGAGCAGATCTTCAACGAAAAGTCCGGATTCGTCAAGGCTATGTGGTGCGGATGTCAGGAATGCGAAGACAAGATCAAGGAAAAGCTTGCTGTTACCAGCCGTTGTATGCCTTTTGAACAGGAACAGATCGCAGATACCTGCGTATGTTGTGGAAAACCTGCGAAAAAGATGGTATACTGGGGAAGAGCATACTAAGATAATATGTAACTATTCAGAGCTATGTAAATATCGACAAATATTCGTCGAATGCTGGCATTCGTAAGAATATTTTATGATATTTATAGGGCGAAGCAACCACATGAGCAAAAAAGAAGCTCCATAGGAGCGTTTTGCGAATGGGGTTCTGAATAGTTATGAAAATATTAATAAGGCAGATGAAGACGCAGGCCGGTAGTATTGCTACATGGTCTGCGCCTTATTTTTCAATGATAATGCTCGGAAATGAGGAAAAAGATGATCTATAATACATTTGAACTGCATCAGGAGGGTTCCCTGCCGGGAGCACATTTAGTTACCTATATTCAGGAGTATTCGGAGGCAATGGCCATTAACGACAGACCTCTGATCCTGTTGTGCCCGGGAGGCGGCTATACAAGAACCTCCGACAGAGAGGCGGAGCCCATGGCACTGAAATTCCTGGCGATGGGATATCATGCGGCAGTGCTGCGCTATTCCTGCGCCCCTGCGGAATATCCTACTTCCTTAAAGGAACTGGCTTACAGCATCAAGTTCCTGCGGGAGCACGCGAAAGAGTGGCATATCGATCCCCACAAGATCGTAGTGGAAGGCTGTTCTGCGGGAGGACACCTGGCAGCTAGCCTTGGGGTGTTCTGGGATGAAGATTTTCTGGCAGAGAGCCAGGGACTTTCCGCGTCCGAGCATGAGCTGTTGCGTCCGGACGGACTGCTGTTATGCTATCCGGTCATCACTTCCGGAGAGTTTGCCCACAGAGGATCTTTTGAGAATCTGTTGGGCAGCAGACAGGAGGAGCTGGGAGAGAAGCTGTCCCTGGAGAAACAGGTAACAAATAAAGTGCCGAAGACCTTCATCTGGCATACCTTTGCGGATCAGTCGGTACCGGTGGAGAATTCCCTGCTGTTCGTCAGCGCTCTCCGCAGAGCCGGAGTGCCCACGGAATTCCATATGTATGAAAAGGGAGCGCACGGGCTGGCACTGGCGAATAAGCTGACAGAGACTAACGATGGCAGAGCCGTACAGGAGGAATGCACCTCCTGGGTTGAACTGGCGCATACCTGGCTGGAGAGCCTTTTTGCAGGAGATGTGGAAGACGGACTGCACGCACAGGGCAGAGAATGGTAAGAATAGCAATAAGAGAAAATGAAAACGCAAGGAGCAGTCATGGAACAGGCAGATACGATCGTTCAGATCCCTCACTTCTACGGAAGCCTGAAGGGAATGCAGAAGAAATTCGATAACTATGCAAGACAGGATGCTTTCACCGGATCCACCAGAGAGGAATGGGAAAGTTGGAAAGAGACTTCCAGAGAGACTTTGAAAGAGCTTCTGGGATGGAAATATATGGAGACCTGTGATCTGGACCCCCGCGTGGAAGAAGTCGTGGAGCTGGAGAACGGCATTCGTCGGGAAAAAGTGATCCTTCAGGTAGAGCCGGAAGTGTATATGCCTATGTATATACTGATCCCGCCGAAGCAGAACGAAGGGAAGCAGAAATGTTTTCTTGCCCTTCCGGGGCATCAGGGCGCAGGTAAATTCAGCGTGGCAGGCCGTGATGATATTCCCGCGGTAAAACGGATGATCGAATTCTACCATTATGATTACGGTATGCAGCTGGCGAAGCGTGGTTATGTGGCAATCTGTCCGGACTGCAGAGGCTTCGGAGAGCGCAGGGATGAGGCATTGCAGAAAGGAACGGATGAGAAATCCTTCCTGACCAGTACCTGTTTTCATCTGGCACATATGGCGGAGCCTTTGGGAGAGACCGTGGCAGGTATGTGTACCTGGGATGCTTCCCGGCTGATCGATTATGTCTACGAACGGGGCGAATGGGATACTGAGGACTTGGGAGTCATGGGATTTTCCGGCGGTGGTATGCAGACGCTGTGGGTCTCTGCTTTGGATGACCGTGTGAAAAAATGTATCATCAGCGGATATCTCTATGGATATCGTGACGCGTTGTTATTGCTCAACGGAAATTGCAGCTGTAATTATGTTCCCCATCTGTGGGAACACTTTGATATGGGAGATATTGCATCGCTCATTGCTCCGAGACCGCTGGCGGTCCAGTCCTGCCGGGATGACCATCTGAACGGTCCCAGAGGACTGGTGAATGTAACGGAGCAGCTAGATATTGTGCGGGAGGCTTACAGCCTGTACGGAAAAGAGGAATACCCGATCCACGATGTCAGAGAGGGAGACCACTGCTGGCATGAAGAGGTATTGGATATCGCACTGCCAAGACTGTAAGACATTTATAACCCCTGTTAATAGTTACAAAATATGGAGGAACGTATGGAATATATCGTTCTGGATCTGGAATGGAATCAGAGTAACACCGGTAAAGAGGATGCTGTGGAGAAGCTCCCTTTTGAAATCATAGAGATCGGTGCCATCAAACTGAATAATGAACGTGTTATGGTCAGTGAATTCAACGAACTGGTCAAACCGCAGGTCTACCATGAGATGCACAAGATCACCAGCAAACTGATCCATATTCAGATGCAGGAGCTGGAGCGTGGACGGCCTTTCCCGGAGGTCGGAGGAGATTTTGTCAGATGGTGCGGACAGGAGGAGTATCTGTTCTGTACCTGGGGCACGCTGGATCTGACGGAGTTACAGCGGAATATGGCATATTATGAGATGCCGCTTCTGGCACCGGGACCGCTGCCCTATCTGGATGTGCAGAAGCTGTTCGCCATTGCCTATGAGGAGCGCAAGATCCGCAGAAATCTGGAATATGCCATTGATTACCTGCATATTGAGAAGGATATTCCCTTCCACCGGGCGTTCAGTGATGCCTACTATACGGCAAAGATCCTGATCCGGATACTGGAGGAGCACCCGGAGGTAGTGGTGAACCTGTCCTACGATACCTTCTGTCCTCCGAAGGACCGTAGGGACGAGGTGAAAGCGCAGTTTGATACCTATGTAAAATATATTTCCAGGGAATTCAAGGACAAGACAGAAGCTTTCGCAGATAAGGAAGTCGTGTCCAGCAAATGTTATCTCTGCCATCGTAACCTTCGCAAGAAGATCAAATGGTTCAGCGCTAACGGCAGGCATTATTACTGCGTGGCTTATTGCGAGAAGCACGGCTATCTCAAGGGCAAGATCCGGGTACGCAAGGCATATGACGGCGGCGTATATATCGTCAAGACCACGAAGCTGATTCCTAAGGAAGAGGCAGAAGCTATTGCGGCCCGCAGAGATCACGCCAGAGAAGTGCGCAAGAGACACAAGCACAGCAAGGCGAGGGATGCCGGGGAATAGGGACAGAATATGCAAATTACATTTTAGAGGGAGGATGGCAGCGGCTACGAGGCAAGATTTACGACCTGCGGAATCTGTACCCTTATGAAGGAACTGGGACTTACTGAGCTGATCCCTGCCATGTGCCAGTTTGACTACACCATGAGCGAGGCGGGCGATGTCACCAATTTTGTCAGGGAATACACCCTGGCTTCCGGCGGATCTTATTGCGACTGCGGGTATAAGAAAAAGTTTAAGTAATTTGAAATAATCATTGTATTTTTACAACATATAGAATATACTAAAAATAACAGAACCCAACACGCCTCTCAACGATGCGGACCACGTTGGGTCTTTTAATTTTAAGGGGGAAAATATATGGGGGAACTAAAGCAACATCCATTACCGATGACAATAGACGAACAAATAGAAAACTTGAAATCACTTGGCTTAATTATTGAGAACGAGGAATATGCCAAGAAGATATTAAATGACATATCCTATTTCCGATTAATTAAGGCGTATAGTTTAGGATTTAAACCTAAAAATGGGAAATATGAAGAAGGCGTAACATTTGAGCAGATTGTAGAGTTATATCTGTTCAATGCTAATTTCAGACAAGTGACATTTGCTGAGATAGAAAAAATAGAAGTAAATGTCAGATGCAGAATTGCAAATTATTTTGCGGAAGTTTATGGAGTTCTTGGATATATGGAACCCCAAAATTTTGCGGACGAAGAATATCATCGGGCATTTATGGCTGATATCGAAGAGGAGGTTCGGAGAAACTCAAAGGCGCCGTTTGTGAGAAATTTCAAAACTAATTATGCAGGTGGAAATTTGCCTATATATGCATTGGTGGAGGTATTTAGTTTTGGCACTCTTTCAAAATTTTACAAAAACATGAAAAATGCTGACAAAAAGGCAGTTGCCAAGAGTTTTGGAATTGGATATACATATCTGGAAAGTTGGTTGGAGAGCATTTCTTATGTTCGCAATGTTTGTGCGCATTATGGGAGGTTGTATAATGCAAAACTTTCAAAGACGCCTATTCTTTACAAAGAATATACACAAGCCGGTATAGGAAACAATAGAATGTTTGGTGTATTATTGTGTATGAAACAGATTTTAAAGAATGACAAGCATTGGAATCTTTATGTAGATCAAATAGAATTGCTAATAGATAAATATGAAAAAGTAGATGTGAAAACGATGGGTTTTCCGGATGACTGGAAGAAATTGTTGGAACAGAAATAGGTGTAATAGAAGAGTATACAATGGAAAACACAGTAGATACCGGGATTCTACTTCCGGGAGGTGTACTTATTTCTGAAAAGAGAATAGTATGATCTCAGACACAGGAGGTAAGCACATGGATCTCGTCAAGATAGGAAAATATATTGCAGGCAAAAGAAAAGACTTAGGTATGACGCAGAAGCAGCTCGCCGAAAAACTGGGTATGAGTGACAAATCCGTATCCAAGTGGGAGCGGGGAGTTTCCCATAGTTAAAGATACCACACCAAATATGATGAACCCACGCTTATACACTACCAGCTATAATAAACCGCAAGGACAGCAATTTGATACTGCTGTCCTTTCTTTTATAAAATTGCAGTACACAGAAAAAAGCTGTAAAATGAAAAATATATTTGTCCTTGTAACAATTCTCGGACATTTGCCGGTTATACTATCTGCAAAAAGAAAAGGAAGTGATAATATGAAGCATATTTTAATTGTCGAAGATGATAATCTTTTGAATAAAACGCTTACTTATAATTTGGAATTGGACGGTTACACAATAACTTCTGTTCTGAATGCAAGGACAGCCGCTGAATCATTAAAAACAAACATTTTTGATTTGGTATTGCTGGATATAAATTTACCAGACGGAAATGGTTATGACCTATGCCGTCTTATCAAGCCAGAGCATCCTGATACAGTAGTTATATTTCTAACTGCCAACGATCAGGAAAGCAATCAGATACGGGGATATGAAGCTGGTGCAGTGGATTATATCACGAAACCTTTTTCGATTAGTGCTTTGCAGCGAAAAATCAAAGCCATGTTCGCTATGTTGGAGCATCACAAACCAGCTAAGGATATTTACGAGGATGGTAGCTTGTTTCTGGATTTTTCGGAACAATTTGCAAGTTTGAACGGGAAACCATTAGCACTTTCTGCGATGGAATATAAAATGTTGAACCTATTTCTTAAAAATCCGAAGCAGGTACTTACTCGCCAACAATTTTTAGAAAAACTGTGGGATGTTGATGAAAAATATGTAGATGAACATACCCTTACTACTTCTATCAGCCGTATTCGCAGTAAGATTGAAGCGGATGGCGACACATATATCAAAACGGTTTATGGTATGGGGTATCAATGGACAGGAGGCGAAAAGAAATGAATCTGAATAACCTTTCTGCTAAGAAAATTTGTAGACTGGTTAGTGCTGGCATGGTTTTCTCTATGCTGGTAATTACCGGTATTTTCGGCGGTATAATGCAGGATATACGAATTTTTATAGTGGGTGGAACATTGACACTCTGTGCGTTTTTCTGGATTTGGCTATTGGTGCTGATTTTTGGAAAACGCCTTTCTCATTTTACTTCTAATTTGTGCCGGACGCTGGACAACATGATTGATGGAAACGAGGAATTACAAAAGTCAAATGATAGTGAAACTCTTTTTGCCCGTATCAACCACCGCTTAATTCGGTTGTATGAGATTATGCAGAAAAACCGGCACAAGGTAGACATGGAACGACAGGAGCTTCAAATGCTGATTTCTGATATTTCACATCAAGTTAAAACGCCTGTCAGCAATTTGCAAATGGTAACGGACACACTTTTAACAAAGCCTGTTTCAGAAGAAGAACGGATGGACTTTTTACAAGGCATACGTAGTCAGACTGATAAACTGGATTTTCTGTTCCAAGCACTGGTTAAAACGTCCCGGTTGGAAACCGGAGCAATACGATTAGAAAAGAAAGACAGCAGCTTATTCCATACGCTTGCACAAGCCATGAGCAGTATTGTATATGCCGCAGAGAAAAAAGAAATTGCTGTATCCGTGGATTGCCCGGAAAATTTGATAATCTCCCATGACAGCAAGTGGACAAGCGAAGCCCTTTTCAATCTGCTGGACAATGCAGTAAAATACACTCCGTCAGGTGGAAAGATTTCTGTATCAGTGGTTCAGTGGGAAATGTACGTAGAGGTCAAAGTGACCGACACCGGCAAGGGCATTTCAGAAAGCAATCAGGCTGCCATCTTCCGGCGCTTCTATCGTGAGGAAGAAGTACACGATCAACAGGGTGTGGGAATAGGTTTGTATTTGGCTCGTGAGATTGTAACAAGGCAAGGGGGCTATATCAAGGTTGTTTCAGAGCTGAGGCAAGGCTCAGAATTTTCTATTATGCTTCCTGTAAGGTAAGATATAACCACTTTTTTTGAAATGTCCGAGCGTTGTAACATTTCACTCTGATTTTCGATAAAAATTTTTTCTATCTCGGACATTTGTGTAACATTTGTGGTTTACAATGGCTTTATCAACAGATAGAAAGCCTTGAAAGGAGCATTTGAATATGAGCATTTTACAAACAATCGACTTAAAGAAGTATTACGGCACAGAACCAAATATTACTCGTGCCCTTAATGGTGTAAATTTTACTGTGGAACAGGGAGAATTTGTTGCCGTAGTTGGAACTTCCGGCAGCGGTAAGTCTACATTGCTTCACATGATGGGAGGACTTGATACCCCCACTTCCGGCAGCGTGATTGTACGGGGAGAAGAACTCGCAAAAAAGAATGATGATGAATTGACAATTTTCCGCCGTCGTAACATCGGATTTATCTTCCAAAATTATAATCTGGTTCCGATTTTGAATGTATATGAAAATATCGTCCTGCCTGTGGAACTGGATGGCGATACAGTAGACCAGAAATTTATGGACGAAGTTGTGTATATGTTGGCTTTAGAAGATAAACTGGAAAATATGCCGAACAATCTTTCAGGCGGTCAACAGCAACGTGTAGCGATTGCACGAGCTTTAATTACGAAGCCTGCGATTATCCTTGCTGATGAACCGACCGGAAATCTTGATAGCAAGACCAGTGCAGATGTGTTAGGGCTTTTGAAGCATACCAGCGGAGAATTTAATCAGACCATTGTAATGATTACTCACAACAACGAGATCGCTCAACTCGCAGACCGCATTGTACGGATTGAAGATGGTAAAATTGTTGGCTAAAGGAGGTGGGAATTATGAATTATCCTTTTGAAAATGATACCAGTGCAGTAATTAAAAAATTAGCACGAAAAAGTGTGCGTTTTGATAAGAAGAAAAACTTATTTTGCCTTTCGGCAATTATTGTAGCCGTTGCTATGATAATGATGTCGTTGCTCACAGTGCAAAATATCATTTATCAAAATCAGAAAGAAATCGAAGGATTACATCAAGGGATTTTCTTTGACATTACGCAGGACAGTAAAGAAAAGTTGTTAGCAAACGAAGAAGTAAAAAGTGTAGGACTTTCCTGTAATATCAAAACAGTGAAAGAAAATTCTAAAGAACTGTCTCTGATTTATTATGATGATGACATGCTTAGTTTGATTCCTGCCTTTGACGGAAAATATCCAGAGAAAGCAAGTGAAATTGCTGTTACAGATGCCTTTTTTGCCAGTGAAAATAAGTCTCCGGAAATCAACGCCATAGTTCAGTTGAATCTGGATGGTACTTTGAAGAATTATACTATTGTTGGTATTTATCATGATAAAACTTCTACCGCTTATCCTGTTTTTGTTTCACTTGAAAAATGCCGGGAATTACGTGGAAATAACCTGCTTAATGGATATGTTTGGCTTGAAAATGCAGATACCCTTACAAAAGACGAAGCAACAGAAATATTATCTCAAATTTCAGAGGAGACTGGACTGAATAATTGGACAGTCAGCAGTTACTATGATTATGTAAATACAACTTTGTCCTTCAGTAATTATGCGGTATATGGTGTAGTTGCTGCCATTTTGTTTTTAGCTGCCGCACTTGTAATTTACAGCATTTTCTATATTTCGGTTGGACAAAAAGTTGCTGAGTTCGGACAGCTTCGGACAATAGGGGCAAGTAAAAAGCAAATTTATAAAATAGTTCTTAAACAGGGTTATATGCTTGCAGTTCCGGGGATTTTAATTGGTAGTATCATGGGAACGATCATCAGCTATTGTCTGCAATCAAAAGGCTGGTCAGTATTTGCATTTATTGTTTCTCTATGTGGCGCATGCCTTTTTGGAATACTGCTTGTTTATATTAGTGTTCGTAAACCAGCAAAAATTGCAGCGAATACTTCTCCAATTTCCGCCCTGAAAAATCCAGTGGGAATTGTAAATTACCGCACTCACAAAAGACATCGTATTACGCCTGTATATTTAGCGAAAATCAGCTTTTCCAGAAACAGAAAAAAATCTCTATTGACCATTTTATCATTGGGACTGTGCGGAGTTATATTTTTCCTTGCAGCAAGTTATCAGAGTTCTTTTAATGCCGAGAGTATGGCTCGTTATTGGGATATGAAGTACGGAGATTTCAAAATCAGCATTGATTTAGAAAACGAAAGTGAAAATTTGGATGCTCTCTTGCAGAAAGAATATTTTTCTGATTATGTAAAGCGTGTTGGAGATATAGAGGGAGTTAGCAATATATTTACTTATGCTACCGTACCAGTTGATTTCTCAACAGACAATGATATTTCAGATAGCACCTTGATGCTCGGCTATAATGAAAAGGATTTGGCGTCGCTAAATGCAGCGGTTTTGTCTGGAAATATTACTGATGATACAGAATTAGTTGTAAGTGATCCCGAACGTATTTATGATGTTTACCATTGGAAACCTCAAATTGGGGATACTGTGACCTTTAATTTCA
>OOCM01000061.1_pt1 | contig 108468 bp, 114 predicted proteins | sample 1671111 | NCBI WGS metagenome assembly OOCM01 (sample SAMN06348123, study PRJEB24527) | human gut metagenome | biome: human gut; feature: ankylosing spondylitis patient; material: feces | host: Homo sapiens | place: China | collected 2015-10 | reverse complement strand
GATTTCGTTCTTTCAGTGCATCAAATTCTTGCTCCCCCGGCCACGCCCGCCCATCTTTTTTCTGCGTTTTCATGGCTTCGGCAGAAAAATTCTGCCGACACCCCAGCCCGCTGCCGGTTTCTATTTCTATATAGACATCCTCGGCAAATTCCAAATTTTCGGATGCCAGCCTTCAGGCGGCACTCAGAATGCAGGTCATCGCAAACCGGGTGTCCTGCTCATCTGAAACGTACGCCGTCCTGAAAAAGGACCTCCTTCCCCTTCAAGGACAAACAACTTCCGATATATCGGATCCCGCCCGAAAATTTCGCCCTTTCCCTGATGCCGAGGCTGACGTCATTCTGCGGCAGACTCCCCTCCTCCAAGGTGATATCTTGTCTTTTCCGGCTGCCGGTGTTTTTCCCTCACCCCATCTTGAAGTTCTCCTCAGTATACACGAACGACACTCCGTATCTCTCCTCCTGCCATCCTCCATGCTGGTCAAAAAAGACTGTCCCCAAAGCCCTTCAGTCACGTTTCCCGAGAATGGAACATTGTATTTTAACCTCAGATTGCGTATGTTCTTCTCCAATGTATGTGAGGTTCACCATGCCCGAATATCGCCGCATCATCCGCTGTCTGACGCTTGCCTTTCTTCTTTTCTTCACTATCGGGACCGACAGCGCTCAGGCTGAGGACAAAATCTGGCGGATCCTTTACGTTGAAGGAGGTCCGTTCTCCAACTACCAGCAGACGCTTGCCGAAACGGCACGGGGACTGGAGAAGCTGGGGCTCATCGACAACGGTCAGGTTCCCGTCCCCGAGGGCACAGAATCTACGGTCCAGATGTGGCAGTGGCTGGCGGACAACGCCGGAGGACGACTGAAGTTCCTCAGAGACGGTCATTATTCCGCCGAGTGGGACGCCACGGCTCGCGGGCACATGAGAGAAGCCATCATCGAGCGCATACGGAACCGCAAGGACGTGGACATGATCATTGCCATGGGAACATGGAGCGGTCTCGACATGAGTTCGGAAGATCTCGGTATTCCCGTCTTTTCCATGAGCGTGACCGACGCCATCACGGCAGGCATCGTGCATTCTGCCGAAGACTCCGGCAAAGACAACGTACACGCTCAGCTGGAACCCGGGCGTTTTCGCCGTCAAATTTCCATGTTTCATGAAATCTTCCACTTCAAGAAGCTCGGCGTTCCCTTCGAGGATACCCCTGAAGGCCGCAACACCGCAGCCATGAGCGAAATAGAACAGACTGCCGCCGATCTCGGCATAGAGCTGGTTCTGCGTTCCGCGCCGCTGGATCTTCCCGATGCCAATCAGGCCTTCCGAAATCTCAAGGATTGTGTGGAAGATCTGTGCAAGGAAGCCGACGCCATTTATCTTACCTACACATCAACGCCCATGGAAAAAATTCCAGAACTCATGACGCCCATCATAGCGGCGGGGCTGCCCTCCTTTGCCCAGGCCGGGCCGCAGCTTGTGGAATACGGCGTACTCATGAGTCTGGCCCAGGCCAGCTTTGCCGACATAGGTCAGTTCGAGGCGGAAGCCATTGCCGCCGTCGTCAACGGTAAAACGCCCCGACAGGTCAATCAGATCTTTGAGCCCGAGCTGGGGTTGGCCATCAATCTGAAAACCGCCATGAGCATCGGCTGGAATCCGCCTCTGGAAATTCTGGCCGCCGTGGATGAAATCTATCAGCAGATACCGGCGGTACGATAATGCGTCCACTTCCTCTTCGCAGACTGCTGGCCGGCGGAATTCTGGCGCTTCTGTGCGCACAGCTTCTGTACGGAGCGCTCATGCTTTCTGCGCTCTACAAGCAGTATCAGGAGCCGGTATTTCAGATCAACGGCCTGGTATGCCAGGATATCGCCGATCATCTCGGACTTCTTGTCCGCGTGGGCAAAAGTCTGCGTCCTCAGACTGTAGAACGCTTCCTGTCGCAGTACCACACAAGAACGGAGGCAGAGAACATTGCCGTTACAGACGCCGCAGGACGCGTCATCTACCAGTGGGATGCTCTGGGTGAAACCGATCTTCATACGCCCGCCGATGCCAAGCCCGTTTTCGGCCCGCTGAAGAAATTCTCCACCGACGACAGCTTCTGGACGGTCTGCCCCATCCCGGGGAAAAACGGCGCCACGGCAGGATACGTTTACATGGCGCTCGACAAGGCGCGCATTTCCGATCTGCTGGCCGCCGCTGCGGAAAATCAGCTGCTGCTCTTTGCAGGCATATCGGTGGGAGAATGCCTGCTTCTTGCGCTTCTGCTCTATGCCTACGCCGGACGCCGTGCGGGGAAAAATGACGAATCTTCCGAAAAATCCTCGACACTGAAGCTGCGCGTGTGCTTCATGCTGCCGCTCGTAACCGGACAGGTGCTTATTCTCTTTCTGCTGCAGTCGCCCCTCACAAAACTTTATCAGGAAGAAATGACGCATACGGGACTCCAGCTTTCCCGGCAGATGACCTGGGATCTTGAGCGACTTGCGGGCATGGGGCTGCCGGTAAGCGGCATCTACGGCATGGAAGACTGGATGATGAAACGCCAGCAGCACATCTCCACGCTGGGTATGGCCGTATTCGACGTCACGGGAAAGCTTCATGCCGCGTCCGACGCCGTCGCCCCGCTCTCCGAAGAAGAATGGCAGCGCCGTACCGAAACCGCCGCGCCCGTAACTCTCGCCATCCGGCATCCGGCTGACGGCACTCCTGCCGGAAACGTGCAGATCATCATGGATCCGACCATGATGCTCGACAATCTGCACTCCGTCATGCTGGACAACCTCACCATGACGGTTGTGGCGGCACTTTTTCTTTCCGAACTCATTTTTCTGCTGCTCATGAGCGGAGGCGGACTGACGAACATGTCGCGTTCTCCGGACTTCATGCGTCCCATCATTTTCGCCTGTCTGTTCGCCACGGAAATGTCCATGTCCTATGTTCCCATACGCATCGGAGAACTGGGACTCGATCTTTTCGGTCTTCCGCCCGACGTCGTGTCCGGCCTGCCCGTATCCTGCGAACTCTTCATGGCGGGACTGGCCATGTTTGTCGGCGGATTCTGGAGCCAGCGCTCGGGCTGGAACCCCATGCTGCTCTCCGGTCTTCTGCTTGCCTGCCTCGGCTCCTGCGCAAGCTGGATTTCCACCTCCGCCCTTCCCTTCATCCTGGCGCGTGGCATGTCGGGCCTCGGATACGGATTCATCAATCTGGCCGCCCAGGTCTTCGTCATTGCCCACTCCTCCGAAGACAACCGCGCACGAAATCTGGCCTTCATGTTTGCCGGTCTCTATGCCGGCACGCTCTGCGGAAGCAGCATGGGCGGCCTTATCGCCGACAGACTGGGCTATCACGCCGTTTTCCCGGCCTCTGCCGTCATGCTGGCTATCACCGTCGCCGTTCTGTTCCGCCTGCTGCCCCGCGAAGTCTGGCAGCGTGAAGAAGGAAGCACTTCCCGCCTGACGCTGAAGGAAACACTGACATTCTTCTCCGACCGGCGCATGGGGGCGCTGCTTTTCTTCTTCATCATTCCCAACGCACTCATCACCGTTTGCCTGTTCCAGTTCTTCATGCCGCTGTCTCTGAGTCAGGCAGGCACATCTCCTGCAACCATAGGCCGCATATTCCTGCTCTACTGCGTCATCGTGATGTTCGCCGGACCGTGCTTCGGAACGCTGCTCGACAAAGCCCGCCGCATGGAACAGCCGCTCTTCGTTTCCATGATCATCGTTGCCATGAGCCTTCTGGCCCTCGTCTTTTTTGACGGCGTTCCCGCAGCCATGCTCAGCGTGGCGCTTCTCGCCGTCAATACGGCCATTGCCTCCAACGGACAGGGAGCCTACGCCCTCTCGCTGCCTGCCGCCGCCGAGTTCGGCAGAGCCAGAACTGTGGGCTTCTACAACGTGGCCATGCGCATAGGACAGGTGCTCGGCCCGCTGAGTCTCGGCATCATGATGTCCGTGTGGGACGCCCGTACAGGACTCACCGTGCTTGCCGCCTTCACGGGCGTCTGCGCTCTTCTTTTTGCCGCGCTCAGTTTTTCCCGGAAAGGTCGTCCCAGGTAAACGCCATGTCACGTCTCATCATACGCCCCGTCGCTCTGCGGCATAATCTCAGCGTCATGCACGAACTCTGTCGCAAGGCGGGGGCTGCGTGCATGTTCGTATTCAAGGAAGCGCCGCTTCATCCCTCTTTTGCGGCCGACATTCTTTCCGACGCCCCTGTCCGCCGACTGGGCCTTGTGGCCTGGCCCCATGCAAAACTCCCCTCCCTTCCTGGCGTGGAGCTCTGCCATGTCTACGCGCCTTTTCCGGCGCTTCCGAAAGAGGCCGCGGCCTGCAGCTGCGTGTATATAAATTCCCGATACGCCCTTCGCCTGCTCACAGAACATACGGACGGTCTTGCTCCTCAGCTTCGGCTCAGCCTTGAAGCAGGAGACGGCAGAGACGGCCTTCTTCCGGAAGAGCTGCCCGGCTTTTGCGAAGAAGTCTGCCGGGCGGGACTGCGGCTGCGCGGCCTTTCAGTAAACTTTGCCTGCCTGAGCAGCGATGCCCCGACCGTGCAACGCCTGAACGAAGCTTCCGCCGCGCTGGAAAAAATACGGCAACTCTGCCTGCCGGAAGCCGATATTTCCGCAGGAGGAACCGACGTTCTGGAACTTGCAGCAAAAAAGCGTCTGCCTGCCGACGTTCGAGAAATCCGCTGCGGCACGGGAATCATGCTGGGGGTGTATCCGCTCTCCGGCAATACCGTTCCCGACGCCCGTCAGGACGCCTTCCGCCTTGAAGCCACCATCCTTGAATGCCGCTTCAAGAAAGACCGGCTCATGGCGCTTTTCGACGTAGGTTCCTTCCATACGGCCCCGGAAAGTCTCACGCCTCCCCTTCCCGGCATGCAGTTTGTCGGAGCCTCTTCCGCCTACGCATCCTTCGACGTGACGGACTGCCCGCAAAAGCTGACCGAAGGTATGACTCTATCCTTCATACCGGACTACCACGCGCTCTCGAGAGCGCTTTGTTCCCGAGCTCTTCCTCTATTCATGGAGCAGACATGAACGATCTTCTTCTGCGTTCCGCAAGGCCCGAGGATCTGGACGAACTCGTGCTTCTGGAAAAAAACGTGGAGAGCACGCTCCCCAACCGGGATATGTTCGCTACGGACGAAAAGGAATTCTATGAGCCCATCCTCCGCGGGCAGGGGCATATTCTGCTGGCAGCGGATGACAAGGGCCGTCTGGCCGGGGCCAGCGTCATTCGCTTTCCCGATCCGGATGATCCGGACAATCTCGGTTATGAGCTTTCCCTGAGCCGCCCCGAACTTCTGAAGGTTCGGCATCTGGAATCCGTTTTCGTCCGCCCCGACATGCAGGGAAGAAAACTGGCGGAACGCCTCGTGCGGGAAAACATGAGCCTCACCGCCTCCAGCGGCCGGACGATCTCCTTTGCCACGGTATGGCCGGGCAATGCCGCCAGCCTGAAGCTGCATCTGCGCCTCGGCCTGCTCATCCGGGCCTTTGCCTTCAAGTACGGAGGCCGACCCCGCTTCATTCTCATGAGCGGAGGAAAAACCGCGCCCGGGGCCGAACCGGTTTTCGCGGAGGCCATGTCGCTGGAAAAACACTGCGAGTATCTGGCTGCCGGAATGGCGGGGACAGCCGTTCGCCCGGATCCGGAAACAAGCTCCTTTCTGGTGGAATACCTCCCCCTGCTCATGTTCTGAAGAAAAAATCCCTGTCGCAGAACGCCTCGTCTGCGGCAGGGATTCTTCATACTATGTAGGCCCGGCACGAAAGCCGTGCCTTATGGCAAAAAAACTCAGCACTCCGCCCGGCGGAAGCAGAGCATGGTAATGTCGTCCGACTGCGGCGCCGTGCCTCTATGCTCCTTGACCGCGCACATGACGCCGTGCAGCACCTCATCGGGAGAAGCGCCGCGAAGCCCTTCCAGCGTGGCGGCTATGCGTTCTTCGCCGAAAAGCTCCTGACGCTCGTTCATGGCTTCGGATACGCCGTCCGTATAAAGCAGGCAGTATTCGCCGGGGGCAAGTTCGGCATGACGGGCCTCATAGTCCATCCCCTGCATGGCGCCTACCAGAGGGCCGCTGGTTTCCGTCAGCATGCGCACAGGCACATCGGGATCCGGATTCACGATGAACGGCGGACAATGAGCGCCGCTGGCATAGTCCAGTCTGCCCGTGGACGGATCGAAAAGCCCGATGAACAGCGTGACGAACATGCAGGTGGGGTTGTTCTCGGCCAGGCGCTCATTGATGCGGAGCATGGCCTCGGAACAGGAAAGTCCTTCGGCCAGCGCGTAGCGGACCAGCGTTACCGTCATGGACATGAAAAGCGCGGCGGAAACCCCCTTGTCGGACACGTCGCCGATGACCACGGCCTGACGCCCATCCGGCGCGGTGAAGAAGTCGTACAGATCGCCGCCCACTTCCTTGGCCGGTTCCAGAAACGCCGCTGCAGAATATCCGAGGCTCTTCGGTGCTCCGTCGGGAGGAGGAAGAATGCCCATCTGAATGTCTCGTGCGGCATTCAGTTCACCCTGCATGCGCTGGCGCACGGCAAGCGTATCCACAAGGCGACGGATGTTTTCATCCAGCGCCTTCACCATGTGGGCAAAGGCTCCGGCAAGCTGCCCCACCTCATCCTTTCTGTCCACCGGCAGATCATCCACAATGTCTTCCGAAAATCCCACGCCTCTGTCGGAACTGAAATCCTCGCAGGCAATCTTCCGGGCCCGCTCGGTAAGAAGACGCAGAGGCGCGATGATCCGCATGGCAACCACCAGCATCACAAGAAGGCTTGCAACAAGCAGCACGGCCGCCACTGCGGAAAGATGCCTGGCCAGCGCTTCCGCCGGTTCTGTAATGGCGCTCAGCGGAATGGAAGCAGCCACGATCCAGTCCATGGCCTTGAAGTAAGCCAGACGGTACAGAACGGGATTGGCATCTCCTGCCGTATCGCCTTCCAGCGTTTCCCCTTTCCGTACGCGCTGCAGCACATCTTCGGGAATGGACGTGAAAAAGTCGTGCACGCCCTTGCCCGCCAGTACCCGGCCGTCGGCAGCCACCAGAGATATGGAGGAGCCGCGGCTCAGCTCCATACCGTCCAGACGCTCCTGTATGCCGAGAACCATGCGCTTTTCCATCATGGCCCTGCTTTCCTCAGCGTCGGCCACGGGGTCGGCCAGTACCAGCGTGCCCATATCCCTCACGGGCATGAAATATACCAGGACGGGAATCTCCTCCCCGTCTCCGGCAGCATCCACCGGAACCCGCACCACGGCAAACTGTCCGTCGGATACCGACTTGTGGGATTCCAGCATGGAACGCATGGACTGCCCTTTAAAATCCTGACGTCCATCCTCCACGACAAGCTCCGTCAGTCCGTCCGCCAGCAGAGGATGTCCGGTCGTACTGTAGAAGGCCAGATGAATCTGCTCGCCGTTCAGCACCTTCCGCCACTGTTCAAGCCCTTTTCCGGCGTCGGTGCCTTTATTCTGCAGAACCATGTCCCGTATCATGGAGCCGTAACGGCGAAGATCCCGCTTGGAGTTCAGTACCGACTCCACCTCGGATGTGAGCAGGTTCAGATACCGGACGCTCAGGCTGTCCTCCACCAGCATGACCGTATTGACGAAGGATTCCCTCTCTCTCTGCATACCGCTTTCAAGAAGACTGGCATGACTGAAGAAAATGATGGGAACCGCCGCCAGCGTGATGGCCGTTCCGACCAGCAGAAACAACTTGCTCCGCAGAGAAAACGTCATTCCGCCTCCCCGGACATGCGCTGCAGCTTCTTGCGCAGTCCTTCGCGCGTAATGCCCAGAAGCTCCGCCGCCTTCACCTTACGGCCGCCGGCCTGCTCAAGCGCGCGTCTGATGAGCATTTCTTCCGCCTTCTGAAGGTTGAGCGGCAGATCGGCAATCTCCTGCCGGATGACGTTTTCATTCCGGCACAAATACTCCCTGCCCGCCTCGGAGTCCAGAATACGCGACGAAAGATGGGAAAGCTCCACTACGTCTCCGGGCGTCAGGGCGGCGGCTCTCTTCATTTCGTTGTTGAGTTCCCGCACGTTTCCCGGCCAGGAGTACCGCAGCAGCAGTCCCTGCACCGCCGCGGAAAGCGAAAGACGTTCTCTGCCCATTTCGGCGCAGTAACGCTCAAGAAAGGACTGCGCGAGCAGAAGAATGTCGTCTCCGCGATCGCAGAGCGGCGGCAGATGCAGCTCCACCACATTGACACGGTAAAAAAGATCCTCGCGGAAACGCCCTTCACGAACGGCTTCCTCAAGATTCACATTGGTGGCCGAAACCAGAAGAATATCCACAGGGATGGGATGAACACTGCCCACGCGCACCACTTCCCGCTGTTCCAGAACACGAAGAAGCTTGGCCTGATTGGCCAGGCTCATTTCGGCAAGCTCGTCGAGGAACAGCGTTCCGCCGCTGGCTTCCTCCACAAGTCCTCTGCGGGAAGACACTCCCGTGGCCACGCCCTTTTCTATGCCGAACATGGCGCTTTCAAAAAGCGTGTCCGGTATGGCCGTGCAGTTGACCGCTATGAAGGGGCCGCGGCTTCGCGGCGACTGATGATGAAGAAAACGGGCCAGCACTTCCTTGCCCGTACCCGTAGGGCCGAGAATAAGCGTATTGATGGGGCGCCTCGCAATGGAACGCGCCAGATCAAAAACACGCCGCATGGGCTCGCTCTGCCCTATGATGCCGTTCCCCGGAGTATACAGAGCCTCCACGCTTTTCTGCAGCTCGTCGTTCTTCTCCACGAGCACCCTGTGCAGCGCTTCCAGTTCCGCATTTTTGGTGCGCAGCTGCTGAATGAGCTGGGAGTTCTGAAATTCTCTCGCTTCCACGCGAACCAGCATCATGCCGAAGGCCTCGGCAAGACGGACCAGCTCGTCCGGCCCGGATCCCGCACGGGTAAGATCGAAGAGCCGATCCGTATCGGCATGACGCCCCAGCGCCAGAGCTCCGCAAAGCTCCGTCAGCAGCGGCAGCAGACTGTCCGTTTCCCTGCTTTCCACAGACGTACTCTCCTTACTTTCTTTCAAGGCTCTGCACCCAGCGCAGCACTTCGGCCACAGGCCCTATGAGATCTTTCGGAATATAGGCATTTTCCGTACCGTCACGGTACAGCGCTCTGGCCAGAGGCACGTTGCGCATGATGGGAATGCCTTCCTGCTTCGCCACTTCCATCATGCGCTGCGCAAGGATTCCCTCACCCTTGGCCAGTATCAGAGGCAGCGGCGTTCTGTCCTTCTCATAATCCAGAGCCACGGCATAATGCGTAGGATTGGTCACAAGCACCTTCGCCTTTCTTACGTTATCAAGGGAGTTCTGGGCAAGCATTTCCTTGTGCAGCTGCTTGCGCTTGCTCTTGATGTGAGGATCGCCCTCGCTCTCCTTGTATTCCCGTTTCACTTCATCCTTGCTCATCATGTGGTTCTGATTGTACTTGTAGCGCTGATACAGATAGTCCAGCGCCGCAACAATGCAGAACGCTCCGGCCGCCGTCAGCACAAGATCGCCCACAGCCTCGCCCACGACGGTCCACATGGCGCCCACGCCTCTCTCCGGCATGCCGAAGAGCACCGGCAGATAGTCTCTGAGAATCATGTAGACCACGCCGCCAAGTACGCCCACCTTGATGAGATTCTTGACCAGCTCGAACAGGTTCTTCATGGAGAAGACCTTCTGGAACCATTTCTTCGGATCCAGATTCTCCAGCTTCGGCATAGCTGCCTTCACGGCAAAGAGCACGCCCGTCTGAGCAAGCACGCTTATGAGTGCCACGCTCATGACCAGTCCCACCACCGGCGCCACCAGCAGAATCGACGTGTCGATCACCAGAGGAACCGCCCTGGCCATGGCCTCGTTGAACGGCATGGTCATGAACGTCATGGGCAGGTTCACCATATCTCTGAGCAGCTTGAAAATATTTTCGGCGTTGGCCGCAAGATAAACGCCCACGGCCAGCGTGGTAAGCGCGGGTGCGACATCCTGACTGCGGCACACATCCCCCTTTTCCCGGGCTTCGCGCAGACGTTTTGGTGTAGGCTGTTCTGTTTTCTCGTCACTCATGGCATGAGCACCTGCAGGTAGCGCAAGTCCTTACCGAAGGAATCGAACATGCTTACGGCGCCGGTCATAAGCATGCTGAAATAGAAAATGAGCAGAAGAGAGGCCAGACCGCTCTTCACGGGCATGGCCAGAACATACACGTTGAGCTGCGAGGCAAAACGGTTGATGAGTCCAAGGGAAATATCGGTCAGAAGACAGGCCACCACCACGGGGCCGGAAAGAAGCACCATATCCAGCGCAAGATCGCTGACCTTTTCCGCAAAGAACAGCGGAAGCGCCGGCTTTTCAAACAGGGCGGAAGGCAGCACGGACGTGACCGGCCAGCACTCGTATCCGGCATAGATGAGGCCGAGAAAGGTAAGAAAGGCACCGGTGGAGAAGAACACATACACGGCGCTCTGAAAGAAGAAGGAGCCCGTGGGAGACGTCTGCTCTCCGGCCAGAGGATCGGTTTCCGTGGCCTGACCTGCGCCGCGCTGGTTGTCGATGAAAAAGCCCGCGCACTGCAGCGTCCAGAACATCATGCCGGCCAGAAAGCCCAGGAGCATGCCGATAAAGACTTCCTTGGCGATGAGCACGCCAAGGTGCAGACCGGAGGCCAGCGACAGCCCTTCCCATGCGGGAAGCTGACCGAGCAGCATGGGATGCAGCACCATATAGCATGCCAGAACGATGGTGAAGCGCAGCTGCCCCGTCACCAGCGTGCCGCCCATGAAAGGCGCCGTCTGCATGAGCATGAAAAGACGCGGCGTTCCCAGAATAAACGCCAGCAGATGCTCCTGCGGAGAAAATCCCCATAACAGACCGGTATCCAAATTCAGCCTCCGCCCGGGCACGCGCTGCGGAACCATTCCAGGCCGTTCCGCGGGCGTCTTCCGGCGCTTCCTTTTTCCGAGTGCCGCCTACAACAAATAAAATCGGGAGAATATCTCATCGGCATAGCGAAGGATTTCCCCCGACATCCAGCCGCCGAGCAGGAACAGGGACAAAACCACAGCAATGAGTTTCACGCCGAAGGTGAGCGTCTGTTCCTGCAGCTGCGTCACCGCCTGCACGAGACTGAGCACGATGCCGATGACCGAAGCAATAACGATGGGCGGCAGCGAAATGACCAGAACCAGATACAGAGCCTGCGAGGCATAATCCATGGCAATGCTGTTCATGCCTTCTCCCTATATTCTGATACGGCTCACCGGCTGCACCGATATTTCCGGCGTGACTTCCTGATACGCCATGACGGGCAGCTCGTAATACTTGCTCTCGATAAGACGCCGGACATAGCGACGGATGTCCATAGAAACCATGAGCACAGGCTTCTGCGTGCTGTTTCTGGACTTTTCCGAAGCCTCGCCCACGGCCTTGATGATGCGCTGCGAAGTATCGGGATCCAGAGAAAGGAACGCGCCTGCGGAAGTCTGGCGGATGGCCTTTCGGATGGTTTCCTCCAGAGAAGGATCCATGAGAATGGCCGGAAGCATGTTCTGTCCGCGGGAATACATATAGCTTATCTGACGCTTCAGGGCGCTGCGGACATACTCCGTGAGCATGACGACGTCCTTTTCCTTGGGACTCCACTCGATGAGCGCTTCGAGGATGCTGCGCAGATCGCGGATGGAAATCTGCTCCTGCACCAGACGCTGGAAGATTTCCGCAATGCGCTGCACGGGCAGAAGACGCGTCACCTCGCGCACGAGGTCTGGCGCCCGCTCTTCCATGCGGTCGAGCAGATACTTGCTTTCCTGCATGCCGAGGAAGGATGAGGCATGGCGGGAAAGCAGCAGGGAAAGATGATAGGCCAGAATGCGCGCATGGGGCATGCAGGTGATGCCCGCCTGCTCCAGACGGGTCCTTTCGGCGTCTTCCACCCACAAAGGTTCCACATCCGGCAGGAAGGGCTCGCCCTCATGATAGGCGACGCCGAGCATGTCCAGATTGATCTTCTTCTCCCTCACGATGACCATGCCCTTCTCAAGTCTGCCCCTCGCCATGGGGATTTCATTGAGATTGAGCACATAGCCGAGAGAGGGAAGCGCAGGATTGGGACGGATGTTGATGCCGGGGAAAGGAACGCCGAGATCGAAATACAGGGCGCGCCGGAGACTGGAAAGCTCGCCGTTCAGCGAGTCGTAATTCATGGATTCCCCGATGTCCGGAGCAATGTCGAGAATGATGGGAACGGTGGGAGAAAAATCGTCCTGAGGACCGGAAGAGCGACGAGGCTTCTTTTCCGCCGCAGGAGCAAGGGAGCGGGCCAGCTCCTCCTTGCCGTCCGTTTTTTCCGGGGCCGAGGCGATGCGCTGGAGCACATAACCGAAGCCGCCCACGGCAAAGGCCAGCGTGAAGAGCTGCGGCTTGGGGAAACCGGGAATGAGGGCGAAAAGAAAAATCAGGCCGCCCGCCATCTGCAGTGCCTTGGGCTGGCTGAAGAACTGCTGACCGATCTGAGCGCCCACGTTGTCGCCGCTGTCGCCGGAACGGGTGATGAGAATGCCTGCGGAAATGGACACCAGAAGCGAGGGAATCTGCGAGACGAGGCCGTCGCCGATGGTGAGAATGCCGTAGGTGTGCATGGCCTCGGAGGCCGTCATGCCGTGCTGCGTAATGCCGATGATGGTTCCGCCGACGATGTTGATGACGGCAATGATCATGCCGGCAATACTGTCGCCCTTCACGAACTTCATGGCGCCGTCCATGGCGCCGTACATCTGACTTTCAAGCTGTACCCGGTTGCGTCGGATCTGGGCCTCTTCCATGTCGATGACGCCCGCACGCATATCGGCGTCGATGGACATCTGCTTGCCGGGCATGGCGTCCAGCGTGAAACGCGCGCCTACTTCGGCCACGCGCTCCGCGCCCTTGGCGATGACAAGGAACTGCACGATGGTGAGAATGATGAACACCACCGCGCCGACCACGAAATTGCCGCCCAGCGCAAAGTCGCCGAACGTGAAGATGATTTCACCCGCATCGGCCTGAAGCAGAATAAGACGCGTCGTCGTGATGTTCAGGCCCACGCGGAACAGCGTGGTGAACAAAAGCATGGTGGGAAACGACGAAAAGTCCAGCGCGGTCTTCACATACATGGCCATCATGAGCATGAGGAACGACAGCGTCATGTTCACGCCGATCAGCGTATCCACAAGGGGCGTAGGCAGCGGCACGATCATGAGCGCCACCACGACGACCAGCAGCATGACCATCGTGATGTCGTTGTGCCGGGTCATCATGCCGACCCCGCGCGAGGCCTTGTCCATCATGCTCATGCGCTCTTTCCTCCGCCGGCAAGAAACAGATATTCATCAAGACAGGCTCTGGCTTCCTCCCGGCGCCCTTCCAGCCAGAAGGCCTGAGCCTTCATGAGATGAAGCACCGTCTGCCGGGAAGAAAGCACCGCGCCGCTCATGGCTCCTCGCAAAGCTTCCAGCGCCGCGGCGCCGTCTCCACGGCTGATGGCCACGGCCGCCAGTCCGGCAAGCGCCAGTCTGTCAGGCGCAGGCTGAGGCGCAAGCGCGGCAAGCGCGGCATATATCCTGCCCGCCCTGTCTTCCTGCCCCATGCGAAGCATCATATACGCAAGCACATGAAGCGCCTTTTTCTGGTCGTCCCTGAGTTGTGCCACGTCAGCCTCCTATCATCAGCCCGAGGTAGGCCTGCAAAAGCTGCCCGTTCTGCAGAAGAGGCACGAGTTCCTGATCAAGCATGTCGCGCACAACGGGATCCTTACTCGCCGACAGCTCGCTCACGCAGGAATGCAGCGTTTCCGAAAAAGCTTCGGGACTCAGCATGGAACCATCCCCCACGTCGGGACAAAGCGCCCTCTCCACGAGCTGCCGGGCGTTGGTCGGCGCATAAAGCTCGTCAAGACCGGCTTCTCTCAGGGCGTTGGAGGCAAGTTCCCTTGCTCTCGGCAGACCTGAATTTTCCGGTATATCCATGATATTCTGAATACCGAGGGATGGATCGAGAAGATTGATGGAGGACGGCATGACTCATGCTCCTGAAAACTGCCCGGCGTTCCGAAGAATGCGGGACAGCGTTTACGCCCGCACGGCATCGTGCAGAAGATCCGAAAGAAAACGAAGGGCATTCTCCAGCGTCGACGCCGTCACTGCTCCCTCGTTCATGCGCGTAAGCAGTATCGCCCTGCCGGAAAAGGCTCCGACGGATACCGGCATGGGCAGCCCGCGCCGGTAGTCGCAAAGCTCCAGCAGACGTCGGACGGAAGCCGTATCGTGCGAGGGAAGCGACGAGGAAAGATACAGCAGAAATTCCCCGTCCTGACCGCGTTCCAGATAAAGACTGCCGATATTTTCTATGTCCAGCCGGGCAATACCTTCGGAGGAAAGCTTCAGTCCTTCCAGTCCGAGCCTGCGACCGAACGCTTCAACTTCATAATCCAGCATATCGTCATCCTTCCTGTTGCGCCAGGTATTCGTCTTCCCGTTCCACGGCCCTGTCCACAGCTTCCTGCACGGCGTCGAGCACCTTCATGCGGCCCTGTTCGTCATCGAAAAGCGCCGTGGGGAAATCTCTTGTCGTCTTGAGAAGCTCCTGCAGAAAAAGCACTTCCCTTTCTATATCCGGAGCCTTGGCTCTGGCAAGAATGTCTTCTATCTGCCCTGCGCCGAGAAAACGCTTTTCCCGCAGATCCACAATGCTCCCGAGCAGCTCAAGGGCCGTGAGTCCGCCGGAAGAGGGTCTCACGCCGTGCACGTTGCTCCAGCGATCCATCATGGTTTCACAGAGCCGGTAGGCGCTCTGCGTCAGGCGAACCTTGCCGAGAGAGGTATGTATGCTCTCCAGATGCGGGCGTCCCATGCTCGGCGCATCGGAAGCCATGTCGGCGCTGAGCGCGGCAAACAGAAAGTTCATGGCTTCCTCAAAATTGCCGCCGTATTTCTCAAGCACATGCGCAAACACTTCGTTCACCGAAGAAAACTCGCAGACCGTGCGCCGGTAGAAGTCCCGCATTTCATCGCTGCCGCCGAGATCGGCAAATCCGGCCGCCGTCAGCGCGCCGTGCAGACCGGCCCGGATCTCGGGTCCCTGCCGCTCTTCCATTTCGGCAATGGCGGCGTCAACATCCCTGAGAAGCGACTCGTCCGCGCCTTCCTTCCGCAGCTCTTCCTGCATCTGCCGAAGCGCCGCCCACGCGTCGGACGGGTCAGGAAAATACTCCCGCACCTTGTCCAGCGCCCGCCTGGAATCGGCCCGATTGCGGAGACTGTCGCGAAGATTGTTGATCTGCTCGCCCTTGCCGGCCTCATGCATGAGTTCCTGGTAGAGCTTCACGCGATCCTCTTCGGACTTCTTTATTCTGTCGCGCTCCTTGCGATCCTCCAGCTCGAACTCATCCGTCGTATCCACGGAAAAAGACAGCTCTTCGGCCGCTTCCGCCAGTAAAGACTCCGGCGATGACACATGCGTCACCGCATTTCCCATAAAGTCTCCCCGGACGGAAGATGTTTCCGTATGATGAAGCTGGTCGGCGGCGCGAAAAGAACCTGATATGGAATCAATAGCCATGTATGCGCTCCTGTATATACGCATCTATGCAAGGACCATGCCAGAAAATACAGACGTTTCCGGATAGACGCAAAGCATTTGCGATTGCAAGCGGTCAGCGGCTTTGTTAGTATGGCGAAAAGCACGTTGCGTGGCAACTCTTTTCTCGGTGATGCCAAAAAAACTGGCATCTTATTCCGCAAAAGCATCGCTTTTTCCCGCTGAACGCCGTCAAATGCCCTCTTGCAGACTGGCACGTTTTTTGCATACTACTCAGTATGCCGAGACATGGCAAATACGGCAATACTACCACAAGGAGTTTCATCATGGCTTTCACCGAACAGCATCTGAAGGATCAGCAGCAGGAAATCGCCCGTCTGGCCGAAGAACTTTCCCGCCTCAACAGCATATTCGACGAACAGAAAAAAACGCTTGGTCTGCCTGCCGACAAGCCCGTGACCATCGAAGCTTCGGAAATCACGCCCGAACTGGAAAAGGCCATGGCCGACGCCACGGAACGCGCCAAGCGCGAAGGAGAAGCCAGAGCCGCTCAGGCCAGACTGTCCAGCAGTTCCGGCAGCAGCAGCCAGGCCGGTCGCACCCGCCGCGGAGCCGTCCGCATCTGACGACCTTTTCCACAACCAATCTATAAGGAAAATTACCATGTCACAGGTCACCGGCACCAATTCTCTTTCCGAAATTCTGGACACCATCGACCTTGGTCCCACCGGCAGCGTTCAGATGATGTTCGCCAAGCTCCAGCTCGCTCAGTCCGAAATCTGCAAGAATCAGGCCGAGGCCTACATGGAGCAGATTGAATCCATTCAGGAAGAGCAGGAACTGTGCGCCAAGATGATTGAAGACGCCAGAGAGCTTCAGAACAAGGCCAAGAGCAGCGGCGGCGTCACCACCATGCCCGACGACATGGTGAAGTTCTTCAATGATCGCGGCCTCAAGATTCAAGAGACCGGAGACGACAACAAGCACAACTCCGATGAGTGGGACTACAACCTGAAGAGCCTGACCAGTTATCAGGAAACCGTGGGCAACAAGACGCAGACCCTCATGGTTTATCTGCAGGACTTCATCGGTCAGTACAACTCCTATCTTCAGGGCGCCAACACCCAGATTGCCAACGCCAATCAGACCCTCACCAATCTGGCCCGCGGCCAGTAGGACCGAAGTTCCGTTTCTCTGTACGCCCGCCAGATCTTTTCCCCGTACTCTGCAGTTTGTAAGGATATCTCATGTCACAGGTCACCAATACCAATTCCCTTTCCGAAATTCTGGACACCATCGATCTCGGCCCCACCGGCAGCGTTCAGATGATGTTCGCCAAGCTCCAGCTCGCTCAGTCCGAAATCTGCAAGAATCAGGCCGAAGCCTACATGGAGCAGATTGAATCCATTCAGGAAGAGCAGGAACTGTGCGCCAAAATGATTGAAGACGCCAGAGAGCTTCAGAATAAGGCCAAAAACGGCGAGGGGGACTGTCCGTGGGACAAGAAAGCCTCCATGATGACTCAGGAAATGGCGGACTTTTTCAATGATCGCGGTCTGAAGTACGACACCACCGGCAAAGACCTCGCCAACAACTCCGACGAATGGGACTATGCCCTGAAGAGCCTGACCAGCTATCAGGAGACCGTGGGCAACAAGACGCAGACCCTCATGGTCTATCTGCAGGACTTCATCGGTCAGTACAACTCCTATCTGCAGGGCGCCAACACTCAGATTGCCAACGCCAACCAGACCCTCACCAATCTGGCCCGCGGTCAGTAAGCCGTTCCGGCAGCAGGCGACGGTTTCAGGCAACGTTGGCACATACCTCAACACTCTTACCCAGAAAGGGAACATATCATGGCTGACACTACTCCCCTCAGCGACAACGACATCGCCACCATCATCCGAGCTCTGAACAAGGGAGCCAGTATCGGCGACGTGTGCAACGTGACGGACGAGCAGATGGAATCGCTCTATGCTCTTGCCTACAATCTCTACACTTCCGGCAACTTTGCCGATGCCGGAACCGTATTCCAGGCTCTCTGCCTGTATCGTCACAAGGAAGTGCGCTTCTGGATGGGCCTTGCCGGATGCCGTCAGGCCCAGGGCGATCTGAAGGGCGCCGTCGACGCCTATGCCATGGCCGGCACCGCAGGTCTGCTGAACGATCCCACGCCCTTCCTCTTCGCCGCCAAGTGCTACATTCAGCTCGGCGACAAGGAAAACGCCGTCGGCGCGCTCAAGGGCCTTCTTACTCTCGGCGACGAAAAGAACCCCTCTCATCTGGAGTGCCACAAGAAGGCCCGCGCCCTGCTCACCATGCTCAACGCAAGCGAGTAAATCATGGTTGACTTCAATACCATCAACACGCTTTCCGGGCTGAATGCCACCGCCGGAACGGAAAGCGCGGATAAGAATCAGAAGACTTCCGGCAGCGACTCCACCATGCCTCAGGCGCAGGCGGAAGAGCTGCAGAAGCTGCTTTCCGAACTCGGTCTGCCGGAAATTCCCCTTTCCTCCAGTCCTCTGTCTCTCGATACCCTGCTCGGCGCCATCGGCGACGACGTGCGTCGTCAGGCCTGCCGCGACGGTGTGGCCAGTCTGGAACTCAAGGCCGAACAGCAGGCGGAAATCAACGAAAAGGAACTTCAGGAAATCGCCGACCGGCTGGAAGAAATGAAAAAGAAGTCCGTGCTCAACGGATTTCTCAAGGCCTTCAAGATCATCGGAGCCATCGTGGGCGCCATTGCCTCGGTGGCCAGCATTGCCGCCGGTGTGCTCACGGGCAATCCGCTGCTCGTTGCTGCCGGAGCCGCAGGTCTGGTCATGACCGTAGACAGCGTCGTCTCTCTGGCTTCCGACGGCAAATACAGCATTGCCGCAGGCTTCACGGAACTCGGCAAAAAGATGGGCATGAGCGACGAGGCCGCCCAGTGGTTCGGTTTCGGCATGAACATGGCCATCATGCTGACCTCCGTTGCTCTCAGCTTCGGCGCGGGCTTCGCCTCCAGTGCGGGCTCCGTCGCCAACGTCAGCACCCAGAGCCTCCAGAAGGCCGCGCAGATCACCTCCATGGCCTCCAAGGTGACCAATATTGCCTCCGGCACGGTCAACGTGGCCACAGGTTCTGCCACCATCGCCGGAGCCGTCATCGACTACAACATCTCCAACAGTCAGGCGAACAGCAAGGAACTGGAAGCCATTCTGGAACGCCTCCGCGAAGCCATCAAGATGGATCAGGACCTTGTGGAAGCCGAAATGGAACGCGCCAACAGCCTCATGGCGCAGGTCCGGGAAATCGTCGGAGAATGTGCAGAAGCCCAGAGCGCCATTCTGGGAGCAGCCCCAACCCTGGCCTGATCGGCCACGGTCATAAAGAAGGACTTTTCCATGTCCATCAACAGCGTAAACAACCTCACAGGTTTCGACCAGGCCCTCTACGATAATCTGAAGACCTCCTACACCCAGTCGACCGGAAAAACGGAAAGCGACTTCGATGCTCTCCTTCTTGCCGCTTCGGACAACGGCAAGCTCTCCTTCCGGGAAACGGTGAACGAAATCCGCGATCTTCTTCCCTCGCCTCAGTCCTCCGCCCCCTACTCCACGATCGGCGTTCTGCCCTCCTTCGGCAGCACCTATCTGGCGCTGATTACGGAAATGTCCTCGGAAGAACGCCGCCGGAATGCCGAAATGCGCGCGCTTCAGACGGAAGAAATGGCTACCAAGATCGAGGAGCAGGCGGACACCATCCGCGAAAAGGCCGTCACTCAGCTGGTGACCGGCATCGTCACCGGCGCCGTAAGCATCGCTCAGGGCATTGCTTCCGTCTCCATCACGGCAAAAGGCATGGCAGCCAGCGAGCAGGCAGCTCAGAAGGCCTACACCTCCGTCATTGATGAAGCAACGGACTTCGGCTCGAAGCCCATCGTCGGAGAACGGGTCATGGAGTCTCTGCTCGACAAGGCCTCCAACTCCGCCATGCTGGCAAGACAGCAGGCCGACATGATGCTCAACTCAAAAGTGCAGACCTTCAACTCCGCGATAGGCGGCGGCAACAGCATTCTCGGCAGCATCGGCCAGTGCGTGAGCACCATGTACGATGCGTCTCTCAAGGAGCTGGAAGGCGACGTGGAACGCATCCGCGCCCAGCAGCAGAGTCTTGAAAGCCTGGACGAGTCGCTGAAGACCCTGATTCAGAAGGCCATCAGCAGCCAGGACGCCATTCAGCAGAACATCAATCAGACCAGAACCAAGATTCTGGGCTGACCGGACGTTTCAACACGCCGGAAACCTGCGGTACGAGACATCGTACCGCAGGTAAACAAAGAGAAACGCGCTCCGACCTTGGCGGACAATGTATTTGACAGGCATCCGCAAAAGTCACTAGAGTGGGAAAAATTCAGGAGCTTGCCATGACATCGCCTCTTCAGCGTTCTGCCGACATCATTACCCGGGCCGCTGGCTGGAAGGAAGCCCTGCCCGACGATGACGGAGTCTTTCATTTCTCTCTGGAGGGCGGACTGGATTTCGAGCTGTTTTCCCCGGAAAACAGAACCGGCATTCTGCTTGCCGTGCTCGGAAACGCTCCTGAAAACGACGGTCGGTCCGACGAAACGCTGCAAAGGCTTGCCCAGCTCTCGGCAGGCAGCCTGAAAAAACGCCGTTCCACGTTCAGCATCGGAGAGCGAGGGCTCGAACTGTACCGCACCTTTTCTCTTGCCGAGGCTTCCGAGCAGTCCCTGCCCCGGACGGTTCGCGACTTTCTCAACGATCTTGCCTGGTGGAAGCAGCAGCTCTCCGGGACGGGAAATTCCCGGAGCTCCGGTGCGCAGTCCTCTCCGTTCAGCTTTGCCTTCGGAGACTGGTTTTCCTCCGGAACCTTTCAGGGATGAGCATGCGTCCGCTCTTTTCTTCTGTTCCTCGCCCCGCTTCGTCCGGAAGGCATGGCCTTCTGCTTTCGGTTCTTCTGTGCCTCATCGTGCTCTTTTGCGGCAGCGCTCAGGCCGCAGGCCCGTTCCGCGTTCCCTTTTCCTACTATGCCGACAGCCAGGAACTCGAAACGGTACTCATGAATTTTGCCAGGGCCGAAGGCTATACGGCCTCCTTCTCGCCCCAGGTCAAGGGCAAAGTCAGCGGCCGGTTTCAGGACGTGGAGCCGCTCACCTTTCTTGAAGGCATGCAGAACGCCTTCGACGTGAACTGGTACACGCTGGGAAAAACGCTCCACTTCTATCACGCCGGTGAAAGTCAGCGCATTTTCATCTCCCCCCGTACGGGCACGGCCCAGCAGCTGTACAACGCGCTCAAAAACTCCGCCGTGTTCTCTCCGCAGCTTCCTCCCTCGCTGGGAAATGCGGGCGACGTCATCTCCGTGTCCGGCCCGCCGGAATATCTCGACCAGATACGCCATGCCGTGGCCGCCTTTGAAACCTCGCAGACGGAACAGATCGTCATGCGGGTCTTTCCGCTCAAGCACGCCTGGGCGGAGGACATCAGCATCAGCAGCATGGACAAAACCGTGACCGTGCCCGGCATCGCCTCCATTCTGCGGGCCATGATCATGGGCTCGCCCGTTTCCGGCACGAAGGTCACGCAGGAACGGGCCACCGTGGAAAAGCTCGGCGGCAAAGGTCTTGCCGCACTCGGCAATGCGGAAAGCTCCACGCCCCAGCCGCAGTCTTCGCCCACGCCGGTGAGCACCGGAAGCATCAGCATCATGGCCGATCCCCGCGTCAATGCCGTTCTCGTGAGCGACGCCGCCTATCGCATGCCCTATTACGCCCAGGTCATCAAGGATCTCGACAAGCCGGTGGAGCTTGTGGAAATTCATGCCGCCATCGTGGATATCGATACCGATTTCAAGCGCGAGCTCGGCATCGCCTTTCAGGGAAGGGCCGGCAGCGGCAACGGCTGGAGCGGCGGCGGAACCAGCACCGGTTCCGACGGCGACGGCACGGGCATGCCTTCTCCCGGAATCATGGACAGCGCCGGCATGACGCTTTCCACCATCTACACCCACGGCAGCGACTTTTTCCTGGCGCGCATTCAGGCGCTGGAAGAAAACAACGAGGCCCGCGTGCTCGGTCGTCCGTCCGTGCTTACGGTAGACAACATTCAGGCCACGCTGGAAAATACCACCACCTATTATGTGGAAGTGGAAGGCTATCAGGCCGTGGATCTGTACAAGGTGGAGGCCGGTACCGTTCTGCGCGTCACGCCCCACATCATCCGCGAAAACGGCGAAACCTCCATCAAGCTTGCCGTCAGCGTGCAGGATGATCAGGACAACAGCAGCGGCACTGTCACAAGCAGCGGCGTTCCTCCCATCAAGCAGACGAAAATCAACACGCAGGCCATCGTCAATGCCGGTCAGAGTCTGCTCATCGGCGGCTACTACTACGAACAGAAAGGGGAAGACGAAAGCGGTGTTCCCCTGCTGATGGACATTCCCGTACTGGGCAACCTTTTCAAAAGCAAGGCCCGCCAGAGCAAAAGAATGGAGAGGCTCATCCTCATCACGCCGCGCATCGTCGAACTCAACGACAGCAACGTCCCCGTGCAGGTGGAAGACCCATCGTTCCACCGCTCGGCCACGCAGGCCGACTATGCTCCCCGCGAGCCCGTCCGCCCCAGAGGCGCCGGCTGCTCCCGCGCAACCAGAGAACCGGACCTGTCCACGATTTCGGGCGCGGAAAGGACACTGTAGATGAACAGCGTCACGCTCCGCATATTCTCCGGCGTTCACCTCGGCGCGGAAATAGAACTGACGGAAGGAACCTACGTCATCGGTACCGACGACGCCTGCGATCTCATTCTCAGCGACTCCTCCCTTGCGGCAAGGCACGCGGCGCTGCGCGTTTCCTCCGACGGACGGACTCTTCAGGTAACGGCGGAGCCTTTGGACGGCCCGTTCATGCTGTCCGGCGACGTCATCAAAAATGAGCAGGCCGTGCCTCAGGGGCAGCCCTTCCAGCTCGGCCTCGTGATGCTGGCATGGATGGAAACGTCCTCCGCAACAGCGGCGGCATGGCAGGATGTGGAGGAAAGCCTCCTCCGCGAAAAGACGCGTCAGAACAACGATGTTCATGAGGAAACGGCAACAGCGGCGGCATCGCCCGCTCCCGACGCCAACAAAACTGACACGGCAACGCCTCCTCCGGCGGAAGAGCTGACACTCAGCAACGAGAACAAGGCAGACGATACGCCGGCGCCCCGCTCTTCCGGCAAGCTGTTCCGCAGGGTCGGCGCTGTTGTTGCGATTCTTCTTGTCGGCGCGCTCAGCCTTACCTGGCGCCCGGGAAATGACGACGTTTCCCCGGAACAGCAGGTACGCACGCTTCTGGATGAAGCAGGCTATCAGAAGCTTACCGTGACGGGTACGGCGACCGGCGTCACCGTATCGGGCCGCATAGCTTCCGACCGGGAACGCGGACGCCTGCTCCGACTGGCACAGTTTTTGCAATTCCCCGTGTATCTGGACGTCACCGTACGTTCCGATGCCGCGGATGCTGTACGCTCTTCCTTCAACAGTCTCGGTCTCTTTCCCGAAGTGACGGAACTGCCGCCTTCCGATCATCCCGGCCTTTTGGTCAAGGGCTATATCAAGAACGGCATTCTGGAGGAGCAGGCGCTTACGGAAACCATGCGCAACGTGCCTGCCCTGCGTCCTTCCGAGCAGACGGGCAAGGCAAAGCTGACGCTGTTCCGCGACATCCGGCACGAGTCGGACATCCAGGTGCTGCTCGCGGCAGCCCTGGCCGAAAAAGGTCTCGGCGCCGTGAAAACGGACTATCTTCCCGGCCGAATCGTTCTGCACGGAGCCTTCACTCCGCAGACGAAAGCGGCGCTGGAAGAAGCAACGGAGCTTGTCCAGGAACGGCTCGGCGTTCCTGTGCCGTTCGATATCGTCAACGATGCCGAAATGCTGACGCAGGCAAAGAACGACAATATCTATACACGTCAGGAAAAGCCCCGGACCGAACAGCAGAAAAAGGTCGCCGCGGCATCGCCGGAAGAACCTGCCTCCTTCCGCGTCACCTCGGTATCCATGGGCGCCATGAAGTTCATCACGCTCGACAGCGGAGAACGCATTTTTGAAGGCGGAGAACTTCCGGGAGGCTATGTTCTGGAACAGATCTCCGTCGATGCTCTGACACTGAGCAGGAACAATCAAACCACCCATTATCCTCTGAGAGGTCTGCATGAGTGAATTCATTTCCGTCCTCGACATCATGGAGAACGCTCCGTACGGCGCACAGACCGCCGTGCGGGATGAAGTAGCCATCATGGAATCCGACATACACCGGTACATGGATCAGGGGCTCACTCCGGATGACATGAAAACGGCACAGGCTGCCCGGGCTGCCGCACAGGCCGCAGCTTCCATTCTCGAAAAAATTCTTGTCTGATCAGGGAGGACCCCATGGACTCTATCAGCGGCTTCAATGTTTCCCAGATGTTTGAAAACACCCTTCAGAGCATCGGCTCCAAGGGCAGCGACCTCAATGCCAAGATGGAAGATCTTCTCTCCTCCGGGGAAGAACTGAGCAACGAGCAGATGATCTCCCTGCAGTTTGAAGTCGGTCAGTACAACGCCATGATGGAAGCACTTTCCACCGTGACCAAGAGCATGACCGATATGATGAAGAGTCTCGCCCAGCGTTCGAACTGACGCTTTCGCCAGACTTTTCGAGGACGTGTTCAGGCCGCGACAGGGGTAGCCTGACCGGGACGTTCTTTCCGAAGTCGATCCTTTCCCCGACCATGTTACCGCTTCCTGCAAAAAAGCGGCGACAGACACCCTCTCCTCTTTCTTCCGCGGATCCCGCCGAAAGCAGAACGGAAAGCCTCCGCTTCAAAAAAACGGCACGGCGTTTGTTCGCCGCAGCTCCAATCCTCAGCGGATCCGCCCTCCGGCGCAACACTTTTACCGCATGGAGACATCATGCTTACCGATTCCCAGATCGCCCGCCTGCTCGACATTGCCAATGCAGGCTGCCACAAAGGCCTGGTTCTGGAGGCCCGCACCATCTATGACGGCGTTCTTGCGCTTCGCCCCGGTCATGTGCCCGCGCTTGTCGGTCAGGCGCTCAGCCACATCGTGATCGGCGAATACGACAAGGCGGAAGACCTGCTGAAAAATCAGGTGCTCGGCGAACATCCCGACGATGCCGATGCGAAGGTCATGCTCGGCCTCTGCCTTTCTCTGGCCGACCGGAAGGACGAAGCTGCCGAGATTCTCAGACCTCTGGCCGACGAGGAAGGCAGCTCTGCCGAACTGGCCCGCTCCCTTCTCGCTCAGATGTAGCAACACAGGAGAGATCCGTCAGAGCCGCGCATGGACGCCGTTTCCATTTCTTCAGCAAACCGTCTTCTGGAAGCCTTCGAGCGACTGGGAGCAACGCAGGGCGATGGACTGGTCAGTTCCGGTCCGTCCCCCGTGCCGAAGGAGCTTGCCCGAATGTTCGAGCAGCTCATGGATCAGCAGCCTGCCGACATGCAGCCTTCTGCGGACTCTCTTTCAAACCGTCCATCTGCCGCACAGAACGCAGGCGACATCCCGCGCAGCGATGCCCCGAAGGATATCTCCGCCGTGGACAGAGCTCCGGACCAGCCGAACGCCGTGCAAATGCAGACGGAAACTCCGCTCATCAGTCCGTCCGAACTTTACCGCCTTCAATTTCATGTGGCCATGCTCAGACATGAGGCCGATATCGGCTCTCAAGTCACCCAGAAGGCCACGCAGGGCCTGGATTCCCTGCTCCGCAATCAGTCCTGACAAGGAAATGACGTCATGCAGACTTCCCGATCCGCTTCTTTCTCCGTTTTCCGCCGCGCGCTCTGCCTTGTCTGCGTTCTGGCCGCGCTTCTGCTTACGGGCTGCAAGGCCGAAATCTATCAGGGACTCAGCGAAGAGCAGGCCAACACCATGCTTTCCGTACTGCTCCGTCACGGCATTGCGGCGGAAAAAGTCGCGGCCAAAAGCGATTTCAGCATTGCCGTCGAAGAAAAACAGATCGTTCAGGCTCTCGAAATCCTTCGCGAGAACAGCCTGCCCAGAGAAAGCTTCCAGAATCTCGGACAGGTATTTTCGGCGCAGGGCATGATTTCCTCCACCACGGAAGAACAGGCTCGTCTTGCCTATGCCCTTTCCCAGGAGCTTTCCGATACCTTCTCCCGCATCGACGGCGTGCTTACCGCAAGAGTGCACATCGTGCTCGGGCAGACCGATCTGGCCACGGGCAACGTCACGCCTCCGAGCGCCGCCGTTTTTCTGCGGCATACGCCGGAGTCGCAGGCAACCAGGCTCATTTCCCACATCCGCGAACTGACCGCCAACGCCGTTCCGGGACTCATGCAGGACAAAGTATCCGTCATGCTCGTTCCCGTTCGGGAAACCGTCAGCGTGCCCATGCCCGACAAAGCCTCCTCTGCCGGCATTGCCGACAACACCTATCTTCTGGCGGCTCTGGCGGGGCTTCTGGCGCTGGCCTGCGCCGGTCTTGCCGCAACGGCCGTTCTGTATTTCCGCAGTCGTAAAAACAGGGATCAGCAATCCTCGGACAGGTAGGCCATGGATCATCGTTTTCTCGCCGAAGCCCTTGTCCGCAGACCCGTTCTGTTCCGGGCCATGCTGACATTCAATCGGGATGCATACGCTCCCGTGCCGGAAGAGCTTACCGCGCTCGGCGCCCCTCTTTCCGACCTGTGGAAGCGCGCAGACTTCCGGCGGGCCTGGCCTCATCGCTCCAAAGAAGACGGCTACTGGAATTTTTCCGAGGAATCCCAGAGAATTGCGCTGCTTGACAAGGCAACCATCGAAAAGCTCGGTCTGTTCTTCAGCGCCGCCGTGCATGCCGGAGAAATTTCCCGCGTGATCGCCCGAAGCGAAGTCCTGGAGCTTCGGACAAGCCTCGGGGCGGACGTTGTTTCCTATGCCCTGAAGCGCGGCCGCTATCAGATCGGCGGCGTCCGCGGCATGCTGCCTTTTCCCGCCGTGCATGGAACGCTTGCCATGCGCGTGAAAGAGATTTCCGCCGTGTCCCTTGCCATGCTCAGCGCCGACTGGCCCGAAGAACTCCGCCGCATGGCCGCTCCTCGCCTTCCGAAGACTTCGGAAACGGAAGAGGCGCTTCCCGCCCTTCGCAGAGAGCAGCGCTCGGCCCTGTGGTTCACCATGAAAAAACTTCTGCTCAGAGAGGTCGCACCGGAATGGACGCAATGTTTCGACTGACCGAAGGCTCCATACGTCCCGCAGCAGGAACGAAACTGCTCAAGGCCGAGGAATACGGTCTTCTGCTGGAAGCGAACGCCCTGCTCTCCGCCGCAAGGAAGCAGGCGGAAGAGATGGAGCAGAAGGCCCGGGAAGCCTACGAGCAGAAGCGCGAGGAAGGCTATCGCGACGGCATGGAGGAAGGCAAGCTCGAGCACGCGGAAAAGATGATGGAAACCATCCTCAGTTCCGTGGAATTCATCGAGGGCATCGAAGACACGCTGGTCAGCGTGGTCAACCAGGCCATACGCAAGATCATAGGCGACATGGACGACAAGGAACGCATCGTACGCATCGTACGTACGGCGCTGAACACGGTGCGCGGTCAGCAGAAGGTAACGGTGCGTGTGGCTCCCGCCGACGAAGCGGCCGTTTCCGAAGCTCTTGCCGCCATGACGGCAGGTTCCTCCTCGGGCAGCGCCTTTCTCACCATCATGGCCGACGCCAGACTCCCCCGGGACTCCTGCATTCTGGAAAGCGAACTCGGCGTGGTGGACGCCAGTCTTGAAACGCAGCTGAAGGCTCTTGAAAACGCCTTCCACAGCAAAATCCGCCAGTAACGCGCTGGAGAACCGTCATGGCCTTTGAATATATCGGAGCCCTGCTGGAAGAAGCCGTGCAGACGACCACGCCCGTGGACGTGCGCGGCCGCGTGGAGCAGGTCGTCGGCACCATCATCCGGGCGGTCGTGCCCGGCGTGAAGGTGGGAGAGCTGTGCATTCTCCGCAATCCCTGGGAAGACTTCACCCTCAAAGCGGAAGTCGTGGGCTTCGTGCGCAACGTGGCTCTGCTCTCGCCGCTGGGAAGCTGTCAGGGCGTCTCTCCCGCCACGGAAGTTATTCCCACGGGAGAAATTCTTTCCGTGCCGGTGGGAGAAGAACTGCTCGGCCGGGTGCTCGACGGACTGGGCCAGCCCATCGACGGCGGCCCCGCGCTCAAGACGCGGCATCACTACCCCGTCTTTGCCGAAGCGCCGAACCCCATGACGAGAAAAATCATCAGCCGCCCTCTTTCCCTCGGACTGCGGGCGCTCGACGGCATGCTCACCTGCGGCGAAGGGCAGCGCATGGGTATTTTTGCCGCGGCAGGCGGCGGTAAGTCCACCCTGCTCTCCAGCATCATCAAGGGATGTTCCGCCGAAGTCTGCGTTCTGGCGCTTATCGGCGAACGAGGCCGAGAAGTGCGGGAATTCATTGAAAACGACCTCGGCGAAGAAGGCCGGAAGAAAGCCGTGCTCGTGGTTTCCACCTCCGACCGCTCTTCCATGGAACGCCTGAAGGCCGCCTACACCTCCACGGCCATTGCCGAATATTTCCGGGATCAGGGAAAAAGCGTGCTACTCATGATGGACTCCGTCACCCGTTTCGGCCGCGCCCAGCGTGAAATAGGTCTGGCGGCAGGCGAGCCGCCCACCCGCCGCGGCTTTCCGCCATCGGTGTTTTCCGAACTGCCCAAGCTCATGGAACGCGCGGGCAATTCCGACAAGGGTTCCATCACGGCTCTGTACACCGTTCTGGTCGAAGGCGACGACATGACCGAACCCATTGCCGACGAAACCCGTTCCATTCTTGACGGGCACATTGTTCTTTCGCGCAAGCTGGCGGCGCGCAACCATTATCCGGCCATCGACGTTCAGGCCAGCGTAAGCCGCGTGATGAACGCCATCGTCAGCAAGGATCACAAAAAGGCCGCCCAGAGATTAAGACAGATACTGGCCAAATTCGCGGAAGTTGAACTTCTGGTCCAGATAGGTGAATATAAGAAAGGCGCCGACAAGGAAGCCGACGACGCGCTGGCCCATATCGACAAGGTAAACGCCTTTCTCAAGCAGGGGCTCGGCGAAAAAAGCACCTTCGAGCAGACGCTGGAAGGTCTGTTTGAGGCGGTGCGCTGACTGTGGAACCGTATCCTCTTGAATCGCTGCTTACCGTGCGCCACTACAGGGAAGAAGGCGCAAAGCGCCGGGTACGCTCGGCGGAAAATGCTCTTCGCGAATCCGAACAGGCCGTGAACAAGGCGGAAGAAGAGCTTGAGCAGTACCGGGTCTGGCGCAGAGAGGAAGAGGACCGCCGCTATGATGCCATCATGAATGTGCCCATGAGCCTCGAAAGGCTCGACGGCTTCAAGGCAGGACTGGCCCGCCTTGCCGCCGGAGAAACGGATCGGGAAAAGGCGGTAATGCAGGCTCAAAAAAACGTCGAGACGTGCCGCAAGGAACTCGACAGCGCGAAAGACGCCGCCTCCACGGCCCGCAAGAATACATCCAAGATACAGGCACACAAGGATATCTGGAAGGAAGAAGCCAAAAAGGAAGCCGAACGACAGGAAGATCTGGAGCTGGAGGAATTCCGCCCCATATCCAGAAAAGGCGCTGAAGCAGAAGGCGAAGATGCCTGACCCCTGGAGGAAGTTATGAACGATATCAGCACACGTTTTTCCCCGTCTTCTTCTGGTCGAGAAACCCCGTCTTCCGTGCAGAATCACGCCGCGCCCACACCGCCCGACGTTGAAACTTCCGATCAGTTTCTCAGGAAGCTGGAACAGGAGCCCGGACGGCATGATCTGGAAAGCGGAGGCACAAGAGACGAGAAGGAAGGCCGTTCTTCTTCACAGGATGCGCCCACTTCTCTGAGCGGCATGACCAGCCCGCTGGAGAGTCTGTTCTCAGGCCGCATGGAACAGATGACGCAGGCCGCGGCTGCTCCGGAAGCCTCTGCCCTGGAGCACGACGATCTGCAAAAGCTCGTGGACCGCATTCTGGTATCCACGCCGGAAGGAGGCGGCAATGAAGTCCGCCTGACGCTGGGCAATCAGATTCTGCCGGATACGGAAATCATTCTGCAAAGAGGGGCGGACGGCATGCTTTCCGTCACGCTCAGCAGCGACAACGCATCTTCCTTCCAGACGCTGGTGTCAGCCCAGGGAACGCTTCAGCAAATGCTGGAACAGCTGGAAAACAGCCCCGTCCGCGTGGAGGTTTACAGCGAGTCCGGAAGGGAGGATAACGACAGCAGGCGGCGCTCCCGCGGCTACATGCCGGAGGACATGCCGACGCCCTGACCCTTCCCCGATTTCCCAACGCCTCCGCCTCCCCTCTGGCGGAGGCGCTTGCCGGGAGACGTTCTTTCCGACCCCGTTTCCGAGTCAACCCTCAACCCTTCTTCAGCATACGGATCAGCATCATGGCGGAAGCTGTCTACCACCCCTCGTTCAGGCCTCCCTTTCTTTCCCCGGAAAAAGCGGCGCTGCAGAACAGTCTCTGTCTGCGGGCATACCCCTGGCGTACCGGGTTCGGCGCCGGCGCCGTCACGCTTTCCCTGCTGCCTGACGTACCGGCCTTTCCGTCTGCCTGCGTGCTGAATCTGGAGCTGGACGGCACGCTCTGGCAGCTTGAGGCTGACAGTACCGCCATGCTGCTCAGACATGATATCTTCCGCTCATCGGAAAACGGCGCGCCGCTTCCCGATGAGCGTCTTCTTCCCGCCGAAGTAAGACGGGCGCTGCTGGAGTCCATGCTGACTCCGGCTCTGGAGCTGCTGCGCTCCACGCTGAACCGCCCCCTTTCCCTGACGGACGCGCACTTCTCTTCGGAAGGCAGGGCGGAGCGAAAAGACGTCACTCTGGGCTTCCGAGCCGACTTTACCGGCGAGAACCTGCCGGACATGACCGTCTTTCTGCGCCTTTCTCCGCTCAGAAAGGAAGATGCCTCCGTACTCGGCGCGGCCGTCAAAGCCTTTCCCGTACGCAGCGACGGCCCGCTGCAGACCATACTGAAAAGCGTTCCCCTTGAAGTCGCCTTTGAATCGGGCTATCTTCTGTTGAACGCTCAGGATGTTGCCGCGCTGGGTCGCGAAGATGTACTTATTCCCGAAACATGGACTCTTCCCGAAACGCTGACGCTGCGCGTCCGACGCGGCGCGGCAAAGGATCTGACGGCCGTCTGCGACATCAACAACGGTCAGGCCGTGCTTCGCTCACCCTTATCCGAGGAACCTGACCCGCTCATGGACAATCCCGATCTGAAAGACATGGACATCCGCCTGAGTTTTGAACTCGAACGCCGCATCATCACCGTCGGCGAACTGGAATCGCTTGCCCCCGGCTATGCTTTTGCCCTGGAAAGCGACTTGAACGCTCCCGTCACCATCCGGGCCAACGGCAAGGCCGTCGCCAGAGGTCGTCTGGTCGACATGAACGGCACTCTGGGCGTACAGATCGCCGAAACGCTGTAACGCGCTCCGGAGCCGCATTCCATGACCGAGATCAATCCGCTGTATCTCATGGCAGGCCTGTCCCTGCTGGGACTCGCTCCCTTCTTTCTCATGATGGTGACCTCCTACGTCAAAATCGTGGTGGTCACCTCTCTCGTGCGGAACGCCCTCGGCGTACAGCAGGTCCCTCCGGCCATGGTCATGAACGGGCTGGCCATCATTCTCAGCGTGTTCATCATGGCTCCGGTGGCCATGGATACCGCCGACATCGTCAAAAGCCTCCCCGTGCCCGCAAATCCCGGTCCCGTCGAAATCCTTGATCTGGCCGACAAGGCATCCCCGCCCCTCAGAAAATTTCTTGCCGCCAATTCCGATGAAAAGGTGACCAACATGTTCATGGGCACGGCCAGACGCATCTGGCCTGCGGAACGGCACGACATGATCACCAAGGACAATCTGCTCATCATGGTGCCCGCCTTCACCATTTCCGAGCTGACCAAGGCCTTTCAGATAGGCTTTGTCCTATATCTCGCCTTCGTGGCCATCGACCTCATCATTTCCAACATCCTGCTTGCCATGGGCATGATGATGGTGTCTCCCACCACCATATCCCTGCCCTTCAAGCTGCTGCTCTTTGTCACGCTCGACGGCTGGCTGAAAATCAGTCAGGGCCTGATGCTCAGTTATCAGTAACACGACGGAGGTTTCCCGTGCAGATCAATACCACCATACAGGACGGTGTGTCCGTCACCAGAATTTCCGGCCGCATGGATGCCACCACGGTTACGGAATTCAACGACGAATGCCAGAAACTGCTGAACTCCGGTTCCGGCCGCATCATCATAGACCTGGAAGGCCTTGAATACATAAGCTCCGCCGGCCTGCGGGGCATTCTCACCATGGGCAAGGCCTGCAAGAGCGCGGGAACCGCTCTTGCCTTCTGCTCCATGCAGGCCATGGTGGCCGATATGTTCAAGCTTTCCGGCTTCACCTCCATACTCAAGGTGTATCCCACGCTGGACGAAGCCCTGGCCGGCATGCGCTGAGCCTGTGCGGGCAGCAGACGCTGCTGCATTCCGCATCGCCTGCAGATCCGGTTCCGCTCTGCTCCGAATCCCACCCGTGAACACCGTTTTCGCGCTCTGCGCAGGAGGCCGCCATGCCACAGCTTCACGTTCCTGCCCGCCTGGAACAGCTTGCCGCAGTCAACAGTTTCCTTTCCGAAAACATTCCTCCCCGCTTTCTTCCCGCGCTGCTCAATCTTGAGCTGGTGACGGAAGAACTGCTGGTCAACGTGTTCAGCTACGCCTATCCTGAAGGCACCACCGGCAACGCCGAAGTCACGCTCCGCGAAGTCTTCTTCGACGGACAGGACATGCTCTGCTTCTCCGTCAAAGACTGGGGCGCGCCGTTCAATCCCTTTGCCGAAGTGCCGGCGCCGGATCTTTCGCTGGATACGGAAAGCCGTCCCATAGGCGGGCTGGGCATCTATCTCATCCGGAACGTCACCACGCATCAGGCCTACTCCCGGGAAGACGACGCCAACAGAATTGAAGTCTATTTCTCCCTGCCGGAACAGGAATGAAGCGCCTCCACGAAAGCAGCATCCTCAGCATGAAAAAAGGCTCCCGTACGGCCGGAGTTTTTGCCCTGTGCCTGTCTGCCCTCACCTGTCTCATCGTTCCCGATGAACTTCAGGCCGGAAAAATTCTTTCGGAAGAAGTAAGCGTTACCGAAACCAGCGTGCTGGACAGAGTTCGCGGGCAGGAATTTCTCATAGACAGCATGGATGTGAGCAGCCTTTCGCCTTCGGCCCGGCTTCTGGCCTTGCCGAGACCCATGGTAACGCCGCAAATGGCCGAAGCCATGCACGACGGTCATCTGTATACGGCTCCCGAAGAATGGAAGCGCATCATACGCCGGGCTGCCTCCACCTATGATCTGCCCGAAGCGCTCATAGCCGCCGTCATACGTACGGAGTCCGCCTTTCAGGCAAACGCCGTGTCTCCCAAGGGAGCCCGCGGCGCCATGCAGATCATGCCGGATACGCAGAAGGAACTGGGCCTGACCGACCCTTATGATCCCGAAGCCAACGTCATGGCCGGAAGCGCCTATCTGCGCCGCCAGCTCGACCGCTTCGGCACGCTGGAACTGGCGCTCGCCGCCTATAATGCCGGACCGGGCAACGTAGAGAAATACGGAGGCGTCCCGCCCTTTCCGGAAACGATCGAGTATCTGCGTCAGGTAAGCGCCCATCAGGAAGCGGGAAAGCTTGCGGCCATGAAAAGCGCCGAGAAACAAACGTCGAAAAACGACGGTCTGACGGCAGACAGACGCTGATACAGCAGGAAACAGCTTTCGCGGAGTCTCCAGAAGTCGTGATCCGATCGCAATAATCAGGAAAAAACCATGAACAAACTCTTTCTTTCCCTGCTCAGCGCAAGCATACTCGCCCTTGTTCTCGCCATCGGCTGCGGCGCGTGGCTTTTTCTGCAATCGTGGGAAGAGGGAAAGAGACTTGAACGCCAGAACCGGGAACTGCAGGCCTCCCTCGAAGCCTCGCGCATCCGTCTGGAAAATTTCTGCGAATATCCCGTCGAAGCCCTGTGCAATCTGGAAGAGCCGTACGGAAGCGTAAGCAGCGTCATGGGCGGCATGGAAAACTCGGCGCCGCTGCCCGAACCGTCTCTTCCTGTCCCCACAGCTGCGGCCGATATCCACCCGGCAACGGAGTTTTCCGCCCCCCTTGCCGTCCCTGTCGGAGAAAATCCCCCTGGCCACAGCGATCCGGCCCCTCTGCAGGAGAAAGCGGAACCTCTGAAGGCCGAAGCTCCGGCAGCAACTGCCCCCGACAGCAGCAAGCCCATCGCTCCGGCTGCTCCCCTTCCGCAGACCCCGGGCATGAAGGAAACGGAAGAGCTCATGATGCAGGAAGCCGGAAGCATATCCTCCGCGACACCGAGCAAAAGTGCTCCTGCCGCAATCGCAGAAACAATAACGACAGCCGACAAGCCGCAGAACGTTCCCCCGACCCTTCCCAAAAAGACATGGATCACGCTGAACACGGACCGCAAGGCCATGACCCTGCGCATTGCGGGAGAAGGCGACTCTCTTGAAGCCCGGGGAGAGCTTCTCCAAAATCCGCTGCGCTATGAAGTCACCCTGAAAGGCTCGTGGAAGGTCTACAACAGGCATCCATCCACAAGGCTGGTCAAAGGTCTGAAGATACAGCCTTCCGGGGAAAACACGCTGCTGGTCTTTGAATTGAACGGCACCCCTCGGTCCTGCAACGTCACGCAGGAGGATCCCCGTACCATCGCCATCAGCATACGATAGCGAGTTCCAAACCAGCCCCGGGCCTGCTCTTGGACATGCGCGGGGCGTGGCGGCAGGTATGAACTTTTGCCGGCAAAGGCCGGCTTCCACCAACAAGGCAGGCCGCAACGATCAATACGCGCCTGCCTATCCTCCGTATCAGCTGCCGGAGGAAAGCAGCTTCTTCAGCATACCTGCAAAAGGCCGCGCCACATGAGGCAGCGGGAAGATTCTTCCGCGGACAAGATCATGCAGGAGCGCATCCACCCCTTCCCTGTCGGCAGAAATATCCTCAATCCGGATCCAGGCGCCCCCGTCGTCCACCACGGCGCGACTCAGCACGATGCGGACTTCTTCTGAAAAGCCTCTCGGACGCACGACGGCCGTAATTCCTCCGGCGGAACAGTCCAGATCCAGAACTTCCACATAGCGCCCGACCTGACGGTGCAAGGCCCCCATTACGGCATCGCTCTTCAAAAGTTTGCTTACGCCCGCGCGCAGCACCATCATGGAAGAATCATGAAACAACATGCTGATTCTCCTTCTGAGCCAGCACCACGGCTTCTCCCAGAATGAACAGCACCTGAGCCGTGGACTGAAGAAAGAGCATGGCCTCCTCGGGAGAACGCCCCTTGATCGTACCACTCCACGTGGCAAGAGCCATGATGCTCCAGCTGCCCTTGATGCAGGCTGCCAGTCTGTCCCCGACGGGCGATCCGCCCGGCATGCCCGCCAGTTCCAGCGCCGTATCATCGAGGTATTTCATACCCCGCTCCCGGGAAAGCAGCGCAAAAAGATTGCTCTTGAGCAGCTCGTCCTCCACTGCTTCCCACAGGTTGGCGGCCGCCGCACCGGCAAAGCAGCATGAGCCGAGCACGGCCAGAGGCTCCACATGATCATACAGCGAGTGATATTCCCGGATGCAATGCTCGAAAAACGAGCGGACAAGCCCCGAAAGTTCGGGAATGCTGCGTACGGAATCCTTCAGGAAGCCCGCTTTGGCGGCTTCTGATGCAAGCATGTTCTGCAGACCGCTTCTGTAGTCCGCCAGTTCCTTCAAGATATCTCTGTCTCTGTTTTCTTCCATATGAAAAACCTCCTGCCCGACATGGCCGGGGAGAAGGAAGGTAGCAGCAAGCCTCTCCCATTTCAAGCATGGAGGCATCCGCCTTGGCAGGAGAAGCGGAATATGCTAATTCCTCAGGAGGTTGCAGGCCGGAATCCATACCGGGCACCGGTCGACTTTCAGGCATTCCCTGAACAACTTTTCCAGACAACAGAGGTTCTCATGAAGCTCTTTCATTTTTTCGGAGACTCCGTCACGCTCGGCGTCAATGATGCTCCCGCAGGCGGCTGGGTGGCCAGACTGGCCGGAAAGGCTGCCGCTGCCGGACTGAGCGTTCCGCCGGATACGCTCTACAACATGGGCGTGCGCAAAAACTCCAGCCGCATGATACTGGAGCGCTGGGAAGCGGAGTTCCGGGCAAGAACCATGGAAGGCGTTCCCTCCTTCCTGCTTTTCTGCTTCGGCACCGTGGACATGGCCGCCCCCAAGGGTTCTCCCAATATTTCCATAGGAGAATCCGCCGCCAATGCCAGAGAAATTCTGATGAAGGCAAAAACATTCGGAGCCACGGCCCTCATAAGCGCGCCTCCCGTCACCGACAAAGACCACTGCATGCGCCTTGAATCGCTCTGCACGGCCTATTCCTCCATCTGCGCCGCCGTGGACGTTCCTTTCGTGGATATCTTTCATCCTCTGCTGGAGAAAGGTTATGTGCAGGACCTCTCCGACGGCGTGCATCCCGGCCCGGCAGGCAACGATATGATAGCCTCCGCCCTTCTGGAGGCTCCCGCGCTGAAAACATGGTTCCGGGACTAAAATAATGCTTGACAGAAAGGGACACAGTCTATAGATTTCTTCCGTCAAGCAAATGACAATGTCACCATCGTCTATCCGGTTAGGACAGAGGCCTCTCAAGCCTCCAAGACGGGTTCGAATCCCGTTGGTGACACCATTCGACCTTTCGAGCTCCGCAGATTCTGCGGAGCTTTTTTCGTATTCGCGAGGCGCCAGTCGCCATCGCCTCTGACTCAAGCCGCCCCGGCCTGAACACATAAAAAGGAACGCTTCCTCCTTCTGACGGCTCTGCGCTTTCTGTTCCCCTGCCGCCAGAGCGCACAAAAGTCAGAATCGCCTTCCGTTCCCGCCGACCGCCGATCCTGCGCGTTCATCTTCCCTTTTCCTCTCAAAACAGAATAAAAAAGCACGGCATGCTCATCACACACCGTGCCGGAAAATGCTGTCCCGCGTGCCGGGACTGCCTCGTCATCAGAAGGGAATGTCGTCCATCGTGCTCGCTTCGGACGGGAAGGCGGGGCCGAGATCCTCATAGCTGTCCTGCTGAGGCGCACGACGCTGCGGGGCGGGACGGGAGCCCTGCGCAGGACGGGGAGCCGCCTGCCGGGGGGCATAGCCCATGCCGTCGCCGTCGGCGGGAGCGCCGGAATTACGGCGGTCAAGGAACTGTACACGATCGGCACGAATTTCCGTGGTATATCTGTCCTGCCCGTTCTGATCCTGCCACTTGCGCGTGGAAAGCTTTCCTTCCACATACACCAGACTGCCCTTGCGCAGGTACTGATTGCAGTTTTCCGCAGAGCGCTGGAAAACCACGATACGGTGCCATTCCGTGCGCTCCACACGGTTGCCGTCCTTATCCGTATACGACTCATCCGTAGCAACCCGCAGCGTCGCCACGGGGGAACCGCTCTGGGTATAACGCAGTTCGGGATCTGCCCCGAGATGACCGATGATCATAACCTTATTCAACATGGAAACGAATCCTTTTTTTCAAGGTGAACAAGCCGGCAACTCCGCAAAAGTCGCCTTCATACCGTCTCAACATAGACCGGATACCCATGAAACACAAGAGAAACCTGCTCTGCCGTGATGACCGCAGCATATGCATACATGTACTCCCCTGCGCGAACAGCAACAGCTTTCCGCATTATGAAGTTCCGCATCTTTCGACGGACGAGCTGCGCAGCATTCTCCCCCGCCTGCGATGAAAAACGCTGCCTGCCGGGCGGCATTCTGCCGCTTTTCAGAAAAAATTTACATGATTGTTATAAGTCTTTTCTGAAGAAACAACAAAAAAAACACCAAAATGCACAGGTTCGCCCGCTCCGGGGCTTGACGATCAGGCCTTACAATGCCACAGTTTGCCGAAAGTGTATCGTGCCTGCTCATCCGGGCGGGCATGAAGGCTCCCGACCCCAGGGCCGGTCCCATCTGCACGAAATTCAAGATCGTGTATGCTGTCAGGAGATGTGTATCATGGAAAAGAAAAATCTGGACTGGGCCAATCTGAGCTTCAGTTATATGAAAACCGACAAGCGCTTCGTGGCCAACTACAAAAACGGAGCCTGGGATGACGGTCAGCTTACCGATGACGACAAGGTTGTCATTACCGAATGCGCCGGTGTGCTTCAGTACTCCCAGTCCTGCTTCGAAGGCCTGAAAGCCTACACCACGGAAAACGGTCATGTGGTCTGCTTCCGCCCCGACCTTAACGGTCAGCGCATGGAAGATTCCTGCCGTCGTCTGGAAATGCCGGTGTATCCTACCGAACGCTTCGTTGAAGCTGTTGTGGAAACCGTGCGCGCCAACCTTGCCTGGGTTCCGCCCTACGGCTCCGGCGCCACGCTGTACATCCGCCCCTATATGTTCGGCAGCTCCGCCGTCATCGGCGTGAAGCCCGCAGATGAATACCAGTTCCGTATTCTGGTCACGCCCGTAGGCCCCTATTTCAAGGGCGGCGTCAAGCCCATCACCATCCGCGTCAGCGATTTCGACCGCGCCGCGCCTCACGGCACCGGTCACATCAAGGCCGGCCTGAACTATGCCATGAGCCTCCATCCCATCATGGACGCCCATCGTCAGGGCTATGCCGAAAACATGTACCTTGACCCCGCCACCCGCACCAAGGTTGAAGAAACCGGCGGCGCAAACTTCATCTTCATCACCTCCGACGGTACGCTCGTCACTCCCAAGAGCGACAGCATTCTGCCTTCCATCACCCGTCGCTCTCTGCTCTATGTGGCGGAACACTATCTCGGCATGAAGGTGGAAGAACGCGAAGTGCCCATGACCGAAGTGCCCTCCTTTGCGGAAGTCGGCCTCTGCGGTACCGCTGCCGTCATCTCCCCCGTGGGCAAGATCGTGGACCACGACAAGGAAATCCTCGTTCCTTCCGGCATGGACTCCATCGGACCCGTGCTCTCCAAGCTGTACGACACGCTTACCGGCATTCAGATGGGCCGCATCGAAGCACCCGAGGGCTGGATCAAGCGTATTGCCTGACACGACCTTCCGGGCTGCCGGCATACAGGATGACGCGTACGGAAGACGCCCCTGATTTCGCTTCCGTACCGGCACCTTTCCGGCCAGGCTTCTTGGATGAATAAAAAAGCAAGGCTGCCTCATTACACCAAGGCGGCCTTGCTTTTTCATTTAAATAATGAAACGACGTTCAAAACTCACAGAAAAATTCCAGAGACTCCCCGGCAGGCCCACGGCAGAATCCGTTGCGAAAACGGAAGATTCGACCGCTCTCCTCTTCTCCTGCTTCCACAGTACCGGCAGGTCGCGTTACCTCGCATCCCCGTGCGGCACAGCGCTCAAGCATGGCATCCACTTTCTCAGGGGCATCCAGCGCAAGGGCAATGTGCGCAAAAACTCCGCTTCCTTCCCCTTCCGCGCCCCGGACGATTTCAAGCAGGCCGCCGTTTCCGAAATCCAGCATGGTAATATGACGCGGCGGACTGGACCATTGCCGCACCGGCGACAGGCCGATCACCTCCCGGTAAAAGGTCACTGTGCGTTCATACACATCGCTGTCCCGAACGAACATACCAACATGATGCAATCCTGTGATGCCCATGATCCTTACCTCCTGTTCAGGCCTGCCCCTCAGGGCAGTACGGAACGAAAGGAATGCTGTCTGTAGAACTCGTCCACATAGGGGAACTGTTCCTTCATAATCTCCACACGACGGGGCAGGTAGGCACTGTAGCTCTGACGGCTGATGATCTCCGCCACCGGATCCGCCAGCAGTCTGCTCTGCTCCTCCAGCCAGAGCGCCTTTTCAAGCACGGCAAACGACTGGCTGCTGTTTTCCACTTCGTGCCAGTCTTCGGCGGCCAGACGCAGCGTCCGGCAGATCACCTGAAGGGAGTACAGATTGCCGTAAACGTCAATGTCCCGGTCATCCTGCAGAATAAAGAGTTTGGAGTCCGCCCAGTCGTTCCAGGTACGGCAGAAATAATCCACCGACTCGCTCAGCTGTTCCGGGGTGGTCAATCCGTTCATCACGCTGGTCACCCCTTTCTCTATGGTCAGACGGGCGTCTTTGACATACGGCTCTTCCCATGCGGAGCCGATACCTTCCTGAGTCTCCGGAGACTCGGATGCGGCGTGCGCCGCATTAAAAGAAAAAACAGGCCCCCCGGAAAGGCACAGAACAAAAAGAACGGCTATAAATGATGCTTTCATAATGATCGATGGTTGGAACTAACGGATATCTTTCTATAACGGAAATATCCAGAGGCGACAAGACGCCCGAAGAAAGTCGGCCTTCCCTCTTCCGGGCTCCTTCCATCATTCCACAGGCGTCCTTTGTTCCTGACCGTGCTCCCGATTCCGCATCTCACCTGTACCGCGGCGAGTTTCCAGAAGCATTCCGATCCGCGTTCTCCCTATCCATCTTGACACATCCCCGGCACACGACTTTAATGTCATCCGTCGCACGCCGGTCTTCATACCGACATAACAAGGATACCCTCATGCGTCCATCTTCTCTTCCTATCGTTGTTCTCAGTCTTCTGGCCCTGTCGCTTTCCGCCTGCACAGCCAGAAATACTGTGACCGGACAGTCGGAAACACCGTCCGTGCCGCTGCACAACGTTGCGGGCGAAAGACTTTCCTGGCAGCAGACCTGGCAGAATCTCTCCTTAAAACTTCAGAGAGACGGGATTGATCCCGCGTTTGCCAGAAGAGTCTTTGCATCCCTGGATATGCCGCCTTCTTCCATTCCCATGGGGATCAAGGTTCGGGAACTCTATACCAACGCCTACCTGCCCAAGCCGAAGGCAAGACCGCAGAAGCCCATTGAAACCAAACTCGGCATTCCCGGCCCCTGGTTCAAAGGCGTGGTTACCACAACGAACGCCAGGGCCTGCAAGGATTTCATGAACAAGCACGCCGTCGCCTTTGCCAGAGCCGAACTGAATTACGGCGTTCCTTCGGAAGTGGCGGCGGCCCTGCTCTTCGTGGAAACCCGGCTCGGCGGATACCTCGGCAAACACAACGCATTCCACATGCTGGCAAGCATGTCCGTGACCAGAAATCCCGCCGATATTCCCGAATATATCGAAAAATTGCAGGGTGCCGAACAGCATCTGCCCTGGATCCGGGATAAAATGGAAATCAAGGCGGACTGGGCCTACGGAGAGCTGAAGGCTCTGCTGCTCTACTGTCAGACCAACGGTCTCGATCCGCTCAAGATCAAAGGTTCCGTCTATGGAGCCATCGGCCTTTGCCAGTTCATGCCCAGCAACATTTCCCGGTACGGCGTGGACGGCAACGGCGACGGCATCATCGATCTGTTCTCCGTTGACGATGCGGTGGCAAGCCTCAGCAACTATCTGCGCAGAAACGGCTGGCGCTCAGGGCTGAGCATCGAACGGCAGACGAGGGTGCTCCGTTCCTACAATGCGATGGATATCTACGCGCACACCATTCTTGCGCTTGCCAAAACCATCCGGCAGCTCGGCTAGCCTTCCCTGAAAAGCCCCGAACATACCAAAGCCGGCGACATGGCAAGCCCACTCTTGAAGAGACACGTCGTTGCCGCGCCTTCCCCAAAAACGCCATAAGAAAAAGCTGCCGGAGAACACGTCTTCGGCAGCTTTTCTGTACTAAGCGTATGTCATCAATCTGTTACGCCTTACCTTCTTCCTTCCGTATTTCGGAAAACGGCCTCAGCATGGGAGATTCCGCCATGACCTTGCGGGCCGCGCCGTACAGGCGATCCAAAGCTCTGTCGGCAATCATGCGTTCCTGCATGGCCGTAATGACGCCCGCCTCCCATACGGTTTTGCGCAGATCTTCATAATTCTGTCCCGTTCCCCTGGTCATGGCCCGGACGGCATCTTCCGCCTCCTTGCCGCTGACCGAGATGCCTTCCTTCTGGGCAAGCGCCAGAAGGAACGTGTGTCCCTTGGCCTTCTTGCGGGCAAAGGTCATGGATTCCTCATGCATATGTTCAAGCATCTTGCGGATGGTATCCTCATCGGCGTGCTGCTTCTTCAAATAGTGTTCCGCATCGCGCTGATGCTCACGGTAAAAGCGCTGCACAAGGCTTTCCGGCAGCGGGAACTCGCGAGTGGCAAGAAGTTCCTCCATGAGCTGATGCTTGCCCTCGCGCTGGATCTGCCGCATGCGGGCGGCAAAGGTCTGCTGCCATACTTCCTGCTTCAGTTCATCAAAGGTCTTGAAGCCGAGCTGCTGCGCCGTTTCATCGGTAAGGGGAGGCAGCACCTCGCGCTGAATGCGACGCAGAACAACATCCAGCTGCACCTCGCGTCCACGGAACACGGGGTCGGGATAGTTGTCGGGGCAGGTCATGGTGCCGTGCCCTTCTTCCCCCACGTTCAGGCCGCGGACAATGGGATCCATTTCCGGGGCTGCGGTTCCGGGACGCACGGGAAGAAGCTGAAGACGAAAATTATCCGCCGTCATGCCCGGCAGGGACTGCCCGTCCACGGTTCCCCGCACGTCCACGGTCAGAAGATCGTTGTCTTCGGGCTTACGGTCGGTGACATCCTCGTATCTGGCCAGACGACGGAGCGCCTGATCGAGCATGGCGTTCAGCGCCTCTTCCTGCGGAGCGGGATCAGCCACCGTGACGGAGAGCGTGTCGAGATCGGGGATATCCACCTCCGGCAGCACGTCAAACGAAGAAGAAAAAGAAAACTCCTTTCCTTCTTCCGCCGCAGGCCCCCGATACTGCGTAGGATACAGCGGACGGATGCCCTCCCTGGCGAGGATGGACATCATGGTGTCGTCGGCCAGAATTTCCGTGGCGTCGGCCGCGACGCGGGAGGCAAAACGGCTCTTGATGACATTTACCGGCACCTTGCCCACGCGGAAGCCCGGCAGGTTCATGCCCTTTCCGATATTCTTGGCCGCACGCTCAAAAGCCTTCTTCACTTCATCGGCAGAGCAGGTCACCGACAGCGAAACGGATGCGGGAGAAGTATGATCTATGCTGTATTCCATGAACGAGTCTCCTCACTGGACGACAATAATCGGGTTATATTTTCCAAGGAAGGCATGCCCGAAGGGCGGACGCAAAAGTTACATTGCTCCCTGACGGCGACTGAACTTCCCGCCTCACCATAACGGCGCGTGCGGGATAAGCGGCCGTCGCAAAGCGGCATGCTCCCCGTTACGGTCTGTATGCCGTTTTCATCAGTTCGCTCAGCGCTCTGTCTTCCAGCATGGCGGCTCGAAGCTCATAAAGCTCGCCGCTGCGGGCAAGGCTGAGACGATAGGACGCGGCATCCATGTTTCTGCGCGCGGCGCGGCCGGCAAGCACTCTGCCGAATTCGGACTCGTCGACAGACAGCCCCCTGCTCTCAGCCCATGCCAGAAGCAGCGCTCGGGCACGAGCCTTTCCGGCGGCAGCCTCGGCGGCTTCCTGCTTCATGACGTCGAGCGCTTCCTTCAGCCTGTCCGACGACTCGAACTGATTCTGCAGATACCGGCGCGAACGCAGCATGAACTCACGCCGGAAGGCGTGCACCAGAGCTTCCGGAGCCTCGAAGTCTTCATACTTCTCCAGCGCGTCGCGAAGCATACGCCTGCCTTCCGAAAAACGATGCAGCCTGTCCATTTCCAGAGCGCGGACATGAGCGCTGCGTCTGAGCGCCTGCTCATCGTGGAACCCCAGCTTCCGGGCCAGTTCGTCCGTCAGAGGCGGCAGCTCTTCCCTCTCCATGCTCCGGAGTGTCACGACAAGTTCTATCTCCTTTCCCCGCATGGAAGGATCAGGATAATTATCCGGGCAGAGCGTGGAACCCGTTCCCGTTTCCCCGACCTGCAGTCCCCGCACCACGGGATCCAGATCCGGCACCTTTTCGCCGGGACGGGAAGGCATGAGTCTGATCCGGCACACGCCGGTATTCATGCCGGGAACCGTCCGCCCGTCCATCCGGCCCGTCACCTCGGCTTCCACAAGATCGCCGTCCTGGGGATACCCCTCGGTCACAACAATCTTGCGTCCTTCGCGACTCAGAATCTCCCGCAGGAAAAGCTCTTCCTGCACGGGATCCGCCTGCGCTTCCTCAACCGGAACATGCAGCTCTTCCAGATCCGGCAAATCCTTCGGCTCAAGAACGCCGAACGTCACGGAAAAGGCAAAGCTCTGTCCGCGGCGGGCGTTTTCTCCTTCATAGGTATACGCGGTTGCAGGCATCAACTTTTCCGAGGCGAGTGCCTGATCTGTCGCACGCGAAACAAGCATATCCGTCGCCGTATCGGAAATCTGCTGGAAAAACTGCTTTTCCAGTACCTCAAGAGGGGCCTTTCCGGGACGGAAGCCCGCCATGCGGAAAGAAGAAGCAAAAGGCGCGGCGGCACTCTTCCAGACAGTAAGCACCTCATCGGCCGAAAAAAAGCAGGAAAGACGACGCCATCCGCCGTCACTCTTTTCTATCTGATATTCCATAATACTATACTCAATACTCGTCAGTCGTTGTTTCCGATCAAAGGCAAGGGGAGCTCATACCTCGTGTCGCTGCTCCGCATCACGAGAGAGCCCTCTTCTCTTCTTTTTCAGAGGCGACGCCCATAAGGAACTCCACATGTCCCGTCTTTTCTTCCACGCGCTCCCCGATCACCGTCATGCCGTGCTTCCGATAAAATGCCACGGCTCTGTCGTTTTCCCTGTACACGCACAGAGTAAGATCCGGATGCATTCTTCTGGCAATGCGGAACATCCGGCTGCCCAGACCTCGGCCCTGCGCTTCGGGAGCAACAAAAAGCGCTGCCAGAAACGTATCGACAAAGGCCAGAAAGGCATCCGGCCTTCCGGTCGCATCGTCGATGTGCAGCACGATTTCATCGCTCATGGGAAGATACAGGGTACGCATATCTTCCGCCGCACGCTCCCAGAAGGCACGGGGAATGAAATCATGCGCCTGCAGCGACGATGCCAGCCACAGACTGACGACATCCTCCATATCTTCTTCCTGAAAGGGACGTATCATAATGCCTCCGGCGCCGATATTGTAACAGATCTGCAGGAATGGCAAGGCAGGCTTGCACTTGATGCAGGCTCGTGTCATGCTGCGCTCTCGATAGCGGGGAAGATCGAAACCGTCCGTTCCGAAGAAGTCGACAGCGAGCCGGACACTCCATGAAAAACGCTGCCGACGCCTGCCGTTCTGCTGCAATATGCCGTCCGGCGGAATGTTTCCCGCCAGCTCCCGGCGTTGTATTTCTGTAACGCGCCGGAACCAGAAACCGCCATTTCGAGGGGACGATACTCCCCATGCAAACCTTCAGAGAGGTCACCATCATGCACATCATCGCTGCCGGGGCTGCTGCCCTCGCCCTCATGCTTACCTGTTCCGGCACTCCTGCTCTCGCCATGCCCGGCAATCAGGGCGACGCCGCCCCTCATGCCTCCGATCCCGTGGCGCGCTTCAACGAAATGGATACCGACCACGACGGAAACATGACCTGGGAGGAACTTTCCGCCGCACGCCCCAACCTCAACCGCAATGCCTTCGATACCATCGACACCGACCATAACGGCTCCATCTGCGTCAACGAGTGGAAAGCCTTTTCCGCCGGACACGGCGGCGCCGTTTCCATGCCCGACATGGAAAGCATGATGAAGGCCATGAAGGGTGCGGGCGGCGTTCCCCGTGTGGAAGGCGGTATGCCGCTCATTATGCCGCCGTCCGGCGCGGAGCCTTCCGGCAAGGCCGCTCCGGCAACCGGGGCCGCCCCGGCCATGCCGCTCATCACTCCGCCTGTCGAAGGAAAGTAACATGAAAGACGCCACCATACTCGTTCATGCGGGACGCGCTCCCCTGCGTGTGGGCGGCCCCGTCAACATGCCCGTCCACAGGGCATCGACCATCGTGGCTCCCACGCTCGAGGAATTCGACGCCAACGAAGCCGGAGACTCGAAGTTCAGCAACGTCTGCTACGGCGCCCTGGGCACGGAAAACGCCTTTGCCCTGTGCGATGCGGTCAACAGGCTTGAACAGGGCGCCGGTTCCATGGTGACCAGCTCCGGTCTGGCCGCCTGCACCCAGTCGCTGCTGGCCTTCGTGGGCGCAGGCGATCATGTGCTTGTGCCCGACAGCGTCTACGGCCCGCAGCGGGCCTTCTGCGACAGCATCCTGCGGCGTTACGGCGTGGAAACCACGTTCTATGATCCGCGCATCGGCGCCGGCATCGAGGTGCTCATCAAGGCCAATACCCGCGTCATCTACACGGAGTCGCCCGGCTCGCTCACTTTCGAGATGCAGGACATCCCCGCCATAGTCAAGGCGGCGCATGCCCACAGCGCCATCGTCATCATGGACAACACCTGGGCCGGACCACTGTATTTCAAGCCGCTTGCCGCAGGCGTGGACATCTGCGTGGAAGCCGCCACGAAGTTCATTGCCGGCCACTCCGATCTCGTCATGGGCGTCATCACGGCCCGGACAAGGGAACTTTATCTACGCATGCGCTCCTTCTGCATGCAGATGGGAGAAATCGCCTCTCCCGACGACTGCTATCTGGCACTGCGCGGCCTGCGCACCATGGAAGTGCGCATGGAAAGGCAGTACGCCAGCGCTCTTGAACTGACCCGCTGGCTGCAGCAGCGTCCGGAAGTCACTCAGGTGCTCTACCCGCCGCTGGAAGACGATCCCGGTCACGAAATCTGGGCCCGGGACTTCACGGGCGCAGGCTCGCTGTTCTCCATCGTGCTTCCCAAAACGGACAAAAAGGCCGTGGCGGCCATGCTCGACGGCTATCGGATGTTCAGCATAGGCGCAAGCTGGGGCGGATACGACAGTCTGGTGCAGCACTGTCATCCGGAGAGAACGGCGCTGAACCGCGTGGAACCGGCATGGAACGGCAACAACTGCACCCTGATCCGCTATGCCGTGGGTCTGGAAGACGTGGAAGATCTGAAAGCCGATCTGGACGAAGGCTTCCGGCGCCTGCGCGAAGCCTCGGCATAACGCCCGGAAAAATTCTGCCATTCCGCCGCGTTTTCAGAGCGGAGCATAAAAAGGGAAATGTTTCCTCCGCTCCATTGACAAAGTTCATGGCCGTTCCTATTTTTACCCAAAACCAATTTCTGGAGACTTACATGATCAATCTTTCCGATGCTGCCCGTCAGGAGCTCGAGGCGTTCTTCGCCGACAAGCCCAAGTCCGGTATCCGCGTCTATCTTGCCCCCGGCGGCTGAAGCGGCCCCCGTCTGGCACTGGCTCTGGATGAGCCTACTGATAATGACAAGGCCTTCGACGTCAACGGTTTCACCTTCTGCCTGGAACAGTCGCTGCTCGAACGTATCGGCGGCGTAAAAATCGACGTGAGCTACATGGGCTTCATCGTCGAGCCGGAAATTCCGCTTCAGGGCGGAAGCAGCTGCGGCAGCTGCGGCAGCTCCTGCGGCAGTCACTGATTTCCGTTCCGTATAAGGCTTTCAGGGAGAACTTCCTCCCTATATAACATCCTTACCCAACGGAGCACTCCTGTGTTTACTCTTACTGAAAGCGCCCGCACCGAACTCGACGCCTTTTTTGCCGACAAGGAAAAATCCGCCATCCGCATGTATCTTGCTCCCGGCGGCTGCAGCGGGCCCCGTATCGGCCTCGCCCTCGATGAACCCAATGAACAGGACTTCGTCACCGAACAGGACGGCTACACCTTCTGCGCGACGAAAGAACTGTGGGCTACCATCGGCGGAGCCACGGTAGACGCCAGCCCCATGGGCTTTCTCGTTACGCCTGAAATCCCTCTGCCCAACATGGGCGGCGGCTGCGGCTGCTCCAGTTGCGGTACCGGTACCTGTGGCGGCAGCTGCCCTCACTGATACCGTTTGCGTCAGCCCTCAGCCCCTCTGCTGAAGGCTGACCGGCACACTCAAACTCCAGGCCGCCGTGTCATCTGCATGGCGGCCTTTTTCTTGATCATCTCCGTCCGCTCCGCTCTTTTAGCGACTTCATGCGTCTTTCTGCAGTCCGCAGGCAAAAGCAGATCACTGCCGTTTTCCGGCGCATGTTCGCCCGGCAAGACGCATTTTTCGGCAGAGAACTCCGAGGAAGCAGCATGTATTCATTCTGGAAATTCACGCCCGGGGGCAATCCCACCATTCTTCTTAAGGCCGGAGACGTACCGCCTGAAAAAAGAGCCGCCGTGGCCAATGCGGTCATGGATGCCCAGCACATAGGCGCGGAACAGACCGGCTATGTCCGTCTCGAAGGCAAGCCCCGTCTCGACATGATGGGCGGAGAATTTTGTCTGAACGCCACCCGGTCCTTTGCCGTTCTTCTGGCCGCAAAAGGTCTGCTCATGCCGGAAGGCGACGGCTTTGCCGGACCTGTGGAAGTTTCCGGCGTCAAAGAGGATGTGGCCGTCCGCGTTTTCTTCCGGGACGACGATCTGCCCTTTGCCGAAGCCTGCCTCCACTTCCGCCGTCTGCCCGAGCCGGAACATCTTTCCGGAGATCTCACGCTTGTCCGCGTTCCCGGCATTGCTCACATCATTCAGGAAGGAGTTTTGCCTGCCGCGGACGAACTGCCGGAGTTCTGCAGACGGCAGCGCCTTCTCTGCGGCGTGGAGAAGGAAAAAGCCGCAGGTCATCTGTGGATATCCTTCCCGGAGGAGCACTCCGATGCCGGAACGAAAGCCCTTTCGCTCCGGCCCGTAGTCTGGGTACGGGATACGAACTCGCTCTGCAGCGAAAGCGCCTGCGGCTCGGGAACGCTGGCCTGTGCTCTGGCCATGCACGCCAGAAGCGGAGCCGAACGCTATCTTGTGCGGCAGCCGAGCGGATGCAGCCTGTCGGTCAGCATGCAGAAAAAAGATGACGGCTGGGACGTCTGGGTCGGAGGCCCCGTACGCATGACGGCCTGCGGGCAGACCGATCTCACCGGCATTCTCTGAGCCGATTCTCTCTGCCGGCAAAGCGTATACGGCAATAACATCGTTATTTCCGCCGGCCAACGTGGGTGGAGAACCGACGGCTGCGCCGGGATGCCTCCGCCTCCGCGCCTGAAACGCGCCGGCCCAAAATCCGTCGTAGACCCATGACGTTGAAGCTCCCGGAGAACGCCCCGCCGCTTCCCTGCTCTCTGTCGTTCATACTTTGTAACAGTTGGCCCTCGCCTTTCCCCTTGCCAACACGGACAGGATGATTAGAGTTAACACCATAGTGTTCAACACATCAGCCTGACGAGGGTTTCCTTCATGAACTGCCCCAACTGCCACGCCGGCATTCCCGACGACAGCAAAGCCTGTCCGCACTGCGGACAACCCGTCATCCATGTACGCGAAGTCGTGGATGCCGAACTGGTGAACAATCCCGGCAGCCGGGAACAGCACGGTGGATTTCATCAGAGAGTGGTGTTCATGCAGTCCAATGCCGGTCAGATCCTGCCCTCCTGCCAGATGGGCATCATCACGCTGGCTCTGGCCTTTGCCATGGGACTCAAATTCGGTCTGCTGGCCTGCATAGGCTTTCTGGTCTTTGCGGGCATAGCCCGTGTCATCACCTTTCTCATCAATATACAGATGGCCATGATGGGGCGTCCCATCCATCCCCTGATATTGCAGATTGTATCATGGTTCTGCTGCTGGTCCCTCGTGGCAGCGCTGGCATCATGACCTGCCGCGACGAACAGTATTCTGCAAAAAATCAAATCCGGTAAAGCCGGTCGCCGTTTTCTCTTCCGGATAAACGGCGACAGACTTTTTCCAGCGATCTGTTCCGCCTGCATAAGACTCTGTACGCCTCAAACACCGGAAGAGAACGCGACTCCGGCCTGAATGACTGGCGCTCTCCGGTCTGAAGCTGCGGCTTTGCCCACGGCCTTTTCTCTTTCCTTCTTCCCCTTTTCCGGTTCCTGCCATGTCCCCATCCGCCGATCTTTGCGCTCCCCGCGATGCCGACTACCTTTTTCTCGATCTTGACGGAACGCTCACCGATCCGTCGGAAGGAATCACCAGAGGCGTCATGTACGCACTGGAACGCTTCCAGATTCATGAAGACGATCCGAAAAAACTCTATCCCTTCATCGGACCGCCGCTCTACGATTCCTTCATGCAGCACTACGGCTTCAATCTTGCCACGGCATACAAGGCCATAGAGTACTTTCAGGAGTACTACGCCGCCAAGGGCATGTATGAAAACATTCCCTCCCCCGGCATCTGCGAGCTTCTGCACGCCTGGCAGAAGGAAGGCCGCAAGCTCGTTCTTGCAACCTCCAAGCCGGAAACCTTTGCCGTGCGCATTCTGGAACGCTTCGGCATGGCCGATGCCTTCACGCTCATGGCCGGAGGAGATGTGGCGGAAACCAGAGTAGAGAAAAAGCTGGTCATCGCCTACGCCATGGAGCGCCTCGGCCTGACCGGCAGTGAACGTTGCCTGATGATAGGAGACCGCAAGTTCGACGTTCTGGGGGCGGCTGCACACGGCATACCCGCCCTCGGCGTTCTGTACGGTTTCGGCACCGAAGAAGAACTGCGACAGGCCGGCGCTCGCTGGCTGGCAAAAGACGTAAAGGAACTTGAGTCGCTGCTTCGGCGTGACAGCTGACGCCGCTCTGCCCCTCCGATCTTTTTTTTTCGCACAGACTTTCTTCTGCCTCGGGTGCAGTGCCGCGGCTTCCGGGCGGAACGCACAAGTCGGCGGCAAACAGGAAAAGACAAACACCGTCACTCGCCTTCCGGCTCCGCCTGCCGCCCGCGCGCCATCAAAAAAACCTCTCGCCTTCTGTGGAAGGTACGGTGCGGCCCCCATCATTTCCTAAGAAAAAAGAAAAGCTCCCGGTGTTTGCCGGGAGCTTTTCTTTAGGGAAGGCCTCTTCAGGCTCTCCTTTTTTCGTACAGAACAACTACTTTTCGATGGTTTCCATGGTAAGGTGCGTATTGGTGAACACGCAGATGTCAGCGGCTATCGACATGGATTCCTTCACAATTTCGGCAGGCTTCATGGAAGTGTGACGCAAAAGGGCACGGGCGGCGGAAAGCGCATAAGCACCGCCGGAGCCGATGGCGGCCACACCGTCGTCCGGCTCGATGACATCGCCCGTTCCGGTAAGAATCAGCGTACGCTCGGCATCGGCCACAAGCAGCAGCGCCTCCAGCTTGCGCAGAAACTTATCCTGACGCCAGTCCTTGGCCATTTCCACCGCTGCCCGGAGAAGATTGCCGCCGGATTCCTCAAGCTTGGCTTCAAAGCGCTCAAAGAGCGTGAAGGCATCGGCCGTAGCTCCGGCAAATCCCGCCACAACCTGGCCCCTGTAAAGGCGGCGCACTTTTCTGGCGGTATGCTTCATCACCATGCTCTGTCCCATCGTTACCTGACCGTCGCCGCCGATGGCCACGCCATGTTCGTTTCGAACGGCAAGAATGGTGGTTCCTCTCAGTTCCATATGTTCTCCTGCCCTATCGGGCTTCTTTCATGATTTTGGCGCGATCCGCGGCCTTCTTCTCATAATCCTTTATGGCCTTCTTCTCTTCAGGCGTCCGGGCGGTGGACTTCGCCTTCTCAAGCCAGTTGTCCGCCTTGCGGCGATCATTGACATAGAGCGAGGCATAGGCGAGGTGAAGGTACCCTTCGCTCAGCCTGTTGACCGAACCGAGCGACCTTCCGTAGTAGGTATGCACCTCGCTGTCTTCCGGAACATGACGCAGTACTTCGCGATAACGCTGCTGCGCGCCGATCTTGTCTCCGGAATCGTCAAGTACCCGCGCATAGAAGAACAGCGCATAGAAATCGCCGGGATACAGCTTCAATGTCTTTTCAAGATAACTTCGTGCGAGGTCAATGTCCCCGCCCTTGCTGTACTCGAAAATCCCCGCCTCTCGCAGAATGAGCGCATCATTCGGGGCCAGCCTGAGCGCCTGGCCGAAAAGAGTCTGCGCATCCTTGATGCGGTTCTGCCGGGCCGCCAGCATGGCCTGCCCCATAAGCGCCACAGGATCCTTTCCTCCGCCTTTCGCGAAAATCTGTTCCGCGTGCGCAGGATCTCCATGTCTGGCCCAGAGCAGCGTCTGAATACGACGGAAGTGACCGTCGTCCTCCTTTCGGTTCTTCAGACTCTCGGGCATGGTCTGCAGATCGGCTCTCAGCCGGGCAATGCGCAGATCCAGATCGGGATGCGTGGAAAGATAGGTCGGCACGGCCGATCCGCCGCCCCAGTTCTGAGACTTCAGCACTTCGAAGGCGCCGCTGAGCCCGTGCGGATTGTACCCGGCATCTACCAGATACTTGATGCCGAAGCGGTCGGCGTCGTCTTCATCAAGCCGGCTGTAGTTGAGCATGGCCGAAGACCCGGCAGCCATGCTTCCTATCATGGCCGCGCCGCCGGCGTTTCCGCCGCCGGCAAGTCCCGCCGCTACACCGGCCACCACCCCCAGAAGAGAGGCCATGGAAATGACACGGCCCCGCTCCATGCGTCCGGCGATATGGCGCTGCGTAACATGCGCGATTTCATGGCTGAGCACGCCCGCCAGCTCCGACTCATGATTCAGGTGCATGATGAGCCCTGAAAACACAAAGACGAAGCCGCCCGGCGCGGCAAAGGCATTCAGAGAGTTATGCAGCACAACGTTGGTCGGGAACTTGTAGGGCTGCGGAGGCAGCGTTTTGACGATGCGGTCCACAATGCCCTGCACATAGTCATGCACCACCGGATCTTCTATGATGGGCATGGTCGATTTGACCAGAACTTCAAATTCCCGGCCCATCTTCATTTCATCCTGAAGCGTAAAATCACCGAAAAGCGCCGCTTCTGCCTGTACCGGCGAAAAAAGCATTCCTGCCATACAGACCGCGGCAATGACGGAACGGAGCTTCATGACGGATTTCCCGGCCTTCCGGCCTGTCAGGCGATGTCCCACACGGCGCCGGAGGGCGTATCGCGCACCTCGATGCCCATGGCCGCAAGCGCGTCACGGGTGGCGTCGGATCTGGCGAAATCTCTGGCGGCACGGGCCTCGGCCCGTTCCTCCATGAGTTTCATGACCTTTTCCACATCAATACCGGCCCGTTCGGCGCGAGTATCCCGCAATTCTTCAAGGAACACTGCAGGTTCTGCGCCGAAAACGCCGAGAATGTCGGACCATTTCCCCGCCAGCTCATCGAAACGGGCCAGAAGATCGCGAATACCGTCCTTGTTGCGCAGGCCCTTGTCCTCAAGAATACGATTCATCAGACGCACCATGCCGAACACATGGCCCAGAGCTCCGGCCGTGTTCAGATCGTCGTCCATGGCCTCAAAGAATCCCTTTTCCAGCGTCTCGAACTCGTCGAGCACCGAAGCGGGAGTCTCGCCCTTCTTCCAGGATTCACGACCTCTTGCAGCACGCACGTCGCGCAGGCATTCGTACACTCGCTTCAGCGCGCGTTCCGATTCATCCAGGCCTTCAAAGCTGAAGTCGATGGGGCTGCGATAATGCTTTCCAAGCAGGAAGAAGCGCAGCGTTTCCGGCTGACGATGTTCCAGAATGTCGCGGATCGTCTTGAAGTTGTTCAGCGACTTGGACATCTTTTCGGAATTGATCTGCACAAAGCCGTTATGCACCCAGAACCGGGCCAGTTCCTTGCCCGTGGAAGCCTCGCTCTGCGCGATTTCGTTTTCATGATGGGGGAAGATGAGATCCTGTCCGCCGCCGTGAATGTCGAGCGGCAGATCGAGATTCTTCTTGCTCATGGCGGAGCATTCAAGATGCCAGCCGGGACGGCCCTTTCCCCAGGGGCTTTCCCAGAAAGGTTCGCCGGGCTTGGCGGCCTTCCAGAGCGCAAAGTCCAGAGGATCTTCCTTCTCCTCGCCGATGGCTATGCGGGCACCGGAACGAAGATCATCCACGTCTCTGCCGGAAAGCTTGCCGTAGCCGGGGAAGGAACGGACACGGAAGTACACGTCGCCGGAAGGCACCGCATAGGCATGTCCTTCGTCGATGAGCTTCTGCACCAGTTCCTGCATGTCTGCAATGTATTCGGTGGCGCGGGGCTCGATGTCGGCTCTGCGGACATTGAGACGGTCCATGTCTTCATGGAAGGCGGCAATGTAGGTTTCGGCCACGTCGGTGCTCGTTCTGCCTTCCCTGTTGGCACGGGCAATAATCTTGTCGTCCACATCGGTAAAGTTGCGGACGAACGTCACATCATAGCCAAGATACCGCAGATAACGGTTCAGCACGTCGAAGACCACCGCCGAGCGGGCATGGCCGATATGGCTGAGATCATAGGCGGTAATGCCGCAGGCGTACATGCCGACCTTTCCGGCCTGGCGAGGTTCGAAATTCTCCTTGCGGCGCGTCATGGAATTATACAACTGCATGGATTTCTCCCGTATTGCGTTCAGCTGTTGAAGCGTCTGCGCCGATGCGCAGATCGCGGGACGGCAGGTTTCCCGAAGGAAACGCCGTACTGATTAAATAAATCGTCATCCGGTCCCGTCCAGAGCTGGACAGGGCCGGATGATCAGAAAAAATACATCTCCGGCCGCAGTCAGAAAATTCCTGTTCCGGAAAAAGCCGGAACACGTCCGGGAAAAGAAAAAGGAACCGGCAACGCCCGCCGCAAAACCGGGCGGCGTTCCGCATGCCAGAACATACCGGACAAAAGACTCTTCTGCGGAAGGACGGCGTGCCGCCCTTCCACGCCGATGTCTACTTCGCGGCACGCTCGATGCGCTTCAGACTCTCTTCCCTGCCGAGTCCCACCATGACGTCATGCACGGAGGGGCCGCCGGCAAGGCCGGTAAGAGCGGAACGCAGAGGCGGGCCGACCTGCTTGAACTTCAGACCGCCCTTCTCCACATAGTCGTGAAGCAGGGCATCCAGCGCTTCGGCGTTGAATTCGGGCATGGCGGCAATCAGATCATGCAGCACGGTAAGCTGATGCTTGCCGTCTTCGTTCAGAGCCTTCATGGCCTTCTCTTCAATAACCAGCTCTTCCGCAGGCTTGAAGTAAATGGTCAGAGACTGGGCAAGCGCGGCCAGATCAGAGGCGCGCTCAATATACATGGGCAGAAGAGGCTCGATCTTTTCCACCGGCACGTCGTAGCCCAGCTTTTCAAGGAAAGGACGCACCATCACGGCCAGCTGGGGCTGGGGCGTATTGCGCAGGTAGTGTGCGTTGAGCCACTTCAGCTTTTCGGGATCGAAGGCGGCGGGAGAGCTGTTCAGGTTGTTGCCGTCGAACATTTCCACCAGTTCCTTCAAGGAAAAGATTTCCTGATCACCGTGAGACCAGCCGAGACGCACCAGATAGTTGACCAGAGCCTGCGGCAGAAGGCCGTCCTGCTCGTATTCGATGACGGCGCGGGCGCCGTGACGCTTGGAAAGCTTCTGATGGTCGGGGCCGCAGATCATGGGAACATGGCCGAACGTGGGCACTTCGAAGCCGAAGGCATTGTACAGCAGAATCTGCTTGGGCGTGTTGGAAACGTGGTCGTCGCCGCGCAGAACGTGGGTGACGCCCATGTCGTGGTCGTCCACCACCACGGCGAGGTTGTAGGTGGGCATGCCGTCGGTGCGGCGCAGCACCATGTCGTCCAGCTCGGAAACGTCCACGGAAATGGTGCCCTTCACCATGTCGTTGAAGACGATGCGACCTTCATCCGGCACGCGCAGGCGAACCACGCGGCCCGGTCCTGCCGTCAGACCGCGATCACGGCACTTGCCGTTGTAGCGGGGCTTTTCCCCTCTGGCACGGGCCACTTCACGCATGGCTTCCACTTCTTCAGGCGTGCAGTCGCACCAGTAGGCGTGACCGGTTTCCAGAAGTCTGTCGATATAGGAGTTGTAAAGATCAAGACGCTTGCTCTGGTAGGTAAGGTCACCGTCCCAGTCGAGTCCGAGCCATTTCATGGAAGCAAGAATGGAGTCGGTATATTCCTGTCTGGAACGCGTGGCGTCGGTATCTTCAATGCGCAGGCGGAACTCGCCGCCGAAATGACGGGCGAGCAGCCAGCAGAAAATGGCGGTACGACCACCGCCGATGTGCAGATGGCCGGTAGGGCTGGGAGCAAATCTCGTAACAACTTTCATGATGCTCATCCAAAATGATCAGAAGGTTATGTAGAAGGAAGCAGGCCTGCAGCGTGCCGCACAGCTTCCGTTGGCGAAGTCGATACTACCCCGCATCAGCAGCTATGACAAGCCGACTTTTTTTCAAAAAGCCCACGGGGTTATACGTCTCCTTCGCCTGACGGAGTCCCGGCTCGTCCATATCCTGCTCCCGGTTTATCAGAGAAACCCCCAGCGCGGAGCGGCTGACGAAGGACTGATTGATGGCCTGATACACGCCCTTGAGCTCGGCCTGCACCTTTTCAAAATGAACGACCATCATGTCGCCCACCTTTTCCCCCACGGAAAAGGCGCCTATCCGGTTGTCCACGTACAGGGCTCCGCCGATCAGACCGGGCAGACGATGCCAGTTGCCCACAACGCGGAAGATGGCCGCATTCTCGGCCTGCAGAGACGGACTGTTTTCACAGTCGCGCCACTTGCACCACTCCTCCTGAAGCTGCAGCACATGCTCAATGCCGTCAGGATTGGAAGAGGTGCCGAGTTCACGGTAATCCTCGCCGTAGCGGCGATGATAGCCGTTCACATGCGTCTTCTTCTTATGAAATCTGGCTCCGGGCAGCTCGGCCAGCTCGTCGCGGTTGTACAGATATTCCCACTGTCCACGGTCTTCAAAGGAGGTCACCCGGCCGCCGAGCTTCGAGAGAAGAATATCGCCCAGCCGTTCCGGCACGCGGACAAGCTCCACACCGCTCCGTATCTCGGGCTGAGCCTCCCAGTCAGCGGCCTCCCAGTCGCCGACAGGCGCCCAGTAATGGAGCTCCGGCAGCGTCTGGCAGATCCAGCACAGATCATTGCGGAAGGAGAGTCCGAGTCCGAAATATTCCGCCCAGCCCCAGAGATTGGTGAACGTCAGATCCGCCGTAGGCTGAAGCGTACGGTCGAAGTAACGGCGGTATTCATCATAAAGGTCAAGCGTGACCGGAACATAGCCGGAAGGAAGGTTCATGCCTTCTCCTTGTGTTTTGTTTGGGAAAGGTGTGCGTTCAGAGAAAAGCGGCTCCAGTCCCTGCGGAAGAATATCCATGCCAGCGCCGATGTCTGAATGACCATGGAAAGAAACATGGCCATGTACACGCCGTAAGCATCATGAAAGACAAGATGGGAAAGTCCCCAGCCGAAGGGCAGCCGCACCAGCCAGATGCTGGCGGTATTGACGACAAGCGGATATATCGTGGCTCCGGCTCCGTTCATGACCCCGTGCAGCACAAGACCGGACACGGTGAAGGGAACCACGAGGACATTGAAGAAAAGATAGTTCACGATCTGCGTCTGAACGGCTGACTCCGAAGAAAACACGGCCGCAAGATCGGGAATGAAAGGCCACATGCAGGCGGCCACCGTACTCATGGACACGCCGGAAATCACGAACAGCACAATGCCTATGCGCTTTGCCCCGGCCTTGTCACCGGCGCCGAGCGCGTTGCCGACAAGAATGGAGGCCGTCACCATAAAGGCGTTGGCGGGCATATAAAGCAACGATTCTATACGGTTACCAGCCGTAAGACCCGCAAGCGCGGCCACGCCGTCCGGCAGGGAGGCCGTAATGCCGAACATGACGAGGTAGCCCATGTGCCAGAGAAGGCTGTTGCCGCAGGCAGGCAGCGCCACGCGGAAAAGATACGGCGCGCCGATTTTCAGCCAGCGGACGGGAGGAAGCGCCCGGCGCATGACAAGACCGCCGCGCATGAGAAAGAAAATCGTCAGCACGGCCGCCAGCGTATTGGCACTGAACGTGGCCCACGCAATGCCGGCCATGCCGAAGGAGGGAAAGCCCAGCCAGCCGAGACCGAAGCACAGATCGCCGAATACGTTGAGCACACAGGCCGCCACGGCCACGATAAGCGGAGCAATGACCTGCCTTGCAGCCCTGAACAGCGTACCGCCCACCTGCATGACATAAAAGGAGGGAAGGCCCGCAAGCATGACCTTCACCATGTAGTCCGTCACGGGGACAAGCGACTCCGGCGTCTGCAGAAGAGCGAGCACCCCGTCGCGGAACAGTCCGGTTATCAGCGCAAGCAGCACGGCCACGACCACGCAGCTGCAGAGAACAAGTCCGACATAGTTCTGCGCGCGCCGGAGATGCCCCGCGCCCATCGACTGACTGACCGCCGCCATGCCTCCGGCTCCGAGCGCCCAGCCGAAAACCATGAGAAAAACCTGGATCTGAAACGAAAGTCCCACCGCAGCCTGCACGTCGGAAGAAAGTCTTCCGGCGGCCCAGATATCGGTAAGATTAACGATGATGCTGCAAAGCAGCATCATCATCTGCGGCCAGACAAGCCCCCAGATGGTACCGAACGGCACGTCGCGAAGCCATTCGCGGACGCGTAAAGACGAAACATGACGGAACACTGCAGACATGGGCAGAACATAATGCCGACACTGCTGTCGGCAAGAGGAACGTTTTTAAAAAATTCAGAAGAGAAACCGAAACGGTCATGAGCGATAAAAAGGGCCGCGCCATATGCGCGACCCTTTCGCTTTCATGCGAGCATGCTTTTCACGGCACCGCAAAACGCCCCGAAACATTGGAGAGTCGATGACCGGGCTGTCCGGAAAAAGCTCTCTGCCATGCCTTCACACGGAAAAGACGCCGTCTGTTCCGCGAGGCATGACGACAATGCCCTGCTAGTCCAGAACAAGCAGAGCGTCGAGATCTTCCAGCGTTTCCCTGCGACGGATGAGGCGGGCCTTTCCGTCGGCTCCGATGAGCACTTCCGCAGGACGCGTGCGCTGGTTGTAGCTGGAAGCCATGACCCATCCGTAGGCGCCGGCATCGAGCATGGCAATGATATCGCCCTGTTCGATATGCGGAAGCATGCGGTCCTTGGCAAGGATGTCGCCGGACTCGCAGATGTTGCCGACAACGGTCTGCTCTTCCATGGTCTCATCAGGCGTGCCGTTTTCGCGGTAGATTTCCACGTCGTGGAACGCATCGTACAGCATGGGACGGGCCAGCACGGTAAAACCGATGTCGGTACCGGCAAAGCGATGGGGGCCGTTGTTCTTGGTGGCATGAACGGTGCCGAGCACAACGCCGCATTCGGCCACGACGTAGCGTCCGGGTTCGATGAAGAAGCGTCCCTTGTAGCCCGTACGTTCCGACCATTCCGTCAGGCAGGAGTGAATGGCTTTGCCGAGAGCCTCCATATCCATGCGGCTCTGGCCTTCATACTTGTGGTACGGCATGCCGAAGCCGCCGCCGAAATCGACGATTTCCAGAGGATATCCCAGCTTCAGCAGACGTTCGGCCGTAGCAAGGAGGATGTTCATGGCATCCAGATATGGTCCGGCTTCCATGAACAGGGAGCCGATATGCTGATTCACGCCCACGAGACAGAGCTGATGGCGGGCCACAATGGCCTCCACCTCGGGCAGCATATCGGGATCCACACCGAACTTGGTCTTCTTGCCGCCGGTGACGACCTTTTCGCTGTGGCCCGCACCGATACCGGGATTGAAGCGAACCATCACCCTGCCGCCGGGAGCAACCTGTCCGAACAGTTCGAGCTGGGCCAGAGAGTCCACGCTGACCACACAGCCGTGATCCACGGCGTTCTTCAGTTCTTCGGCGCTGACGTTATTGCACACATAGGTGATTTCGTCGGGCGTGAATCCGGCAAGCGTATTGAGATGAAGCTCACCCGGGCTCATGGCATCCACCACGCAGCCTTCGGAACGGATGATGCGCAGCAGCGCCGGATTGGTATTGGCCTTGGCCGAATAGTTCACGCAGAAACCGGGATGAGAGGAAAGTCCCGTAAGGTCGCGGCAGCGCTCGCGCAGAATGTTCTCATTGTAAACATACAGAGGAGAACCAAAACGGGAGACCAGTTCACGGGGATCTTCCAGCCCGTAAAAATTGACACTGTCAGTATAGGTAGAGCGTACGTTTGCCATTATCTCTTTGTACCTTGTAAGGAGAATATCCGGGAATACGGCCCGCGGCATGGAACGGCAAACCATAACCTCAGACCGGAAATGCAAACGAAAGGCCGCAACGCCTGAACGAAAACGGCCATCCGACCCCGGGGAAAGACCGATGCCGGCCTTTTCCCCGGGCAGAAGAAAAAGCAACCCCGTCGAAACGACAGGGTATGACGCATCTTACTTCTTATATTTGTCAAGGGCGGCAGCCAGGCGGGTCTTGCCGTCGAGCTTCTGCTTCTTGAGAGTCTTTACTTCCTGCTCTTCGCTGGGAGTGAGATAGCTCTTGCCTTCGAACTTGGCGAGCTGCTTTTCATACAGCATATGTTCTTCCCAGAGAGCCTTCAGTTCAGGATCAGTATCGCCATACTGTTCCACAATCTTCAGATCACGTTCTTCCATGGCACAGACTCCATTGTGTTGGGGTGGCAGGGAAAAAGCCGGCCGAACCGGCCTCCTCTAACATCATACGCCGGCCAGACGCAGCCCGAGCTGAAGCAGAGACTGCACGACCACGCCGTTAAGCAGTTGCAGCGCAACAAGCGCCACGATGGGGGAAAGATCAATCCCGTTGAGCATCACGAACGGAAAGGTCTTGCGGATACGGTAGAATACCGGTTCCGTGAGAGACCGCAGGGTACGGACGATCGGATTATACGGATCGGGTTTCACCCACGAAAGAAACGCCGCCACGATAACGACGAAGATATAGAGATTGATCACCAGGCTCAGAAGCCCGGCAACAGTCGTAACAAGATTTGCAAAGACAAACATGGCGCCTCCATGAAAAGTCCTGTATTCAGAGTGTTGCCTGATTGGCTTCCAGATGCAAGCAAAAAAATGAAAATTTCGTCACATTTTTAACAGACGCAGCGAAGACGCTTCACGCCGTCCTTGAACATGACGTCCATCTTGTCGGGCGGAAGCAGTTCGATCACGGCGCCATTGCCGAAAACGGGGTGATCCACCAGGGTATTCACGGCAAAGGTGCCGTTCATGCTGTAGGCAACGGGAACGGCCGCTCTGCCGTTCACGAGTTCGCCCCAGCGCTGCTCGTTTTCTTCGGCCCTGCGGGCATTCTGCTGCTGTTCGCGGGTGGGACGAGGCGCCGCCGCGCGCTTTTCCGCCTTGACGGTGGCGTCGACAGCTTCCGCACGATCGTGTCCGGCCTTGACGCGCACGGTCTTTTCCACTTTGGGACGGGAATGCACTTCCGGTGCGACATACTTATGCACACTGCCGCAGGCGCGGCACTCGACCTTGACCGGCATGCCGTCGAGGCACGCCATGACGACATGGCCAGTGATGTCCTTGCAGCGCGAGCAGCGCGCCTCAATGATCTGACCTGTAACAAAGGAACTCATGAAACGAAAAACTCCAGATGGATTTTCGGCGGGGCGACACCCCGCACTCAACACACACGACACAACCGGACCTTCTTCAGGAGAAGGTCCGCAACCGTATTCACGGCTGAAAATTTTTCCTTAATGGGACGAAGGACCGGCGGCCTCCGCCTTCATGGCGGCAATTTCCTCACGGATGACCCGGGCGGCCACCGCAGCGGCCATCTGCTCGCTTCCGGCCTGATCTTCTCTCAGACGGCGCTCTATGGCCTCCACACGGCAGGCAAGATCACCTTCATGTTCCGCCGCCATGTCCGGCTCGGAAGACGACGGCAGTCTGGCATCCAGCATGCGGCTGACCATTTCCTCCATCCAGAGCCGGACGGAGGCATCTTCAAGAAACATGGTTCCCACCTGAGCCAGCTGCTGACTCAGACTTTCCACGTTTTCCGCAAGATCTCTGTTGGCCTTTTCAAGGGCGGCGATTCTCGCCTCAAGCTCCTCGATGGTCGCCTTTTCCGAAGGCTCCCGGACTTCCGCTCTTTCAGCACCGGCGATCTGAGAGGTGTCCGCGACGGCTTCGACGCTTTCGCTCTGCGCCTGCTCAGGCATATTCCCGCCCTCCTCCACGAAAAGAACGGGCCGCTCTTCGTCAGGAAGTACCCCGGATTCGGCAGCATCCTCGTTCCCGGCGGGAACGTCTTCCAGCTGACGTACCTCGCTTCCTGCTTCAGGGAAGACCACTTCCTCATCAGAAGGACTCGGGGCCTCGCCCGTATCGACCGCGGGAGCTTCTTCCTGTTCCGCCTGCACCGGGGACTCGTCGGGTACGATCGGTTCCACGATGTCAAAAAGCTCAATGACCTCATCAGGCTGTTCAGGAGAAAACTTTTTTTCTTCCATGCTCTCCTCGCGGCGGTAAGAGAAATTGTGGGTCAAGGTATACAACCAAAGGCAAGCCTTACGCAAGGCCAAAAAAAGCCCCCTTCCGGGGGCAGAAAGAGTGCCGGAAACGACCGGCAGGTTTTGCCCCGCCCCTGAACAAAGGCGGGGCAAAACCGGGAAAACGGCTAGTTCTGCTTGGGATGGCACGCGGAACCCGCGCAACCGGTCAGAGCAAGCTTCTTTTCAGGACGGGTCTTGGCGACTTCGGTATGGCAGCCGAGGCAGGAAGTGGCCACATGACCCTTTCCGATGATTTCACGATCGTGCACGATCTTGAAGTAGCTGCGTTCCGCCTGCATGTCTTCAGGATTATGGCAACCGGCGGTACCGCACTTGAACTTGGGCGTCGTTCCGGCAACCTTGTGATGGCAGACGGCACACTGCTTTTCCGTGTCGACGGCCAGCGGGGGGAAGTGAGCGGGCATGCTGGTGTGGCAGGCCGTACAGTCCTGAGTGGTGTGGATGTTATGATCGAAATACACGGGCTTGTCGGTCAGATCCATCTTGATGGGCCCGGCAGGAATATGTGCGAACTGCGCGGCGCCGACCGGCAGAGCCAAAGCGGCGACTATCAGAGCGGCGGAGCCGAACGTCAGCAGCTTTTTCATAAGGTGACCTCCTCCTGGTCTTTACACGAAAACCAACGCTCACGCTGCAGAGGCATAAGCAGAAATACGTTACTTCCAAAACAGAAATAATGTCAAGAGAGGCGACGCAAAGGAGGGCTCTCTTTCCAGTGATGACGGATGATTATCCTTTCCCCGCCACCTTTTGAAACAAAAAAGGAGCCGGAACGGGGAAAAACGCTCCGGCTCCGGATCATCAGTTAGACGTGCTCAGCAGCGGAGAATTGTACATCTTCACTTCGGCCTGAGCGCCGAGCTGAGTCAGGTACGTCTGATACATCATGTTGGCACGATCAGCGATCAGACGGGCTTCCATGTCCTGTTCCGCAGCCTTCCACTCTTCTTCCGAGGGCGGCTCGATGGCGGAAAGGCGGGCAAGCACGGCGCCGTCCTGAACGCGATACGGCTCGTTGAGCCATGCGTCGCTCACTTCGGGCACGGCAAAGGCGGCCTGAGCAAGCGCAGGATCGGCAATGAGATCGGCGATGTTGCCGTCACGACCGAAAGGTTCGGTGGTCTTGATTTCCATACCGTCGCCGGGCTTGCCGTTCTGGAAGGAAGCCTTGGCCTTGCGGGCCTCTTCCATGGCCAGTTCCGTCGCCTTCTGCTTGGTGAGGAATTCCACAATGAGCGGACGCACTTCTTCCAGAGGCTGCACGCTCTGGGGCTTGCTTTCCGTCACCTTGATGACGAGAAGCCCATTGCCGGAAGGCACGGCGGAATCCAGCACGGTTCCGGCGGAGGCGGCAAGCAGACTCTGCACGTCAGCATCGCGGATACCAAGCTTCTGACCGAGTTCCTCGGCGGAAACAAGGCCCGTGCTCTCAGCCTTCACGGCAGCCACGGAAGCAGCCTTGGCGGCTTCTTCCATGCTCTTTCCGGCAAGAGCCTGAGCCAGCACGAGATCGGCCTTTTCCTCCAGACCGCGGCTGGCGGCCTCAGTGGCAAGGTCGGTGCGGAGAGAATCCTTCACCTCGTCAAAGCTGTGGGTAACGGCGTCCTGATGGCCTTCCTTCTTAATAAGGTGGAAACCGAACTGCGTACGCACGGGAGCGGACACTTCGCCGTCCTTCAGAGCAAAGGCTGCCTTGGAGAATTCGGGAACCATCTGTGCGACGGTGAACCAGCCGAGATCGCCGCCCTGAGACGCGGTGCCGTCCTGGCCGCTCCTGGCCACTTCGGCGAAGTCTTCGCCGCCGCGGATGCGGGCTTCCAGCGCCTTGATTTCTTCTTCGGCCTTCTTCACGTCAGCTTCGGGAGCGTCGGCAGCCACACGGATAAGAATATGACGGGCGTGGATCTTTTCTTCCTCGGTGTAGCGGGAAATGCGCTCGTCGTAGGCGGCGCGCAGTTCTTCTTCCGTAATGGAGGAAGGATCGCCCATAGCGGCAGGATCCAGACGGACGAACTCCACGTTCATGCTGGGCGGAACGGTGAAGTTTGCGCTCTGGGCTTCGTAGGTGCTGGCCACTTCTTCTTCGGTGGGAGCAGCCTTGTCCATATGCGCGGATGCGGGGAACAGGATGTAGTCCACGCGACGACGTTCGGCAGCATAGTCGAAAATAGCCTTCACAGCCGAAGGATCAACATAGGCGCCGGCGGTCACCAGACGCTGAAGCTTGGCGGGAAGCATGGCCTTCGCCTGATCGGATTCAAACTGACGGGGCGTGAGGCGGTTCTTGCTCAGCACGTCCTTGTACACTTCCGCATCGAACTTGCCGTCCTTCTGGAAATAAGGAAGCTGTTCGAGAACGGCGCGCAGCTCGTACGCGCTGATGGTGAGACCGGCGCGTTCGGCTTCGTCTTCAATGAGCTTCTCCTGCATGAGCGTCTGAAGCACACGCTGCTCAAGCTGGAAGCTCTTCAGCATTTCCGGGGTAAGATTGGGGATGGAACGACGAAGGTTGTCTTCCATCATGGCGTATGCACGCTGAAATTCCACTTCGGTGATGTTCTTGCCGTTGACCGAAGCTACGAGGCCCTTGGGGCCGGTATAGGAACCGATGCCCCAGAACACGAAGACCACGATGATGATGCCGAAAGCCAGTTTCACGCCCCAAGACTGGGCATTGGCTCTGATGCCGTCCAGCATGACGACTCCTTGCTTACTGTTTTATTGATGTCCACAAAGCCGCAAGACGGCCTGCTTTTCCTGATATTATCCGGCGCGACGGGCACGCACGGCATTGAGCAGACCGCCGGCCTTCAGCACGTTCCATTCCTTTTCCGAAAGATCGTTGCGAACCGGAATGTCGCCCGCGCCTTCCACATGCAGCACACACTCTCCGCCGGCCTTCACGGTCGAGGTATCCAGAGAGAGCGCAGCGCCGAGGGATATCTTGTCGTAATCCGCCCCGTTCACGAAAATCAGCGGAAGAATGCCGAAGTTGATGAGGTTCGCTCTGTGTATGCGGGCAAAGGACTTGGCGACCACGGCACGCACGCCCAGATGACGGGGAGCAAGCGCCGCATGCTCACGGCTCGAACCCTGACCGTAGTTTTCTCCGGCCACGATGATGCCGGCAACACCTTCGGCCTTCGCCTCATCCTGACGGCTGACGAAATGCTCGTCCGTACGGCTGAACACATGACGGGCAATGGCGGGCACATTGGAACGCAGCGCCGTGATTTCCGCACCGGCAGGCATGATGTGGTCGGTGGTGATGCCGTCGCCGACCTTGAGGGTCACCCGGCCGGAAAGCGCGTCGGGCAGAGCCTCAAAGGTTTCCAGCGCCACGATATTGGGGCCGCGCAGAATCTCCACGGAGGCACGATCCTCTTCCTTCTCCGCGGGGAAAAGGAAGTGATGACGACCGCTCGGAATATGCGCCGGGAAATCCGGATGCGCCGGAGCCTCGCCCCAGGTCGCCGGATCGGTGAAGCGACCGTTCAGGGCGCACTGAGCCGCAGTCACCGGGCTGACCAGGTAGACCTGGGCATCCCTCGTGCCGCTGCGGCCTTCAAAGTTGCGGTTGAACGTGCGCACCGACACGCCGCCGGACACGGGCGAGCTGCCCATGCCTATGCACGGACCGCAGGCGCATTCCAGCAGGCGGACGCCGCTTTCCAAAAGCGAGGCAAGGGAGCCTTCTTCCGTAAGCATGGAAAGAACCTGACGGGAGCCGGGAGCCATACAGGTGTCCGTTTCCGGGCACACCTTGCGACCGCGCAGGGTTTCGGCCACCAGATGGAGATCGGCGTACGAAGAGTTGGTGCAGGAGCCCATGGCCACCTGATCCACACGCAGGCCGTCAAGCTTAGCCACGGGCACGACCTTGTCGGGCATGTGCGGGCAGGCCACCAGAGGCACGATGCTGGAAAGATCCACTTCCATTTCCTCGTCGTAGGACGAGCCTTCGTCGGCATACAGAGGTTCCCAGTCCTCTTCGCGGCCCATCTGACGGAGAAATTCGCGGGTGCGCTCGTCGGAGGGGAAGAGAGAACCCGTGGCGCCCAGTTCCGCGCCCATGTTGGTGATGGTGGCGCGTTCGGGCACGGAAAGCGTGCTCACGCCGGGACCGCAGTATTCAAAAATGCGTCCCACGCCGCCCTTCACGCTCAGGCGGGAAAGCATGTGAAGAATGACGTCCTTGGCCTGCGCCCATCCGGTCAGACGGCCCGTAAGCCACACCTTGACCACCTTCGGCATGGGAATGCTGTACGGCTCGCCCGCCATGGCCAGCGCCACGGAAAGGCCGCCCGCGCCCATGGCAAGGCAGCCCATGCCGCCCGCATTGGGCGTGTGGCTGTCGGAGCCGAGAAGAATACGGCCGGGCCGCGCGAAATTCTCCAGATGCAGCTGATGGCAGATGCCGCTTCCCGGAGCAGAGTACACGGCGCCGAAGCGCTGCGCCGTCGTGCGCAGGAAGCGATGATCGTCGGGATTGCGGAATCCCATCTGCAGAGTATTGTGATCGACATAGCTCACCGAAAGTTCGGTACGCACGGAAGGCAGGCCGAGAGCTTCAAACTGAAGCCAGGCCATGGTACCCGTGGCGTCCTGCGTGAGCGTCTGGTCCACACGAAGGCCGATCTCCTTTCCGGGGATCATTTCCCCTTCCAGCAGGTGGGCGCTGATAATCTTGTGAGCGATATTCATGGCAAAACCTTTATGGCCGGCATGCCGGCCCGTCATGCGCGGCCGCCTACAAAAAAGGCCGCGACAGATCCGCTGCTCTTCTTCCTCGTCGCAGGAAAGAACAGAAGCGAACATACTCGGAAGGCTCCATTTATACAAAGATAATCCCCGGAGGGCAAGCGCCGACTGGCTGTACGGAAGCCTCGTCCGCCATCTTTTCCGTATTTTGTCGCCATTTGCGGTACGGCGGGAGAAAAAATGCGCGGTTGCGGAGCAGAAAAAACAGGTTTATACTGCCTCCGATTTTTCTTTCGGAGTTGTCATGGAAAATATCGGCATCATCGCGGGCGGCGGTCAGTTTCCCCGTCTTGTAGCCCGGCAGGCCAGAGAGGCCGGTCTGGGCGTGGTCATCTGCGGCTTTCAGGGGCACACCGATCCCGCCACCGCCGAGTGCGCCGACGTGTTCGAACTGCTCCACTTAGGTCAGCTCGGGCGCATGGTCAGCTTCTTCAAGGAGCACCATGTCGCCCGCGTCTGCATGGCGGGCTCCATCAGCAAGCCCAAGGCTCTCGATTTCCGCCCCGACTGGCGGGCCGCCAAACTCCTCTTTTCCCTGAAGAAAAAAGGCGACGACGCTCTTCTGCGCGCCGTCATGTCCGACATCGAAAAGGACGGCATCCGCATTGTTGCGGCAGCCGATCTTGCGCCGGGCCTGCGCGCCCCGGGCGGCACGCTCACCCGCCGCGCCCCCACCGAAGACGAGTGGAAGGACATCCGCTACGGCTGGCCCATCGCCCGTTCGATGGGAACCTTCGACATAGGCCAGTGCCTCATCGTGCGCGAAGGTATGGTCATGGCCGTGGAATGCCTTGAAGGCACCGACGCCACCATACGCCGCGGCGCCGAACTCGGCGGCCGGGGCTGCATTGCCATCAAAATGGTGAAGCCCGGACAGGACGAACGCGTGGATCTTCCCTCCGTCGGCCTTGCCACCATACGCAATCTCATCGAACACCACTACGCCGTTCTGGCCATTCAGGCGGACAAGACGCTGTTCTTCGACAGAGAGGAAGCGCTCCGCCTTGCCGATGAAAACGGACTCTCGGTGGTGGCCCTGCCGGACGACTTCGTCTGATACTCGTCCCGCCTTTTCCGGAATACCGTCATGTCCCAAACGTCGTCTTCCAGCCGGGTGTCCCCCGGCCAGCTCATAACGCTCGGCCTTTTCGTGTTCGGACTTGTCGTGTGCATCACGACCGGTCTTTCCCTGCTCTGGGCCCTTCTCTTCGGCGTCATCTGCTTCAGCGCCCACGCCCGCAGCACGGGCATTCCCCTCCCCGAAGTCGCGGCGCTGCTTGTGCGCGGCATAAAGCGCATCGCCAACATTCTCACCATCTTCGCCCTCATCGGCATGATGACCGGCGTCTGGCGCATCTGCGGCACCATTCCCATGCTCATCGACGGGGCGCTTTCCCTCATCGATCCCACCTTCTTCGTGCTCTGGTGCTTTCTGCTCTGCGCCGCGCTCAGCACGCTCATCGGCACGGCCTTCGGCACCGTGAGTACGCTCGGCGTGGTCTGCATGCTCATGGCCCATACGGCGGGATTCAATGAAGTGCTCGTGGGCGGAGCCATTCTGAGCGGCGTCTACGTGGGAGACCGCTGCTCGCCCATGTCCTCCAGCGCGGCGCTCATCTGCGCCCTGACCCATACCGACATCTACGGCAACTTCAAGAGAATGCTGCGAAACGGCGCGGCCCCCTTCCTGATGACCTGCGCAGGCTATGCCCTGCTTTCCCTCGCAGATCCGGAGCACGTCATGCCCGAAGGCGCCACGGATGCATTCCGTGCCCACTTTGTCTTCAACTTCTGGATCGTGCTTCCCGCCCTCGTCATTCTCGTGTTCGGCGTTCTGCGCATCGACGTCAAGAAAGCCATGTCCGTGAGCATTCTTCTCTCGTGTGCCGATGCCCTTCTGATGCAGCACGTTTCCCTTTCCGAGCTTGCGTCCTCCATGCTGCTGGGCTACCACCCTCCCCTTGAGGATCTGCAGATGCTTTCCGGAGGCGGTCTCATCTCCATGGCAGGCGTGGCCGCCATCGTGGCCATTTCCTCCTCCTACTCCGCCCTGTTTGAAAAGTCGGGCCTGCTCGACAGCTTCGAGCACATGGTGGAGCATCTGGCCTCCCGCATCGGCGCCTTCCGGGCCACGGCTCTGGTGGGGCTTCTGGCCACGGGCCTGTCCTGCAATCAGACGCTTTCCATCATTCTCACCCGCCAGCTCTGCGTTCACGCCCAGCACAATCGCCGGGAAATGGCCATGTATCTGGAAAACAGCGTGGTTCTGCTCTCCGCCGTGCTGCCGTGGAGCATCGCCTTTTCCATGTGCAGCCTGACCCTGCAGCAGGGAGCAATCATCATTCCCTTCGCCCTGTACCTGTGGATGGTTCCCCTCTACTGGTGTCTGCGCTCCTCTTCCGTGCATCAGTCCTGCCCGAGACCGCTGCTGCACTTTTTTCTTGCCAAAAAAACACACCGGGATTAAAAATTCTCTGTCCGCCAGCTAGGGGAGCCTTCACGGCTGAGAAAGAGGATAATGCCTCTGACCCTTGGAACCTGATGCAGTCAGTACTGCCGAAGGGAAGCCTGGTTTCGCTGCAGAAACCTCACGTCCGCCCTTTTGGCGGACGTTTTCTTTTTTATCCCAGCGAGGTTTCCATGCGCATCACCGTCAACGGAGAACCGGAAGACATCACCGAAGGCCTCACCCTGCTCGACCTCATTCTCGAACGCGGGCTCGACCCCGGCGCCGTGGTCGCCGAACTCAATCTCGACATCGTTGCCCGGGACAACTTCGCTGCCATACGTCTCAACCCGGGCGACAGCCTGGAGCTCCTGCAGTTCGTGGGAGGAGGTTAATATGCAGCAGTCCGACAAGCTTGTCATCGGCGGCGTGGAACTGGAAAGCCGCCTTTTCATCGGCACCGGAAAATACAGCGACGACGCCCTCATTCCGGCCGTGTGCGAAGCCAGCGCCTCGCAGGTGATCACCGTGGCCATGCGCCGCGTGGACAGAAACGGCACCGGCGTGATGGGACACATTCCGTCCTCCATGCGCCTTCTCCCCAACACCTCCGGAGCGCGCAACGCCGAAGAAGCCGTGCGTCTCGCCCGTCTGGCCCGCGCCGCAGGCTGCGGCAACTGGATCAAGATCGAAGTGATCTCCGATACGCGCCACCTTCTGCCCGACGGCTACGAAACCGCAAGAGCCACGGAAATTCTTGCCAAGGAAGGCTTCACCGTACTGCCCTACATCAATCCCGATCTCTACGTGGCGCGCGACTGCGTGAACGCCGGAGCCGCCGCCGTCATGCCCCTCGGCTCTCCCATCGGTACCAACCGCGGTCTGCGCACTAAAGAAATGATCGGCATTCTCATCGAGGAAATCGAGCTTCCCATCGTGGTGGATGCAGGCATCGGTCTGCCTTCGCAGGCCTGTGAAGCCATGGAAATGGGCGCGGCCGCCTGTCTGGTCAATACCGGCATCGCCTCCTCCAGAAATCCCGTGCTCATGGCTTCGGCCTTCCGCAGGGCCGTGGAAGCCGGACGCGCCGCTTTTCTGGCCGGTCCCGGCGCCGTCAGCCGCGGCGAAGCCGTCGCCTCTTCTCCTCTTACGGGCTTTCTGCGCTGAGCGAGCAAAACGCCCCTCTGCCCCGCCTGCCTTTCCGGACAGGGCGAATTTTCCGCTGCTCCATGCGGCAGGAAAACGACGCCCTTCGTCCGGTAATGGCGTTTACCCTCTGAACTTTCACGAGGTTTCTCACTATGAATACTCCCGTTCTGGCTGACACCTTTGCGCCGGGAGAGGCGCACTTCGACGAATGTCTGGCCGAATGGCCCCGGCAGCGCCGTGAAGAACTGGCCGCATCCATCACCGAACGCGACGTTATCGACGCCCTGAACAAGGACGTTCTGCATCCGGAAGACTTCATGGCGCTGCTCACGCCCGTTGCCGCGCCCTTTCTGGAAGATATGGCCGTGCGCTCCCGGGAAATCACGCTCCGCTTCTTCGGACGGGCGGTCAACATCTTCTCTCCGCTGTACATTTCCGACATCTGCACGAATCACTGCCGCTACTGCGGATTCAATGCCGACAACCATCAGAAACGACGTCATCTCACCGTGGACGAAGCGGAAGCCGAAGCCTTTGCTCTGGCCGATGCAGGCATCAGCCACATTCTTCTTCTCACGGGAGACGCCCGCCACATCGCCTCGCCTGAATATATCGCGGAAGTGGCCCGGCGCATCAAGCCGCGCTTTGCTTCCGTAGGCGTGGAAGTCTACTCCCTCACGGCAGCCGAATACCGCCTGCTCATCCGGAGCGGTGTGGACAGCATGACCATGTTCCAGGAAACCTACAACCGGGAGCTCTACGAATGGCTGCACCCGGCAGGTCCCAAGCATGACTACCTGTGGAGACTGAATACTCCCGGCCGCGCGGCGGCAGCGGGCATGCACAGCGTGGGCATCGGCGCTCTCATGGGCCTTGACGACTTCATCCACGACGCCTTCTGCACGGGCCTTCACGCCTGGTGGCTGCAGAAGCATTTTCCCGGTGTGGACATCGGCCTTTCCGTTCCGCGCATGTGCCCGCATGAAGGCAGCTTCGATGTGAAGCACGGCGTGGACGACCGCACCTTCGTTCAGTACATCACCGCCCTGCGCTGCTTCCTTCCCCGCTGCGGCATCACCGTGTCGAGCCGGGAAAGCGCAAACATGCGCAATCACATCGTGCCCATAGGTGTTACCCGCGTATCCGCCGGAGTGTCCACCGCCGTGGGCGGCCGCGTGGTGGAAGCGGAGAATTCCGGTCAGTTCGATATCTCCGATCACCGCTCCGTACAGGAAATGACCCGGGATCTGGCCGCCATCGGCTATCAGGCCGTGGCCAAGGACTGGGAAGCCTGCGACTTCTGATATGATCGACGGCGCGCTTTCCTGCTTTACGGAGGCTCAGCGTCTCCGCCTCTCTGCCGCACGCGTAGGCATTGCCGGGGCGGGCGGGCTCGGCTCCAATGTTGCCGTCATGCTCGCCCGCTGCGGCGTGGGGCACCTCATTATCATCGACCACGACACGGTGGAAGCCTCCAACCTCAACCGTCAGCACTACTTTCCCGAGCATCTCGGAGCCGCAAAGGTAAATGCGCTGCAAAAGCAGCTTCTGACGCTGAACCCGGAACTGGACGTGGACGCCCGGAACATGAGGCTGGACAGCTCGAACATTCCCGCCGTGCTGCCGGACGCCGAACTCTGGATCGAAGCGCTGGACGACGCGTCCGTCAAGGCTCTCTTCGCCTCGGCGGCGATGGCGGCGAAAAAGCCCGTCATCTGCGGATCGGGCATGGGCGGATTCGGCGGCTTTGCCATGCAGCGCCGCCGTCTCGGCTGCCTGACCGTGGTGGGCGACATGAAAACCGATGTTGCCGCCCGCGCCCCGCTGGCGCCGCGCGTGATGCAGTGTGCGGCCATGCAGGCCGACGCGGCGCTGGAGTGGCTGCTTACGGGAAACATTAAAGAATTACTTTAAGGATCTGCCATGCCCCGCATACTTCCCGGAGATACCGATATCTATGCCCTTACCGACTCCCGTCTGGCGCTCGGCCGCAGTGTGGAAGAACAGGCCCGCGCTCTGCTCGATGCCGGAGTAAAAATTCTTCAGTACCGCGAAAAGCACGCGCATGCCGGACGCATGCTTGAGGAATGCCGACTGCTGCGCCGTCTGACGCTGGAAGCCGGCGCGTGCTTCATCGTCAACGACCATGTGGACATCGCCCTGCTCACGGATGCCGACGGCGTACACGTCGGGCAGGAGGATCTTCCCGTGCAGGAGGTACGCCGCCTGCTCGGCCCGGACAAGATCATAGGCCTGTCCACGCACAGCCCGGAACAGGCAGAAGCCGCGGTTGCGGCCGGAGCCGACTACATAGGCGTAGGCCCCATTTTCGCCACACAGACCAAGGAAGATGTCTGCGCGCCCGTGGGATTCTCCTATCTGGAGTGGGTGGTGCGGAATATACGCCTTCCTTTTGTGGCCATAGGCGGCATCAAGGAGCACAACATCGCGGATGTGACGAAACGAGGCGCACGCTGCTGCGCGCTGGTTTCGGAACTCGTGGGAGCAGCCGACATCAAAGAAAAGGTCTGTGCCGTGCGCCGAGCCATGCACGAGGCGCTCTGACTTTCACACAGGATAAAAGATGCCGGCTCCGCGTGACGGAGCCGGCATCATCATAATCATGAGCCCGGCCGCCCGGAAACAGCGGCCTCTCCTCCGGCCGAACACTCAGTCGTCAGCCGTCAGTACCGGCATGATGCGCGGCTCCTTCCACTCCGGATACTTCGCCAGAAGCACGGGCAGAAGCGCCGCCTCTCCCGAAGCCCCGGCCGGCACGTCGGATGCGGCGAGAAAATAGGAAATTCTGGCCTTTTCCCCTTCCATCACGCTGCGGCTGGTCACAAACACATAGCCGCAGCCGAGCGCAAAGGCTTCCGCCTCCGCGTAGGTTGCAAAAGGATGCACGTTGCCCGCGGCATCATGAAATTCAAAGCTGAGCATGCGACCTCCACGACGCTGATTCCGGCGGGCACAGCCTGCCCGTCCGCCGGGTCACCTTAGCCCGCATGAAAAAACATCGTCAAGACCGGTCGCCTTCCGCTCCCATCGCCTTCTCCTCTCCCCGCTCCGCCACGGAATATTCAAATCAGCATCCGACTTGTCAGAGGCCGGGGAAAGAACTATAGGAAGGGGACGTACATTACCCGGCAAACCGTCTGCCGGGACAACAAAGGAAGTCTTACTATGAGCGATTGCGATCACAACTGCGGCAGTTGCGGCCAGGACTGCGCAGAACGCACCGAACCTGCCGATATGAAGGTGAAGCCTCACAAGTTCTCCACAGTGAAGAAGGTCATCGGCGTCGTGAGCGGCAAGGGCGGCGTAGGCAAGTCCCTCGTCACGGGCATGCTCGCCTCCAAGATGCAGCGCCGCGGCTCCCATGCCGCCGTGCTCGATGCCGACATCACCGGTCCTTCCATTCCTCGTCTGTTCGGCCTCACCCAGCGCATGTCCGGCACGCAGCTCGGCCTGAACCCCGTCCGCTCCGCCACCGGCGTGGATATCGCCTCCATGAACCTGCTGCTCGAACACGACACCGATCCCGTGGTGTGGCGCGGCCCCGTCATCGCCAACGTGGTCACTCAGTTCTGGTCCGAAGTGATCTGGAACAACGTGGACTACATGTTCGTCGATATGCCTCCGGGAACCGGCGACGTGCCGCTCACGGTCTATCAGTCCCTGCCCATCGACGGCATCGTGATCGTCACCTCCCCGCAGGAACTTGTGTCCATGATCGTGGAAAAGGCCGTGAACATGGCCAGACTCGACGGCCTGAACGTTCCCGTTCTCGGTCTCGTGGAAAACATGTCCTACTTTGAATGCCCGGACTGCGGCAAGCGTCACTCCATCTTCGGTGAAAGCCATCTGGAAGACATCGCCCGCCAGTACGACATCAAGCACATCGCCAGACTGCCCATCGATCCCGCCATCGCCCGCGCCTGCGACCAGGGTGCCATCGAGGCGGTGGACAGCCCCTGGCTCGACGAGATTGCCGACGCCATCAGCAGCCTCTGATCGGTAGATTCCGAAACGGAGACGGGAGTCTTCCCGCCTCCGTTTTTTCGGCACTCCGGCCGCGTTTCTCCGCGCCCGGAAACATACGCCGAAAAAGCGGAAGCCCCCGCCGGTACGCCTCTTCGACTCACCGACAGCCGTCGGGACTTTTCCCGGCAGGATGCCCATGATAAAAACCGTCATTTCCACGGAACTGCCCGTGGACGAGCATCTGCTCATTCTCAAGAACAGCATCAGCAGCGGAAGCGGGAAAAAAAGGATCTGCATCGTCACCGGAACGCACGGCGACGAGCTGGAAGGTCAGTACATCTGCTACCGCATCGGCAGTCTGCTCCAGAGCCATCTTTCCGAGCTGGACGGCACCGTGGACATCTACCCCGCGCTCAATCCGCTGGGCATAGATTCCATCACCCGTGCCCTGCCCGGCTTCGATCTCGACATGAACCGCATCTTCCCCGGCGATCCCATGGGAAGCATGGCGGAAAACACGACCTACAACATCCTTCAGGATCTGCGCGGCGCGGACGTCGTCATCGACATCCATTCAAGCAACATCTTTCTTTACGAAGTGCCGCAGGTCCGCATCAACCAGCACTCGGCAGACACGCTCATGCCGCTGGCACGACTGCTCAATCTCGACTTTCTCTGGGTACATGAGGCCGCCACCGTGCTTGAATCCACGCTGGCCTATTCCCTCAATGCCCTGGGCACGCCGACGCTCGTGGTGGAAATGGGCGTGGGCATGCGCATCACGCAGAGCTACGGCGAGCAGCTCGTGGCCGGCATTCTCAACCTCATGAGGCACCTGGACATCTGGCACGGCGATGTGCCGGACACCTCCGGCAAAAAGACCATCCTTTCCACCGACGGCACGGTGGACTTCATCAACGCCTCCGCCTCCGGCGTGTTCATTCCTCTCATCCGGCAGTCCAATCACGCCGAGGCCGGTCAGGTCATCGGCCATATCGTCGATCCTCTGCACGGCACTGTACTGCAGGACATCAAGCTGGAAAAACCGGGATTCGTCTTCACCATCAGAGCCTATCCCGTCGTCTACGAAGGCGCCCTTCTGGCGCGCATCTACCGGGAGCACTCGGCATGAAAAGGGAAATTCTCTTCGTTCTGCCCTCGCCCTTCCGCGATGAATTCCGCATTCACGGCTTCCGCTTCGGATCGGGCATGTGGGCGCCATGCGCGGCGATGAACTCCAGCAGCAGTTCATCTGTTCCCGTCTGGTGAACCGGCTGCAGGACATGGAAGAAGGGACCATTGTGGAAGGTCATGAAATTCTCGTCATCCCTTCCGTGAATCCCTTTGCCATGAACATCGGCAAGCGCTTCTGGGCCGTGGACAATACCGATCTCAACAATATGTTCCCCGGCTACAGCCGCGGCGAAACCACGCAGCGCATCGCTGCAGCCCTCTTCGAGCATATACAGGGCTACCGTTTCGGCGTGCAGATGGCCAGCCACTATCTTCCGGGTGACTGCATTCCTCACGTCAGCACGATCCGTACCGGATACGAGGATCTGGAGCTGGCCAAGGATTTCGGCCTGCCCTACACGCTTGTGCATTCTCCGCGTCCCATTGATACCGTGAGTCTCAACTACACCTGGCAGGTATGGGATACGCAGGCCTTTTCGATCTATGACGGCCACAGCGGAGTCATTCATGCCGACACCGCCAACGAAAGTCTGGCGGCCGTGCTGCGCTTCATGGCCAGACACGACATCATACGCTGCCGCACCCATCCGGGCTATCACTCCGAGATCATCCGGGATGAAAGTCTCGTCAACGTAAAAGCCCGCCGTGCCGGCATCATGTACGCCATGTGCCGTCCCAACGACACCGTGAGGCGGGATCAGGTGCTGGCCCGCATTCTCGACCCCTACGACGGCTCCACGCGCTGGGAAGTGCCCGCTCCGGAAGACGGCACGGTCTTCTTCATGCACAACAGGCCGCTGGTGCTGGAAAACTCCCTGCTCTTCAGCATCATTGCAGGCTGACCGCTTCTGCCCGGGTCGGAGTTTCTGCTTCTTTTCAGGCGACCCCCGGAAGCTTCAAGAAAACATCAGACGAAAAAAGCGTCCGCCCCGGAAGGGAACGGACGCTTTTTTCGTCTCGAAAGCTGCGACTTACCAGCGCGAGAGCAGCTGATAGGCCGTGGTGGCAACCAGCAAGGCCACACAGGTATTGAACACAAAGCTGAACAGCGCCCATTTGGCGGAACCGGTTTCCATGCGTATGGTCACCAGACTCACGAAGCACGGGGCATACAGAAGGACAAAAAGCAGGAAGGCCACAACCGAGGGAATGTTCCAGCTCTTGTCCCAGGCAATGAACTGCGCCAGCGTTGAGGAATCCTCTTCCGTATCATACAGGGAATACGCCGTGCCGAGCGTGGTGACGATGACTTCCTTGGCGGCCAGACCGCCGAGAAGCGCAATGTTGGCCTCCCAGCCGAAGCCCGCATAACGGGTCACAGGCTCCATGGCCGTACCGATACGGCCCGCCACGGTGTAGCGCAGTGATTCTTCGCTGAAGCGGCCGTTTTCTTCCTGCAGCGCCTGTTCCAGAGAACGATACGCGGCAGAGCCCGGATCCGAAGCCTCCAGCTGCGCCTGAATGTCGGCCAGCGTCACCTCATGAGCCTTCACTCTGTCTTCGGGAAGGCCCGGATAGGCCATGGCCGCCCATACGACAATGGATATGGCAAGAATGACGGTTCCGGCTTTCTTCAGATATTCCCAGGTCCGCTCGCCGGCATGAATGATCATGCCCCGCATGGTGGGCATGCGGTACGGAGGCAGCTCCATGACGAACGGCGTGGCAGGCCCCTTGATGAACGAGGAACGCAGCACGCGGGCGGCCAGCATGGCCACGACCCAGCCCGTGAGGGTAAGGCCGAACATGACCAGCGCTTCGTTGCCGGGAAAGAACACGCCGGAAAACACGATGAACACCGGAAGCTTGGCTCCGCAGGCCATGAACGGCACGGTAAGAAGCGTGGCCAGTTTTTCACGGGGGCTTCGCAGCGTACGCGCCGCCATGATGCCGGGTACCGCACAGCCGCCGGCTATGCCGCCGCCGAGAATGTAGGGCACCACGGAAGCGCCGTGCAGGCCGAATATACGGAAGATGCGATCCAGCATATAGGCCATGCGCGCCATATATCCCGAGTCTTCCAGAATGGCGATCTGCATGAAGATCAGCAGAATGAGAGGCACAAAGCACATGACGCCGCCCACGCCGTCGATGACGCCGGACGTGATCATGGATTTGAGCACTCCGTCGGCCATGCAGGAATCAACCAGCTCCCGCAGCCAGACGAAGAACGCGCTCACCCAGTTCATGGGGATTTCACCGAGCGAGAACGTGATGCGGTACATAAGGTACATGATGCCGAGCATGATGAGCGGACCGAGGAACTGATGCGTCAGAATACGGTCGGCTCTGTCGGACAGATCCATGCGCTGAGCGATGTCGTCACGCCGCGTGAGCACGCCGCGCAGAAGCGAACTGATGTAGCCGTAACGGTAGTCGGCAATGATGGCTTCGGCGCTGGTTCCGAGCGTCGCCTTGAGGTGCGCCTCCACCTCGTCGATATGTTCCTTGACGTGGGCCATGACTTCAGGCTTGTCGTGGCTCAGTTCGGAAAGAATTTCGGAGTCGTTTTCCAGCAGCTTCAGCGCCAGCCAGCGGGTGGGATACGGCGAGCAACCCACGCCCTCCTTGTCCAGCGATTCCGTCAGATGCTCCAGCACCGGATCCAGATCAGGGCCGTAGGAAATGTGCAGCGGCCGCCAGGGCTGTCCTTCGTGCTTCTTCCCGAAGGCCACGGTTTCCTGAAGATATTCCTGCAGACCTTCCCCCGTTCTGGCCACGGTTTCCACCACCGGAACGCCCAGACGGCTGGAAAGCTGCGGCACGTCGATGCTCATGCCCATGGCTCTGGCTTCGTCCATCATGTTCAGGCCGATGGATACGGGAACGCCCATTTCCATAAGCTGGACAGCCAGATACAGATTACGCTCCAGCGCTCCGGCATTGAGCAGAGCCATGACGGCCAGCGGCTTTTCCCGGCCGATGACCCGACGGGCCACGCGCTCTTCCTGGGTATAGGCCGTCAGCGAGTAGGCTCCGGGAAGGTCGATGATGCGTATGGATTCCCCGTTGCAGTGGGCGATGCCTTCCTTCTGTTCCACCGTAATGCCGGGGTAGTTGCCCACATGCTGACGCGCTCCGGTCAGCGCGTTGAACGATGTCGTCTTGCCCGAGTTGGGGTTACCGGCGAGCGCGAGGGTGGGCAGACCGCTGCGCGGCTGTCCTTCATCGGAATGATGAAAGTAAGACATCAGTCCGTCATCTCCACCAGTATATAATCAGCTTCATTGTTGCGCAGGCTCAGCGTAAAGCCCGGCAGACGAAGGGCTACGGGGTCGCGCAGCGGAGCGCGGCCTATCACTTCCACTTCGGCTCCTGTCACCAGCCCCATGTCACGGATGCGGCGGCCCAGTTCTCCGTCGGCCCGGACAGAGGCGATGCGCGCCTTGCGACCCACGGGAAGGGAACGAAGAGGTATGCTCATGGCACTATCCTTATAAAAAATACTGAGGTTCTGTCTCTCTCATGTCGACAGGTCCGGCAATCGGCACAGGAAAGCTGCGCGCGTTTTCTGCAGCAAAATCCTTCGGCCCCCCTGTTCCGGCCTTTTCGACACGAAATGCGGTTTCAACAAGCTAAGCTTACGCTCCGGTCTTGTCAAATCATGCGCCCGCCTTCTTGCCCATGAAAACAAGCTGTGGCATAGTCGGCAGGAACCGTTTTCCTCCGCCATGCCCGGCGGAGATTGTCTTCACCTCTGCCAACCGGCCATCGCCATGTCTCCTCTGCTTGACGTCCAGCATCTTACCGTGTCCTTCGGTTCCGTTTCCGTCGTGCGCGACATCAGCTTCCAGCTGTTCAGGGGCCGCACGCTCTGCCTTGTGGGAGAATCCGGCTCGGGGAAAAGCATGACAGCCTTCTCGATCATGCAGCTGCTTCCCCGTCCCGGCCGCATCACGGCAGGCTCTCTGCTCTTTGACGGAGAGGATCTGCGCTCTCTGAACGAAAAGGCCATGCGTCAGAAGCGCGGACGGGACATTTCCATGATCTTTCAGGAGCCCATGACCTCCCTGAATCCGGTACTGCGCATCGGAAGGCAGCTTACGGAGCCTCTGGAAATTCATCGGGGCCTGCATGGGCGCGAGGCGGAGGAAAAGGCGGTCGAGCTTCTGGAGCTGGTAGGCATTCCCGATCCCAGGCGCAGACTGGGCGATTATCCTCATCAGTTTTCCGGAGGCATGCGCCAGAGAGTCATGATCGCCATGGCTCTTGCCTGTGCGCCTAAGCTGCTTCTCGCGGACGAGCCGACCACGGCGCTCGACATCACCATACAAGGGCAGATTCTCCGTCTTCTCGGCCGCCTTGCCCGTGAGCGCGACATGGGCGTTCTGCTCATCACGCACGATCTCGGCGTGGTGGCGGAAGCCGCGGACGACGTAGCCGTCATGTATGCCGGGGAGCTGATGGAAATTTCACCGGTTTCGGAATTCTTCTCCCATCCCCTCCATCCCTATTCCAGAGGACTGATGGCCTGTGCGCCGCTGGTGGGCAATCATGCCAGCCACAGACTGCCCTCCATTCCCGGCATGGTGCCCCTGCCCTCGGAACTTCCGGAAGGCTGCAGCTTCCGCCCGCGCTGCCCCCATGCCTCGGAGCAGTGCCGCCAGGCGCCCCCGCTTTCGGCCGTTGCCGACGGTCATTTCGTGCGCTGCTGGAAGGCTTCGACATAAAATTTTCAAAATATGAAAAAAAATGCTTGCCAAACGAAAGCAATTTTACTAGAAACATTCCTGCGCCGAAGTGGTGAAATTGGTAGACACGCTAGGTTCAGGGTCTAGTTCCCGTTCGGGAGTAAGAGTTCGAGTCTCTTCTTCGGCACCAGTTGAATATGAGAAAGCTCAGGATAGATATCCTGAGCTTTTTTGTTTCGCAGAAGAGTGTTTTCTTTCCGTTTAAAAAACGTCCGGGGCCGCGCATAAACAAAAGCTGCGCAGCCCCGCTACGGATACTCTTTTCGGTCGGCGGATGCGGAAGCAGCACCGCCCGAACCTCAGACCCATACCAGCTCGTACTCGCTGCTTCCCAGCCCGAGTTCCTTCATATAGGAAAGCTGACGCAGGCCTTCTCTGCTCTCCATGCGTTCCACCAGCGGCGCACGCACCTTTTCCGGCAGCGCATAGATCATGTCCACGGAAGCCCGGTCCACCGCCTGCAGATCCGTTGACGCCAGCATGCCGAGGTCCGGCAGAAGCACAGGTTCGGCCGCCGTTCCCTCGCAGTCGCAACTTACCGACATATTGCGCAGCACATTGATATAGGCCATATGACCGTTGAAATGATCGACAATGGCCTTGCCGCCTTCCACCATGCGTTCCATGAAAAGCGCGCCGCCCGGCCAGCTGCCTTCGGGCGTCACCCGATGCAGCTGCTGCTTGCCCACGGATCCCGAAGCGCAACCTATGGAAATATTCTTGAGGGAACCGCCGTAGCCGCCGAGGGTATGCCCCTTGAAATGCGTGAGCACCAGCATGGAGTCGTAGTTCAGAAGATGCGCGCCCACGGCCAGTTCCTTCAGATGACGCCCGCCCCGTACCGGAAGCACGGCATCGCCTTCGGCGTCCATGATGTCCACAGGGCAGAACGTCCAGCCGTTCTGCTTCAGCACTTCCCGGTGTCCGGCCGTCGTCTGCCTCGGACTGGGATACAGCACGTTGCACTCCACGATGGTACTCTGCGGAATGGTCGCCTGAAGATCGCGCACCCACTCTCTGGGCAGGATGTTCGGCCCTCCCGGCTCGCCGGTATGCAGCTTGACGGCGACTCTCCCCGTGATTTCTCCGCATACCAGCGAATACATTTTGCGCAACGTTTCACTGTCGAGAGATTTCGTCGCATACACTACGGCGCGTTTTTCCGCCGCAGAACCTCCGTTCGGCAGTCCGAAACCTGCTGCCAGCGTTCCGGCCACGGCCGCGCCTGCTCTGAGAAAATTCCGTCGGGAAATGCTCATGTCCGACCTCCTGGTCATGTCGAGGATCATGTCTCGGCGATATGCCCTTCTTACCTTATCACCATCATACACGGAGCCTGCCCAAAGAACAGATACGATTCTCTCCGTATCTTGCCCGATTCTGCCTGAGCCAGTCTCTTCCCTTTCCGCCCGGACAACAATCCGGCTCTTTTGTCGAAGCTTTTCCTGTCGTCAGCAGAATCAGGCAAGAAAAAGGAAGGATCATGTCTGGCACGCTCTTCTACTTCAATCTATATCTTAACAGGAAAGACGGAGACCGGTTGAGAGGCGCTTGCGAAAAGGCGTCGGTAACGCTATCTCCTTCTCAAGAGGAATCTTTATGAATCACGGCATCCTTTTTGATCACGCCCGGACCGCGCGCATCGGTCTGCCCGAAGCGGTCTTCTGCGAAGGAAAACCCTTTGCGGCCGTGCAGGAGCTCATGGAACAGTTCGGCAAAGGCTCAGGTCGTCCCATTCTGTTCACGAGACTCGCGCCCGACATCTTCGAACGTATGCCTGCACAGATCAGGGCGCGCTATGACTACCATGCCCTGTCGCGCACGGCCTTCGGCGACGCTCTGCCCCCCAGGACGCAGGGGCGCGTGGCCGTCGTTTCCGCCGGTACCGCCGACGGCTTCGTCACCTGGGAGGCCGCGCGTACACTGGAATATCTGGGCATAGCGCACAAAGTCTTTGAAGACTGCGGCGTGGCCGGTCTCTGGAGGCTGGCCGAACGGCTGGAGGAAATCAACAGCTTTCAGGCCGTCATCGTCGTGGCCGGACTCGATGCCGCGCTGGCCAGCGTTCTTGGCGGCCTGACGCCGCGCCCCGTCTTCGGCGTTCCCACGTCGGTAGGATACGGCGTGGCCAAAGGCGGTCAGGCAGCGCTCTCCAGCATGCTTTCCAGCTGTGCTCCCGGCATTGCCGTCATGAATATCGACAACGGCTACGGCGCCGCCTGCGCCGCGGCACGAGTGGTAAACAATCTATGAGCAACGAACATCACAAGCATTCGCACGCCCACGAACACCATCATGCTCCGGTCGACCTTTCTCCCGTGCTGACCATACGCGCTCACTCCGGCCTTTCCGGCGACATCCTTCTTGCCGGCCTGCTCTGCATGACGGGCATCACGAAGGAAGAGCTGGAAGCGCATCTTTCCGCCATCATGCCCGAGCTGTCGGGCAGCGTGCAGCTGGTGCGCAAGGAAGTCAACCACATCGGCGGCTGGCACGCGGAAGTCTCGCTTCCCCATCAGCATGAGCACAGAACGCTGGCCGACATTCTCTCCATCATCGCCTCCGGGGGCATGAGCGACGAGGCCAAGGCCACTGCCTCGCGCACCTTCACGCTGCTGGCCGAAGCCGAAGGCGCCGTGCACGGCAGAACGCCCGCCGAGGTGCACTTTCATGAAGTCGGTGCTCTGGACAGCATTCTGGACATCTGCATGACCTGCGAGCTGTTCCACAGGCTGTCTCCGTCCCGCTTCGTCGTCAGCCCTCTGCCCATGAGCGACGGCTTTGTGCACTGTGCCCACGGCATCATTCCAGTTCCGGCTCCCGCAGTGCTGGAACTTATGGAAGGCATCCCCGTACGCCCCTTCCCCGGACACGGAGAAACCGTCACGCCTACGGCCATGGCTCTGCTCAAGGCCCTGAAGGCCGAATTCGGCCCCTGGCCCGCCATGACCGTGGAAAAGAAGGCCATCATCTACGGCAGCCGCGTTTTTGAAGACGCTCCGAACGGCGCCATCTTCGCCTGCGGACGCCCGGAAGAAAACTAAGCCGCAAAGGATACTCCGACTCATCATGTCCATTTCGCCTCTTTCCGGCCTTCAGCGCGTTCTTGACGAAACGGCGGACAACGGCCGCTTCGCCCTCGCCTACTCCGGCGGACTCGACAGCCGTTTTCTGGCCCATGCCGCGAAGCTGCTGAAGTTTCAGCCGGTGCTTCTGCACATTACGGGCCCGCATGTTCCGCCCGAAGAAAGCGACTTCGCCCGCGCATGGGCCGGAGCGCAGCAGCTCGACTTTCGGGAAATTCCCGTGGACACGCTGTCCGTTCCTGCAGTGGCCGAAGGCGCCCGAGACCGCTGCTATGCCTGTAAATACGCCATGTTCTCCCGCCTTGCGCAGGAATCCGATCTGCCGCTGTGCGACGGCACCAACGCCTCCGATGCCTCGGCCTATCGCCCCGGCATCCGGGTCGTGCGGGAACTCGGCGTCATCTCGCCCCTTGCGCTTGCCGGACTGACCAAGAACGATATACACTTGCTGGCCGAAGAAACCGGCATGACCATTCCGTGGCAGAAGCCCCGCCCCTGCCTGCTGACCAGACTTCCCTACGGAGCAAGGCCCGATGCGGAAACGCTGGCCGACATCGCCGCAGGAGAGCAGTCCGTCAGACATACGCTTGCGGAGGCAGGCCTGCCGCAGGTGGACTTCCGTCTTCGACTCGTCGCCCCGGACAGGCTTGAGCTGCACCTGACTGCGTCCGACATGGCTCTTCTGCCGGACGCCCTTGCTTCCGCGCTTCTGCAGAGCGTTCATGCCGCCGTACCGAACCGGCCCCGGCCCGTTCTGTCGGTGCAGGAATCGCTCTCCGGCTTTTACGACAGACAACACGCATAACCTCAGACTCCAACCGCATCAGGAGGAAAACATATGGCCGCATCCAAAGTCTACTTCACCGACATGCGCTGCAAAGTGGGCACAAGCCTGCTGGAAAAGCTGGACAAGCTCATCCGCACCGCAGGCATTGAAAACATTAACTTTGAAAACAAGTTCGTTGCCGTCAAGATGCACTTCGGCGAACCCGGCAACCTTTCCTTCCTTCGTCCCAACTTTGCCCGCGTCGTGGTCGACCGCGTCAAGGCTCTCGGCGGACGTCCCTTCCTCACCGACTGCAACACCCTTTATGTCGGACGTCGCAAGCATGCGCTGGAACACATGGACGCCGCCAATGAAAACGGCTTCTCCCCGCTCAGCACGGGCTGCCAGATCATCATTGCCGACGGCCTGAAAGGTACCGACGACGTGGAAGTGCCGCTGGAAGGCTGCACGGAATTCAAGAGCGCCCTTATCGGCCGCACCATCATGGATGCCGACATCTTCATTTCCCTCACCCACTTCAAGGGACATGAAATGACAGGCTTCGGCGGAACCATCAAGAACATCGGCATGGGCTGCGGAAGCCGCGCCGGCAAGATGGCCATGCACTGCCTCGGCAAGCCGACGATCGATCCGGAAAAGTGCCGCGGCTGCCGTACCTGCTCCCGCTTCTGCGCGCAGTCTGCCATTTCCTACGGCGAAGATCACAAGGCCGTCATCAATCACGATCTGTGCGTAGGCTGCGGCCGCTGCATAGCCACCTGCAACTTCGACGCCATTTCCAACGCCACCGATGCCGACAGCGGTATTCTCAACCGCCGCATGGCCGAGTACACCAAGGCCGTCGTTCAGGGACGCCCCTGCTTCCATATCAGCATCGTCAATCAGGTTTCCCCCTGCTGCGACTGCCACGGTGAAAACGACGCCGCCGTGGTGCCGGATATCGGCATGTTCGCCAGCTTCGACCCTGTGGCGCTGGACAAGGCCTGCATCGATGCCGTGAACGCGGCTCCCGTCATCGCCTCCAGCGTGCTCGGCCAGTGCGACCACGGTCAGCACGACCACTTCACCAGCATCCATCCCTCCACGGACTGGCGCAGTCAGATCAGGCATGCCGAAGCCATCGGTCTCGGCAGCAGCGAATACGAACTGATCACCGTGTAGGCATCATGAAACAGTCATGATAAAAGGCCGTCTCCCCGGGGAGGCGGCCTTCTTTATGAATTCTTCCGTCCTTCCGGAACGAGGGACGTCTGATCTTCTCATGCACAGGCCGCCATAACATGTCGCGGAGCCGGAAAAGACTGATCCTCAGTGCGGCAGTCCGGAAGACGCGCCATGCTCAGCCAGCTTTTTCTGCAGCATTTCCAGAAACTTTTCCGCAGCACGGGAAAAAATCTGATACTTCTTCCAGGCGACGGCAAGACCGACCTCCAGCTTTGGCGCAAGGGGACGGAAGCAGAGAGGTCCGCCGTCTGCACAGCGTACGATACCGTCCAGACAGAGCGCATAGCCAAGTCCCTGTTCCACCAGTATGGAGGCATTGTACAACAGATTGTAGGAGGCCACCACGTTCAGCCTGTCGAAGCTCTTTCCCAGCCAGCCTGAAATCTCGTTGGCCACAAGAGCCTGGCGGGAACAGATGAGCGGAAGAGGCGCCACGTCGTCCGGTCCGAGCACGGACTTTGCAGAGAGGGGGCTGTCCGAACGCATGAGCACTCCCCATCTGTCTGCAACGGACAGCCGTATGTACTCGTATCGGGAAAGATCCGCCGGCTCGATGAATACCCCGAAATCCACCAGTCCGTTGTCCAGCCTTTCCATGACCTCGGCGGCATTGCCGCTGAAAAGATGATAGGAAACGTGCGGATGCGCTTTTTTAAGCATGCAGGCAACTTCGGCAATGTACCGCATGCCTCTCGTTTCTCCCCCGCCTATGTGAACGTCGCCGCTGATGTCTTCCGAAGAATTGCGGAATTCGGCGCTCGTGCGGTCGGCCAGAGAAACAATCTCCTGCGCTCTCTTGCGAAGAAACATCCCCTCTTCCGTAAGCGTCATTCTCCGCCCGCCCCGCAGAAACAATCTTGTGCCCAGCTCATCTTCAAGGTCCATGAGCTGTCTGGATAGAGTCGGCTGCGTCACATGCAGAAGCTCCGCCGCACGCGACACGCTTTCCTCCTGCGCTACGGCCAGAAAATATCGAAGTACTCTCAGTTCCATGTCGTTTTCCCTTTTTGCCGGGAGCATGACAAAACGCCCGTCATCGCCGCCTCGTCCCGGTCAGCCTTCGTACCCGGCATATTCCCCGTACCGTTCTTTTTTATCGTTCAATTATATGCCTGTAAAGCATATCCTGTCATTCAATATAAGTATTTGCTATCAGTTTTCCGCTTTTCTATAACAAACTCATATCGGAAAACTTTTCAGCCATCTGCCGTTCAGATGCCCCGGAGTTCCCATGAACAGAATCGCCCCGGTACTGCTTGCCGCCCTGCTCACCTTCGGCAACGCTCTTCAGGCCCAGAGCAGAGAAACAACGTTTCCCGTGCCTGAAACCGTCAGTCCCGAACTCGGCGCCATGATCGCCGCAGGCCTTCCCGACGGCTGGAACACACCGCCGACAACGCCTGAAGCGTGGAAGCAGTGGATCGACGCCATGACGCAGGCCCAGCTGAAAAGTCTTCCCGCCCTCAAGGAAAAGCTTGGCGTCACCAGCACCAGAAGTACCATGGCCGGTGTTCCCGTGTACATCATTGAACCTGAACATCATGTCGACGACGGTCGCATTCTGCTGCATCTTCACGGCGGCGGCTATGTTCTCGGTCCGGGAGAAGCAGGAACGCAGGAAGCGCTGCTCATGGCGGGCATCGGCGGCTATAAAATCATTTCCGTTGACTACAGAATGGCGCCCGAACATCCCTATCCGGCCGCCATCGACGACGCTCTTGCCGTGTACCGGGAACTTCTTGCCTCCACGCCTGCCCGGAACATCGGGGTATTCGGCACGTCCACAGGCGGAGCCATGACGCTTATTCTCGCCCTGCAGGCCAAGGCCGAAGGGCTTCCTCTGCCTGCCGCCCTGGCCGCCGGTACTCCCTGGGCCGACATGACCAAAACAGGAGACAGCTACTTCACCAACGAAGAAGTGGACAACATTCTTGTCAGCTATGACGGCTGGCTTGCCGGAGCGGCACAGCTCTACGCAGACGGGCACGACATGAAGGATCCCTTCCTTTCCCCCGTTTACGGCGACGTAAGCGGATTTCCCCCCGTACTTCTCACCTCCGGTACCCGCGACCTCTTCCTCAGCAACACGGTACGGATGCATCTCAAGCTGAGACAGGCCGGCGTGCCCGCGGATCTCATCGTGTTCGAAGGCCTCTCCCACGCGCAGTATCACATGAATGAAGACATGCCCGAAGCACGCTTTCATTTTGAAGAACTCGGACGATTCTTCGGAGCGCATCTGGCAAAAAAAGACGGATAAAGCCCGGCCGGAAGTACGCTGATCTCTGCAGCCCATGTCCGGACGCTCCGGCAGAATTCCCCCAAAAAAAAGTATAAAAACGCCTTCAGCATACTGCTGAAGCGAGATCCGAAGGCCCGCCGCATTCCCGGCGGGCCGACTTTCTTCCCTTTTCTTTCCGGAAATTCCCATGACTCACGATTCGTTGTCTTCCTCTGCGGGCAAGGCCCGCTGGTCCGCGGTGTTTTCCCTCTTCATGGGAGTCACCTGCCTCATTTCGGCCGAATTCATTCCCGTAAGTCTGCTCACGCCCATTGCCGACGGTCTTGCCATTTCCGAAGGCATGGCCGGACAGACCGTCACCTCCGTCGGAGCGCTGGCCATGCTCACCAGTCTTCTGCTTGCTCCGCTCACCCGGCACACCGACAGGAGACGCATCCTGCTCATGTTGTCCGTCCTGCTCATTGTTTCCAATCTGCTGGTCGCCACGGCGACAAACTACGTCATGCTCCTTCTTGGACGAGGACTTCTCGGCATATGCGTCGGCGGATTCTGGTCTCTGGCCTCGGCCGTCACCATACAGCTCGTTCCTTCCAAAGATATTCCGCGGGCGCTGAGCATCATTTATGCAGGCGTATCCGTAGCCACCATCATCGCCCTGCCTCTGGCCAGCCTGCTGGAAGAAGCCGTCGGCTGGAGAAACGTTTTTCTGCTCTCCATCATTCCCGGAGCCGTTTCCCTGCTCTGGCAATTTTTCAGCCTGCCGCATCTTCCGCCCCGGCCGGGCAACGACTTTGGCGGCATGATCTCCCTGCTGAAAACGCGCTGGGCGCTGGCGGGCTTTCTCGCAACCATTCTTGCCTACGGCGGATACCACACGCTGTTCACCTATCTTCGCCCCTATCTGCAGCATGATCTGCATCTGGAAGCCGCGTCACTTTCCGCTATGCTTCTGGCCTACGGCGTCAGCAATACCCTCGGCACCTTTCTTGCCGGAAGTCTCCTGAACAGAAACTTCCGCCTTACCATGGCAGGCATGCATGTGACGCTGGTCATCACGGCGGCGGTTCTCTTCTTCTTTTCCGACCGCATCCTCATCAGTATTCCCGCGCTTCTGCTCTGGGGATTTCTGTTCGGCATGCTCTGCGTCGGCTGGACGGCATGGATAGCGCTCACGCTGACCGACAAGGCGGAAATCGCCGGCGGACTTTCCGTGGCCGCCATACAGTTCTCCATAGGAACAGCCGCGGCGCTGGGAGGCAACATCTACGACGCCTCGGGTACGTCGGGCATCTTTCTTGCCGCCGCCGTCATTCTTGCGGGAGCCGTGCTGCTTACGCTCTCCGGCTTTACCCTCTATTTCCGCGCGACCGGAAAAAAGCTCGGTTGAAACCGATACGGAGAGATCCAGAAAGAACCGGCCCGATGGTTCGCTCCAACAAGCGCCAAGAGAATCGTGCAAGAAATCGAGAGGACCGTCACTGGCAAAGACGCAGCTTCAGCACTATCGTAAGTCATACGATAATTGTCTGAGCGTCCCGGAATGACACAACAGCATTTCCCGGCTCCTCAGACAACCGCAATACGGACTCTTTTCAACCCGGCTTCCACAGGAGCAGACATGAATACCTTCACCGATCTTTTTCCCCGCGGCGAGGCCAATACCGCCTATGCCAAGTATTTTGTCGGCAACAGCTGGCTCAACATGCTTTCCACCGAAGGCGTCGTCATAGGCAACGTGACCTTTGAACCCGGATGCCGCAACAACTGGCACATTCACCACGCCACGCGCAACGGCGGACAGATTCTCCTGTGCACCGGCGGACGGGGCTGGTATCAGGAATGGGGCAAACAGGCTCGGGAACTTCATTCCGGGGACGTGGTCATCATTCCGGCCGGGGTCAAACACTGGCACGGAGCCGCCAAGGACAGCTGGTTCTCCCATCTGGCCGTTGAAGTTCCCGGTGACGAGATCTCCAACGAATGGCTGGAAGCCGTAGACAACGCTTCCTACGAACAGCTTCCGTAGAAGGCCTTGCGCCGGGTCGATCGTCTGAAAAGAATGACCGACGTCACCCACGAAAAACGCTTCTTACCATCAGCACTGCCGCCACGCGGCATCCTCCATGCAGGCCTTGGCCCTCTCCTGGCAAAGGCCTGTACTTTTCCGGAGAGCTTGCCGGAAAAACGATGAAAGTATCGCTTCCATTCATGCGAAAACCTGTCCGCGAACAGCCCAATGCCATACCGCCTCCCAGGGCAAAACTCGTTTTTGCTGACAATTTTTCCGCACCGACCAGCCTGCCCCACAACACCTTCGAGACAGAAATGAAGAAAATCCGCAGGTTCCGAACAACAGGACTTGACATTTTTGAAAGCCCTCTATATAAGGATTTCCAGATATAGAGTTATATCAAAGGCAGGCATGATATGGAATACTTTCTTGATCTTCTTGACGAGCGCATGTGCAGGGGCGAACCATACGTCGCACCGGTCTTTCCTCATGTCTGATCCATGACGGCAGAAAGCCCGTGCGACAAGCACGGGCTTTTTTATTTTTGTTCCCAGGCCCTGTCTGCGCCCTGATAAAAAAGGCACGGCAGGCACAACAGGCATAGAAACACGCTTCCAAGCATTAAAAGGATATCGCATGAGCAAGCATATCGAAACCACCTGCGTTCAGGGCGGCTACACGCCCGGCAACGGCGAACCCCGTCAGATCCCCATCATCCAGAGCACCACGTTCAAGTACGATACCAGCGAGGACATGGGCAAGCTGTTCGACCTTGAAGCCAGCGGCTATTTCTACACCCGCCTTCAGAACCCCACCAACGACTATGTCGCCGCCAAGATTGCCGCTCTCGAAGGCGGCAGCGCTGCCATGCTCACCTCTTCCGGTCAGGCGGCCTCCTTCTTCAGCGTCTTCAACCTGGCCGGTGCGGGCGATCACATCGTAGCCTCCGCCACCATCTACGGCGGTACCTACAATCTGTTCGCCGTCACCATGAAGCGCATGGGCATCGACTTCACCTTCGTTTCTCCCGACTGCACGGACGAAGAACTCGAAGCCGCCTTCCGCCCCAACACCAAGGCCGTGTTCGGTGAAACCATCGCCAATCCTGCCCTTGTGGTGCTCGACATTGAACGTTTTGCCAAGGCTGCTCATGCCCACGGCGTGCCGCTCATCATCGACAACACCTTCGCCACGCCCGTGAACTGCCGTCCCATTGAATGGGGCGCGGACATCGTGGTGCACTCCACCACCAAGTACATGGACGGTCATGGTGCGGCCGTAGGCGGCTGCATCGTGGACTCCGGCAAGTTCGACTGGATGGCTCATGCCGAAAAGTTCCCCGGTCTCTGCACGCCCGACGAAAGCTATCACGGCATCACCTACGTCACCAAGTTCGGCAATGCCGCGGCCTACATCACCAAGGCGACCGCCCAGCTTATGCGCGACTTCGGCGCCATTCAGGCTCCGCAGAACGCCTTCCTGCTGAATCTCGGCCTTGAAAGCCTGCATGTGCGCATGGCCCGTCACTGCGAAAACGGCCTGGCCGTAGCCGAATACCTCAGCCGCAGCGACATGGTGGACTGGGTGCGCTACCCCGGCCTGCCCGGCGACAAGTATCATGAACTTGCTCAGAAATACCTGCCCAACGGTTCCTGCGGCGTGGTGAGCTTCGGTGTGAAGGGCGGCCGCAAGGCTGCGGAAAACTTCATGAAGCATCTGCGCATCGCCGCCATCGAAACCCATGTGGCCGACGCCCGTACCTGCTGCCTGCATCCGGCCAGCGCCACGCATCGCCAGATGAACGATGAAGAACTGCGCAACTGCGGCATTCTGCCCGAACTCGTGCGCTTCTCCTGCGGCATAGAGAACGCCGAAGATCTCATTGCCGACATTGATCAGGCTCTGGCCGCCAACCGCTGATAAGAAAAGGGCCTTCCGGATACCGGAAGGCCCTTTTGCCGCTCAGCCCGCCCTTCCGATCCCTTCCGTTCCTCATCCGGGAGAATGCCATGCCCATCAAGATTCCCAATGAACTGCCTGCCGTAAAAACGCTCAACAGCGAAAACATCTTCGTCATCACCGAAACGCGTGCCATGACGCAGGACATCCGTCCGCTGAAGATTCTGCTTCTCAATCTCATGCCTACGAAAATAGCCACGGAAACCCAGCTTTCACGGCTTCTGGGCAACACTCCCCTTCAAGTAGAACTTGAACTTATCCACACTTCCAGCCACGAATCCAAGAATACGCCCCGCAGCCACCTGCTCTCCTTCTACAAGACCTTTGAAGACGTGCGCGACAACTACTACGACGGCATGATCATCACCGGCGCGCCCGTGGAACTCATGCCCTTCGAAGAAGTGGAATACTGGGACGAACTGTGCGAAATCATGGAATGGAGCAAGACCCATGTGCACAGTACCTTCCATATCTGCTGGGGCGCACAGGCGGGTCTGTACTACCACTACGGTATTCAGAAACGCCTCCTGCCCAGAAAGATTTCCGGCATCTATCCCCATCAGGTGGACCATATCGGTTCCATTCTCTTCCGCGGGTTCGACGACGTCTTCATGGTGCCCCACTCCAGAAACACTACCGTGGACAGGGAAGATGTGGAAAAGGAACCTGCGCTCAAGATTCTGGCATCCTCTCCCGTGGCCGGACTTTATGCCATATCCACCGATAACGGAAAGCAGATCTTCATTACCGGCCACTCCGAATATGACGCCGACACGCTGAATAAGGAATACGTGCGCGACCTTGCCGCAGGCATCAATCCCGACATTCCGGAAAACTATTATCCCAACGACGACCCCACCCAGGCCCCCCGCATGACCTGGCGTGCTCATGCCCACCTTCTTTACGCCAACTGGCTCAACTACTTCGTCTACCAGTCCACTCCCTATGATCTTGGAGAGCTGAAGAAGCAGGCCGGCGAAGCCGGAACAGGCACGGAAGAAGTCTGATCGTTTTCTCTCCCCGAAGAGCATAAGAAAAGGCTCCGGAAGTCCCGCACGGGACAGTCGGAGCCTTTTTTTCATCATCGTACGCAATCCTTCGGGCCGACAGCCTCGCTGCCCAGCCGAAACAGACGGCGACTATTCTTTTCCGTCTGAAGAAACGATTCCTTCGGATCGAGGCTGATTCCGCGAGGCAGCCTGCATAAACACCTGCCGAAACGCCCTCAGGACTGAAGAATGTCGTGCATGCTCAGAATGCCGAGCGGTCTGTGCTGCTCGTCCACCACAAACACGCAGGTAATCTTGCGTTCCTCCATGATGCCCTGCGCCTTGGCGCTCAGCATGGCGGCATCCACACACACGGGATTTCTGGTCATCAGCTCAGAAGCCGTACTTTCAAGAATGTTCGGCCCCATGTGTCTGCGCAGATCGCCGTCGGTAATGATGCCGACCAGCGTATCCCCTTCCATAACGCCGACACAGCCGAAGCCCTTGCGGGTCATTTCCGCCAGCACATCCATCATGGGAGCATCGGGATGCAGCAGCGGCATGGATACGCCCGTATGCATGAGATCCTTCACTAGGGAGAGCTTCTGGCCCAGCGATCCGCCGGGATGGAAGCGGCGGAAATCTTCCTTGCGGAAACCACGGGCCGTCAGCAGGCACATGGCCAGCGCATCGCCGAGCGCCATCTGCACCGTCGTGCTGGTGGTCGGCGCGCAGTCCAGCGGGCAGGCCTCATGCAGCTGCGGCTGAAGAAGAAGATAGTCGCAGTGCTTTCCCAGAAAACTGTCGGCATTTCTGGTAATGGCGATCAGAGGCATGTTGTTCTGAGAGGCATAAAGCACGATATCAGTCAGCTCCGCCGTATTGCCCGAATTGGAAATGGCGATCACGGCGTCATCGGGAGTCATCATGCCGAGATCGCCGTGACTGGCTTCAGCCGGATGAATGAAATACGCAGGCGAGCCGGTGGAAGCCAGCGTGGCCGCAATTTTCCGTGCCACATGACCGCTCTTGCCCATGCCGGTGACCGCAATGCGCCCCCGGATACCGAGAAGGCACTGTATCGTTTTTTCAAAATTCTCCCCGAGACCGTCCGCAAGAACAAGGAGCGCCTGCGCTTCATCGCGCAGAACCTGTCTGGCTTCTTCAAGATACGTCATGGCGCTCATTGTCCGGCACGCTCCATGATGATGCGTCGCACTTCTTCCAGATCCTCGGGAGTATCCACTCCCGGCCCGGCGGCTTCCACTTCAAGAACCCGGATGGCAATGCCCGCCTGAAGCACACGCAGCTGCTCCAGCTTTTCCGTATTTTCCAGAGGAGAATACGGCAGGCTTCCGAAATTCATGAGAAAGTCCCTGCGATAGGCATACATGCCGAGATGCCCGAAGTACGAAGGAGCAATGCCTCCGGAACGGGGGAAGGGAATGGGACTGCGGCTGAAATACAAAGCGTTGCCGTTATGAGCGCGCACAACCTTCACCAGATTGGGATTCTGCGCCTGCTCCGCAGTTATGGGATAGCAGAGCGTTCCCATCTGAAGATCACCATTCTCCAGCATGGCCTTCGCCAGCTTTTCAATGGAAGACGGTTCCACCAGCGGCTCGTCGCCCTGAATATTCACATAAATATCCGCCGGATGCGAGGTAGCCACCTCGATAAGCCGGTCGGAACCGGACGGACAGTCGGGACTCGTCATGCATGCCGCGCCGCCGAATCCCTCAACGACCGCAGCAATGCGTTCGTCATCCGTAGCCACCAGAACCTCATCAAACAGCGAAACCTGGCGTACCCTTTCATACACATGCTGCACCATGGGCTTTCCGCAGATGTCCACGAGCGGCTTGCCCGGAAGACGCGTGGACGCATACCGGGACGGAATCACGGCAATAATGCTCATGCGCGCTTCTCCTTGGCAACGGCGTCGAATGCCTTGATGAGAGAAAGAAATTCCGGCAGATCCTTGATTGCCAGCATATTGGGACCATCGCACGGAGCCTTGTCCGGATCGGGATGCACTTCCATGAAAATACCCGCCACGCCTACGGCCGCCGCAGCGCGGGCCAAAGTCGGCACGAATTCCCGCTGACCACCGCTGCACGAGCCCTGTGCGCCCGGAAGCTGCACGGAATGCGTCGCATCAAACACCACGGGAGCGAACTTCTTCATGATCTCAAGGCCGCGCATATCCACGACCAGATTGCCGTAGCCGAAACTGGTGCCGCGCTCGCACAGAGAAATCCGTTCGTTGCCCGTGGAACGGGCCTTCTTGAGCACGTTTTCCATCTCCCACGGGGCGAGGAACTGTCCCTTCTTGATGTTCACCGGCTTCATGGTCGAAGCGGCCGCAAGAATGAGATCGGTCTGACGGCAGAGGAAGGCGGGCGTCTGCAGATAGTCCGCCACTTCGGCCACAGGGGCAGCCTGCTCAGCCGTATGAATATCGGTGAGCACGGGAACATTCCGGCTCTCCCTTACTTCCGCCAGAATGGAAAGTCCTTCCTCCATGCCGACGCCGCGAAAACCGGCGCCGGAGCTGCGGTTTGCCTTGTCGAAGCTGGACTTGTACACAAAGGGAATGCCCGCAGCAGCAAAAATTTCCCTGAGTGCGGCGGAAACCTCCAGCGCATGAGCGCGACTTTCTATGGCACACGGTCCGGCTATGAAAAAAAGAGGCAGATCATTGTCCGCTCTGAGATACGGCCTGCCGTTGAATTCAAGTTCAAACATGGAAACTCCCGGCCCTTAGGGCAGAAAAAGGAAGAATAATGCGGGAAGTATAAGCCATGACCGTGACGACTTCAAGTCGAGTTCCCTGCAGGGCAAATCGCCTGAAGAGAAACAAAATCCCTTGTGGCCGAAGAGCCCCCGTCGGCATACGCCGCCGGGGCCAGGCCTGTCACAGGCATGGACGCATGCCTTCAACCGGGTTATCATGCCTCATACTTATGCATCAGCGCTCTTTTTCCTCCGTATCCGAAGGAAGACGCCCATAAAACGGAAGGTATCCATGTCAATATTTGCCGAACGATTCCAGGCTGTAGAGCTGAAGCCCGTTCTTCTTCACGATGTCGTCATTCTTCCGGATCGCTACGGCTTTTCCGGCGCATGGTGCGAAGGAAAGCCTGTCGCTCTGGCCCATATGTGCCGGAACGGACGCCAGTACAGGCGTCAGGCCCCCTATGCCGAGCCTGTACGCGTTGTTGAGGAGCCGTGCATATGGGGAGGACTCCTTCAGCATCACTACGGGCACTTTCTCATCGAGTCCATGCAGAGCCTGTATGCATTCCGCCGGTACCCTGAACGGCGCATCGTGTGGCGCAACGCCGTAAGAGAATCCATCACTCCCTGGCAGCATACCATTTTCCGCCTCACCGGATGCGACCGCAACGGCCATGAATTCGTTACAGAGCCGACGCTGTTCAAAGACATTCTTTTTCCCGTTCCCGGCCTGATGTGCGACGTATGGCTGACCCAGGAGCAGGCCGACGCCTTTGCCGTCTGCGACGTTGCGGTGCAGAAAGGAAAACGCATCTGGCTCTCCCGCTCCCATGTCGGCACCGACAACCTTGTCTTCACCAACGAACGGGAACTGGAAGAAATGCTGGCCTCCCGAGGCTGGACCATCTTTCATCCCGAAGAACACTCTCTGGAAGAACAGCTTGAAGTCATGGGATCCGGCGAAGTGGTCATGGGCTGCATAGGATCGGCCTTCCACTCCCTGCTCATGCTGAACCATCCCGGTTCCCGCTACATCGTCATCAACAGAATGAACGGTGAAAGCGAGGCGCATAACCTGCAGTTCGACCTGATCGCCAAAGCCAAAACCGACAACTACTATGTCTGGGAGCCGCCAAAACACGATGCTCCCGCCCTGTACCGGCGCAAAACGCATCACTCCTGGCCGTGGTACGCCTTCGATCTTGAGGCCATCCGGCAGGAGCTGGACAAAAGAGATGACTTCTGCGGCAATATGGAAGGCTGCCCCGGCATGACAGCCATACAGGACAGAAAAGCCGTCAATGCCGTAGGAAAGCCCATCCTGTTCAATCTGAATGTTGCTCCGTCTGACCGCCTTTACTATCTCTACCGCTACATACGGCAGCGCTGCCGCCCCGCCAAGCAGCTCTGGGTAAAGATTCAGCAGAACGTCTGGAAAACCTTCAGCAGGCGCTGAGGCCAAGCTCACGGATCACGCGCTCCAGTATGCGGGGCGCAACGGTGAAGGAGTAATCAAGTTCGAGCCGTTCCGTGTCCTTGTGGGCATCCTTGCCTGCAGGCCCCACGGAAGCGATGGGCACGTCCAGCGACAGAAGATCGTCGACAGGCAGAGAGAACACCGTCCCCCAGCCGGGCATGTTCTCGGCCAGACTTCCAAGCTCGGAAGCCTGCCCCTGAAAGCCCATATAGCTCAGATCCATGATGCCGCTGAAGCACTCCACCAGTCTGATCTGCCCCGTGCTTTTCTCAAGATCGGCACAAACCCCTTCCATAATGGTGCGAAGCCTGCGTTCCTTTTCCGAGGCTCCGAGATTGAGGCGATGAGGATAGTACGGCGGCAGAAAGCCCAGCACCACGGCAGGCCCCTTCAGATTAGCCAGAGAAACCAGATGCTCCGTGACGGCCAGTCCCTTTTCTCTCTCGTCCATGTCGGCAGGGAGAGCTTCAGCAAACGCGCGAGGCGCTCTTCCACCGCTTCCACGCCGCCGCTTCCAGACAGGGACTCCATCAGCTCACGAATCGTGAACACGGCAGGCTTCCAGCGGGGAACGGGCGTATCGGCGCGACCGGAAAGACTTTGAAAACGGCGACCTGCCTCCTCAATGGCGGAGATCGTCTCATCCAGCGCCCGCTGCGCCACCTTCCGGCAGATCTCGATCATCTGGCCCGGCGTTCGGCTGACGGAAAGCACATTGAACAAGGCCGTCGCCCGCTCCGGCAGCGTCACGGAATAGGTGTGTCGGAGATCCTTCAGGGTAAGGCATACCGGAGGCGTAAGCGTGTTCGGGCCGGTGCCGTCCATAAGATCGGGGCAGCAGTCCATAAGACATACCACCCTTGCGGCAATGGCGGCAGCATTGACGCCGTCGAAGGAATATCCCACATGGGCCTCACGCCCCACGCAGAAGAAAAACGGCATGATCTTGCCGGTCGTGCCTGTGAAAAAGATACGGCAGGACTGCTTTCCTTCGTCGTTTTCGACGTCCAGAACGACGGTTCCCCCGAAAGCGCCGCCACAAGTTCGAGATTCCGTTCCCTGAGAAAAGCGCACATGGCCGAAAGAGAACCCCGCATGCCTACGGAACTGCCCTCTTCGTCGGGCACGGCCAGAAAAAGCAGATTGACACCCAGCTCGTCGCGCCGGCGGGCCATGTGGGCAAGATACGCCATGTGAAGAGCAATGCCCGCCTTCATGTCCATGACGCCGCGACCGAAAAGCCAGTTGCCCGATTCCAGATCTTCCCGGGCTTCTTCAGGAATGTCGCGCGTTCCGATCACGGAGGTGTAGGCGTCGGCATCAAAGGCAAGATCGGCAAGATCTCCGCAGACATCGGTATCTACGACATCGAAATGACCGTTCAGAAGCACGGTTCGGGAAGTCTGCCGGGCGGACGGCACGAAGGCCATGACAGCCTTCCGTTCAAGGCCGCCCTTCTCGACGGGAATCAGCTGCAGAAATTCCGGATGTTCCTGAAAGTACGGCTCCCTGCCGAGAAGAGAAAAAATGAACGCCGCAGCCTCGTTTTCACCCGGCGTGTGCGACACGCTGCGTATACGGACAAGCTCCTTTGTCAGATCGAGCAGGCCTTCCCGTGTAAATTCCATCATATCGGTCTCCTTTGTCAGAGGCCGAACGTAGTCCCGTACGGACAAAAAAACAATATGCCGCGAAGCCGAAAGGCTCTCGAAAGACACACCTGAAGCATTGCCTGCAGAAGTACTCCTGAAAACGTGTGCCGAAACAGAAAAGAGCGCGCCGACACATCGCCGGACGCGCTCTTTTATTTCTGCCGGAAGGATTTCCGGAGCATGACTACTTGTTGAGAAGCTCCTGAAGAGCCGCGCGGAGAGGTTCGTTCAGCTTCTTGTCCTGAAGGCCGAAGTAGATGCCAGCCGTCAGATAGTCGACCCAGTCACCGGCGTCGAAGCGACGACCCTTCATCTTCACGGCGAGCATGCCCTTATCCTTCATATAGGCAGCCAGAGCATCGGTAAGCTGAATTTCGCCGCCCTTGCCGGGCTTGACCTCGGCAATGTAGTTGAAGATCTCGCGGGGAAGCACATAGCGGCCGACAATGGCAAGACGGGAGTTCATGGAACCCACGGCAGGCTTTTCCACCATGTCGGTGATTTTGTACACGCCGTCCTCAAGTTCCTCACCGGCGACCATGCCGTATTTGTCGATCTTGTCGGCCGGAACTTCCATAACGCCGATGGTGGGCATGTTGTACTTCTCGGCCGCCTGGACGAGCTGCACGAGACCGGCATCCTCGCCGACCATGAAGTCATCGCCGACCATGACGGCAAAATAGTCTTCCTGCACCATGGATCTTGCGCAGCCCACGGCATGACCGAGGCCCAGCTGCTGCTTCTGACGCACGGCCATGACTTCCACCATGCTGGCGGCTTCCTGTACGGCCTTGAGCTGATCTATCTTTCCGGCTTCGGCCAGCAGCTCTTCCAGTTCAATGTTGCGGTCAAAGTGATCTTCCACCACGCACTTGTGGCGATTCGTCACGAAAATGACCTCCTGAACACCGGCACGCACGGCCTCTTCCACCACATACTGGATGACCGGCTTGTTATAGATGGGCAGCATTTCCTTGGGAATGTTCTTGCTGGCGGGAAGAGAACGGGTACCCCATCCTGCGACAGGAAGAACAACTTTGCTTACTTTCATGATGACCTCACAGCTCCGAAAACTGTTTACGGCCTCGGCCGTATTTCAGGACTACGCGGAAAAGTCCGCTCCAAAACATACCGGCACCTGCTGCCGAACGAACAGATTCCTGTCGGGAATCCTCATTATTGTCGCTTTTAAAGCCCTTATCTTCGGTCTCAAACGGATACGAACGTACAGGCTTCTTTTGTTGTCAAAGTACACTTTTTTTCAGCTTACGTCCATATATTCAAGCAATTGTAAAAAGAATGAAACAAAAAAAACATTTTTCCTGTAAAAGCATACTCTTCGTACAAAAAAATATCACCGGAGAAGGCGCTCGAACATCATGCAGCGCATGAGTCCTCATGCTTTTCATCAGTATTTTTCGGAAACGGGCATGACCTCCTCAACAGATATACAAAAATATACAGCACGCTCCCGGAAAACAAATTTTCTCGGGAGCGTGCTCTCTTCAGGACGTTTTAAAGCGTTCAGGTCCGCTTTCGTGCGAAGGTTGCTTCAATGAACCGCCCTTCCGGACTACGGCCTCACGCGTCAGCAGTTCTCTGCCGGAGAAGATGAAAGAATGAGTATCTCCCCGTCCTCAGGAATCAAGAAGCGGTCCTGAAGCCCCCTGCTTTCCACAAACGCACGCAGGGACGAGCGATCCAGTCTGGCATGGTTCACGGCATCCATATGCGACGCAATGAGCCGGGCTCCGGGCGCAACGGCAGCCACACGGGCAAGCTCTTCCGGCCCCATGAGAATAGGGGTTCCGTCATGGAACTGCGCCCATGCCGCATTCAGCACCACCACGCCGGGCCGGAAGGAAACAAGCGCCTCTTCCACGGCAGGAAACCAGACCGTATCCCCGGCCAGATACAGCGTCTCCTCGCCCTGCGCGCGGAACACCACGCCGCAGGCCTCCGGATCCAGTCCGACGGCCGCGTAGTTGCGCGCCGCCTGCTCTCCGGCGCCGTGCAGCGCCTCGACATGGTACAGCGTCACGCCGCAGAACTCCACGCCGTCCGGGCAAAGCGCCGTCACATGCTCAAAGCCCAAAGCCCTCATCTCTTCCGCTTCCCGTTCGTTCTGCGTAAACACAGGCATGGCTTTGGGAAGAGCTTCTGCCGCCGCCTGATCAAAATGATCAAAGTGATGCATGTGCGTGACGATGACGGCATCCACGGCCGTGATCTCTTCGACCGGCAAAGGCAGCTCCACCAGCGGATTGGCGAAATCATTCAGGGGCGACGGAACGGGCGGAAGGCTTCCCTTCCGGGCAAAGAAAGGATCAATCAGAAAACGCTTTTCACCAAAGGTAATGATGCTCGTTGCTCCGCGAATCTGCTGAAATATCATCATATCTTCTCCTGTCAAATGTTATCGGCGCAAGGGGCGGCGCGCCGCCGCGCGTTGTCCGCCCCTCCGTAAGGAAGCGACAGACCGATCAAACTTAAAGTTCTTCTTGAATTTTTCGATCAGCCCCGATACCGGGCCGCACGAAGTCCGTTGCCCACAACCACCAGAGCCGTTCCCACATCGGCGAACACCGCCATCCACATGGTAGCGCATCCGGCAAAGGCCATGGCAAAGAACAGCACCTTCACGCCTACCGCCATCGCAATGTTCTGAACAAGAATACTGTGCGTTGCACGGGAAAGCCTGATGAATCTCGGAATCTTGCGCAGATCGTCATCCATGAGGGCCACATCGGCGGTCTCCATGGCGGTATCCGTTCCGCCGCCGGCCATGGCGAAGCCGATATCCGCCCGGGCCAGAGCCGGAGCATCGTTGATGCCGTCACCGGCCATGCCCGTTCTGCCCCAGCGCTTAGACAATCCTTCCACGGCCTTCAGCTTGTCTTCCGGCAGAAGGCTTCCGCGGAACTCGTCCACACCTGCCTGACCGGCAATCACCCTCGCCACGATTTCATTATCGCCCGTCAACATCACGGTATGCACGCCGAGCTCACGGAGCTCCCGCACGGCATCCCTGCTGCTTTCCCTGATGGTATCGGCCACGGCAAACACGGCAAGTACACGGCTGTCGTCGGCCAGTGCCACCACGGTTCTGCCCTGAGACTCAAATTCCGCCGTCAGCTGGTCAAGCTTTGCCGAACCGAGTCCGAGCTCCGCCATCATGCGGGAACTGCCGAGCCTGTAAACACGCGATCCGATCCGCCCCTGTACGCCGCGACCGGCCACGGCTTCGAATTCATCGACATGAATCTGATCATCTCCGTTCTGCCCAGCGCTTTCCGCCACAGCCAGCGACACAGGATGATCGGAACGGGAGGCAAGCGCGGCGGCAAGGCGCAGAGCCTCCTCGCGGCTTTCCCCATCCAGCAGCGCGGCATCCGTGAGCTTCGGCTTACCGTATGTCAGGGTGCCCGTCTTATCGAGGGCAAGACAACGCAGAAGGCGCCCCTGCTCCAGAAATACGCCGCCCTTGACCAGCAGACCGCTCTTCGTTGCTGCAGCAAGACCGCTGACGATGCTCACCGGCGTAGAAATCACCAGGGCGCACGGACAGCCGATGACCAGAAGCACAAGACCGGTATACACGGATTCCGTCCAGCTCCAGCCGAAAAACAGCGGCGGAATGACAGCCGTCAGCAACGCGAGCAGAAAAACGGCAGGCGTATACCAGGCGGCAAAACTGTCCACCATGCGCTGCACGGGCGCACGACGCCCCTGCGCTTCCTCCACGGCATGAATGATACGGGCCAGCGTGGTATCCGACGGACCGGCCGTCACCTCAAACTCAAAGGAGCCGGACGTATTGATGGTACCGGCAAACACCGTGTCGCCTTCCACTTTTTCCACAGGAATGCTCTCGCCGGTAATAGGCGCCTGATTCACGGCGGAATGCCCTGAAATCACCATGCCGTCCAGAGCCACCCGCTCGCCGGGTCTTACCCGGACGCGGCTTCCTACGGGAATCTCTCTGATATCCTTCTCTTTCCATGTGCCGTCTTCGCAAAGCACCGTAGCCCGCTCAGGCGCCAGTTCCAGAAGTTTGCCTATGGCATCGCGCGCCCTGTCCAGCGCTCTGGCCTCAATGGCTTCGGACACATTGAACAGCACCATCACCATGGCGGCTTCCGGATACTGCCCTATAATCACCGCTCCCGTTACCGCCACGGACATGAGCGCGTTGATGTTGAGGTTGAAGTTGGAAACGGCAAGCCAGCCCTTGCGGTACGTCCCCAGTCCACCGAGAAGAATGGCTGCCAGCGCAAACAACAGAGGAAGACTCTCCAGCAGAGAAAATCCTTCTTCAGCACCGCCGATCACGCCCCACTCCAGCGCAAATTCCGTGCCTTCGGAGAGCGCGGCAAATATGCCCGCAAGCGCCAGCTTTTTCCACGCGATGCGCCCGGAACCTGCGGGACGGCGCTCGATCTTTCCCGTGTCGCCGAGAGGCTCGGGAATCATGTCGATGGAGGTCAGCGCCTCTTCAATGCTCTTTGTGGAAGCAAGGTTATGATGCACGGTAAGCACCCGCTGCATCAGATTGAATTCCAGACCGGTAATGCCCTCCACAGAGCCCAGACGCTTGCGGATGAGAGCCTCTTCCATGGGGCAGTCCATATTGCTGATCAGGTACACGGCCGTCGTGGCGGAAGCCCGGGCAAGGGCCGCCATGTCCACAGGCTCGGCAGGAGCATGCTCATGGCCGCAGCAACCGTCATGACCGTGCTCATGATGGTGGTGATGACCGTTCTCATCGTGGGCATGCCGGAGTTCTTCCTGCATCTGGGAGAAAGGCCGAAGCACAAAGGCATCCGCACAGGAGCACGCCCTTGCGGAGCCGACCTCGGAAACTATGTCGTTGCGATTGTCTTTCACGTTGATTCTCCTTGTTGAAATCAACGTAGTGTCTATAGCGACTATAGAGTCAAGCCCTCCCGGATATTTTTTTAAAAATCTTTTTCGGAAGCCTTCCGCTCCCCGTTTTTCGCCGCTCTCGGCCCTTGACTGTGCCGGCTCCGACGTTACCATCCAGAAAGCCGCACAGAAAAAAAGGAGCACGTCATGCCTCTGAAAATCGGGGAACTGGCCGAACGGTCTGGCTGTCAGGTCGTCACCATACGCTACTATGAGAAGGAGGGCCTTCTTCCTCCGCCCGAACGCACCGACGCCAACTACCGGCTTTACAATGATGATGCCGTGGAACGGCTTCACTTCATCCGCCGCTGCCGCCTGCACGGCATGAATCTGACTGAGATCCGGGAACTTCTGGCCTTCAAGGACAATCCCACAGTAAGCTGTGCATGGATCAACGATCTTGTGGAACGGCACATTGCCGACGTCGAGCAGCAGATAGCCTCTCTTCAGCACTTGAAGGTTCACCTCGAAGCTCTGCGGCACACCTGCGCGGGAGATCACCGGCAAGGATGCGGCATCATCGACACGCTGGATCACGGCTCCATCTGCGCCTGCTGCGAAGAGGAGCACTGCTGCATCAACGAGGGGCGGGGCCCGACGCCTGCCCGTAAGCCGAAAGCCGGAAAGGCCGGAAAAAAATAATCCGGCGCCGACGGCCGTCTGTTCGCGCAGGAGCCTGTCCGGCCCTGTCTGTACGCTCTTGCGCGCATCGCGTGCTTGTCGTACCATTGCCCGGCCTGCGGGAAGCTCCCTTCCCGCTCAAAAGGAAGGAAATTATGAGTTTTCTCAAAGCAAGCACCAGCTTCACGCGCTTTCGCATCATAGACGACGTTCCCGCCGAACTGTGGCCGGCCATTCCTGAAAAGCTCCGCCAGTTCGCCTTCATGGACATTGACGACATTGCCGAAGAGCGGGCCTTCGGATGGACGAATTTCGACGACATGCTTGATACGGAATGGAAGATGAGCCCGCCGGAAAAAGCGGACTACCTGACCTTTTCCCTCCGGCTCGACACCCGCCGCATTCCGCCTGCGGTTCTTCGCAAACACACGCGCATAGCGCTTCGCGAGGAAGAAAACCGCATCAAGGAGCTGGGCAAGAAGTTCATTCCCCGCGATCGCAAGAAGGAAATCGGCGAGCAGGTGAAGCTGCGGCTCATGGGGCGTTTTCTGCCCATTCCTGCAGAATTTCAGGTCATCTGGAACACCCGCACCGGCCGCGTCTATTTCGCCTCCACGCAGACAAAAATGATAGAACTCTTTCTTGAGCTGTTCACCCGCAGTTTCGATCTGCGCCTTGAACAGCTTGTTCCCTGTTCGCTGGCTCTTTCCATGTTCGGTGAACAGTACGCCGAAAAACTCGACGCCGTGGAATCCACGCATTTCATCTCATAAAGGGCACCGGACATGGCAGACATCGGTTACATCGGAGAAAATACCGATCTTATTCTGGGACAGGAATTTCTTACCTGGCTGTGGTTCCGCAGCGAAACCGGCAACGTGTTCCGCATGGAAACGCCGGAGCACAACGGCGAACCGTTCACCGTGGCCATGGAGCAGCGCATCGTGGTGCGGGGCGGCGAAGGTGAAAATCAGGAAACCGCCACCGTGGTCGGCTCCTTTTCGCCGCTGCGTGAGGCAAGACTCGGACTTCTGACCGGCAAACAGGTCGTCCGGGCCCTCGTCCGGCTGGAAAAGGACGGCATGGACTGGCAGGTGACGCTGAAGGCCGAGGATTTCAGCATCAACGCCCTGCGTACGCCGCCCATTTCCAAGGAAGACGCCTCCGAAGATCCCGACGCGATCTTCCTCGAAAAAATGTACCTGCTGGATCAGGCTCTGGATATGCTGGATGAAATGTTCCGGCAGTTTCTCAAGATCCGCCTTGCGCCTGCCGCATGGCAGAGCGAGGCCGCAGCCGTTGCGGCATGGATGAAGCACGACATCAGTCAGGGCACCATGCAGCCGGAAGGCTGATGATCTTTGTTCCTGCTCCTCTCCGGCAAGGCTTTGCCGCCTTTCTTCAAAAATGCCGGGGAGGAGACAGGTGAAAGGTTCGCGACCGGATTCTTTCCGAGGATGCGGCGCGTGAGCCTGCTCCCTCTCCCCTCTCAGGGGCCATCTCTTTTCAGGAGCAGAACCATGAAAAGTGCTGCAACTGCGGGAGAGGTCTCCCGCTGGAAGGCTCTGGCCGTACGCGCCGTGCGCAAGCTGCTGTGGATGCTGCTTGTGCTCTGGGGCATCACGCTGGTGAGCTTTTTCGTCATTCATCTGGCTCCGGGTACGCCCACGGACATGCAGACCAGTCTCAACCCTCTGGCCGGAGACATGGTCCGCGAACGACTGAACGCGCTCTACGGACTGGACCGCCCGCTCTGGGAACAGTACGTGGACTGGCTGAGCAGGCTTGTCCGACTCGACTTCGGCCTATCCCTTTCCAGCGACGCCCGCCCCGTCATGGAAAAAATCATGGAGAGACTACCCCTGACCGTGGGCATGAACGTCATCTCCCTGCTGCTTACGCTGCTGATCTCCATACCTGTCGGCATCGTTTCCGCCGTGTACCGCGGATCCTTTCTGGACAGAGCTCTTACTGTTCTGGTCTTTCTCGGCTTTGCCATGCCGAGCTTCTGGCTGGCCATGCTGCTCATGCTCTATTTCGGCATCGATCTCGGCTGGCTTCCCATTTCCGGTCTCACCTCGCTGGACTACGCCCAGCTCTCCCTGCCGGGAAAAATACTGGACATCGCCCGACATCTCACGCTTCCCATTCTCGTGGGACTTGTGGGCAGCATAGCGGGCACTTCGCGCTTTCTCCGCTCCTCCATGCTGGAAGTGCTGAGGCAGGACTACATGACCACGGCCCGGGCCAAGGGACTGCCCCCCGGACAGGTCATCGGCAGACACGCGCTGCGCAACGCGCTGCTGCCCGTGATCACCATGCTCGGCCTGTCCGTACCGGGACTCATCGGCGGCAGCGTCATCATTGAAACCATCTTTGCCCTGCCGGGACTGGGTCAGCTTTTCTACACCGCAGTCATGGCCCGCGACTATCCCCTCATCATGGGCAATCTCGTGCTGGGCGCCGTGCTGACGCTGCTCGGCAACATGCTGGCCGATGCAGGCTACAGTCTTGCCGATCCCCGCATCAGAGCCACGGCCGACAGGGAGGGAAAAGCATGAGCATCAGTCTGAAACGTCACGGCATGTTTATTACCGGCCTGTCCATCGTGCTCGTCATGAGCATTCTGGCGCTGCTGGCGCCGTGGATTGCGCCCTACGATCCTGCGGCCCTGAACCTTGATCACATTCTCATGCCGCCCTCTTCCGAGCATCTGCTGGGAACCGACGAACTGGGGCGGGACGTCTTTTCCAGACTTCTCTACGGCGCGAGGGTTTCCCTGTGGGTAGGATTCGTGGCCGTGGGCATATCCACGGCCATCGGCATCGTTCTGGGGCTGGCTTCCGGCTATTTCGGCGGATGGACCGACGAACTCATCATGCGCGGCGTGGACGTGATGCTCTGCTTCCCGTCCTTCTTCCTCATTCTTGCCGTCATTGCCTTTCTTGAACCGAGTCTCACCAACATCATGATCGTCATCGGTCTCACGTCATGGATGGGCGTTGCCCGTCTCGTACGGGCGGAAACGCTTTCCCTGAGGGAAAGAGACTACATAGCTGCCTCAAAGCTTGCAGGCGCGTCCACCTGCCGCCTGCTCTTCGTGCATATTCTGCCCAACGCCCTTGCCCCGGTTCTGGTTTCCGCCACACTCGGCGTGGCCGGAGCCATTCTCGTGGAATCCTCCCTCAGCTTTCTCGGCCTCGGCGTGCAGCCGCCGGATGCCAGCTGGGGCAACATGCTCATGGACGGAAAAAATACGCTGGAAATAGCGCCCTGGCTTTCCCTGTATCCGGGGCTTGCCATTCTCATCACGGTTCTCGGCTACAATCTGCTCGGAGAAAGCCTGCGCGACATGCTGGATCCGAGGCTCAGGGAACGCTGATCCCGAAACGCCGCTCACACAAGAGGCACGCCCCACCAAAACGAAAAAAGCCTCATTCCTCCTGCGCGTAGGCAGGCGCACCTACTCTCGGCGACATACCGTCCATGCCACTGAAGGACAAAAAGAAAGACCCCGTAAAAGGGGCCTTTCTTTTTTATGCCATTAAAAGCGCCGTCCGGCATTACCAGCGGCCATGTCCGCCCTTTTCCTGCTGATGACCGTAGATGCCTCCGGCCAGAGCACCGAGGCCGCCGCCGATCAGGGCGCCGGTCGTGCCGCTGCCGCCGGTAATGGCGCTCAGTCCGCCGCCGATGAGAGCGCCGCCCGCAGCTCCGCTGAGAGCGCCCTGCTGAGTTCTGGACATATGGGTGCAACCGACGGAGCCGAAAGCCAGCGCGCCGGCCAGAAGAACCACAAGGGAGATCTTTTTCATGCTGTCACTCCATGATTTCATGTCTATTTTGCGGAAGGAGCCATGAATTCATACCAGAGCACCTCAAAGACGGACCGCTTTGCATCGGCAGGATGCGCGGCATACCAGTCGTCCAGGCACTTCTGAATGTCCTTCCAGCTTGCATCGCCGAATGCCGTCATCCAGGCTTTCACAAAAGGCGATGCCGAAACGCCCTGCTTTTCCGCGATGAGCTGCTCAATGGCCACCGTGCTGGAGACGCCATAAAGGAACGCCAGCTTCTCCGAAGAAGTGGAAAGTTTCCACTGAACACCCGTCAGATCCGCGGGAGATGCCCCGGCAGAAGAAACGCCGAACGACAGGCCGCAGCACAGCAGGGCGGCGCACATGCCTGCAACAAACACTTTTCTCATGAATGCATTCTCCTTGAAAAACGTCTAAAGCTGTCTGGGCTTCTGAGCATCAGGCACGGGCCCTCCCGGTCTCGGAGCAGGTCTTGTTCCGGGGCGCGGCGCAGGACGGGATCCCGGGCCGGACGGCCGGGGAGCACCGGGTCTGGGGGCAGGCTTTCCAGGGTGCGCCGGACGTGGTCCGCCCGGACGCGGCGCAGGCTTCGGAGCAGGTCTGGAAGGTCGGGGGGAACCTGGTCTTGCAGCAGGAGCTCCGGGATGAGC
>OOCM01000056.1_pt1 | contig 113385 bp, 98 predicted proteins | sample 1671111 | NCBI WGS metagenome assembly OOCM01 (sample SAMN06348123, study PRJEB24527) | human gut metagenome | biome: human gut; feature: ankylosing spondylitis patient; material: feces | host: Homo sapiens | place: China | collected 2015-10 | reverse complement strand
AAGTCGGGGCTTTGTCATACAAAAAAGAAGGTGGGCTTTTTGACACACCTTCTTTTTTGTGCCTACGGTCTGCGTCTGAGCGTCGCTTCAGGTGAGCCGTGCCCTGTTTAGTTGGAGCTTACGCCATTAATTCCTAACTTTGCGGCTGTTTTAGGCTTCTGAACTTTTTTAAGTGCGAAAAATCGGTCTTTTATGATTACATACAAGAAACATTACAAATCGCTTATCGTACTTGGTGTCCCTATTATCATAGGCCAGATGGGTACCATTGTACAGTCGTTTGCCGACACTGTAATGGTCGGCCACTACGGCACGCTGGAACTGTCGTCGGCAGGTTTCACCAACAATGTGTTCAATCTCATTCTGATTGCCATGATGGGATTTTCCTACGGCAGCACCCCCGTCATCGGCGGATACTACGGACGCGGCGACCAGCTCGATGCCGGACGCGTGATGAAGGAAAGCATATTGAGCAACATCATGGTTTGGGCCCTGGCTCTTTTTGCCGCTACAATCGTGTACGTGAATCTTGAAAACATGGGCCAGCCTTCCGAGCTCATGCACCTTATCAAACCGTATTTCCTCGTGCTTCTGGCTTCGCTCCTTCCGCAGGCCATATTCAATGCCATGAAGCAGTTCTGCGACGGTGTGGCCGACACGCGTACCCCGATGTGGATTATGCTTATGGGCAACGTTCTCAACATCATTGGCAATTACTGTCTGATTTTCGGTAAGTTCGGTTGTCCTGAGATGGGACTTCTCGGTGCCGGTCTTTCCACCCTTTTTGCACGTATAGTCATGGCCATATCCATTGTCGGAGTTGTGTTTGCTTCTGCACGCTATAAAGTTTATATTTCCGGCTTCAAGATGCCTGCAACGCGTTCCGGCTTCAAGCATCTCTGCCGTCTCGGTTTCCCTATAAGTCTGCAGATGGGCATGGAGGCTTCGTCTTTCAACATCTGTGCCGTCATGATGGGATGGCTCGGTGCCGGTGCCTTGGCCGCACATCAGATAATGTGTACCGTAGGTTCTCTCTGCTTTATGATTTATTACGGCATAGGAGCCTCTACGGCTGTGCGCATAAGCCATTTCCGCGGTCGTGGCGACTGGGTCGAGGTTCGCCGTTCAGCTTTTGCCGGATTCTCAATGACGTTGCTGGCCGGTGTTTGCATTTCGTGCATGATATTCATATTCCGCACCGAGCTCATATCGTTGTTTACTTCCGATGCTGACGTTGTAGTCATCGCCCTCACCATTATTCCGCCTCTGATGATATATCAGTTCGGCGACAGCATGCAGACCGTCTTTGCAAATGCTCTCCGTGCCATTGAGGATGTCAAGATGATGATGATACATGCTTTCATTGCATACGTACTTGTTTCTATCCCGTTGAGTGCACTTTTTGCTTTCGGATTTGGATGGGGACCGGCCGGAATCTGGTATGCTTTCCCGTTCGGACTTACCACGGCAGGCGTACTTTTCTACACACGTTTCAACGCTCAGACAAAGAAGAAACTGGCTTGACCTTCCGGCATCTGCGATGCAAAAGTTTTACAACTGTGCTGAATATATGTTTTTACTGTGCTGAAAATGTATATATTCAGCACTAGTTGTATATTGTAGAGTTTGTTTATGTCTGCTATTTCATATCTTTGCGGACATAAACAACCATTATTTCTATTTGCTTATGAAAAAACTCTTTTTCTGTGTTGCACTTTCGTCTTCAGTCTTGTTTCCAGTCGAAATGGCGGCGCATTCTGATTTCTTATGCCGTAATGTATTTAAGCTCGGCTTTGAAACCGATTTGTCTTTCACCAATAAAGTTCCTTTTTTATCAGCATCTGAGAAAAGTATGTCTTCATACGACAAGGCGCGCTATGCCGATGCTTCGCCTGAGAATCCGGTGCTGATGGAAGATGCTATAACCAATCCTAGCTTTGAGAGCAATTCTTTGTCAGGATGGACAAACGACGGAATGGCCGCGCAGACAAACAATTCTCCTGCTGACCAGGGTTGGCAGAAAGATGGAACGGTATATGCAGAAAGATGGCGCAGTACGAGCGTTTCATTGGGCGACGCTTCCATCATACAGCGCGTGTCCGGTCTGCCGGACGGCAAATACGTGCTTAAGGTTAGGGGACATGCTGTCAATCAGTCTGGTACACCGGCTGTAGTGTCCGGCGCTGCTTTTTTCGCCGGGCGGTTTGAAACTCCGGTATCTGCCGGCGGTGAATATGAGGTGGAGGCAGTAACGGTAGACGGATATCTTGATATTGGAATGAAGGCTGTCAATTCAGATGCCAACTGGATTGCCTGCGACAATTTCCGTCTGTATTATCTCGGACGAAGTTTGGAAGCTTTCAAGGAACTGTTGTCTTTGAAGCTCAAGGATGCGGTTGAGGATACTGTGTCTGCCGGTAAACCTGGATATTTCAATCAGGATGGTCTTGCCGAGGCCATAAAGAAGGCTGAATCTGTGGAACAGACGGAAGATGCTGTCGTAGAGGCAATACATCTTCTGGATGCGGCTATGCAGGAAACAGAGGCTATAATTTCCGAATATGAACCATTGAAGAATGCCATTGAAGGACTCAAGGGACTTATTGAATCTTCCGGTTATCCCGATGAGTCTTTCGGCAAGTCGTATCTGGATAAGCTGGAGAATGCTTATAACGGTGCCGAAGATGCCCGTAAGCAGATTCCCGACCTGCTTGCATTGGCAGAGGAGTGCATGGCTCGTTTGTCAGATTATGAACGTCTCGGATGCAGTATTAATTCTGCAGAACTTCTCATAAATAATTCCAACTATCCTGGACGAAGTGATTTTCGTGACGCTATAAATGAAATTCGTGATATTTATGACGAGCCTTCCGATAAGGATATAAACGAGGCTCTGAAAAAACTTGCCGAGGCGAGCGATGCATACGTCGCAACACGCAGGTCGATGGTGGTAAATGTCAGAAACGGAGCCATGTGGAAGGACAACCGAGGTATACCGGTTCAGGCACACGGTGCCGGTTTCGTGCAGGTAGGTGACACATGGTATATGATAGGCGAGGATCGTTCGAAGAGTGTTTCGGACATAAACATGTATAAGTCGAAGGATTTGAAGAACTGGACATTTGTTGGCAACATCGTTTCTAAGTCTACACATCCGGCTCTTGCAGACGGTACTCGTTTTATTGAGCGTCCGAAGATTATGTATTGTGCCAAGACCGGACAGTTCGTTATCTGGTGTCATTGGGAAGGCCAATACTATGAACCGTCTGAAGCCGCTGTTTTCTATAGCGATAATGTTGAGGGACCTTATAAATTCCACTGGGGCGGACGTCCTATGGGCATAGCTTCGCGCGACTGCAATGTCTTCGTTGACGATGACGGAAAGGCTTATTTCATTTCTACTACCAACGGCAACCGCGATTTGGGATTGTTCGAGCTCTCGGATGATTATCTTGATATTGTCAAGCACACAACTATCTTTGCCGGTCAGGGACGCGAAGCTCCGGCACTCGTTAGGGTGGGCGATACCTACTATATGCTCTCTTCCGCTTGTTCGGGTTGGGATCCTAACCAGTGCAAGGTGGCATGGTCGAAGTCGCTGACTTCTGGATGGTCTTCTCTTCGGAGTATCGGCAATCCTATAGCTTTTGACACTCAGGCTGCATCAATCCTAAAGGTTAAGGGCGGCGACGGAACTTCTTATCTTTACGTCGGTGACAGATGGCAGGATCCAGGTTTGGCCGAGTCGAAGACCATTATTTTCCCTGTTGATTTTGAAGACGGTACTTGTGTATATGATTATCGTCAGCAGTTTGATATTGATATGGGACGTGGCACATGGAGTGAAGCCGATGTTGAGTCCAAGCGCCTTCCAAGGACCGGATGGACTATAACTGATGTTTCAAGCGAGGAAACCAGCGGTGAGAATGGACGTGCCGTAAATATCCTTGATGGCGAGATTGGTACTATATGGCATACTAAGTACAGTGGCGGTACAGCTCAGGCGCCTCACTCTGTATGTATTGACATGAAGAACGTGTATGAAATATCAGGATTCCATAGTGTTCCGCGCCGTGACAATTCTACTAACGGTCTAATACGCGAATATATATTCTACGTCAGTGTTGATGGAAAGAACTGGCAGGCTGTTTCTGGAGGCAGTTGGATGCCGTATGATTCAGATGTGTATTTCGAACCTGTCAAGGCGCGTTATGTGAAGCTCGAAGCTCTGTCGGGAACTTATGCTTCTATGTCGGAGTTTTATGTTCTTCATGATACCGACGAGAACAGATCGGACAAGATGATTCCGTATTATACCTTGAACTCTGGTGCACCGGTGAATTCTTCTGTTGTCGAAGCAGAAGTCGGAGACGATGTCAAGTTCTCTACAGCAACTGAAGGAGCGTATTACGGAACGTGGGCTTTCTCAGGACCAAACGATATTAAATCGTCTGTTCGCGAATATACAATTAATAATCTATCTGTTTCTGATTCAGGTGTATATACAAGCCTTTATCTGAACCCTTACAACTACAGCAACCGTGTAGACTACACATTGAAGGTTATCGATGCCACATCTGTTGATGAAGTAGCTTCCGGCAGTGCTGAAGTAGTTTCTGTTCGTTATTATGACCTGAACGGTACAGAACTTAAGGCTCCTTTGAAAGGCCGGTGCTGTATCGTCAAGAAGATATATGACGATGGAACAGTGACGGTTGAGAAATCTGTTTATTGATTACTACCTTAACTTTCGATAAATCTATCTTCTGATTTAATGTTATTTCATGAAAAAAGCCCGGCTTCAACCGGGCTTTTTCTTTGAGTGGGGCTTTGACAGCCTTGACCTCACCATTCTATCTTTTTACTACCTTACATTTTGCTTCGATACGTCCTTCTGACTGTATGCTTATTATGTACAGTCCCTGTGGATATTCACCGAGATGGAGAGTGCAGATGGTGTCTGCCATCTTCTGTGTCAACAGGATTCGTCCGCTGAGATCCTGTACCACGACAGTTCTGTTTTTGTTTGTTTCTTGTCCTGCGGATACATTGCACTCGTTTTCAACCGGGTTAGGCCAAACCTTCATTGTTTCAGCCTCTGCCGATTCAATACCGGTTGCATCGGCTTTAACCTTGATTGTTCCGTATGTCGTAAGCGAAGCGAGATCCCATTCAAGACCCTCTCCTGGCTTTTCAGGGCTCATCTGAACGTTTCCTGTGAGCTTAATGGATTTGAATGTCTTGAACAGTTCATAGCTGTCACCGTCCTTATATTCGCCTCGTCTGTATTCCATTTCGATAATCGGTGACTTCAGTGTTACATCGCCTTCTACCTCGAAATAGTCAATATAGTTGCCTTGTTTTCTTACATGTATGCATCCGCCTTCGTTTACAGTCAGTTGACCGTTTATCTGCATTGAACCTCTCAGATATTCTGACTTTTCAGCTGCTATTGAACCGCCTTCATATACAGTAACGTTGTTTGCTGTTCCATTGCCGCTCAGGCAACCTCCGTTGTAGACTTGTATTGTGCCCTCGCTGCTTCCCTCGCTGTTGAGGAACAGTGTGCCTCCGTATACAGAGAATCCGATAGGTTGTTTGTTTGTCAGTGTGAGTGTTCCTTCTCCGTATTTCTTTACCACTGCAGTGTTTGCGAACAGACCGGCGTATGTTGTCGATTCATTGTTGTAGCCGATTTCATAAGTTCCTCTTCCTACAGTGCATTCCTTGCTTGTAGATGCCAGCGAACCGATTTTTGTCGTCAGATTCACTTCTGTGCCGCTTCCGGCCTTAGTGTGTACCAGCAGAACCTTGTCGTTGAGCACCAGTGATGTTTTAGACATGTCTGTAGCCTGGTTCAGGCGCATTTGTGAGCCTAAGGCGTGGAATGTTCCGTTGAATGAACTCATGTTCATCTGCCAGTCGGCCCTCACGTATGGAGTGGTGTAGTAGATTGTACCTTTTCCTGTCAATTTTCCTGTCAGTCTGCATCTCGAACCGCCTTGCAGAGTCACTTTTGCATCTTCCGGAATTTCGAGCTGATAGTTGAATACAGGTGCTGTTGAGCTGGAGTTGTTGTCGAATATCTTCAGTGTACCTGCATACGCTGTGAGTTTGCTTCCTGCACGTCCGAAAGTGGTGTTCCATGCACCCATGGCCAGAACTCCGTCCTTGAGTATAGTTTCCTTGTATTTGTTGGCACCAGGATAGTTCAGGTTCAGCTGTCCTTTGCCGTCTTTTACAAGTATACCTTCACCGTCGATTATGCCTTTCAGAGCTGTAAGTCCTGAAGGAATGTTCATTGTTACAGTATCTTCGATTGTCAGTGGCCTGTCGGTTGATGTATTTGTAGCCGAGATTTCAAGTTCTGTATCCTTCATGGTCCAGTTTCCTGCGGTTGCAGTTGCAGCACCGAGCGAACTGGCTTCTCCACCTTCGCCCAGCTGTTTGATTTTTACTTTTCCGCCTTCCAGATTTACTGCACCTGTAAACGAATGCTTGCTGCCGTTTATTTCAAGCGTTCCGTTTCCTTTCTTTGTCAGTCCGCCTTTTCCGCTGAAGCCTCCCTCGCCGTTCAGACTGTAGTTTTCATCTGATGTGAAGAGAATATCTCCAACAGGCAACTGTTCGTTCAGAGTGACATCCTTTACAGAAGCATCGTCGTTGAAAATGATGCTGTCTCCTGCCACGAAAGCCGTAGGCTGACAGTCAAGGATGAAGTTGGAAGCTGAATAGTCCAGTGTTCCGCTCTCTTCGCCTGTCCATATCACATTGGCCGAAGGGCCTCTCTGTTCATTTATCGTAAGAGTTATCGTGTTGCCGGTTCTTTCCAGTACGTATGAATAACCTTCAAGTCCTTCAACCTTTATAGTTTCAGCGGGTATTCTTCCGCTCTCCGGCAGTCCTGAAGCGTTTCCAGTCCATGAGATGAGCTTGTATGTGCCTGGCGATGCTTCATTTCTTTCAGGCAGGAAACGCATGATTACCGGTGAAGCGAAATTGATATCTCCATTTACCGCAATCTCGTCTGAAACTGGATTCTCTATCCCGTCCAGTGTCATTTCCAGATATACCTTGGCATTAAGGTTCAGATTCTTGTCAAATGTCAGTTTACCGACAACAGCATTTTCATTTCCAGGTTGTATTCTGCATCCTTCGTAGTTGAGTGCACCTTCAAACACCACATCGCCCTTTATATGTCCGGTTCCTGCGAGTGTTCCGCGTGCTCTTATGTGCAGAGTATCATTTATTTCACTGTTTATTTCCAGAGTTCCTTCGGAAATGTATGTGTTGCCTTTATGATTCAACGGAACATTGACAATGAGTTTTCCTCCCATGCTTTTCCACAATTCCGTTTCGCCACCGGTTTCGCCGGTTCCGTTCCACGTTAATGTCTGTCCTTTTGGTATCATTGCGAATACTGTGTCAGGACATACTGTTCCCTGTATGTCTACAGTCTTGTTTCCGCTCATGTCGAACATCACGCTTTTGCCGTCGCTCCATGTTGTTCTGTTGCTTCTGTTTGAATCAACAAAACCTCCGCTTCCGTTCTGCCATACAGTTCCGTCCTGCCATATACAGTCGGCCTTCATTACCGGAGGAAGCGGTGGGGCAGGCATGTCATAACCTAGATAGAAGTCTGTGAACGGACTCTGGTAGTAGCTTCTAGTTGTACACTGCAATCTGTATGCCGGATTCTGTATAAGGCTGTACATGGATTCTTCTGTTTCGAAATCAGTTGAGAATCCGACGATACCTACGCATCCCTTGTCTTCGTATACACGCTTGAAGATTAGTTCTTCTCTCCAGTCGCCTATTATGTCGCCAAAGAACATAGGTCTTTTACCGTTTTCCGACTTGATTGTATATCCGCTTAGTTTTCCCATCTCAATGAGTCGGCTTCCATTGAATTTGCGTACGTCAGGGTTGTATCCGCTTCCGTCTGGTGAGTCAAGCTTTTCCCTGTCAAGAGCGCCGTCCCACCAAACGCCTTCTGTAGGCCATGTCGTAGCCAATCCTGGTATGATTTCTCCCTTGGCATCGTACACATTGCCGTCCATGGCGCTCCACAGTTCGTAACCGATGTGGTCAGGATCCACGTCCATTGCCATTCCGCGTCCCACATCGCCTACTCCGCCCATGTACCATTTCTTTATGGCTGTGCCGTCTGCTGCGTCGTAGAGAATCTGTCCGAGCATGTCGGGCGCGTCCTGCTGTATTGCAAATGTTTCCAATCCAGGTCTTTCCGGGTCTATATCTCCGGTGTGGAAGCGGTCTCCGTGCGATATTCCGGCATTGAAGAGAGTCGTTCCGTCGCCAGTCATAGCATATCCTCCCTCAAGCATCTCGTCGCGTCCGTCACCGTCTACGTCAGCGATGCGTATCTGATGGAATGTTGCACCGCCGGCAGGCTGTGTGAACAGCTCCTTGAAATCTCCGGCTTTGCCGTTGTTGAATTCGTATGCCCATGCCGAAACATAATACTGGTGTCCGTACTTCTGATGTCTGCTCATGTGCTCGAATACCACTGCCGGATGCAGTCCGTCAGGGTAAAAGATACCCATGTGTCCCTGCAGACAGAAATAGTCGCCGTCCTGATAATAGTCGGCCTTGTTGTCGCGGTTGTAGTAGCCCGGGTAAGTCATTTCAATGCTTGTCTTTTCCTCACCCGTAAGACCGTCTATGACTGTGATGTACTGAGGCGGATTGCGTTTGGTCTGTTTATAGTAGTCTGTAATGCCGTCATTGTCTGTATCAGCATTGTCAGAGTGAAACAGATACTTTCCCCATCCGTTTGTCTTGCTGTCCCAGAATCTTGTTCCGTCGCTGGTCTTCATTATGACTTCAGCCTTTCCGTCGCCGTCAATGTCGTATGCCGTCACCATGTCGTTGTGGCCGTCGCAAATATTTACGTTCGGTCCCATGTCGATGGTCCACAGTCTCTTTCCGTCGCGTCGGTAGCCTTCCACTTTGTCTGAACCGCCGTTGGTAGAGAGCCTGTCGACAACGTAGTCATATTCGCCGTCGCCGTCGAGGTCTGCCGGCCACACAAATCGTGTTGTATAGTCGGTTGTAGGGAGAAAACCGTCGAAGTCTATCTCCATGAATATACCCCTTACGTCGTGTTCTGTAATTGTATATGGTTCGCTGAGTGCGCTTTCAGTTCCGTTGTGTACTATTGTCACCGCCAGTTGGCTTCCTTTCGGAACGCTTGTTGTTGTAGAGCTGAAGTTGGTCTTGCTCAGCGGTTGCTGATTAAGTTTCGTGAATGAGCCTCCGTTGGCTCTTTTGCAGTATACGTTGTATCTCGCGTTTTCCGGCTCCTGAACCAGTTTGCGCCATGATATCAGCACGTTGCTGCCGTTCTGCACAGCCACAACTCCGCGTCCAAGCTCCTGCTGCATCCGTTGTGCATGTATAGGCGATGATGCTGCCATCATGATACCGGCCCATAATAGATACTGTTTCTTACCCATGTTATTATTATTTAAGTTGATTATTTTTTATTCCTTTACTCTGTCGTCGGCGTCCAGCGGCATGAGATGCTGTAGAAATTCAGCCTCTACGATGCGCAGTTCATTTCCTGTCTCTTCTGCATTAGGAGTTTTGTACAAGTCCAGATCGCTGTCCACCGGTGCTGCAAGTTCAGTTATCTGTCCGAATCCTTCCTTTTCCTTCACCTGTCCTTTGAGCCTGATGGTCATTTGCTTAGCCTCTACCGGACGCAATCTTATGTGAACATATCCCAGCGATTTGTCTGTTTGTCCGCTCCACACCAGAGTAGAGTCGGCATAAACCTCTATCGGATAGCTTCTCATTCTCCAGCCCGTCAGTTTCATGCAAAGCTCGTCCACGGTCGAAGGCTTGTCGAATGTATATGTAATCCATCCTGTAGCCAGACGTCCGTCGTTGCACCATTCGCTCCTTTCGTTGTCGTCCATGCTCAGCCTTGCACGGTCCTCGTTGGCGCCGGCTTTCACGTCAATGACGTTTATGCTTCTTTTTGTTTCCTTGAACGCTTCTCCCTCAGGTGTCTCTCCTCGTCCGAACTGTCCTTTCAGATTCTCTCCAGGCAGACTTCTGCACATTCCGTCCTTATTGTCCACCGCTCTCGATTTCCATGTAACGGCAGTACCGTTCAAGCCTTCAGCTTCAGCTCTAAGAGTAATTTTTCCAGTCTCTCTGGTACTTCTTACCAGAACTCTGTTCACACCGCATTCCACAGGCAGATTCTTCGACAGTATGAAGTTTGTCGGTGCATCTCCCCATCCGTTTCTGCGGCTTTCCTCGTATTCTCCGTAACGCGTAGCTATTCCGCCTCGCCATTCCGCAGGTCCTTCAAGTGTGAAGTTCACCATCGTATTGTCTGTAGGACAGCGTCTTCCTTCACTGTCAACCACCTCAAATTCCACCAGAGCCAGGTCTGCACCGTCAGCAGCAAAACCTTCAGGTGATGTCATCACCTTTATTCTTATGCTTTCCGGTTTGCCGGCAGTCTGCAGTGTGTCGCTTGAGAATACTTTTCCATCAGAGTCCAGTCCGTTGGCTATCAGTGTGCCGGCCTCGAACTTCACGTTGTCGAACGTATGCAGAAAAGCATATTCCCTCTTTCCCTGGCCTATCAGTTTGCCGTTGAGCCATAACTCGGTTCTTGGAGCAGTCGACACCACATATATCGGTTTCACCGTACCTTCCGGATAATTCCAGTGGCCGATGATGTGCGTGCGTTCCTTCTCCGTATCCACCCATCCGCTCCACATCACCTGATGGGCATAGAAACTCTCTTTCGGCAGTCTCATGGCATCCGTCACACCGCTGGCTCTGTAGTTCGATTCTCCTCTCGAATGTGTATTAGTGTCTGAGAATATGATTTTCGTTCCTCCCGAGCTGACTCTCTTACCAGTACCCGGTCTTTCTCGCCAGTAGTCATACCAGCGCTTCACGTGCTCCACAGCCAGCATGTCCTGATTGAGGTTGTACGCCGAAGCGTCTGCATTCTTGTAGAGCGGTCCGACACCGTTCTTGTGATAAGGATAGCTCCAGTCGTCCCAGTATTTTCTCAGTCCCTCGTCGCGCGAGTATTCCATTGCCCACATCGGATGCTTTGCACTTTTGTTTATGTAAAGCATTTCGCCTCCATATTCAGCCTCGTCAATGTCCAGCATCTCGCGGCTTCCTATAGCACGTCCTCCGTGCGGATCATATTTATCTCTTATAGCCTTCATTTCCAGCATGTGTTCTCTGGAAATACCCTTGTTTCCGCATTCGTAGAAAACAATGCTCGGATTGTTGCGGTTGTATATGATGGCATCTCTCATCAGCATACAGCGCTGTTCCCAACGTCTGTCGTTCACGTCGCGTTCGGAGTCGCCTGCCGGCATAGCCTGAATCAGTCCTACGCGGTCGCACGATTCCACATCCTGTTTCCACGGCGTCACATGCATCCATCTTACCAGATTTGCACCGCTTTCAACCATAAGGGCATTTGAGTAGTCGCTAAGCCATGCCGGTACGCTCATTCCTACTCCCGGCCATTCGTTGCTTGTTCTCTGCGCATAGCCTTTCATCTGCATTACGCGTCCGTTCAGCCACACCTTGCCTTGTCCGAATTCCGTTTTTCTGAATCCTGTGCGTGTTGTCGTTTCGTCTATGCACTTTCCGTCGCGCATGATTCTCGTCTTGACTGTGTACAGATATCCGTATCCCCAGCTCCAGAAGTGCAGTTCTCCGGCTCTTCCCGACGTTCTCATAGTACATGTCGCGCCCGGTGCAAGCTTCATTTCTTCCGATCTGCATACCGTTTTGCCGTTCTTGAATCTTACAGCTTTACCATCTGCATCGGTCATCTCCATTTCGTAGTATACTGTACACTCTTTTCCGCTTTCGTTCTTTATTTCGCTCTCTGCACATATAGTAGCCTCGCGTCCTTCAATGTTGAAGTCCGAAGCATATACATACACACCTGTTGTTCCAAGATTGCTGAACAGAGGCAAAGTCTGGTATACAGGTCCGGTGATATGCAGTTTCACATGTTTCGGTATACCTCCGTAGTTGGCGTTGAAATTCCTGTCGTTCCATTGGTATCTCGAATACTTCTGTCCTCTTTCCCTATATGTCCAGCTGTTGTCCACACGTACTGCCACCTTATTGTCGCCGTTCATGTCGATGTATTTCGTAAGGTCAATTCCGAAAGCCATCACACCGTTCTCGTGAAATCCCGCATGCTGTCCGTTTATCCATACATCTGCACCTTGGCGTACACCCTCGAACTCAATGAACACTTTTCCGCTGTTTTTTGCACCCTTCGGCATTCTGAATGTCTTGTAGTACCAAACCACCGTATCGCTCAGTTCTGCAATCTGCACCCTGAAAGCTTCATCCTCGTTGAAAGCTCTTGGCAGTGAAACCGTCTTGTCATTATCGGTTTCGTCTTGTCCCTTGTCCGAGAAAATCTTTTCCGGTTCAATGTCGCCAATGTGCAGTTTCCAGTCGAGGTCGAAATTGAAGCACATTCTTTTGTTCCATGATTCTGTTTTTCCTTTTGCCGTTGTTCCTGCGGCTAAGTTTTCTGACGCAGCACCCAATAGGATGAATACAGCTGCGGCAAGCAGTCTTATGTTCCATCTGCACATTGCGTCATAAACTTTAGTGATGATGTTTTTCATATCTACAGTTGTTTTTGATTCATGTTGCAAATTTAGTCCGCGGCCCCCCTTGCATTCTTGTAATATCGTTCAATTCCTTGTTTATTTGTTCACACTTGCACTTTACAAAGCCTTTATTTGCGTTCAGGAGACGATTTTTGCTAATTTTGTACATACGGAAAGCATTTAGACTATGAAGGCGCGTATATATCTGTTTCTACTTTATTTTTCTCTTTCGATAATCTTTGCCGGCACATCTTCTGCCGATGTCTATCTTAAGTCATGGCAGATGACCACAGGCCACGGACTTCCCAACAACAGTGTCAGGTGTCTTCTCCAGGACTATCACGGACAGATATGGATAGGCACGCAGAACGGCCTTGCCGGTTTTAACGGCAATGACGTTTCGCTGTTCGAGCCCGACAGCAGTTCTCGTCATGCCTTCCTGAGCAAAAAAATCAGAGCCGTAGTAGAAACTCCTTCGCACCGCCTGTGGGTTCTCACAGGACATGATCAGGCCATGTGTTTCGATCTTCTTGGACGCCGTTTCATACCTGTCGACCGTAGCGGAGCCATGTACCTGCCGGCCAATCATATCCATAAGGGCGCAGACGGACGTATTTGGTTGTGGCATTCCCGCTCTCCTAAAGCCTATTGCATCACCGACACACCGTCAGCCGACCGCCGTCTTCACGTGTCCTGCATTCCTGTTTCGTCTCCTGTTTCGTTTTTCCATGAATCTCCTTCAGGTGTATGGATAGGCTTTGGCCGGCATCTGTATCGTGTCTCTTCCTCGCGGTGCAGTCTTGTCTCCTCGGATTTTGTATGGAAAAGTGCCGTCACACACGGTCGGCGCACATACCTTTCAACCGTCGATGGACGTTTGTTCATGTCCGAGCCGGGTATCGCTTTGACCAGTCTCGCCCAACTTCCTTCATCATCAGAAGTCTCGTCGCTGGTATGGTGGCGCGACCGGTTGGTTGTTTTCACTTCTACTTCCACAGCCTATGCACTCGACCCATCCACCTTGCACCTTTCTCTCTGTCCCGAACTCAACATACCGGGTGCCGACATCGTCTCAACTGCAGGAGGTACATCATGGTTGTCAAATTCGTCGGGAACTCTTTATGCGCTCAACGATACACTTTCCTCACCCCTGGTTCTTCCGCTTCTTGACAGCAGACAGATGTCGGCCGTCGATCAGGAACGCTTCTGCATATTGCAGGATTCCCGCGGACTTGTTTGGATAGCATCCTACGGCAACGGCCTTTTCCTCTACGACCCTGTTGATTCTTCGTTGAAGCATTACACGGCCTCCGACCGTTTTCCGCTTTTCGGTTCCGATTTCCTGTATTGCGTCATGGAAGACCGTTCCGGCGATATCTGGATTGGTCAGCAGAATGCAGGTCTGGCCCATCTTTTTGTCATTCGCCACGGTGCCGTGCGCCGTTTTGATACAGTCGAAACCGGATCATCCGCCCGTTCCGAGGTTAAAGCGCTCTGCACCGATACTGACGGACGTATGTTCATAGCCGGCAGGGATGCCGTAGTAGATGTCCGTTCCGTTTCCTCCGGCAAGCTCCTTTCTTCCATGTCGCTTCCGTCTCCTGCCTATTCTCTGTGGTGGGATTCCATTAGTCATCGGCTCTGGATAGGAACGCGCAAGAATGGTTTGTTTGTCGACGGTCGACCGCTTCAGCTTTCTTCTGGCAGTCCTCTGTCTTCTTCTGCTGTTTTTGCTGTGCGCACCGACAGCAAAGGCCGTTGTTGGGCAGGCACTTTCGATTCGGGACTCTTTGTAGGACAATTCTCCGGCGGAATGTGGCGCTTCACTAATCCTTTCGGTTCCACAAAACCTGTACGCCAGATACGCGCTATGGATGAAGATTCAAAAGGGAATATTTGGGCTGCAACCGACCGTGGACTGCTGGTTTTCAGTCCTGAAGGTCTTACGGGTAACCCTTCTGCCTACATGCTTTTCAATCCGGACAACAGTTCTCTGCGCGATTACGAAATAAATGCACTGACTGTCGATTCCGAAAATCGTGTCTGGATTGGTACGGTAGGGCACGGCTCAGCCTGCTGCAGATTGAACGGCAATAAGTTGGAAACCCGCTATTTTGATTCTTCAGCAGGTCTTGCATCTAATGAGGTACAGGCCATTGTGGAGGATACGGACAACCGTATATGGGTTGCCACCCAGTACGGATTGAGCTGCAAACTGCCGTCATCCGACCGTTTCATGTCCTATTTTCTTTCGCCTACACTCCAGGGCGACATGTATTCGGCCAATGCCGTATCTTCTCTTTCCGACGGACGTATAGTTTTCGGCACTTGCGACGGTCTTGTCTTCATATCGTCCGACGGCATGATGGTGCGCGACCGTGTTTCCCGAAGTCCGCAGTTGTCCGAACTTTATGTCAACGGCACCCCGTTTGTCGTTGATGAAGATTCTGCGGGACATGTGCTTCCTTTTTCACTTCCTCACGACCGCAATTCGTTGCTGTGGCGTTTTTCCAATCTCGACTATTCGCGTTTCCGCTCCTCGCTCTACAGCTGTTATCTTGAAGGCTACGATGATGAATGGAGCGTTCCGATGGAGTCGGGAGAGGTTCTTTACCGTAACCTCCCTCCAGGCGATTACTGCCTGAAGGTCCGTTCCTGCAACAGTTCCGGCATCTGGTGCTCCGACTACGCTTCTTTCCGTTTCACCATACGCCAGCCGTTCTATCTCACCTGGTGGGCCTGGTGCATTTATGCGGTGCTTCTTGCCGTTGCCGTCGTTTCGGCATATACGATAACGCATAAGATATTAAGACTCAAGCAGAAAGTGAAACTTGAACAGGAACTGTCGGCTTTCAAGCTTAGGTTTTTCATACAGATGGTCAACGACATACGCCAGCCTCTTGTCCGCCTTTACGATTCTGCTTGTCGTCTGCCGTCAGGCAATGAACAGGCCGAAGCTGTCAGAAGTCAGGCTTCGCAGATGCGTTCAGTACTTTCGCGCATGCTTACTTTCAACGGCAATGCGTCGGATGCAGATATAACCGGCACGGTGGCAGACGACATGCCTTTAGAAAATGAAAAAGCCGACTCGGACAGTACAATGTCCGAATCGGCATGTGTATGTGATGAGGCTGACAGTGGTTCTGAATCGGCCGAGGTTGTTGAGGCCGGTAATGCTCCTGCAGACAGCGTTTCGGTCAATGAAAGCGTCTCTGAAGTACAGTCGTCTGCCGGAAAAGAAACGTCTGATTTCGTCGTTCGTCTTGATGACATTGTCGCACGCAATCTTTCCCGTCCTGATTTCACTGTAGATGAGATGGCCGAACTTTTGGGCTACAGACGAACCACGTGCTACCGTAAAATCAAGGATGCTACGGGCATGACACCCAACGACTATCTTCGCAAAGCTCGTCTAAAGCGTGCAGCCGAATTGCTTCTCGATGACCGTCTCAATGTATCCGAAGTCGCTTATCGTGTTGGTTTTGAAGACATTTCCTATTTCAGCAAATGCTTCAAGGCCTATTTCGGCATTGCTCCCTCCGGATTTGTGCGTCGTGGCAGGTGATTTCCCGATGGACTATTTCGGTCTTGTCTGTCCGTTGCCCCGTATGGTCCACTTGTATGTAGTTATTTCTTCAAGTCCCATAGGACCGCGTGCATGCAGTTTCTGAGTGCTTATACCTATTTCTGCACCCAGTCCGAACTGTGCTCCGTCGGTGAATGATGTCGGTGCGTTGACGTATACGCAGGCGGCGTCAACGTTTTTCAGGAATTTTTCTGCTGTGTCGTCATTCTCCGTGATGATGCATTCGCTGTGTCCAGAACCGTGTCCAGCAATATGTTCTATTGCTTCTTCTGCGTCCTTGACAGTCTTTATTGCCATAGTATAAGATTGGAATTCAGTTCCGTAGCTTTCTTCTGTGGCTTCTTTCAGCAGTTCTTCCGGATATTTCCCTTTTAGAACATTGATGGCAGGAGCATCGGCATATATAAGCACGTTGCTTGCAATGAGAGGTTCGCACAGTGCCGGCAGATCCATAAGTCTTTCGGCATTTATTATCGTGCAGTCGAGCGCATTGCACACGCTGACCCTTCTTGTCTTGGCATTGTTGATGATGGCTTTGCCCTTCTCCAGGTCGCCGTCCTTGTCGAAATATGCATGGCACACGCCGGCACCGGTTTCTATGACAGGCACGCTGGCTTCGTCGCGTACGAATTTTATCAGTCTTGAACTGCCGCGCGGAATTACCACATCGATATATCCGTTTGCATGCAGCATCTCGGCTGTAGCCTCATGTGTTGCCGGCAGCAGCTCAATGGTGTGTTCATCCACGTTGTGCCTTCTGAGTACTTCCTTTATGAGTGCCACAGCCTCTCTGTTGGAGCAGTCGGCATCCTTGCCGCCCTTCAGCACGCAGGCACTTCCGCTCTTGAGACACAGCGAAAACACATCGAATGTCACGTTCGGTCTTGCCTCGTATACGATGCCTATTACTCCGAACGGAACGCTTACCTTCTTCAGTTTCAGCCCGTTGGGAAGAGTCCTTTCCATGAGTGTACGTCCGAGCGGACTTGCCAGTTTGGCCACGTTGCGCATGTCGCCGGCAATTCCTTCGATGCGTCCTTCTGTCAGTTTGAGGCGGTCGTACATAGGGTTCTCCTTATCCATCCTTTCGAGATCCTTCGCGTTTTCGGCCAGTATCCTGTCTGCCTGCTTCTCTATCTCGTCGGCTGTATCGTTCAGAATACAGTTTATTTCTTTTTCATCGAGCGCGGCCAGGCTCCTTCCGGCCTTTTTTGCCTGCTCAAATATAGTTTTCAGATTCATGTTCTTCTATTTATTCTTCTTGTTTTTACTCAGTGTAGAGATAGTCGTAGTGCACCAGCGGTTTGCAGTCGCGCTTGCCTAGCACCTTTCGTGCCTCGCCGCTGTCGTAGCCTATGCGTCCCACTCCGATTTCATTTCCTGCTTCATCGAGGATTCTTACAATGTCGTTGTGTTCGAAGTCGCCGTCGACAGCCGTTGCACCCACAGGCAGTATGCTCACCGCCTTTCCGCTTCTCACCATGTCGGCCGCGCCTTTGTTCAGGTGTATGGCTCCTTTGGCAAATCCTCCGCTGTGTGCAATCCATTTCTTTACGCTCGACACGTTCTGTCCTGACGGAATGAACTCCGTGCAGCGCGTGTTCTCGTTTCGTTCCATCAGTTCCAGAAGAACATTGTCGCGTTTGCCGTTGGCAATGACGACGGCAATGCCCTCATCGGCAACCATTCTTGCAATCTTGTTCTTTGTTGTCATGCCGCCGCGTCCGAATCCCGATTTTTCTGCCGATATGTATTCCGACAGGTCCCTGCCCGGTTCCACATATCTTATCAGTTCTGCTCCCTCGCTTCCCGGTTTGCCTGTGTATATGCCGTCAATGTTGCTGAGAATTATAAGCATCTGCGAGTCCATCATTGTTGCAATAAGGCCGGAGAGCTCATCGTTGTCGGTAAACATCAGTTCTGTAACCGATATTGTGTCGTTTTCGTTTACAATAGGCACAACACCGTTGTCAAGCATCACCATCATGCAGTTGCGCTGATTGAGGTAGTGTCCGCGCGAACCTAAACTTTCTTTGGTAGTCAGTACCTGTCCGGTGGCAATGCCGTGTTCGCGGAACAGTTCGTAATAGCGGTTTATCAGTTTTGCCTGACCCACGGCAGAGTAGAGTTGTCGCTGATCCACGCTGTCAAGCTTCTTGTTCAAGTGCAGTTCGCTTCTTCCGCTTGCCACCGCTCCAGATGAAACAAGTATTACCTCCGTGCCCATCTTTCTCAATTCTGCCACCTGGTCGACTATGGCCGACATGCGTGTCACGTCGAGTGTGCCGTCTTTTCTGGTGAGCACATTGCTGCCTATTTTTATGGTTATTCTGTTGTTCATCTCAAAAAACTTCTTGTTTGTTGCAAATTTATGCAATATAAGCGTAAATAATAATTTTTTGCAGCCAAAAAACTCTTATCTGCATCATTTGTGACCATTGCAGTATGTGTCCTAATGCGGTATCTCTGACATTGCGGGCGCTCGCATTCAACATTCCGAGGGCTCGCAGATAAAATTCCGAGCCCTCAGAAATAAATTTGTGAGCCCCCGCGTATTTTTTTGAGCCTTAATGTTTATAGCGAAACAGCACATTTACATTGCGCTATATATACTATATATAATAAGGTATAGGGATACTTTGTTTTTCCCATGTTTTTACCTGAATGCCAACTTCAATCGATTTAAACATCTTATTTCAAGTTGCTCATATTGAACACTAAATATCGCATATTGTGTATAATTGGTTAAAAATGCCTAATGATTTTTTGTTTTAGTGTAGCATATACATACAAAAATGAAATATTTTTGTATTATTGCATACCCAATAAGCTATTTAGTAGGGTAATAGAGAGAAACTGTGACTTTAGATTTAAGGAATATGAAAAATAGCCTTTTTATATTCTTTGTTATATTCTGAACTTAAAAAAATGGGTATGATTTTTGGATACTTGAAACCTAAACATCTATTGTTCTCTGCTTCACTTTTGTCTGCTTCTTATCTGAATGCAGCCAATGACAAGACGACTGTCGAGCAGGTGACTTCTTCTGTAACTGTTTCTACTGAGACAGATTACCACATCACCAATGCATCACAGCCTTTCGGAATGGCGGGAAGCATAGATATCACAAATGAAAATGCGGTAGTTGTGTTCGACAACATCAAGCCGTCAAAGGTAATCAGCACTTATCTGGCCAACATCTATGTTAACGGCCAGCCTGCAGTCAACGACGAAAATGTCAGAGTGTGTATCTACACAAACGGTGCATGCGTATATCCTCACAAAGGTACTGGATATACTCCGCTGACAGTGTATACAGAAAAGGACTATGCAGGAGAAAGCAAGGGCGATTTCACACCTAATACTTATTATAAGTCCCTCGGAGCTTTTGACAATGCGATAAAGTCTTTCAAGCTCAAGCGCGGATACATGGTTACGCTTGCAACTTCTTCGGACGGAACAGGCTACAGCCGATGCTTCATTGCGCAGGACGAGGATCTTGAAGTTTCCGAACTCCCGAACCTGTTGAAGAATAAGGTCTCTTTCATCAGAGTGCTTCCTTGGCAGAATATATCAAAGAAGGGTAATGCCGGTTCTGATTTCACACAGATAGGCAACCTCAACTGTACATGGTTCTACGGATGGGATGCAGGAAACAACAGCCAGACAGACTTTGAATATGTGCCTCACCGTCACCATATCGGATGGCCTTCATTCTCACAGATTAACGAACGAGTTAATGTAACACATGTTCTCGGACACAACGAACCTGACAATGGGGTAGGTGGTGAACAGCCAAACACGCCAGAAGAGGTTTGCAACGAATGGTCTAATATGATGCAGTCTGGTCTGAGAATCGGTTCTCCTGCTGTTGCAAGCAATATTACAGGATGGCTTCAGCCTTTCATGGAACTTTGCGATGAGAACAATCTGCGTGTAGACTTCGTTGCTGCTCACTGTTACTGGTACAACAGCGGAAGCGGATATAACAGCAATGTCAACTGGTATTACAGCCTGTTCAAGCGTCCTATCTGGATTACAGAGTTCAACTACGGCGCCAACTGGACTAATGAAACTTGGCCTGATGCAGACCGAAGCGGTACGGCTAAAAACTATGAGCATCAGAAGGCCGGACTCTCAAGCATCGTAAATGCTCTCGAAGCAAATTCTCATCTTGAAAGATACGCTATCTACAACTGGGTACAGGATTGCCGAATGGTTTATAACACCAATGATGCAAGTCTTGCAAGCAAGGGGTATCTGACACCTGCCGGTGAATGGTATGCTGATCTCAAATCTAATGTTGCATATACTGGTGGTGACGGATATGTACCGGTTTGGAACTACAAGTCTCCTACAGACCTCGAATTGGAGTATTCAAGAGTCAGCAAGAGAGTCAGTTTCACTTGGACAATGAAGAACGGTGAGCAGACCGACTCAATGTGGTTGGAGAGAAAAACCGAATCTGATTCTGATTATCTGCCGATAGCAAAATACGAAAAAAGCGAAAAGAGTTCTTTCTCATACGAATATGATGAGTTGGATGGAATCAGCGGTATCGTAAAATATAGAGTACATAGCTTCGATTCTGACGGTAAGGAAAGATTCTCTGGTGAAGCTGCTCTTTCTATCGGTGCAGCCGAGGGCGACAAGACAATGCAGTACGGTGAACTCAACATAAGCAATACAGAAGATATTTCAACTGACTTTGCCGAGGCATTCGACGAGACTCCTGCTGTATTCATGGGTATATGTACTTACAAGAATTCACAGGTGGGAGTTGCCAATCTGTTGACTTCAATCACTACTTCAAGATTCACATACAATGTGCTTCCTTGGGAATATGCTTCTTCACAGACTATTGCAAATGCAGAAACTATTCCTTTCATGGCTATGCCTCTCGGAAACACAACTTACGGTGACATGGATGTAGAAGTAGGTACATTCAAGGCAAACAGCGATACTGTTGAGGTAACATTTACAGAAGCATTCCCTGAAGGGGTTACACCTGTAATAATTTCAGAGCTCCGCAATCCTGTTCTTAAGACAAATGCCATATCTATTAAGACATTTGACGTAACCAACAAGGGATTCAAGTGCAAGCTCATGTATGAATATGGTGTCAACAAGAATATTGCTGTAAATCTCAACGTTGTATATATGGCGGTTACACCAGGTACACACAATCTCGGAAATGGAAAGATCCTCTCGGCAGGATTTGGTAACAACGACCTTTACTCAACAATCTTCAAGTCCGAGACATTTACAGTAAATACTCCGGAAGGTGAACAGCAGCTTAAGCTCTACAATCCTTTGATTTTCGGAGCTTTGCAGACTTGCAACATCGATGCGGCTACAATCGTTCGTCAGCACTCTCTGGTGACTGAAGAGGATGAAGAAGGTAATGAGTACGTGACAAGTGCACGTATCGTACGTCAGGTAGACAAGTCGAATACAACAGTTACAAACAACTCTGCTTCTGCAGATAAATTCGGATGGATTACTCTCAGCGATGATCCAGACTATGATCCTAGCACAGGTATCGGCGATGTTGTGACTGTTGTATCTGACGAGAACCCTCTCGAAGTAAGTGTTGTCAACAGAATAATCTATGTTGAAAACGCTGAAAATTATGAAGTTTACACTGTAAATGGTATGAAGGTTGCTGCAAACGCAAGCCAGGAACCTGGTATCTATGTGGTACGTTCAGGAAACAGATCTGCTAAGGTTATGGTGAAGTAATTCAGAAAAATTATATAATCTGCAGGTCTTCAAATCGAACTTTTGGAGGCCTGCAGATATTATAGATAATATAAGTATACCTTGCATAACTTAAACCTTAACAGATTTAATGATGTAGGTATATAATTTAATCCTTTTACTAACAACTAACAACTTAACTAAAAACAATGAAGAAACTGTTATCTATGGCCGCCATATTGGCGGTAAGTGCAACTTCTTATGTTGCGCAGGCACAGATGACCAATGAAGACCTTCAGCCAGGCGACACAGTCGAGTTTGAAGGTAAGCAGTGGTTAGTCGGCCCTAATGTTATCACAAACTCTTCTTTTAATGAGGTGACAGAGTCTGGACTTATTACAGGATGGACTGTCGGAGGTGGTAAGTCAGCTGACAATCAGGCAGAATATGATGCTATTCCTGAAGATGCAAGTTATAAGCCGATGACGCTCAGCAGTGGTTTCACAGCTTATACTGAAGGTGGATTCGATGGTGGTGCATACATCAGATCAAACGGATCTGGTGGTGCTGATGCTACCAGTTCTGTTGTTTCAAGATGGCGTATTGATCCAGGATACAAGTATTATTTCACATTCTGGATGAGAGGACAGGGAGCAAACAATCAGTATGTACCATGTGTTTCTATTACTCCTGAGAAATCAAAGATGGGAGGAATGAACGAGTTGAAGGGTACAGATAAAAAAGGAATTTTACATAACGGTACAACCCTTCTTGGAAAGAACGGAGAAGATCCAAGTGAGAGTTCTTTCGGATATTCTAACTATATAGATAATGACACTTGGGCTCAGACAAGTATCTTTTTCGATTCTGAAAAAAGTACATATCTCCAGTTCAACTCTCGTTGGATGCCAAATACAACATGCTTGGATGGATTCTATCTTGCAAAGTTGTATGATATAGAAACAACATCAAAACAAGATATCTGGGCTATTTTGGTGGAAGTTGCTATGCAGAATGCTTTGAATTATGCTGATGAACTAGCTGATTACCCTGGTTTGCAGAATCCTTTGTTCGACCTTGAATTGGACTATGGGTTAGGATATGTACCAGAGACAGAAGAAGAGGCAAACAATGCAGTTGCAAAGATTAATGCCGCAATAGCAAATGCAGAAGTAGGTGCCGTTTATGCTGCTGAACTAAAGACTGTGTTGGCAAAAGTTGAGCGACTTCTTTCTGCAACTGACACGTATGAAGGTGCTGATGCTTTGGGTGAAGCTTATTCTGAAGTTGATGGTAGTTATGATCCTGAGTCTTGGCTTACTGAGGATTATGAAGCTGCAATAGAGAATCTGAATAAAGCAATCAATGATTATTATTATTCTCAGTCATATTCAGAAGATGATCCAGCAGACTATACTTTCTTGGTAACTGCTCCTCAGTTCTGTATTGAAGAGGCTGAACCTACAATTGTTGATGGTGTATTTAACTATCCAAATGTTGCTAACTACACAAACGGACAGTCTAATTCCGACAGTTCTTCAGAGGGTTGGTATAAAGGATCTTTCACTGCTGGAGACCAGAGACTTAACTATGTTCAGCAGAGAATGTGTTGGAATGCATGGGCAACAAGTTTTGATGAACTTAGCATTAATCAGGATATTGAGGGTATTCCAAATGGATACTACGCTGTTTCTGCAGACCTTACAACTCAGGCTGGATGTGTAACTGACCAGCGTGTATATGCTAAGTCTGCATTAAGCGAGGCTGAGTCTGCTTCAATGAATGCTGACAATGTATATTGGATGGTTGAAGAGCCATTTGAAGGAAAATGGGAAACTTTGACTTCTGCAAAGGTTATGGTTTCTGACGGTAAGATTACTATAGGTGCCAAAGGTACTGGTGATACAGAGCATCTTCCTACAGAATTTGGTGGAACAAATACAGACCACAGAAGAGGTTGGTTCTGCGTGACAAACTTCAAGCTCCACTATTATGGACCGCTTTCTGAAGAAGATACTAAGGCTGCATTCGAAAAGAAGATTGCAGAATTGCAGGCTCAGTGTGACACTATGGCATTTAAGGCAGATAAGGCCGCTTATCAGGATTCTATCAACAAGTATAAGACTGCTTCTAGCCTTGACGAAATGAACGAGGCTCTTGTAGCTCTTGCTGTTGCTCAGACAACTGCAGCTGCTTCTATCGAAAAACAGGTTTCTGTTAAGTCTGGTATCACTGCTGCTTTGACTGACTCTATTGACAACGGTGCATACGAAGGTGACTACCTCACAATGGCTACTAAGTTCCGCGATTGCATGTTGGCTGAAATCAACGCAGAAGATGCTACTTACACTGAAATGGACAGCATTGTACAGATTCTGTACAGCTTCCGTGACAGCTACGTTCCAACACTCGTTGAAGCACGTGCTCTCGTTGTAACTGATTCTGAGGCTAAGGCTGTTCTTGATAAGAACATCAATGATCAGGTTACAGACTTTACTACTATGGAGGCACTTCCTCTTCAGACTAAGATTGAGAAGTATGTTGCAGCTCTTGAAACTGCAATTGTAGAGTGTGAGGCATTCAACCTCTTCCTGTCTGGAACAACTGATTATACTTCTATGATTGTTAACGCTGATATTACAAATTCTAGCAGCAACAGCGTAACTGGTTGGAATGTTACTGTTGTGAATGGTAATACTCATTCTGCTAACAAACAGCAGGTTGACGGTGATGTTAATGGTCGTTATCTTGACTCTTGGAATGGAACAGTTGGTGCTTTGTGCTACAATGCATACCAGACAATCAACTATCTTCCAAACGGTACTTACAAGCTTGAGGCTATGACTCGTACTTCTGGTGATAAGGGTGCTTACTTGTATGCAATGGCAGACGAAGATTCTACTACTACTAAGCTTTCTTTGATTGAACTTGAGACAATGAATATCACAGAGCTTGGTGGTCCTTACAACAGCGCTGGCGAGGATTCAATTGGTGTTGTTATGGATACTTACGGTTCTATCTTTGCGGACCTTTATAAGAGAACCGACGGTGGTAAGGTAACTACAGATGCTGAGGCTGACACATTGAATGCTCACGACGGTAAGGGCTATGGCTGGCACTACACTAATTTGGAAATCGAGGTTAAGAACCACGTGCTTACAATCGGTGTAACTACAGACTCTGTGTTCACAATGAAGTATGGTGGTGAACCGTTTACAGGTACTTGGTTCTCTGCAGACAACTTCACTTTGAAGATGATTTCTGAAGGTGATAACACAGATTGGAACCCAACAACAGGCATTACAGTTCCAGGTGAGGCAGTTGAAAACGAACTCGAAATCAAGGTTGTTGATGGAACAATCGTTTCTAACGGTGAAATCTACAGCTTGAGCGGTGTTCGTGTAGCAAGCGGTTCGAAGGTTCCTGCAGGTGTATACATTGTACGTCTCGGTGACCAGAGCAAGAAAGTTCTTGTTAAATAATGACTGTTTGACATTAATTCATTAATGAATATTTTAAGAGGGTGTGCCGTATATACGGTGCACCCTCTTCGTTGTTGTATATATAGTAAGGTGATATTTTCGCATACGGCCTTCCCTTAGGCCGTCATCCCTGGCCCGGACTAGGGATCTGAACATCAACTATAAGCAGTATAAGTATCATGAGCATTGCTCTTCTCTCAGCCTTTTGAGCAGAGCTTTGTGCTTGTCGCTTTCATTCCCGGCCTTCCCCAAGGCCGTCATCCCTGGCTAGGACCAGGGATCTAAACGACCACTATAAGCTGTACAGGTATCATGAGCATTGTTCTTCTCTTTGATCTTTGTGTCGAGCTTTGTGCTTGTCGCGGACATAAGGTCCCTGGTCCTAGCCAGGGATGACGTTCCATGTAGATTTGTGGTGTCGCTTCCATTGTTGTCTATATTCAAATGATATGTCTTCAAGTCTTTAACGTACTTTGCCACTTTCATTCCCGGCCTTCCCCAAGCCCGTCATGGAGGATAGGCGTATTGTCAGCACGCTTTGTTCAAAAGTAGATTACTGTGTGTAATGAATTGTCATTTGTCAATATGAACGTTCATTTCTGCTCTCAATCTGTATATTTTTTATCAAAGTTTTGCGGCTTTATTTTCGATTATCTAACTTTGCAACCAGTTTGGACGTTCTGTTTTAGCCGTAATGCATATACAATTGGATAGTCCGGCAGTTTATAATCCCTATATTTTATCAGAAATTCAAAATGAAACAGTTGAAGACTATTTTACTGCTGATTTCATTGATGGTGTTTGGAGCTGTGGGTGCGCAGATTCAGAATCCTGTCAATGTGAAGGTGTCGTTCAAGAAGGTCTCCTCATCTGAGGCTGAATTGATATTTGATGCCGTAATAGATGCCGGTTGGCACATGTATTCCACTCAAGTTGTAGAAAATGGCCCTAATCCTACCATTATTAATATGGAAAAAATCAGTGGGGCTGAAGTTGCGGGAAACCTTACGCCTGTAGGTAATGTGCAAAAGCACTATGACGAAATGTTCGGCGCAGATGTGTATTACTTCGAGAAAGTAGACCGTTTCGTTCAGAAGTTGAAGCTTACTGGAGGTGCATACGTTGTGGAAGGTTATCTTGAGTACAGTGCATGCAATGACCAGAATTGTACACCGCCAACACCTGTTGATTTCAGCTTCAAGGGAGTTGCAGATGCAGCTAAGGCAGAAGAGTTGAAGGAAGCAGAAAAGGATAAAGACGTTTTGCCTGTCGCTGACAGTGTTGTGGCAGATACTCTGTTGAATGCTGATGCGCCAGCTGAGGTAGACAGTTCTAAGGTTGCCGGTGCTGCAGATTATTGGACTCCTGTTGTTGATGAGCTGAAGGCTTTGGAAGATGGAACAACTGCAGATACTGCCGATTCTTCGCTTTTCCACATATTCCTCTTGGGTATGGTCGGCGGATTCCTTGCTCTCGTAACACCATGTGTATGGCCTATTATTCCTATGACGGTAAGCTTCTTCCTCAAGAGGGCTAATGACCGTCGCAAGGGACTCCGTGACGCTTGTACATACGGTGTTTCAATAATAGTAATATATGTTCTTCTCGGACTTCTTGTAACGTTGGCATTCGGTGCAAGTGCACTCAATTCACTTGCGACAAATGCTGTGTTCAATATATTCTTCTTCCTCCTGTTGGTGGTATTTGCCGCTTCGTTCTTCGGAGCGTTTGAGCTTACACTGCCTTCTTCATGGAGCAATGCTGTGGATTCGAAGGCAGAAAAAACAGGTGGTTTGCTCAGCATATTCCTCATGGCATTTACGCTTACACTTGTAAGTTTCTCATGTACGGGACCTATTATCGGCTTCCTGTTGGTTGAGGTGTCTACTGCCGGTGGTGATATGCTTGCACCGACAATTGGTATGCTTGGCTTTGCCGTAGCACTTGCTCTTCCGTTCACTCTGTTTGCCATGTTCCCAAGCTGGCTGAAATCGATGCCTAAGTCTGGCGGATGGATGAACACTGTCAAGGTTGTGCTCGGCTTTGTTGAACTTGCCTTCGCCCTGAAATTCCTTTCTGTAGCAGACCTCGCTTACGGTTGGGGCATATTGGACCGCGAGACATTCCTCGCTTTGTGGATTGCATTGTTTGCTTTGCTGGGATTGTATCTGCTCGGAAAAATCAAGTTCCCGCATGATGACGACGATGATGGAAAGATCGGTGTGCCTAGATTCTTCTTGGCGCTGGCTTCTTTGGCGTTCGCCATATATATGGTTCCGGGACTTTGGGGTGCTCCGCTGAAGGCTGTGAGTGCATTCGCTCCACCTATGAAGACTCAGGACTTCAATCTTTATGACAACGAAATCAAACCTGACTTCTCGGACTATGAGGCAGGAATGGAATATGCACGCCAGCAGAAGAAGCCGGTGATGATTGACTTCACTGGTTACGGTTGTGTGAACTGCCGCAAGATGGAGCAGGCTGTGTGGTCGGACGAGAAGGTATCGTCGATCATAAATGATGATTATGTTCTCATACAGCTTTATGTAGATGACAAGACTCCTTTGAGTGAACCGATAACAGTTGAAGAAAACGGTGCGACACGTAAGCTGAGAACTGTAGGTGACAAGTGGAGCTATCTGCAGAGAACCAAGTTCGGTGCAAGTGCCCAGCCTTTCTATGTGCTGCTCGACAATGAGGGCAAACCTTTGACAGGCAGCTATTCGTTCAATGAGAATGTTGATGAATATATAGAATTCCTCAACAAGGGCTTGAAGAAGTACGGACAGAACAATTGATGTTAATATAAATCGTTACGGCGGACGCATATTTAAATTTATATGTGTCCGCCGTGATTTGTTTGCATATACTATGGATGAAGTATTGAAGAAGAGAATCATTGCTCTTATGAAGAGCGAAATATTGCCGGCTGTGGGATGCACGGAACCTATGGCTGTTGCACTTTGCGTGGCTCGTGCGAAGGAAGAACTCGGATGTTTGCCTGAAAAGATAGAGATATTCTTGAGTGCAAATATCCTGAAGAATGCGATGGGTGTAGGTATCCCGGGAACAGGAATGGTTGGACTGCCTATTGCTGTTGCTCTGGGCCTGGCTGTTGGGCGTTCGGAATATCAGTTGGAGGTTCTTAAGGATGCAAATGCAGAAGCGATAGAGTGGGCTAAGAATTATCTTAAGAATAATGATGTGTGCATCAAACTTAAGGATGGGATAAAGGAAAAACTGTATATTGAGGTGCTGCTCGCTTGTGGCGGCCATGAAGTGCGGACTGTCATAAGCGGCGGCCATACTAATTTTGTATATATAGAAAAAGACGGAAAAGTAGTGCTTGACCGTCGTGTCCCTGAAGGGGCTGAAGATAATGATGATGACAGCTGGCTGAATCTTCGTAAGGTTTATGATTTTGCTATGAATGTTCCGTTGGAGGATGTGGAGTTCATTGCTGAAACAAGAAAGCTTAATGAAAATGCTTCCAATATGGCTCTCAAGGGAAATTACGGTCATGAACTTGGAAAGACGCTCGAAAGACCTTTGGGACGAGGCATAATGGGAGACAGCATATTTTCGCATATAATATCTGCTACAGCGAACGCGTGTGATGCGCGAATGGCCGGAGCTATGATTCCAGTTATGAGTAATTCCGGCAGCGGCAATCAGGGTATATGTGCAACTCTTCCTGTAGTTGTGTTTGCAGAAGAAAACCACAATACTGAGGAGGAGCTGATGAGGGCGCTCGTGTTGAGCCATCTTACAGCTATATATATGAAGCAGAGCCTGGGACGCCTTTCTGCATTGTGCGGATGTGTTGTCGCTTCTACAGGAAGCAGCTGCGGCATAACATATCTGATGGGTGGTACGTTTGAGCAGATTTCTGCTTCTGTAAAGAACATGATAGCAAATCTGACAGGTATGATCTGTGACGGTGCAAAGCCTAGTTGTGCGCTGAAACTGGCAAGCGGTGTTTCGACGGCCGTATTTTCGGCGATACTCGCAATGCAGCAGAAATGTGTGACCAGCGTTGAAGGAATTATAGATGACGACGTTGACAAGAGTATACACAATCTTACCAAAATCGGCAAGTTTGCAATGGGGGAGACAGACAAGTGTGTGCTCGATATTATGACAACCAAGAAATGCCGCACTGAATGATTCTCATTCACCGGCTGATGGATGAAATGAAAAAATTACTTTATTTTTATATGATTGAATTCTGAATATTATGGACTTAAAAACGAAAGCTAGCTTGATGAGACAGGAGGTAAACGACTATCTGGTGATAACGTTTGGTCTGCTTCTTTATGCGTTGGGATGGACGGCTTTTCTTCTTCCGTACCAGATAAGCACCGGAGGTTTGACAGGTATCTCTGCCATTGTATATTACCTGACAGGTATCGAGTTGCAGAATACTTATTTTGCAGTCAATCTTATTTTCTTGATTGTAGCTGTTAAAATTCTGGGTTTCAAATTTTGTATAAAGACAATATATGCAGTCTTTGCACTGACGTTCTTTTTGTGGGGCCTTCAGAGGGTCTTGCGCGATGATGCGGGCGTACTTCCGCAACTGCTCGGTGAGGGGCAGGACTTTATGGCGTGTCTGCTCGGAGCGGCGCTGTGTGGTTTCGGTATGGCTCAGGTGTTCTTGCATAGGGGAAGTACCGGAGGTACAGATATAATTGCCGCGATAGTAAATAAGTATAAGAATGTCACTATGGGACGTATGATCCTTTATTGTGACATATTTATAATCACTTCATGTTATTTCCTTTTCCATGATTGGAAGAGGGTGCTCTTCGGTTTCGTAACGATGGTGGTTATTTCTGTCGTGATTGATTATGTCATGAATTATGTGCAGCAGTCTGTGCAGTTCTTTATTATATCAAAGAAGTATGACCAGATCTGCAAGGCTATCATAGAAGACATAGACAGAGGTGCTACGCTTATTGACGGAACAGGATGCTACAGCGGCAAGCCGGTGAAGATAATCATGGTGCTGGCAAAGAGACATCAGTCGGTCGATATTTTCAGACTTGTCAAGGCGATCGATCCGGATGCATTCATATCGCAGAGTAAAGTTGCAGGTGTCTTCGGTGAAGGCTTTGACAGCATAAAGGTGTAGCATTTGTTTGCATTTTTGCGGCATAAGTGCTGCGGAGATGTTAAGTTTGCCTATAAATGCGCGCTTGCTGACATTTTTTGTCAAATAGGTATTGCAAAACGGTGAAAACTTATATCTTTGCATAAGCAAACGTAACTTTAAAATAAAAAATTATTATGGCGAACGAAAATCAAGGAAAACAATTGCAGATAGAACTCAAACCAGAGGTAGCTTGCGGAACTTATGCTAATCTGGCAGTAATAACTCACTCTAGCTCTGAAGTAATTCTGGACTTCATCGGAATGTTCCCAGGCATGCCTAAGGCTGAAGTGAAATCACGTATAGTAATGGCACCTGAACACGCCAAGAGACTTCTCTTCGCTCTTCAGGACAATATAAGCAAGTACGAGGCTCAGTTCGGACAGATCAATCTGCAGCAGCCTGAAGCTGGCGCTTCAAGAACTATCGCTCCGTTCAATATCAAGAAGGGCGAGGCTTAATGAGTATCTTTTCTTGAGTCGGCAATATTTTACCCACTCAAGTGACTTTTAGAGTGCTTATTTAGTTAAATAATACTAAAATAAGCCCAAGCAGGGTGTTTTTAACCGTGCTTGGGCTTATTTTGTTTGTCGGTTAATGTGTTGTTTGGCATATTTTTGCTAATTTTGCACCGCTTTTTGGACTATTGTGCATGATTTTGTGCGCGAGAGCGGAAAATAAAATGTGATTATTCAAAAATAGATTAATATATAAATTAAAAAAACTAACAAAATGCCTACTATTCAGCAATTAGTAAGAAAAGGAAGAAAGGTGCTGGTAGACAAGAGCAAGTCACCTGCTTTGGACAGCTGTCCACAGCGCCGTGGTGTTTGCGTTCGTGTTTATACTACAACACCTAAGAAACCTAACTCAGCAATGAGAAAGGTTGCACGTGTACGTTTGACAAACAAGAAGGAAGTTAACTCTTATATTCCAGGAGAAGGACACAACTTGCAGGAGCACTCAATCGTGCTTGTAAGAGGTGGTCGTGTTAAGGACCTTCCAGGTGTACGTTACCACATCATCCGCGGTACTCTCGATACAGCAGGTGTGGCTAGCCGTACTCAGCGCCGTTCAAAATATGGTGCTAAACGTCCAAAGGCAAACAAGAAATAAAAAATCGTTTAACTAGTTTTGGTTTGTTGGAAAGCTATACGAAAGGTTGAGTAAATGTCCCGGTGGGGATGTTGAAGAAATCAAAAAGTTGCAACCTCAGACTGAAGAAATTTAACAAAACAAATGAGAAAAGCTAAACCAAAGAAGCGCGTAATCCTCCCAGATCCGGTTTACGGCGAAGTAAAGGTTACAAAATTCGTCAACAATCTCATGTATGACGGAAAGAAGAGCATCGCTTATTCTATCTTCTATGATGCTCTCGAAATCGTAAAGAACAAAATGCAGAACGAAGAGAAGTCTTCTATCGAAATTTGGAAAAAGGCTCTCGACAATGTAACTCCGCAGGTTGAGGTTAAGTCTCGCCGTATCGGTGGTGCTACATTCCAGGTTCCAACAGAAATCCGCCCAGACCGTAAGGAGGCTATTTCTATGAAGAACCTTATCCTGTTTGCACGCAAGCGTTCTGGTAAGAGCATGGCAGAGAAACTTTCTGCTGAAATCATGGATGCTTTCAATGAGCAGGGCGGTGCTTTCAAGCGTAAGGAAGACATGCACAGAATGGCAGAAGCTAACCGTGCATTCGCACACTTCAGATTCTAATAATCAATAACAAGCTAAAGGATTTTATTTTATGGCAAAACGTGATTTGCACTATACCCGTAATATTGGTATCATGGCTCACATCGATGCTGGTAAGACAACAACATCAGAGCGTATCCTTTTCTATACTGGTCTGACTCACAAAATTGGTGAGGTTCATGACGGTGCTGCAACAATGGACTGGATGGCTCAGGAGCAGGAGCGTGGTATCACTATTACATCAGCAGCTACAACTACATTCTGGTCTTGGAACGGAGACAAGTATAAGATCAACCTTATTGATACTCCGGGACACGTTGACTTTACTGCAGAAGTTGAGCGCTCTCTGCGTGTGCTCGACGGTGCTGTAGCAGCTTATTGTGCGGTTGGTGGTGTTGAACCGCAGTCTGAGACAGTTTGGCGTCAGGCTGACAAATATAATGTTCCTCGTATCGGTTATGTCAACAAGATGGACCGTTCTGGTGCTGACTTCTTTGAAGTAGTACGTCAGATGAAGGACGTTCTCGGTGCTAACCCTTGCCCAGTTGTAATCCCAGTTGGTGCTGAGGAGAACTTCAAGGGTGTTGTAGACCTCATCAAGATGAAGGCTATCCTCTGGCACGACGAGACAATGGGTGCTGAGTACAGCGTAGAGGAAATCCCAGCAGATCTCAAGGACGAAGCTGAAGAGTGGAGAGGAAAGATGCTCGAAACTATAGCTGAGTATGACGATGCTTTGATGGAGAAGTTCTTCGATGATCCTTCTACAATCACTGAGGAAGAAATCATCCGCGGTATACGCAAGGCTACAATCTCTATGGATATCACTCCTATGCTTTGCGGTTCTTCATTCAAGAACAAGGGTGTACAGACTCTTCTCGACTATGTATGTGCATTCCTTCCTTCACCAGTTGACACTCCAAACGTTGTAGGTACAAACCCTACTACAAAGGAAGAGGAAGACAGAAAACCAGATGAGGATGAGAAGACTTCAGCTCTTGCATTCAAGATTGCTACTGACCCATATGTTGGTCGTTTGACTTTCATAAGAGTTTACTCTGGTAAGGTTGAAGCAGGTTCTTACATATACAACTCACGTTCTGGCAAGAAAGAGCGCGTTTCTCGTCTCTTCCAGATGCATTCAAATCACCAGAATCCTGTAGAAGTAATCAGCGCAGGTGACATCGGTGCTGTTGTAGGTCTTAAGGATATCCGCACTGGAGATACTCTTTGCGACGAAACAGCTCCTATCGTTCTCGAGTCTATGGACTTCCCAGATCCAGTTATCGGTATCGCAGTAGAGCCTAAGACTCAGAAAGACCTTGACAAACTTTCTGTAGGTCTCGCTAAGCTTGCAGAAGAAGACCCTACATTCACTGTTCACAGTGACGAGCAGACTGGTCAGACAGTTATCTCAGGTATGGGTGAGCTTCACCTCGATATCATTATCGACCGTCTGAAGCGTGAGTTCAAGGTTGAATGTAACCAGGGTAAGCCACAGGTTAACTATAAAGAGGCTATCACAAAGACTGTCAACCTTCGTGAAGTTTACAAGAAGCAGTCTGGTGGTCGCGGTAAGTTCGCTGATATCATCGTTAACGTTGGTCCTGTTGATGAGGACTTCAAGGAAGGTGGACTCCAGTTCATCGACGAGGTTAAGGGTGGTAACATCCCTAAGGAATTCATCCCAGCAGTACAGAAGGGATTTGCTAACGCAATGAAGAACGGTGTGCTCGGTGGATATCCGATGGATTCAATGAAGGTTGTTCTCGTGGACGGTTCTTTCCATCCAGTAGACTCTGACCAGCTTTCATTCGAAATCTGTGCTCTCCAGGCTTACAAGAACGCATGTGCTCAGGCTAAGCCTGTACTCATGGAGCCAATCATGAAACTTGAGGTTGTTACTCCAGAAGAGAACATGGGTGATGTAATCGGTGACCTCAACAAGAGACGTGGACAGGTTGAAGGAATGGAATCAAGCCGTTCTGGTGCACGTATCGTTAAGGCTATGGTTCCGCTCGCAGAAATGTTCGGTTATGTAACTGCTCTGCGTACAATCACATCAGGACGTGCTACTTCTTCAATGCAGTATGATCACCATGCTCCTGTATCAAGCACTATCGCTAAGCAGGTACTTGAGGAAGTTAAGGGACGTACAGATCTCGTATAAAACATAAACCGGCTTATGGGGGTGCAGGTCAGCAAACGACTCTTGGTCTGCATACCTCCATGGAGCTTATAACTAATAATTATTTTATTAACAACTATGAGTCAAAAAATTCGTATTAAACTGAAATCTTACGACCACAACCTCGTAGACAAGTCTGCTGAGAAGATCGTTAAGACTGTTAAGGCTACAGATGCCATCGTAAGTGGTCCAATTCCACTTCCAACTCACAAGCGTATCTACACTGTAAACCGTAGTACGTTCGTTAACAAAAAGTCACGTGAGCAGTTCGAACTCAGCACTTACAAGAGACTTATCGACATTTACAGCTCTACAGCTAAGACTGTTGATGCGCTCATGAAGCTTGAATTGCCTAGCGGTGTAGAAGTAGAGATTAAGGTTTAGTATTTTGAGAACATTTAAATTTAACTGAAATGCCAGGATTAATTGGAAAAAAAATCGGAATGACATCCGTTTTCAGTGCCGATGGAAAGAATCTTCCATGCACTGTTATCGAAGTAGGTCCTTGTGTAGTTACTCAGGTTAAAAGTGTTGAAAAGGATGGCTACGCAGCTGTTCAGCTCGGTTTCGAAGAGAAGAAAGAGAAGAACACTACAAAGCCTATGATGGGACACTTCAAGAAGGCTGGTACTACTCCAAAGAGACACTTGGCCGAGTTCGCATTTGACGAGGAGTACAATCTCGGTGACGTAATTACTGTAGACATCTTTGCTGATTCAAGCTATGTAGATGTTGTCGGTACTTCTAAAGGTAAGGGATTCCAGGGAGTTGTTAAGAGACACGGCTTCGGCGGTGTAGGTCAGATGACTCACGGACAGGATGACCGTCAGCGCAAGCCGGGATCAATTGGTGCGTGTGCAACTCCTTCTCGAGTATTCAAGAATGTGCCTATGGCCGGACAGATGGGTAATGTACAGGTTACTACTCACAACTTGCAGGTAATAAAGGTTATTCCAGAGCACAACCTTCTTCTTCTTAAGGGTTCAGTGCCAGGATACAAAGGTTCAATCGTAATAATTAATAAGTAATGGAAGTTAACGTATTAAACATAAAAGGTGAGGACACTGGACGTAAGGTTACGTTAAACGATGCTATTTTCGGAATTGAACCTAACGACCATGTAATTTATCTCGCAGTAAAGCAGTACATGGCTGCACAGCGCCAGGGTACACACAAGTCTAAGGAAAGAAGTGAAATCGCCGGTTCTACAAGAAAGCTTATCCGTCAGAAAGGTGGCGGCGGTGCACGTAGAGGTGATATCAAGTCTCCAGTTCTTAGAGGTGGTGGTAGAGTTTTCGGACCAAGACCACGCGATTATAGATTCAAGCTCAATAAGAAGGTTTCTCTTCTCGCTAGAAAGAGCGCACTTTCTTACAAGGCACAGCAGAACAGCATCATAGTAGTTGAAGACTTCAATTTCGAGGCTCCAAAGACTAAAGATTTTGTTCAAATGCAAAATAATCTTAATGTTTCTGGAAAGAAGCTTCTTCTTCTTTTGCCAGAAGTAAATAAAAATGTATATTTGTCAGCTCGCAATATTCAGAGAGTAGAAGTTATGACCGCATCTGAGCTTAATACATACAAAGTATTGAACGCAAATGTTGTGGTTATGACTGAAAATGCGCTTAGTTTGGTTGACAATACCTTAAACAAATAAGGAGGCTTTAAGATGGAATATATAATCAAACCGTTGGTAACTGAGAAGATGACGGCTATTTCGGAGAAGCAGAACAACAGGTTCGGCTTCATTGTCCGTCCTGAGGCCAATAAGCTCGAAATTAAGAAGGAAGTAGAAGCTAAGTTTAATGTAAATGTAGTTTCAGTTAACACTATGAACTACGCTGGTAAGCGTAAGAGCCGCTACACTAAGGCTGGTGTTATAAAAGGTAGCCGTAACGCATATAAGAAGGCTATCGTAACTCTTCGTGAGGGAGAAACTATCGATTTCTATAGTAACATTTAAAAAAGATGGGTATACGCAAATTCAGACCTGTAACTCCGGGTCAAAGACACAAAGCTATTGGTACATTTGATGATGTTACTACATCTGTACCAGAGAAAACTCTTGTATACGGAAAGCGCAGTACTGGTGGCCGTAACAACTATGGTAGAATGACTGTACGCTACAGAGGTGGCGGCCACAAGAGAAAGTTCCGTATTATCGACTTCAAGAGAGATAAGGATGGAATTCCAGCAGTAGTAAAGACAATCGAGTATGATCCAAACCGTTCAGCTCGTATTGCTTTGCTTTTTTATGTAGATGGTGAAAAGCGTTATATCGTTGCTCCCAATGGACTGCAGGTAGGTGCTACACTCCTTTCTGGTGAAACAGCTTCTCCAGATCTTGGTAACACTCTCCCGCTTCAGAATATCCCTGTAGGTACAATCATCCACAACATCGAGCTCCGTCCAGGACAGGGTGCTAAGATGGTTCGTTCTGCAGGTAACTTTGCTCAGTTGACTTCACGTGAAGGAAAATACTGCGTCATCAAATTGCCTTCAGGAGAAATCCGTAAGGTTTTGAGCGTTTGCCGCGCCACTATCGGAAGTGTCAGCAACTCTGACCACGCTCTCGAGTCGTCAGGTAAGGCAGGACGTTCTCGCTGGTTGGGCCGCAGACCTCACAACCGTGGTGTTGTTATGAACCCGGTTGACCATGCAATGGGTGGAGGTGAAGGACGCCACACAGGAGGACACCCACGCTCACGCAATGGCTTGTATGCTAAGGGTCTCAAGACTAGAGCTCCTAAGAAGGCTTCAAGCAAGTATATAATCGAAAGACGTAAAAAGTAATCTAACTAATTGAGTAAAGTATGAGTCGATCATTAAAAAAAGGTCCATATATAAACGTCAAGCTCGAGAATAAAGTGCTTGCTATGAACGAAAGCGGAAAGAAGAATGTCATCAAGACATGGGCGAGAGCTTCAATGATTTCTCCTGATTTCGTAGGACACACAATCGCAGTTCATAATGGTAATAAATTTATACCTGTTTATATAACAGAAAATATGGTGGGCCACAAGCTCGGAGAATTTGCACTTACTCGCACTTTCCGCGGCCATGCAGGTAACAAGAAAAAATAACAGGTAGAAAAATAAAAGAATAATATAATGGGAGCAAGAAAGAAAATAATGGCCCAGAAAATAAAGGAGGCCCGCAAGACTGCATATTTCGCATGTCTTCGAAATGTCCCTTCTTCACCTCGCAAAATGCGTTACGTTGTAGACCTTGTGAGAGGTATGGAGGTGAACAGAGCATTTGCCACTCTTAAGTTCTGCTCAAAGGCCGCTTCCTCAGATGTTGAGAAGGTTCTGCGCTCAGCTGTAGCTAACTGGGAACAGAAGAATGAGCGCAAGGCAGAAAACGGAGAATTGTACATTACTAAGATTTTTGTGGACGAGGGCGTTACGCTCAAGCGCATGAGACCAGCTCCACAGGGCAGAGGATACAGAATCCGCAAGCGCTCAAATCATGTAACCGTATACGTAGGTGCAAAAACTAATGATGAAAAGTAATTATGGGACAGAAAGTAAATCCAATAAGTAATCGCCTCGGTATTGTCAGAGGTTGGGACTCAAACTGGTTCGGAGGAAAGAGCTTCGGCGACAATCTGCTTGAGGACAGCAAGATCCGCAAATATCTGAACGCTCGTCTCGCTAAAGCCAGCATTTCTAAGATTGTTATTGAACGTACACTGAAGCTGATAACAATTACAGTTTGTACGGCGCGCCCAGGTATCATCATTGGTAAAGGTGGTCAGGAAGTTGACAAACTCAAAGAAGAGCTCAAGAAAATTACAGACAAAGATATTCAGATAAACATTTTCGAGGTTAAGAGACCTGAACTCGACGCTGTTATCGTTGCTAACAACATCGCACGTCAGATTGAAGGTAAGATTGCATACCGCAGAGCTATCAAGACTGCTATCGCTAATACAATGCGTTCTGGTGCTGAGGGTATCAAGGTTCAGATTTCCGGACGTCTTAACGGAGCTGAAATGTCTCGCTCAGAAATGTATAAGGAAGGACGTACTCCACTGCATACACTTAGAGCCGACATCGACTATTGCCTCGCTGAAGCACTCACTAAGGTAGGTCTTCTGGGTATCAAGGTTTGGATCTGTAGAGGTGAACTCTTCGGCAAACAGGATCTCACACCTAACTTTACGCAGACAAAGGAAACAGGTCGAAATGCTAATGGCGGTAAGAGATTCAGAAACAGAAAAAACAATCGATAATCTTTATTTGAATTATGTTACAGCCTAAAAGACAAAAATATAGAAGACCGCAAAAGGGTCGTGGTCGTTTGAAAGGAGTATCTCACAGAGGTACTGAACTCGCTTTCGGAAGTTTCGGCATCAAAGCCCTGCAGACAAGATGGATCACTGCAAGACAGATTGAAGCAGCCCGTGTCGCTATCACACGTTACATGCAGCGTCAGGGTCAGGTTTGGATCAGAATTTTCCCTGACAAACCAATCACTAAGAAGCCTGCTGACGTCCGAATGGGTAAAGGTAAGGGAGATCCATACGCATATGTTTTCCCTGCTAAACCAGGACGCATACTCTTTGAGGTAGAAGGTGTACCATTCGAGGTTGCTAAGGAAGCGCTCAGACTTGGAGCACAGAAACTGCCTACTACTACTAAGTTTATTGTTAGACGTGACTACGACAAAAACGCTTGATTATGAAGATTGCAGAAATAAGAGATTTGGCTACTGCTGACTTGGCAGAGCGTCTGAACACAGAGATGGCTAACTATTCGCAGATGAAGTTCAACCATACAATCTCGCCGCTTGAAGATCATTCACAGATCAAGAAGTTGCGCCGTGATATCGCTCGTATGAAGTGCGAGCTGCGTCAAAGAGAGCTTAACAATTAAAATTTCGTCTAAATGGAAGTTAGAAATCTTAGAAAGCAGAGAAAGGGTGTCGTTGTAAGCAACAAAATGGACAAGACCATCGTTGTTGCATCAAAGTTCAAAGAGAAGCATCCTATATATGGTAAGTTCGTCAGCAAGACGAAGAAGTACCATGCTCATGACGAAAAGAACGAGTGCGGAATCGGAGATACTGTGCTGATCATGGAGACTCGTCCATTGAGCAAAACTAAAAGATGGAGATTAGTAGAAATCGTAGAAAAGGCTAAGTAATTATGATACAGACAGAATCAAGATTGACGGTTGCTGACAACAGCGGTGCACGTGAAGTGCTTTGTATACGTGTACTGGGAGGAACCAGAAGACGCTATGCAACTGTCGGCGATACTATTGTCGTAGCTGTTAAAAGTGTTATCCCTTCAAGCGATATCAAAAAGGGAGCTGTGTCAAAGGCTCTTATCATACGCACTAAAAAGGAAGTTCGCCGTCCGGACGGTTCATACATCCGCTTCGATGACAATGCTTGCGTTCTCCTGAATAATGCCGGTGAAATGAGAGGAAGCCGTGTATTTGGCCCAGTTGCACGTGAACTTCGTTCCGCTAACATGAAAGTTGTTTCATTAGCTACAGAGGTACTTTAATATTAAAGAACAAGGTAATGAGTAAGTTACATATAAAGAAAGGCGACACTGTTTATGTCAACGCCGGCAACTCTAAAGGCACTACAGGTAAGGTCCTGAAGGTGTTGGTTAAAGATCAGCGCGCCATTGTTGAGGGTGTCAACATCGTGTCAAAGAGCACAAAGCCTAGTGCAAAGAACCCACAGGGAGGTATTATCAAGCAGGAAGCTCCTATACACATCTCTAACCTCAATGTTGTAGATCCTAAGACTGGAAAGCCTACACGCATTGGAAGAAAAGAAGGTGCTGATGGCAAATTGGTTCGTTATTCTAAAAAATCTGGGGAGGAGATCAAATGAGTACTACTGCAAGTTTCAAGAACAAGTATAAAGAGCAGATAGCACCAGCATTGGAGAAGCAGTTCAACTATACTACTCCGATGCAGGTTCCTGTGTTGAAGAAGATCGTCGTTAATCAGGGTCTTGGAATGGCTACTGCTGACAAGAAAATCATTGAGATAGCAATGAGCGAACTCGCTCTTATTACAGGTCAGAAGCCAGTTGCAACTCTTTCAAAGAAGGATATCTCAAACTTCAAGTTGCGTAAGAAGATGCCTATCGGTGTCATGGTTACGCTCAGAAGAGACAGAATGTACGAGTTCCTCGAAAGATTGGTCAAGGTTGCACTTCCTCGTATCCGTGACTTCAAGGGTATTGAGTCTAAGTTCGACGGTAGAGGAAACTACACTCTCGGTATTCAGGAGCAGATCATTTTCCCTGAAATCAACATCGATACAGTTGAAAAGATCATGGGTATGAATATCACATTCGTTACCAGCGCTAAGACTGACGAGGAAGGTTACGCTCTGCTCAAGGCCTTCGGTCTACCATTTAAGGATGCTAAAAATTAATTGACAGAATATGGCTAAAGAATCTATGAAGGCGCGCGAAGTAAAGCGCGCAAAGCTTGTCGCAAAATATGCAGCAAAGCGTGCAGCTCTCAAGGAAATCGTCAGAACTGGCGAACCTGCTGAAGCATACGAAGCTGCTAGAAAATTGCAGGCAATACCAAAAAATGCCAATCCAATACGCTTGCACAACAGATGTAAGGTTACTGGCCGTCCAAGAGGTTACATGCGCCAGTTCGGACTCTCACGTATACAGTTCCGTGAGATGGCTTCAGCCGGTTTGATACCTGGTGTTAAGAAGGCAAGTTGGTAAGGAACTATAGAGTTTTTTTAAATATTGTCGGGGTAGGCCCGATTAATTTAATTCATTTTTTATGACAGATCCAATAGCAGATTATTTGACGAGATTGCGTAACGCAATCAGTGCAAAGCACAGAGTCGTTGAGATTCCAGCTTCTAATATCAAGAAGGAAATCACTAAGATCCTTTTCGATAAGGGCTATGTGCTTAACTACAAGTTTGTGGAGGACGGACCTCAGGGAACTATCAAGATAGCTCTGAAGTACAATGCCGACACAAAGACAAGCGCAATTCAGTGCTTGAAGAGAGTATCCAGACCGGGATTGCGCAGATATACCGGTTACAAGGATATGCCGAGTGTAATTAACGGATTGGGTATTGCGATAATATCTACATCTAAAGGTGTAATGACAGATAAAGAGGCTTCTGAGCTTAAGATAGGTGGTGAAGTTCTCTGTTATGTATATTGATTAAGGAGGATTTATAATGTCTAGAATTGGTAAACTGCCTATTATTATTCCTGCAGGAGTAACTGTTACTCATAAGGATGACATTGTAACTGTAAAAGGTCCTAAAGGTGAATTGACTCAGTTTGTTGATCCATCTATAACCGTTAAGATCGAGGACGGAATGGTGACAATGGAAGAGAATACTGAAATGTTGGTAGACGATCCTAAGCAGCGCCATGCATACCATGGTTTGTACCGTGCTCTGGTCAACAATATGGTTATTGGTGTATCAGAAGGATACAAGAAAACTCTGCAGCTCGTCGGAGTTGGTTACCGTGTTTCTAACCAGGGTAATCTTCTCGAGTTCGCTTTGGGATATTCTCACGGTATCTACTTTGAACTTCCTAAGGAAATCAAGGTTGAGACAAAGTCTGAGAGAAATCAGGATCCTCTTATCATGTTGGAATCTTGCGACAAACAGCTTCTCGGTATGGTTTGTGCTAAGATCCGTTCTTTCCGCAAGCCGGAACCTTACAAAGGAAAGGGTATCCGCTTTGAGGGTGAGGTCATCAGAAGAAAGTCTGGTAAGTCAGCTAGTGCTAAATAATTTTTTAATTGTACGAGTATGATAACAAAGATAGAAAGACGTCTTAAGATAAAGTATAGAGTACGTAATAAAATATCTGGTACTGCTGAACGTCCACGTTTGACTGTGTTTAGAAGCAATAAGCAGATCTACGTACAAGTAATTGATGATACAAAAGGTATGACTTTGGTTGCAGCTTCTTCTCTTGGAATGGAAGCTATGCCAAAGAAGGAACAGGCTGCTAAGGTAGGCGAGCTCATCGCTAAGAAGGCTTTGGAAGCAGGTATCACTTCTGTAGTATTTGATCGTAACGGATATTTGTATCACGGGAGAGTTAAAGAGGTAGCTGACGCTGCCCGTAACGGTGGACTTAAATTTTAATTAGAGTATGGTTAATAGAGTTAAGATAGGAAACGATGTCGAACTGAAAGATCGATTGGTCGCTATTAATCGTGTCACTAAGGTTACAAAAGGTGGTAGAACTTTCACTTTTGCCGCTATTGTAGTAGTCGGTAATGGTGATGGGATTATAGGTTATGGTCTCGGTAAGGCTGGTGAAGTGACAGCCGCAATTGCCAAGGGCGTAGAAGCTGCTAAGAAAAACCTCGTTAGAGTACCTGTTCTCAAAGGTACTGTTCCTCATGAGGCAACTGCTAAATTCGGTGGTGCACGTGTTTTGATCATGCCTGCTTCTGCCGGTACTGGAGTTGTTGCAGGTGGTGCTATGCGTGCCGTTCTTGAAAGCGTTGGTGTAACTGACGTTCTTGCAAAGTCTAAGGGATCATCTAACCCTCACAACCTTGTTAAGGCTACTATTGAGGCTTTGGCTTCAATGCGTGATCCTAAGACTGTGGCTATGCACCGCGGAGTTAGTTTGAGTAAGGTATTTAACGGATAAAGAAGGTTAATCATGGCAACAATAAAGATTAAGCAAGTAAAGAGCCGCGTAGGCAGACCTATTGACCAGAAGAGAACTTTGGACTCTCTGGGACTTAACAAGATTAATAAGGTCGTAGAGCGTGAGGATACACCTTCTTTGAGAGGTATGATCCGTAAGGTGTTCCACCTGGTTGAGGTCATTGATTAATATTTACATTTAAATTCGGAGTAAATAATGGAATTACATAATTTAAAGCCAGCTGAAGGATCTACTAAAGATTGCAAAAGAGTTGGACGCGGATATGGCTCAGGTTACGGCAGAACTGCTGGACGTGGTCATAAGGGTGCCAAGGCCAGATCTGGATACAAGAAGAAGATCGGTTTCGAAGGTGGTCAGATGCCTCTGCAGCGCCGAGTTCCTAAGTTCGGTTTCAACAACTTCAACAGAGTTGAGTACAAGGCTATCAACATCGAAGTTTTGCAGACTCTTGCAGACAAGTTGAACGTTAATGCAATTGGTATCGAAGAACTCAAGAATGCCGGTTACATTTCTGGCAACGAATTGGTTAAGATTCTTGCTGACGGTGAACTTAAATCTGCGCTTGAAGTAACTGCTCACGCTTTCTCTAAGAAGGCTGAGGCTGCAATCGCTGAAAAAGGTGGTAAAGCTGTAAAATTGTAAATAATGGGAAAAGCAATCGATAAACTGAAGAATATCAAGATTGTTAAGACATTGTCCAACATCGGGAAAATTGAGGACCTCAGACAGAGGATCCTCATTACCTTGATGTTTGTTGCTGTTTATCGTCTTGGATCTTATGTGGTACTTCCAGGTATAGATACTGAGGCGCTTGCTAAACTTCAGCAGCAGACAAGCGAAGGACTTATGTCACTTCTTGATATGTTCTCTGGTGGAGCATTCTCAAAGGCATCTATATTTGCCCTTGGAATAATGCCTTATATTTCTGCGTCTATCGTGATGCAGTTGCTCGGTATTGCTGTTCCTCATTTCCAGAAAATGCAGAGAGAGGGCGAAAGTGGAAGACGTAAGATGAATCAGTATACTAGATATCTTACAGTTTTCATACTTTTGTTTCAGGCTCCTTCCTACCTCATAAACCTTAAGGTGACAACACAGGGAATGGCCATCAACCAAAGTCTTGACTGGTTCTGGTTTATTGCTGTATCAACTGTCATCCTTGCTGCAGGAAGTATGTTTATACTTTGGCTTGGTGAACGTATTACAGACAAAGGTATCGGTAATGGTGTTTCAATGATCATTATGATCGGTATCATCGCAAGATTGCCACAGGCATTTATTCAGGAATTTGTAACTCGTTTGAGTTCTCCTGGTCAGGGCGGTCTTATTGTTCTGATAATTGAAATCATGGTTCTCCTTGCTGTTGTAGTAGCAGCAATCCTGCTTGTTCAAGGTGTCAGAAGAGTACCTGTTCAGTATGCAAAAAGAGTTGTCGGAAACAGACAGTACGGTGGTGCACGTCAGTACATCCCTCTGAAACCGTATGCTGCTAACGTGATGCCTATCATCTTTGCGCAGGCAATTATGTTCGTACCGGCAACAATAGCAGGTTTTATGACTGATGGCAAGATGGGACCGTTCCTGTCACAGATGGTTGACACAATGAGTCCTTTGTACAATGTCATATTCGCTGCGCTGATTATTGTTTTCACTTACTTGTATACTGCGATTACTATCAATACAACTCAGATGGCTGAGGATATGAAGAGAAACAACGGTTTCGTTCCAGGTATCAAGCCAGGTAAGAACACTGCTGATTTCCTTGACAAGATCATGTCAAGAATTACTTTCCCAGGTTCTTTGTTCCTCGCATTTATAGCTATCATGCCTGCATTCGCCGGTTTGTTCGGTGTTCAGCGTGAGTTTGCGCAGTTCTTTGGAGGTACATCGCTGTTGATTTTGGTAGGTGTTGTTTTGGATACATTGCAGCAGATTCAGAGTCATTTGCTGATGAGACACTATGACGGTCTTCTTGACACAGGTCGTAGAGCTCCGCATTCAGGTGTTTCTGCTTATTGATAATGGGAATGATATATCTTAAAACTGATGATGAGATAGAGTTGCTCAGAAGAGCAAATCTCTTGGTCGGAAAAACACTGGCCGAATTGGCTAAGATCATTAAGCCGGGTGTTACAACCAGAGAGCTTGATAAGGTGGCAGAGGAATTTATTAGGGATAATGGTGCTGAACCGACCTTCAAAGGTTTTCCTAATCCTTATGGTTCGCCTTTCCCTGCAAGCATTTGTGCTTCTGTCAACGAACAGGTCGTGCACGGAATTCCTAATGACATACCGCTTAAGGATGGTGACATTGTTTCTATAGACTGTGGAACCTTGCTTGACGGATTTAACGGAGATTCTTGCTACACATTTGCAGTCGGTGAGATTTCGGATGATGTCAAGAAGCTTTTGAATGTCACAAAGGAATCTCTTTACCTCGCAATTGAACAGGCTGTTGCAGGTCATCGTATAGGTGACATTTCTTATGCAGTTCAGCAACATTGCGAAGCTCACGGATACGGAGTCGTACGAGAGTTTGTCGGCCACGGCATCGGACGTGAGATGCATGAGGAGCCTCAGGTTCCGAATTATGGAGTCAGAGGTACAGGCAAGATGCTTAAACCTGGTCTTTGCATTGCAATTGAACCGATGATTACAATGGGTTCAAGAAATATAAGAATGCAGAGCGATAGGTGGGGCATTGTTACTTCCGACGGTATGCCTGCCGCACACTTTGAACATACGATTGCTGTGCGCAAGGGTAAAGCCGATATTTTGTCATCATTTGAAGAAGTTGAAAAAGTATTAGGATATAAAGCATTTTGATTATGGCTAAGCAAGCTGCAATAGAACAAGATGGAACAATAGTTGAATCATTGTCCAATGCGATGTTCCGAGTAGAACTTGAGAATGGGCATGAGATTACTGCTCATATTTCCGGTAAGATGAGAATGCATTACATCAAGATTCTTCCTGGAGATAAAATAAGAGTAGAGATGTCTCCTTATGATCTTTCTAAGGGACGGATAGTATTCAGATATAAATAAAGAAAATATATGAAAACCAAAGCATCATTGAAGAAGCGTACTCCTGATTGCGTTATAGTAAGACGTAAGGGACGTTTATTTGTTATTAATAAGAAGAACCCAAAGTACAAAATGCGTCAGGGTTAATTCTTTTGTAGGAATTAGAAATTGATAATAATATGGCAATAAGAATTGTAGGTGTAGACCTCCCGCAGAACAAAAGAGGTGAGATTGCGTTGACATACATTTTTGGTATCGGACGCAGCAGCGCTGCTAAGATCTTGGAAAAGGCTGGCGTTGACAAAGATATTAAGGTTAAGGACTGGAATGACGAGCAGGCCGGAAAAATACGTGAAGTAATTGCTGCCGGCTACAAGGTTGAAGGTGATCTTCGTTCTGAAATTCAGCTCAACATCAAGAGATTGATGGATATCGGATGCTACCGCGGTATACGTCATCGTTTGGGCCTTCCTGTTCGTGGACAGAGCACCAAGAACAATGCACGTACTCGTAAGGGAAAGAAGAAAACTGTTGCAAACAAGAAAAAGGCTACTAAATAATTATAGATTATGGCTAAGAAAACAACTTCAGCAAAGAAAAGAAATGTCAAGGTTGACGCACAGGGACAGTTGCACGTTCACTCGTCATTCAATAATATCATTGTCAGCTTGGCAAATAGCGAAGGTCAGGTCATTTCGTGGTCGTCAGCTGGTAAGATGGGATTCAGAGGTTCAAAGAAGAACACTCCTTATGCAGCACAGATGGCAGCACAGGACTGTGCAAAGGTTGCATATGACCTTGGTCTGAGAAAGGTTGTTGCCTATGTTAAAGGACCAGGTAACGGACGTGAGTCTGCTATACGTGGTGTACATGGTGTAGGTATTGAGATAACTGAGATTGTAGATGTTACTCCGCTTCCACACAACGGATGCCGTCCACCAAAGAGAAGAAGAGTTTAATAATTAATCAATCGTGAATTCCTTTTTAGTTTTTATGACTGCATCTTTCCTTTCTGCAGTAGCGGCTGCCTAAAGAGGAGTTTATACAAAAACCAGAATATATATGGCTAGATATATTGGACCAAAGTCAAGAATTTCTCGTCGTTTCGGAGAGGCTATTTTTGGACCAGATAAAGTATTGTCAAAGAGAAACTATCCTGCAGGACAGCATGGTAACAACAGAAGAAAGAAGTCTTCTGAATACGGTCTCATGTTGGCTGAAAAGCAGAAAGCTAAGTATACTTACGGTGTTCTCGAAAAGCAGTTCCGCAATTTGTTTGAGAAGGCTGCTTCTGCACCAGGTGTAACAGGTGTTGTTCTTTTGCAGAGTCTTGAGGCTCGTCTGGACAATATGGTATATCGTCTCGGCATAGCACCTACACGCGCCGCTGCTCGACAGTTGGTTAGTCACCGCCACATCACTGTTGACGGTAATGTTGTAAACATTCCTTCTTATTCAGTTAAGCCTGGTCAGATTGTTGCTGTACGTGAGAAGTCAAAATCTTTGGAGGTTATAGCAAATGCATTGGCTGGATTCAATCACAGCAAATACCCATGGATCGAGTGGGATGAGAATGTGAAGGGCGGAAAACTTTTGCACTTGCCAGAGCGTGAAGATATTCCTGAGAATATTAAGGAGCAAATGATTGTCGAGTTGTACTCTAAATAAAAATTAACAATGGCGGTATTAGCATTTCAAAAACCTGAAAAAGTGATAATGTTGGAGGCCGACGACAAGTTCGGAAAGTTCGAATTCCGTCCTTTGGAGCCTGGCTTTGGTATTACTATTGGTAATTCTCTTCGACGCATCCTACTTTCTTCACTTGAGGGCTTTGCTATCAACACTATTCGAATTACAGGTGTTGAGCATGAGTTTTCTACAATACCAGGAGTTAAGGAGGATGTAACTAACATTATCTTGAATCTCAAGCAGGTGAGATTCAAACAAATTGTAGACGATTCCGATAGTGAAAAGGTAACTATCACTGTTGAGAATTCTAGTGAGTTCAAGGCAGGAGATATCAATAAGTATCTCAGTGGATTTGGAGTGTTAAATCCTGATTTGGTAATTTGTCATTTAGATCCTAAAGCAACTTTGGAGATTGAGTTGAGCATCAATAAAGGTCGCGGATATGTTCCTTCTGATGAGAATCGTGAATACTGCAAGGACATAAACGAGATTGCAATTGACTCAATTTATACTCCGATACGTAACGTCAAGTTCGCAGTTGAGAACTATCGAGTACAGCAGAAGACTGACTATGAGAAGTTGGTTCTTGAGATTACAACTGATGGTTCTATTCATCCAAAAGATGCCCTCAAAGAGGCAGCTAAGATTCTTATTTATCATTTCATGCTGTTCTCTGATGAGAAGATTACTCTTGAGAACAACGATCTCGATGGTAATGAGGAATTTGATGAGGAAGTATTGCGTATGCGTCAGTTGCTTAAGACAAAATTGGTTGATATGGATCTCTCAGTGCGTGCCCTCAATTGCTTGAAGGCCGCTGATGTGGAGACTCTTGGAGATTTGGTACAATTTAACAAAACTGATTTGCTTAAGTTCCGTAACTTCGGTAAAAAGTCACTCACAGAGCTTGACGATTTGTTGGAGAGCCTGAATCTGTCGTTCGGAACTGATATTTCTAAGTATAAATTAGACAAAGATTAAACGATGAGACACAATAAGAAATTCAATCATCTGGGTCGTAAGGCTTCTCACAGAGCAGCTTTGTTGTCAAACATGGCTATATCTTTGATTTTCCACAAGAGAATCACAACGACTCTTCCAAAGGCAAAGGCTCTTCGCAAGTATGTTGAGCCATTGATCACAAAGTCAAAAGAAGATACAACTGCATCACGCCGTGTAGTATTCAGCTACTTGCAGAATAAGTATGCTGTTACTGAGCTCTTCGGTACAATTTCTAACAAGGTTGCTGACCGTCCAGGTGGTTACACTCGTATCATTAAGCTTGGTCGTCGTGCTTCTGATGATTCGCCAATGGCTTTCATCGAGCTTGTAGACTTCGACGAGAACATGGCTAAGGCTGAAGTTAAGAAGACTCGTACACGTAGATCTAGAAAGTCTTCAGCTCCTGCAGCAGAAGCTGCTCCTGCTACTGAAGCAGCACCAGCTGCAGAGGAAGCAGAGAAGGCTGAATAATTCAGATCTTATCTTATAATAAAGTGGGATGCGTTTAAAGTCGTGTCCCACTTTATTTTGGTTTCACAACTTTGATTTATATGTTGAATTTGTTTTAACAGTATGCTTCTTTATTAACTCCGATACTGTTTCAGACACACTTTTTGAAACAGTGTCTTAACTCCTATCATACCTAAATGTTAGTATCAATAGCCTCATTTATTGTGTATTTTTTTACCCAAATATGGTTATTGTACAGGTAGTTTTTGCTTAATACCTTTGCATATACCTAAAAGTGGTTGTTTTGCCTTTCAGCATGCGTTGTCAGAATTTATATTCTGTTACAAATGCGTACTATTTATATATGTTCACGAACCATGTTGGGAGGTTGGATGCTTGATTTTAATTTTTGGAGTATATGAAAAGATTGTTTAAGTCATTACATCTATGGTTGTCCTTGCCAGCCGGTGTTTTTATTGTTATTTTATGTTTGACTGGGGCTGTTTTGGTTTTTCAGCAGGATATTCAGTCTATAGTAAATCCTAGTTTTTATGAAGTTTCCGAGTTTAGGAAGGAGAGGCTTCCATTGGACAGTTTGGCGCGTTGCGTGGAGAGACAAGCCTTGTCGTCTGGTCATTCGCTTGAATCAGTGACCTATTATGCCGATTCATCCCGAACTGTCGGTTTTGGTATTTCTGGCAAAAAAGGAATTTACTACACTATCAATCCATATACGGCAGAAATTACAGGTAGCGAGCAACCAATGGGAGGATTCTTCACGTCTGTACGAGGTTTGCACAGATGGTTGCTTTTGGGTGGTGATTTGCGAGGTATTGGTCGCATAATTATGGGAATATCGACGTTGTTCCTTATTGTCATTTTAATAAGCGGTATTGCTGTTTCCTTGCCAAAGTCTTTCCGCAATATAAAAAGTGTTCTATCAATCAGACGTGGACGTGATGCTTTTCTGCTATGGTTTACGTCACATCGTGCTTTAGGTATTTATTGCGTAATATTTCTGTTTCTTATGGCTGCTACAGGGCCTATGTGGACTTTCTCCTGGTACAGGTCTGGTGTTGCCAGAATCTTTGGAACAGAAATGCAGGCAAGAGAACGAAACAACCATAAACAGTCGGAGAAGCGGGATAGAAGTGATGCCCGAAAGAATAGAAGCGTCGATTATAGTAGATGGTCTAGGGCTGTTGCAGAGATTAGTATAATAGAACCGACGTACCAGTCTATTTCTATTTCAGGTGATAAAGCTTCTGTGAAGACTGCTTCGCATCATCAGCGCGCCTCTGACACATATAAATTGGATAAGGATGGACATGTGGTAGGCATTCAGTATTATTCACAACAACCAGCCTCGAGTAAAATTATGGGATATGCGTTTATAATCCATACAGGTCTTTGGGGTGGCATATTGGTTAAATTTTTGTATCTGCTGGCATGCATCGGAGGCGTGTACCTTGTCGTGTCAGGTTATGTCCTCTACATAAGGCGCACTCGTAGAGCAACGCAAAATAAGTAAAGTTATAGGACATGAAAGAATCCGCTCACGCATGGCGCGGACGGATTCTTTTTACAACATTGCTTATAGAATTCTTTATTGTATTTGTCATTATAATCATTGTTACAGCAATAAGAATCATTGCAATACCTGCAATATCCCCCATGGTAATTTTTTCTCCAAATATGAATGCTCCGATGAATACTGCCGTTACGGGTTCCATGGCACCCAATATGGAAGTTTTTGTTCCTCCGATATTCCTTACAGCCATAACTAGGGTTATATTCGACACGACAGTAGGGACAATAGCCAGAAGTATAAGATTGGTTACCGACATAGGATCTGGTATGCTTTGTATTTCACCTTCGTATCCTCCTTTTATTGCAAATAGAATAGTGCTGACTATGAAAACATAGAATGCCAGTTTGCGGCTTCCCATGTTTTTCATACGTGATTTATTGACAATGGTAATGTATGCGGCATAACATATTGCAGATATGACAACGATGAATATACCGTATACGTCAACATGCATGCCTTCGCCTTTAATAGACAGTTTGGCAACGCCCAGTACAGCCAGAATTATTGCCAGCCATGTAACCCAAGTAGGCTTCTCCTTGAAGAATGACAACATTATCAGTGTTACGAACACCGGATATGTGAAATGTATGGTTGTTGCAATTCCTGCTCCCATAAGGCCATACCCCATAAACAGAAACATTGCGGAGCCTGTATACAGCAGTCCTAGCAGTATAAGGAATGCAATTTCGCTTTTGTTGATGGCAAATTTCTCTTTTTTGATTTTCATCATTATTCCCAGTGCAATTGAGGCAAAGAGAAATCTGTAAAGGAGAATGGAACCGAAGGTCATGCCGTTGTTCATCAGTGGCAGTGTGAAGAGTGGTATCAATCCGAATGTGATTGACGTAGTAAGGCCAAAAATGTAGCCTTTAACATTGCTTGAAATCATAGTGGATCCTGAAATTATAGTTCAATAAGTTTGTTTTAATAAGCGCGAATGCTGTTATTCTGTTGCTTGTTGAACAGCATTTCTCTCATCTTAAGAATAATTGTGCTAATTTCGTAAGAAAGCATGATATATGCAAGTTGCCTCTGCGTTCTTTGTTCGTTGATGCTTGATTCAGTTTGCAAACGCACGGCATCAATGTAATGGCTATTTGCTGATTCATCCTTTTTTGTCCTTTATGATTTTTTGTGGCACTTCTATTGGACTATTTGTGCTATCTTTACCAAAATACAACAGCTGTTGCGCTGTAATGTCTTTTTTGAAAATATGAAACGGTTTTATACTCTCTTAAAGTTGGCAATAGGCTATATGTTGCTTCTTGCCTTGATAATAGGTTCTCTTTACTATATATACGGCCAGATGCATTCATTGAGCAATGCGTCGGCATCTGGGGAAACATTTGCAGCCCGACGCAATGTTGTGCATAATCTTGTCAGTATCATGTACGAAGCCGAGACTGTCGGACAAGCTGTCTGTATGGGCTACGGCAATGCCTATGACAATTATGCGAGGAAGCTCGACGAAGCATCATTGTGTATTGCTGTTCTTGATTCGCTTTCAAACGACTCCATGCAGCATCTGCGCCTTGACACGTTGACATCGCTTGTTCTTCAGAAAAAGGAAAATATGCGCCGACTTGTGGTTGCCATGAAGAACAACGAAGTAGAGAATGTCTATGAGAAGCGTATAAGCCAGCTTCTTGAGAAAAATGATTCGGCTGTAGAAATTCCAAAGATTGAGAAAAAGATTGTCCATCGTGAGGAAACGTATAAGGTGCAGAAAAAGAAAGGCTTCTTCCGCCGGTTGGCAGAAGCGTTCGTGCCTCCAAAGAGAGATACTACTCACATAAAAGAGAGCGTAGAAGTTGTTTCTGTCGATACGCTATCAAAAACGTTCAATACTGCAGACACTCTAGCGAATATATTAAGTGGAATAAATGAAGAAGTTAAGCGTTCCAGAGAACACCGACGCAGTCTTATCAACGAACAGGAATCAAGGTTGAGGTACTCGAGCATTGATTTAGGACAGAAAGTCTTCCAGCTTCTTTCTGATATCGAGGAAGAAGAACAGTTTCTTACTGAACGCGAAGCCGAACGCGAGAAGCAAGTGCGCCACGATGCGGCTCAGGCCATCGCTCTTGTAGCTTCCTTTGCTGTAGTTCTGGCTGTTGTCTTTTTTGCCATCGTTTGGCGCGACATAAGTCGTGCCAACATGTACAGACGAAAGTTGGAGAAAGCGCGCGAAAAAGCCGAAAATCTGCTTTTTGCAAGAGAGCAACTGATGCTTACCATAACTCACGACATAAAGGCTCCGGTCGGTTCAATATTGGGCTACCTTGAACTGCTGAAAACAAAAGTGACAGATCAATCGCTCGCCATGTATATTGACAACATAAGCAGTTCTGCTAACCATCTGCTGAGTCTTGTCAAGGCGTTGCTTGACTATCATCGTTTGGAATCGGGAAAACTCGACCTGCAGATTTCAAGTTTTTCGCCCTACAGGCTTTGCGAAAGCATAGTCGATTGTTTCCGTCCTTCAGCCGACAAGAAAGGATTGGAGTTGAAATTCCGTTCTTCATGTATAGAAGATGTGATATGTCGTGGAGATGTATTCCGTATAAGACAGATTGTTGAAAATATACTCGGCAATGCAATAAAGTTTACGCAGAAGGGATATGTAGAACTGTTTGTCGGCATGTCTGGTGATAGACTTTTCATCAGAATCACTGATACCGGTTGCGGAATGAGTGAAAAAGAGCAGAAAAAAATATTTCAGGCCTTCATGCGTCTTGGCAATGCTCAAGGGCAAGAAGGATTCGGACTCGGATTGTCTATAACACGCAAATTGGTGGAACTTCTGGGAGGCAAATTGAGTTTGACAAGCGAAATCGGCAGTGGCTCTTCATTTGAGGTTGAATTGCCGGTTGAACAGGGACATGCAGATAGCAGACTTGTAGAACAACATCAACATGCATCTTTCCCTTCAGATATGCATGTCTTGCTTGTTGACGATGATGCAATACAACTTGAATTGACAATAGCCATGCTCAAGGAAGTCGATAAGGATTGTTGTGGAACGAACGGGTGGACTGTAACTAAATGTATGGCCCCAGATGATGTTTTCGCTGCTTTGAAAACTGAATCCTACGATATTCTGTTGACCGATATACAGATGCCGTCCATGAACGGTTTTGAACTTCTTGACAAACTTCACGGAATGACTGATGTCAAAAAAATGCCTGCAGCCATAGCTCTCACCGCACGCAGTGATATGGACGAAAAATCTTATTGCAGACACGGATTCAAGGCATGTTTGTCAAAGCCTTACAGCAAGGCCGAGTTGGAAAATGCAATGGCCCGTGCTTTGAATGCAGATACAGGTACATCAAAGCAAGAAAACACCGTTGATGAAGAGCTGTCAGAACCACATTCGTTGCAGAGTACCGGACATCTTGATTTTTCCGGCTTGACAGCCTTTGTCGGCGATGATGCCGAAGCTGTCGGTGAAATTCTTGGCACTTTTGCGGACGAAACGGCAAAGCATCTGGAACGTATGAAAGATATTTTACAAAATAGCGATAAGACTGCTTTGTGCGCTCTTGCCCATAAGCTTCTGCCTACTTACACGCTTATAGGCTCCAGCATTGTACCTTTGCTTAAAAATCTTGACGGACAGCGCAGTAATGCTGTCTGGAACGATGAAGATGCTGCTTCAGTAAATGAAATCATAGAAGAAATGGAACGTATATTGTCTTCTTTGAAAAAAAGTGTGCAATGATTAAAACTATTAAAAAATGACTCCGGCTGTTTTCCATGATGGACTATTGGCTGTATCTTTGTTGTAATAGATTGTATTAGTATGAGTTCATTGTTGATTGTTGAAGACGATTTGACCTTTGCCACCATGCTGAAGAAGTGGCTGCAGAAACGCGGTTTTGATGTAGAAACAGCTGGTGCTTTGTCTTCGGCATGTGCCAAACTTAAAGAAAACGATTTTGACATTATACTTTCTGACCTTTGTCTTCCTGACGGCGACGGATTGTCGTTGCTGGACAAGACAAAGGAACATCATATCCCATTTATAGTAATGACGAGCTATGCTGATGTTCCAAATGCGGTCAAGGCTATGAAGCTTGGTGCATGCGATTACATAGCAAAGCCTGTTCAACCAGATATTCTTCTTGAAAAGATTTCTGATGCTTTGGCAAAACGTGGTAAGGATGATGTTTCAAAACCCAAGGAACAGATTGTTCCGACTCCTTCTGCAAGCAGTGAAGTTCACGACGAAGACTATACAGCACGTTTCATGGAAGGGCGAAGTGAAGCCGCTCGCCAATTGTATAATTATGTGGCTCTTGTGGCGCCCACACCGATGTCGGTACTGATCAACGGTGCCAGTGGAACAGGCAAGGAATACGTGGCTCACCGCATCCATCAGCTCAGCAAAAGGGCCGATAAACCTTTTGTTGCCATAGATTGTGGAGCCATGCAGAAAGATCTTGCCGCTTCAGAGTTTTTCGGACATATAAAAGGAGCATTCACAGGTGCAGTTTCTGATAAAACCGGTGCATTTGTAGAGGCTAACGGCGGAACGCTTTTTCTCGATGAAGTAGGAAATTTAAGTTATGACGTTCAGGTACAGCTTTTGCGTGCAATTCAGGAACGTCGCATTCGTCCGGTAGGAGCCTCTCATGAGATCGAAGTGGATGTCAGACTGGTCAGTGCGACCAATGAAGACCTTGCCAGTGCAATTTCTCGAGGAGAGTTTCGTGAAGATCTTTTCCACAGACTGAATGAGTTCACTCTTCACATGCCGGATTTGAAAGATCGTGGTGAAGATATTCTGCTTTTTGCAGATTTCTTCCTCCGTCAGGCAAACGAGGAATTGGAACGCAATGTTAAGGGCTTTGATGTCGCAGCCTCAGAAGCTATGATGACATACTCTTGGCCTGGCAATCTGCGCCAACTGAAGAATCTTGTCAAGAGAGCTGCACTGCTGGCTCGAAAAGACATAATCACTCTTGCCGATTTTGGGGAAGAGTTCTGTAAGAGCGTTTCAACTCCTGCAAATGATGAACCTATTGTTCTGCGCGATGTTTCTGAAGAAAAGGACAAGATTGTGAAAGCTCTGCAGTCTACCAATGGTAACAAGTCTAAAGCCGCATTATTGCTCGGAATAGACCGAAAGACTCTCTATAATAAGATGAAGCAGTATGGAATTCCACAGTGAATTCCACAGTGTGTTGTGGAATTTTTCCACACATTCCACACTTTTTCCACATCCTTCTCTTTGGCATGATTTTTCTTTTTGCTGTTTATGTTCTTGGTTTTTAGTGTTTTATGAATTTTGTTCCGCTTTTGGCACGCATCTTGTATTTAATTAAGCGTGAAACGGAAATAAATAATAACACTAAAAATAAAGGATTATGAAAAAATTAGTTTTTGCAGTAGCAGTAGTTTTGGGCATCAACAGTGTTTTTGCCGGAATAGCTTTCAGTGACAATGTTTGCATGAATGGAAATTCAGCTGTTAATGATACAGTAGTAACAGATACAACTTCAAAGAAAGCTGTTTCAGAAATGCTTCAGAATCTTGCTTGTGCAGACACAGTTGTAACAGACACTAATTCTACAAAGGCTGTCGATATGATGCAGTGCCTTGCTTGTGCCGATACAGTTGTAACTGATACAGCTGCTTCAAAGTCAACTTCTGAGATTATGCAATTCTTTGCATGTTCTGATACAGTTGTAACAGATACAACTTCAAAGAAGGCTGCTGTCGAAATGTTGCAGAATTTTGCTTGCGCTGATACAGTAGTGACAGATACAACTTCAGCTAAGGCTGGTGCAAGTGAATTCTTTGCATAACCAATACTGAATGTATATTTAAGGTCAGTGTGGCTTTTCCGCACATTTTGTTTAACTGCATTATAATATAGAGAGAAACAAAGTAGAAAATATTTTTATGTAGCTGGACTGAAATTTTCTTTGTCCCCAGAATGGTTGTGGTAACCGTTTTGGGGATTTTTCTTATTTGTCTGCAATGTCGCTCCGCGGATTGTGTAAATGTTTGTTCTGCTTTGGGGAAATTTGCGAGGGCTCACAGTTTTATTTCTGCGTGCTCGCAATCATCATTGTGAGCCCTCGCAGTTTTATTTTTACAGCAGTTTGTTGTTATTTGGAGTGCTTTTTAGGCATGTAGTCTTCCCTTGACTCTTCAGCCTCTTGGTCTATGATTCTTTTCACCTTGCAAGGATTTCCCATGGCCAATGCTCCAGCTGGGATGTCACCTGTTACCACACTTCCGGCTGCAATGACAGCATTGTCGCCTATGCTTACTCCTGGAAGTATGACAACGTTTCCGCCAATCCACACATTGTTGCCGATATTGATAGGGTAGGCATATTCGAGTCCTTTGTTCCGCCTCATTACGTCTAGCGGATGTCCGGCGGTATATATGCCTACGTTCGGTGCAATGAAAACATTATCTCCGATGTTAACGTCAGCTCCGTCGAGTATGACGAGGTTGGTATTGGCAAAAAAGTTTTTGCCGATATGTATATGTGTGCCGTAGTCGCAATAGAATGGAGATATGATGCATCCTCCTGATTCAATGTTTAGAATCTGTTTTATTTTCTCATTTCGCTCTTCTGTGCAGTGCGGTGGAATCTGGTTGAATTCATACAGCTTTTTTCTTGTTTCAAGCATTTCGTTCTGCAGCTGTGGGTCATTGTTGGCATCATATATCATTCCGCATGCCGCTTTTTCTTTTTCTGTCATATTTGTTTTCATATATCTATATTCTTTTATATGCTTATTCTCGTGTGTATGTATGTTCAGCAAAGGTTTTGTCAGGGCAAATATAACATGAGCAATGGCAATTATAGTATAATTTTGTTGCATCTTAATTGTTTATATTTGCAATGTCTATTATTTTGTATTTCTAAACCATTCAGGCCGGATACGGCTGATATAAAAAATCTGATTATTGCATCTCATTATGAAAAACAAGATTGTTTCGTTTTTTGTTCTGCAATTTATGGTTTTGTCCATTTTTGCACAGTCTTCAAATATCAAACCTATTCTTTCAGGAAAAATATGGCCGGACGATAAAGGTATTCATGTCAATGCACATGGAGGTGGTGTTTTGTACCACGACGGTAAATATTATTGGTACGGCGAGAACAAGTGTGATTCGACCAGCAGTGCCATGGTTGGTATAATGTGCTACTCGTCTAAGAATCTGACGGACTGGCATAATGAAGGCGCAGTTCTTCCTGTAGACGTCAAGTCAGATGAAATTGTGCCAGGTTGTGTGATGGAACGTCCAAAAGTAATCTACAATAAGAAAACACGCAAGTTTGTCATGTGGTTCCATTTGGAGCTTAAGGGACGCGGATACGAGGCTGCGCGTTCGGCATTGGCTGTAAGCGATTCGCCGACCGGACCGTTCCGCTATATAGGTTCTTTGAGACCTAATGCAGGATTTTTGCCTATGGACATGGATGAGGCGGCGCGTAAATGTCTTGACACTCTGAATGCCGACAGATACAAGCAGGCATGGACTCCTGAGTGGATGGATGCTGTGAAGAAGGGGCTTTTCGTGAAACGTGACCTTTCTGGAGGACAAATGGCGCGTGATATGCAGCTTTTTGTAGATGACGATGGAAAAGCTTATCATATATTTTCTTCAGAAGAAAATCTGACATTGCATATTGCAGAACTTGATGATACTTACACAAAACATACAGGACGCTATGTACGTGTTGCACCAGGCGGACACAACGAAGCTCCTGCAATGTTCAAGAAAGATGGAAAATATTGGCTTATAACATCCGGTTGTACCGGCTGGGCTCCAAACAAGGCCCGTATGTTTTCAGCCGATAATATATGGGGACCTTGGACACAGCATCCTAACCCGTGTGTAGGTCCGAAGGCTGATATCACATTTGGCGGACAGAGCACATTTGTGCTGCAGGTTCCAGGTAAAAAAGATTCTTTTATTTTTATGGCTGATATTTGGCGCCCTGAGCATCCAAGTGATGCCAGATACATTTGGTTGCCTATACAGTTCAAGAACGGAACTCCAGTTGTTGAATGGATGGATTCTTGGACACTCGATTATTTCAACTGATTTAGTCTGAAAACATCGGATGCACCCGTATCCGTGATATGTCATATTGTTTCTTCATTTTCTTCATTTGTGGCCGGGTATTGAATGGCTCGTATCCGGCCACTTAGCTTGTATACTATGAAGTAAGTTTTAAGCCTTGTGGTATGTTTAATTACAATATTGTTTTTTTTGTTATTAGAATTTTATGAATTCTATGTAGAAGGTATTGTATAATATATCGAATTATTCGATATCCACGAGGTCCTTTAATTTTACTTCTAAAGCATTGCTAATTTTAAATAGAGTTTTTAATGTTAAATTACATCGGCCTGATTCAATTCTCGACATGTTGGATTTCTCAAAATCGCATTTGTCGGCAAGTTCTTGCTGTGATATGCCTAGCAAAGTCCTTGTTTCTTTTATCTTATCTCCGACCTTTATATAAAGTTGCGCGTCATTCATTTTGTTGTTATCATTTGTGATAACAAATTAAATGTCTTATATTTGTCGCGTGGTTATCATATATGACAACTACGGTGATGATTTAACTGAAATGCGTTTAGTTTATAATGTTAATCAACAAAAGTAATATGTCATGATTAGATAAATAGTCGTAATTGTAAGTTCGCAATATTTGTAAGGAAAGATGCCACCCTGCTTATATTGTAAATATTACGTGAGTATTCTATATAATAAAATGATTGCTGGCATAGATGATGTTTAATCAGTATTTATAAATTTTGTGATTTTATGAATATAATCAGAGCCTGGTTGTGTTCTTTATGGAGGTTGTCCTATTTATAGTAGCCAATTATTCCTTTGTAATAAATTATAAATTTATGTAGATAATATTATGAAACACTTAAACTTACTTTTGTTTTTTTATTTGTGGATTGCTTCGTTTGTAGGAGCTCATGCAGTTTCTCCAAATTTGCAGGCAAGAGGTGAAAATTTTGAAATTCGCCCTCTAGAGAAAGGTCGATGTCCTTTCATAAACAGAGACAACATGTTTTTTGGAGACATTCCCGAAGAATATGCGGGATGGATGTACACTCAGATAAATGCAAACTCGACGTGGATGCCGGGCCCGAAGGTGAACTTGTCTGTCTGTGCTGATTCTGACGGCTTTATTTATGCGATGGTTTCCAATAAGGCTTTGCCTGATTTGTGTGCCGAGTGGGCTGAAACAAATGGCTGGTCGTTGGTTGAAGGACAAAGTCTGGTTTACGGAAGCCGTGAAGAAGAGGTTTTCAGTTTCTATAGAAAGTCGGTTGGAAATGGAGAATGGATAGAGATTGTTCAGCCTGAAACTTTCAGCGGTGCAATAATCATTGCTCCTTCTATCAGAAAAGAAGGTGAAGTAATCCTCGATGCTCCGAAATTGGAAGCTAAGGGCGAAAATTTCAATATCTTGCCATTAGAGAAAGGACAGAGGCCATTTATAAACAGGACGAACATGTCTCTTTCTGATGTTCCGGCAGATTACGCTGGGTGGCAGTTCACTCAGATAAATGCAAATTCAACATGGATGCCGGGACCAAAAGTCAGTTTGTCTGTAAAAGCCGACGCTGAAGGGTTCATATATGCGATGGTTTCTAATATTGCTTTGCCTGACGTTTGTAAAGAATGGGCTGATGCTAATGGCTGGTCTTTGATTGACGGACAGAATCTTGTTTATGGCAGCAAGGCAGAGGAAGTTTTCAGTTTCTATCGTAAAAGTGTTTCGCCGAATGAATGGATTGATGTCGTACAACCTGAAACATTCAGCGGTGCATTGATTGTTGCTCCGTCTATATCTGTTGATTATGAAGCCTTTGATGCTGTTCCTGTAGATGTTGAATCAATGGGAACAATGGAGGTCGGCAGTCTTAAAAATGGTGAATTGGCATACAGCAACAGGACTTATGTTTTCAGCAATGTTGACAAAGGTGCCAATGGACTTGAATTTACACGTCTTGCAGGTGGTACTGGTACTTCGCATGTTCTTAATGTCACATCCAAAGCTGATGGCGACATGTATATAGCTGTAACCTCGGATGAAGGAGCTGTATATGATCCGCTGAAAGAAGGGTGGGAAAAGGTGGAAGGACAAAGCTTCAACTATAATGATCCTAACAATACGGAGTTCTCTGTGTTTAAACGAAACGTCCGCAAAGGTGAGATGATACGTATATGGGAAACTTGCTGGCAGGGAGTCTTGGTTCTTTCTTCTGATATAGAATATAAGGTCATGACTGTTTTCGATAACCCTCCAGGAGTCGTCATACATAACTCGCCGGCCGCTACCAAACATTTTATAGGTTCTCCTAGCATAATAAAGTGCAAGGATGGTCATTATCTTGCATCTCATGATTATTTCGGTGATAATTCAAGCCGTAAGGCTTTTGTCTATCGTTCTGATGACCAAGGCAACACTTGGAATTGTATTTCTGAAATTGATGGTTTGTTCTGGGCTTCTTTGCTTGAAAAGGAAGATGGTATTTATCTTATAGGTGTAATGGCTGTAGGAACTGGTACATACGGGAATGCAGTGGTCTTGAAGTCTGTTGACGGCGGTGCCAGCTGGACAAAACCTGTCGATTCAAAATCAGGATTGTTGTTGAGCGGTAATTATCATTGCGCCCCTGTTCCTATTGTTTATCACGATGGTCGTATCTGGCGTGCCATGGAGGAACATGCAACGCGTGATGGTTGGGGCAAATTCCGGGCATTCATGATGTCCATTGATGAAGATGCCGATATGCTCGATGCTTCCAACTGGACTTTCTCAAATCATCTGGATTTCCCTTCAGGTGCAGGTGTGTATGGAAATGCATGGCTCGAAGGCAATGCCGTGGTTGCTCCTGACGGCACAATAAAGGATGTGTTGCGCGTAAATTACAATAAGGACAACAAGGCTGCAATTATTGATATTTCTGCTGACGGCAAGACGGCCAGCTTCGATGTTAATACCGGATTTGTAGACCTTCCTGGTGCCTGCAAGAAGTTCACCATACGTTATGATTCCGTAAGCAATCGCTATTGGACTCTCAGCAACTATGTGTTGAAGGAGTCGCTGGAACAGAGTTCCAACGTTGAACGTATACGCAACACATTGGTTCTTTCGTGGTCAGACGATCTTCGTACATGGCATATAAAGGATACTCTTCTTCATCATCCAGATGTAGCGAACCATGCTTTCCAGTATCTTGACTGGATTATTGAGGACGAAGATATAATAGCTGTATCACGTACAGCTTGGGAAGATTCAACCGGCAATGCTGATAGTCAACACAACGCAAACTACATAACTTTCCATCGTTTCCGCAATTTCCGTTCAGACAAGCACCAGTCTCAGTCCTCAACTGCAATTTCAAGATGGCCTGGCGGACGTACATCTGCTGTCGCTTTGACATTCGACGGCGGACTTGGATGTCAGCTGGCAGAAGCAGTGCCGAGTCTCGAAGCCTGCGGTCTGCGTTCCACATTCTTTGTCAGTTCCTCACTTGCTGGTTCTGATGGCCGTATGTCATGGGATGACATGCTCGAACTGAAGTCTGCCGGACATGAAATAGGTTCAAATTCTCTTTCCGGCATCTCCTATGACAGCATGACTTACAACGAAGTGGAGTCATCCATGTCCGGTGATGCTGAGGAGATAGGCATACGTATGGCAACTCCATGTATAGCACATTCGTATCCGACAGCATATTCTGATGAGATTGTTGCAGAACTGGCTTCAAGGCATTTCATGGGTGTGTTGGATCATTCGTCCGAAAAAATCCAGACTTCTGCCGAGTTTATGTCTGTTCCTTCATACAGACCAACATTTTCTGCAGAACGCACGGCTTCCTCAGAAGATGAAGCGTTGCGTTCCTTGACAACTGCAATTGGCAACCTTGACGGCTCGATGCTGGCCGTCAATATAGGCAATGTCCTCCCTCTGTCTTCTATAGCAGAGGGAGACACCGTTTCTGCAAGCAAGGAATTTGTCAATGGACTGTGCCGTTTCCTGTCCGAGTCTTCGGCCGATGGCAGTCTCTATGTTTCCACGTTTTCAGATCTTGTCCGCTACAGCTTGGAACGTGAAGCTTCATACGTAGTATGCGACAGTCTTTCTGACGGTTCTCTTCTTTATGATATCCAGATGGACCTTGACACGTGCAGATTCAACATGCCGTTGACAGTAGCTTGTAAGGTTCCAGAAGACTGGAACACAGTTTCCTGCATCATACTTGACTGTAACGGTGATACGCTCCGCACATCTGTAGTCTCTCCTCAGAACGGGCTGGTTCTTGTCGATGCTTTGCCGGAAAGGGAAAAGATAGTTCTTTCTTGTGAAACTTCAATAGGCATAAATGCAATTGACGACAATATAAAAGCTTATATTGATAATACTTCAGATTGTCTGGTTGTAGAAGGTGACTTTTCAGATGGCGCAACTTGTGTACTGTATGGAATTTCGGGAATGAAATGTTTCTCGTTTTCTGTTCCAGTCGGTGCTTGTCGTTTTTCGTGTTCTGTAAAGCATTTACCGTCAGGAGTATATGTACTTGATTTGAAGAACAAAAAAGTAAATGTTGGTTTAAGAACAAAGGTATTCAGATTATAGGATTCTAAGAGCAAGGATGTTTTGTTGATTAAAATATCTCTTGCTCTTTTTTTATGTTTGTTTCGTGATGTGTGATTTATGTTGTAGTGGCAAGCTGTAGAAAGGGAGAAATTTGACTTGTTTTTGAAAATAATAAATGTTCATAACAAATTTGTATAATATATATTCCTGTTATGTATATTTTCCATATTTATGGAATAAAAAATGACTAAATGTTATTAGTATATGAAAAAAATATACGATATTTATCGACAGATTGAATTCGATTGAAACCATGGATTTGCTATTCCATGCAGGCCTTTAGAAACGAATGTGAATGAAAAGTATAAATGAATTTTTATGTCGTGTATGAATCTGGTCTTTTATGGACTGGGTTTCTTATGTACGAGAATAAGTATTGATTTGTGCAACAATGAGACTTTTTACATACTTAACTAAAAACAACAACTTATGAAGAAACTTTTGATTGCCGCATTTTCGCTTTTTTCGATATATGCGGGAGCTCAGGTTACAGAACCAACGCTGGGCAGAAACTACCAGATTATAAGCAGCGAAGGCTTTGCTTTGGGTAGCGTTGATGGTGTTGCCAAGCAGTGTGAACCTGACGAGAATGACGAGACACAGGCTTTCGAGTTCATTGACTCCGGAGACGGTGATGGTTCTTACATGATTAAATTAGTGGCGGACGACAGCTATGTTTGTAAGATTACTTCGGATTGGAATACGTGGGACATTTCATTTGAAGCAACTCTTCCTTCAGATGTTTCCAGGGCAAAGTATACTATTGAGGCCATAGAAGGAACGGAGTTCGTCGCTATTAAGAATAAGCAGAATTCACTCTATTGGGGATGGGATACTCCTGGAGTTGGAAACGGTGTATGGTGCGATAAGGCGCTCAACGAAAAATCACAGTGGAAGCTTGTTGCCCTTGCTACTGATGCAGAAACTTTGTATAACGATGCTGCAAGCAAACTTCTTTTGTTCCAGGAAGAGCTTGGTGATTATCCAGGTATTCAGACTGAAATCACAGACTTTGCAATGGCAGAAGAGGAAAAGATTGATGGCACAGATGATACTTATTATGCTCTGATTACAGAAATCAACAATTATATATCTGAAATCAGAAAAGGACTTGCTGTAATATCAAATATTTCCAATATTTATGACGAGTGCGATGCTAATTTTGCTTCGTCTACTTTATATCCTGGATTTGATGCACTCGAGACTGCTTACTATGAGGCTCATGACTTGTTTGAATCAGATGATGCAAAACTTCAGGAACTTTTGGATGGTTATTACGCACTTGAAAATGCTTTGCATGCATACTACGACAGCCAGATTCCTGTAGCAACAGAGGAGAATCCTGCTGATCTTACATACTATATCAAGTATCCTAACTTCAGAGAGGCTTACAACTATGATCCAGATTGTACAACAACTTCTGAAGGTTGGGTTCTGAATGATACAAATCTTCCTTCAAGCGGATTTGATTACGGAGCAAGACATAAATACTCAGATGAGGTTGGTGTCGATGTAACATGTTTCAACAACTGGTCTTGGCAGTTCAATCTTCTTGAAATATATCAGGATGTAGAAGGACTTCCTGATGGTCGCTATAAGGTTGAATGTATAGGCTACACTGGAGTAGGTGAAAACTACAAGCAGCATGCTTTTGCTACTTCAGGTGGAGTTACTGCTGTTTCAAATTACGCATCAGAAGCTATGTCTGGAGCATGGGAAACATTTGAAACAACTCCTGTTACGGTTATAAATGGAAATCTCAGAATAGGTTTCTCTTCTGAGGCATCTGAAGCTGGCGGTTCTATAGGATGGTATCTTGTTACAGGTTTCCGTCTCAAGTATTGCGGACAGCTCAGCGAGGAAGATCTCCGTGCTCAGTTGAATTCTAAACTTGATGAGTGCCGTGCACAGCGCGATACAATGATGTTTAATGCTGACAAGGTTGCATTCAGTGATTCTATCAGCAAATATGAGAATGCTTCCGATGTTCAGACTATCAAAGACGCTATGGAGGCTTTGATGGTTGCTCAGGCTGAGGCTCAGAAGTCTGTGGACAAGCAGGTTGCTGTGAAGAACGGTATACTTGCAGCATTGACTGACTCACTTACTAATGGTGTATATACTGATGTTTATTCAGAAGTTGCAAATGGTTTCTGTGAGAGCATGACTAATGCTATCAATGCTGAAGATGCAACTTACACCGAAATGGATAGTCTTACATCAATTCTGTATTGCTTCCGCGATGAATACATGCCAGTATTGAAAGAGGCTAAGGAATTGGAAGTTTCTGATGCAGTCGCAAAGAGCGTTCTTGATGAGAACATCAACCGTCAGGTTGCATTCTTTACAGAAATGGAAGTTCTTCCACTCGAAACTTTGGTAGAAAAGTATATCACAGAGTTGGAAAATGCAATTGCTGCATGCCGTGCAGCAGATCTGATTGCTACTGGCACAAAGGATTATACTGGTCTTATCGTTAATCCAACAATCGATGATTCTAACAGCTCAAGTGCAAAGGGATGGACTATCGTGATGAGCGGTTCTGGAAACAACCTTGTGACAAATGCAAGTCAGCAGTATAATGGCGATGTAAACGGACGTTATTTGGATGCTTGGCACCAGACTGCGGGAAATCTGCTTTACAATGCATATCAGACTATAGAGAATCTGCCTAACGGTACTTATGAGCTTAAGGCTATGGTACGTACAACAAGTGATAAGGGTGTATACCTTTATGCAATGGCTGACCACGATTCTACTACAACTGTTTTGGCTCCTGTTACAATGGAACGAATGAACATTACAGAGCTTGGTGGTCCTTCTGATTCTGCAGGAAATGACTCAATTGCAACAGTAAGCGATTCTTACGGTTCAATATTTGCTGAGGCTTATAAGGCTACAAACGGTGGTATTGACGGTGATGAGGCTCTTCTCCAGATTGTAAACACTAACAATGGTAAGGGTTGGGGATGGCACTACAAGACTCTTGAAATAGAGGTTAAGGATCATGCTCTCACTATCGGTTACACTTGTGACTCTACATTTACAATGAAGTTCGGCGGTGAGCCTTGGACTGGTACTTGGTTGTCTGCTGACAACTTTACTTTGACACTGCTCGAAGAAGGCGACAATGCTGGTTGGAATCCTGCAACTGGTATTTCAACTCCGGAAAGTGATTCTGAGAAACTTGATTTCAGAGTTGAGAACGGAACTATCATAGCTCCAGAAGGAACTTTGGTATATTCAGTCAACGGTGTTAGAGTTGATGCTGGCGTTAAGTTGAATGCTGGAGTATATATTTTGAAGAATGGAAATAAGACTGCAAAAGTTGTAGTTCGATAATCTTTTTAAACCCTGACATACGTAACTGTAAAGTCTGTATGTCAGGGTTTACTGTTTTATTATAGTTGCTCATAAACACTATTCTTGATTTGTTTTTCTGTGATTTATGAGGCAATATGTCATATCAGATATAAATTGTTCCAATTTCCTGGTTTTATATTTTTTCTTGTTGGGGATTTGTGTCGTAGGCATTTTTGTGATTTGCTTTGCATTTTGTTGATACTGTTTCCCTTCTTTTTATTCGCTTATTGTTTGATGTGCATCATAGATTTGCTTCAATGAGTCCTCCTCATAAGGCAAATATGACATAAGTAATTGCAACTATAGTATAATTTTGTTGTATTATAATTGGTTATATTTGCAATGTTGTTTTGTGTTAAGGATGGTCTGGAGTTAGGCCAGATGTAAATGTCTGATTTTAAAATTTTATTATGAAAAACATTTTATTTTTTGCAACCTTGTTGCTGGCTGTATTTGTTGATGCAAAAGCTCAATGGAAAATGCTTGATGACCATATTAAATCGGTTTGGGCTGACAGTGTATCTGTAGATAATGTTCTGCCTGAGTATCCTAGGCCTATTATGGAGCGTTCTTCTTGGAGTAATCTGAATGGACTTTGGGATTATGCCATTAAAAAGAAAGGTGAGCGTAAACCTGAAGTTTTTGATGGTAAAATTCTGGTTCCTTTTGCTGTTGAATCTATGATGTCTGGTGTTGGCAAGACCGTCGGCAAGGATAATGAATTGTGGTATTCGAGAAAATTCACAATACCTTCTTCTTGGAAAAACAAGCGCATAATATTGAATTTGGGTGCTGTTGACTGGCTTGCAGATGTATGGGTCAATGATGTAAAAGTCGGACAGCATAAAGGTGGTTTTGTTCCATTTTCTTTTGATATAACAGCCGCTCTTGATACCAAGAAGGAAAATGAAATATGCGTGAGGGTATGGGATCCTACGGACGAAGGTTTTCAGCCTCGAGGTAAGCAAGTGAATAGACCTGGAGGTATATGGTATACGCCTGTAACAGGTATTTGGCAGACAGTTTGGCTTGAACCCGTTGGCGATAGACATTTTGAGAATCTTAAAATAACACCGGATATAGATTCGCATACTGTGACTGTAGAACCGAAAGTGTCTGCAGGAATGCAGGGAGATATGGTTGAGGTTTATATTTATGATAATGGTCGCGTGATTGCTTCAGGTAAGAGTATCAATGGTCATGCTGTTTCAATAGATATGCCTGAGAATGCAAAACTCTGGAGTCCATCTACACCGTTCTTGTATGATATGCGTGTTGTGTTGAGCAATGGCGGAAAAGCTATAGACGAAGTAAAGAGTTATACGGCAATGAGAAAATTCTCTACGTTGAGAGATGAGAATGGCGTTATGCGTATTGCTCTTAATAATGAACCGATATTTAATTTCGGACCCCTTGATCAAGGTTGGTGGCCTGATGGACTTTATACGGCACCTACTGATAACGCCTTGCTTTATGATATACAGAAGACGAAAGATTGGGGCTTCAACATGATACGTAAACATATAAAGGTTGAACCGGCACGTTGGTATACTTATTGTGATAAAAAAGGTATAATAGTCTGGCAGGATATGCCTAGCGGTGACCGTAATCCTGAATGGCAGAACTTCCGCTATTTCAATGGTGCAGAGTTGTTGCGCAGTCCTGAGTCGGAAGCTCAGTTCCGCAAGGAATGGAAAGAAATAATGGATTGTCTTTATTCTTACCCATGTATAGGTGTGTGGGTCCCTTTCAACGAAGCTTGGGGACAGTTTAAGACTCCGGAGATTGTCGAGTGGACAAAGAAATACGATCCTACACGATTGGTTGACCCTGCTAGCGGAGGAAACCATTATACTTGCGGTGACATACTGGATGTGCACAATTATCCGGCACCGGCAATGCCTCTTTATGATGCTCAGCGTGTAAATGTTTTAGGCGAATATGGAGGTATCGGATTTGCCGTAGAAGGTCATCTGTGGGAACCGTCCCGTAATTGGGGATATGTTCAGTTTAAGTCTTCAGAAGAAGTAACTGCTGAATATCTGAAATACATAGAACAGCTTGAAGGTTTCATTGCCCGTGGATTGTCTTCTGCTGTTTATACGCAGACAACAGATGTTGAGGTAGAAGTTAACGGTCTGATGACGTATGACCGAAAATATATAAAGATTGACGAGCAGAAAGTACGCGAAGCCAATAATCGGGTTTGCACGAGTCTCGAAGGTCTGAAATAATACCGTTATGAAAAAATCTAGAATAGTATTGTTTAGCTCTATGCTAGGACTGTTTTCGGTTTCCGTATGGAGTATGTCAAAAGCCGGGGATTATTCTGCCGGCTTTTATAGCGATTGTGGCATAAGTGAGACATTCCCTGGTGTTTATTCTGTTTCTGTGGCAAACTGCAAGGCAAAATCTTTGTACAAGAAGGAAGAACAGACTTGTCAATCTTTCCCTTTGGAAGATGTCAGACTTTTGGATGGTCCTTTTAAGCACGCAATGGAAATGGATAGACAGTGGTTGCTTAAGCTTGAACCGGACAGACTGATGAATGGATTCCTTCAGAATGCCGGACTGTCTCCTAAAGCTCCTAAATATGGTGGCTGGGAAGGTGGTGGATTGGCCGGCCAGACTTTCGGGCATTTTCTTTCGGCATGTTCCATGATGTATGCTTCGACAGGCGATGAAGCTATGAAGAAAATTGTGGATTATTGTGTTTCTCAGTTGGATTCTTGCCAGAAAACTTTAGGAACAGGGCTTGTAGCTGGTTTTCCTGATGCTTGCAGACTGTTTGAAGAAATCGGGAAAGGGGATATCAGAACCAAGGGATTTGATTTGAATGGTTACTATGTTCCATTGTACAACATGCATAAGCTTATGGCTGGCCTTTCTGATGCCTATAGACATGCACATAATGATTTGGCCAAAGATGTTCTGATATCTCTCGCAAATTATATGTATGGCGTTTTTTCTCCATTATCCGACGCGCAGATTCAGGAAATATTGAAGGCCGAGCATGGTGGAATAAATGAATCTTTCGCCGAGGTTTATGCTCTGACAAATGATTCTCGCTATTTGGAGCTTTCGGAACGTTTGAATCACAAATATTTGTTGGATCCTTTGAGCGAACATCGCGATGAACTGGCAGGCAAGCACGCAAACACTCAGATACCTAAGATTGTCGGTGTGGCCCGGCAGTATGAACTTTCCGGTGATAAAAAACTATTGGATATTGCAGATTTCTTCTGGAATACAGTAGTGGATCATCACACGTATGTCATTGGAGGAAACAGTGAAGCTGAACATTTCGGAGCTCCTGACCGTACTTACGACAGAATTACGGATAAAACTTGTGAAACGTGTAATTCATACAATATGCTCAAGTTGACCAAGCATCTTTTCATGGCTTCTCCGGATGTCAAAAAGGTTGATTTCTACGAGCGTGTATTGTATAATCATATTCTTGCTTCACAGAATCCTGATGACGGTATGGTTTGCTATATGTCGCCGTTGGCATCTGGATGCCGAAAAGATTTCTCATCCCCCTTTGATTCTTTCTGGTGTTGTGTCGGAACTGGATTGGAAAACCATTCAAAATATGGGGATTTCATATATAGTACGAATGGCGACAATGATTTGTATATAAATCTGTTTATACCTTCTGTCTTGAATTGGAGAGCTGAAGGTGCACAAGTAACCATGAATACGGATTTTCCTAATTCAGGTTCTGTTGCTGTTGATTTAAAGTTGAAGCGCAGTAGAAAATTTGCTGTTAATATCCGCTATCCTTATTGGGCGAAAAATGGATGTGATGTATTTATAAATGGTGAGAAACAAATTGTTTCAAATGCAGGATCCGGCAGTTATCTTAAAATTGAAAGGAAATGGAGTGACGGAGACAGGCTGGAGTTTGTATATCCTATGTCTTTCTCTTCAGAACAGGCACTAGGTGACAGTACGTTGCGTGCATATCTTTATGGACCAATTGTGCTGGCTCTGCCTTTGAATTCAGGTGAAGATGTTCCTGTAGTATTGACGGAAAAGGTTGACGATGCAGAGTCTGCAATTTTCTTTGATGGAGAAAAAATGCAACTCAAAAGTGCGTGGCCGTCATCTCATGAAATGAAACCATACTACAAGTCTACCGGAGATAGGACAGTCGTGTATTTCGAACATTATAATCTGGATAAATGGCTGAAAGAATCTGAGGATATATTGGCCAAACGAGATAGAGAGAAATGGATGAAGCAACGCACTGTTGCATATTTCCAGCCAGGAGAAATGCAACCGGAGCGCGATTTCTCATTTGACGGCAATAACATAGAACTAGGTGATATTTCAGGCAAGAAATTCAGAAAGGCTGTAAATGGCGGTTCTTTTTCATTTAAGATGCCTGTAAAGCCGGATGTTCCGATGGATATGATGTGCACATATTGGGGAAATCTAGGCGATATCTATAAGTTCAAGGTTAAGGTTGACGGTGTTCCTATCGCAACGGTCATAATACATTGGTGGGGCAACAGCTTCTTCGATAAGGTCTATCATATTCCTTTTGAAGTTACTAAAGGAAAGGATAATGTTCTCGTAGAGTTTGAAGCGATGGATAATACTTGTGTTGCCGGACCTTTGTTCGGGTGCCGTATGCTGATAAGATGATTATGATTTATGGAATATTGAGTAGCTAGATATTTTTATGGTATGTTTAACCCATGCATAAATGACGGATAAAGTCAATTTTTGCATGGGTTTATTTTTGCACTTATGTAATAGTAATGATAAATTTGCTGCATATATAGAAAATTACCTTTAACAACCTTAACTATGTTCTTTTATAATTTTATTTCTAATGTGGCTGTTTCTAGGCTTGCCACGAGTTTAAAGTTTATATCCAGTAGGTCTTTGTTGGCTTGTCTGATGATGTTTCTGCCTATATCATATATTTATAGTGCAGACCGAAATCACGATGGCTATAATCTGCTTTTTGAGAAGCCTGCTTCAAACTGGAATGAAGCAATGCCGATAGGCAACGGTTTTATTGGTGCAATGGTGTATGGTGGAGTTTCTCAAGAGAGAATTCAATTTACTGAGCATTCACTATGCACAGGAGACATGAAGAAAGTGGGGAATTTCCAGCCGATGGGAGAAATCTTTATAGATTACGGCATAGGAGATTCTTGCAATGATTATTCTCGAAGATTGTCCTTGGATAAGGCTGTTTGTGATATAGATTATAAAACTTCGTCTTATTCGGTGCACCGTCAGGTCTTTGCCAGTTTTCCAAACAAGGTCGTTGCAGTAAGGTGTGATGTGAATGGACGTCGATTGCCTTCTGTTGCAGTCAGACTTGAATCGTTTCATGCCAATAATGTCGCTTACGCCGGTAATGATGCCTTTTTTGAAGGACGATTCAGTAATGGATTGCAATATGGTGCGCATGTTCGTGTTGTTCCGGATGATGGAACATTGGTAAGGGCTTGTGACAATCGTCTTGAACTTGAAAACTGCTCAGGTTTTACATTGCTTTTGTCCGCTTCAACATCTTATGTTCCGGATTATAAGTGCAAGTTTTTAGGACAGAATCCTATGTCTGATCTGTTCTCATATATAAATCGTGCTTCTTCAATGACTTATGAAGAACTGAAAAGTATCCATGAGGCAGATTTCAGAAATCTTTATGGCAGATGCGACTTGATACTGGAAGACCCGTTTGACGGCAGAGAGGTTGCAATAGACAAACGAATAGAACGTTACAGAGGGGGAGCTGACGATCCTTGGCTTGAAGCATTAGTGTTTCAGTTTGGACGTTATCTTTTGATCAGTTCTTCACGTGAAGGGGGACTTCCCGCTAATCTGCAGGGACTTTGGAACAAAGAGCGTAAACCGGCTTGGTATTCTCAATATACAACAGACATAAATCTTCAGATGAATTATTGGCTTGCCGAGTCGACAGGTTTGTCTGAATGCCACATGCAGATGTTGGATTGGATAGAAAACATATCCGAAGTGCAGAAAATGTCTGATGACCCTCGTTTGTCGACAGATAAGGCCTGGAAAGCATATTCAACTATGAATTTTATGGGAGGTACAAGCGGATGGGCTTTGCATCTTCCTGGTCCGGCATGGCTTCTCCAGCATTTCTGGCTTCATTACGCCTATGGCGGCGACAAGAAGTTTTTAGAGGAACGGGCTTATCCGTTGCTTAAGGAAATGGCTGAGTTCTGGGCTGATAGACTTATAGAGAAAGACGGCTTCTTGATTACCCCAGACGGATGGTCTCCAGAACATGGACCAGGACTTGTTGAAGGAGACAGAACTCCTCGTCCGGGAGTGTCCTATGATCAGGAAATAGTATATGATTTATTTACAAACTATATTTCTGCTTCAGAGATTCTTGGAAAGGATTCTGTTTTCAGAAATCGTATAATCTCAGTAAGAGAACATCTGTTGTGGCCTCGCATTGGCAAGTGGGGACAGCTGCAGGAATGGATGGAAGATTTAGATTCTCCTAAAGATCATCATAGACATTTGTCTCATCTCTTTGCAGTCCATCCAGGATATCAGATTTCGCCTGTTACAACACCGGATTTGGCTGAAGCTGCTTTGGTTTCGCTGAAATCCAGAGGTACTGAAAGTACAGGATGGAGTACGGCATGGCGTATCGGAATGTATGCAAGATTGTTTAAGGCAGAAGAAGCACATTTCTTTGCTCGTAAATTAATCGAGAAATGTTTGTTGCCAAATCTGTTCTCTCTTCATCCGCCGTTCCAGATTGATGCAAACTTCGGTTATTCCGGCGGAATTGTAGAAATGCTTGTGCAGAATGTCGATGGGAAAATACTATTGTTGCCTTCTATTCCAGATAATTGGTCCAAGGAAGGAACGGCTGTCGGATTTAGAGCTTTTGGAGGATTAACCATTGACATGTCATGGCGTGATGGCCGTATTACCGATTTGAAACTTTATTCAAGTAAGGGAGGACGTTATAAAATTTGTCTAGGACACGATAAAGACAACGTTATTGAGGTTGTGATGAATAGTAATGAGTCAAAGACTATTCGTGTTGATTGAAAAGAATGATAATTGTTTAAATCTAGTATAATATGAAATTAAAGAGCCTTGTTTATTTAAGTTTTGGAACATTGATTGTCGGATGTTCCAATCAGAAATCTACGGATTCTTCTATTCCTTCTGTTTCAGGAATATATCCAAGTCTGGCATATTACAACAATGAAGGTGAATGCGGTACAGGAGCTGTTGTTCCTTGGGCCGGAAGTCTTTGGGTCGTGACATACGCGCCCCATTCTCCAAAAGGGTCGTCAGACAAGCTTTATCAGATTACTTCTGATATGAAACAGATTGTGCGGGATGAGAGTATAGGTGGAACGCCAGCAAATCGTATGATACACAAAGAAAGCGGTCAGCTGTTTATCGGGCCGTATGCTATCGATTCAACCGGCAATGTACGAGTAATTCCTTATAACCGTATGCCTGGTCGTCACACTGGAAATGCGAGACATCTGTATTCTCCTTCTGACAAGATATATTATGCAACTATGGAAGAAGGTTTCTATTCTGTAGATGTCAAATCTCTGGATGTTGACACAATATACATTGATGGTAATAGTATAAAGAAGCGTCGTGGAGAATTGTCACAGGCTAATTCTTTGTTGCCTGGTTCGCATGGTAAAGGATTTTATTCTGGACAGGGTGTTGCTGTCTACAGTAATAACGGCGAAGCTTCGCATGAAGCATTGGAGAAATTTGATGTTGAGGCTGGAGCTCTTGCTGAATGGGACGGCAAATCCTGGAAAATCGTAAGACGTAATCAGTTCGTTGAAGTTACCGGTCCTGGAGGCATATATGGAAACCCTAATCCTGATACCGATCCTATATGGGCTACTGGATGGGATCACAAATCAGTCCTGTTGGGAACAAGAGATGCTAAGCGCGGATGGACATTCTACAGATTGCCTAAGGCAAGCCACAGCTATGACGGAGCGCATGGATGGAATACGGAATGGCCTCGTATTAGAAATGTTGGTACAGATAAGGAACCGGACTATCTTATGACTATGCATGGAATGTTCTGGCGTTTCCCTTCAACATTCTCTTATGCTAATACAGCCGGCATACGTCCACGTTCTGCATATCTGAAAGTTATAGGCGACTTTACACGTTGGAACGATGGTTTGGTTTTCGGATGTGACGATTCTGCACAGAAAGAATTCTTGAACAAACGTAAGGCCAAGGGTGGTATTGAAGGACCTGGACAGTCTAATTCAAACTTGTGGTTTACTTCACTTTCAAAGCCTGATGAACTTGGTCCTGCAACTGCAGAAGGTGCTGTTTGGGCTCACGATAAGGTTTCTGCAGGTGAAGTTTCAGAACCGTTCTTGTTCAGCGGATGGAATCGTAAATGTGCTTGGGTCAAAAATGAAGGCAAAGCCGATGCGGTATTGACTTTTGAAGTTGACGAGAAAGGAACTGACCAGTGGAAAACTTTGAAGACTTTGTCTTTGAAAGCCGGTGAGTCTGCTTATGTTCCTTTTGCAAAAGGTGACAAAGGCGAGTGGATTCGTGTAAAGACAAATGTGGCAACTATAGCTACAGTAGGTTTCTCGTATACTACTGACGATAATCGTTCAGCTTCTTCTGCTGATATATGCGAAGGTCTCTCTTCTGTCGATAATCAGACTGTATCAGGCGGATTGCTTTACGGTTTAGGTGACAACAGACGTTCTTTGGGCTTCTTGGCGAATGTCACTACCGGCAATGATGTAGAGGAAGTGGGATATTATGAAATGGGAGCAGATCTTTCTTTGGTCAGAAAAGACGATGCAAAGACAGCCTCATTCATACGTCAGCGTTTTGCCATTCCTCACAATGCTGCTACCATTGAAGACAAATCTGTATTGGTTGTAGACGATAAGGGACGTCGTTGGCGCTTGCCTCTTGGCGATGACAAGTATAGAAGTCTCACCGACAATGGTCTGCTTCGTGTTTGTCGTGAAGTTGCTACAGAACGAGATTTGTTCTCTTGCATGGGTACTTTCTACGAGTTGCCTGCAGAGAACGCTGATGGATATGCAAAGATACGTCCGATAAGTACTCACAATTACAGAATAAACGATTATGCTTCATATCGCGGTATGCTTGTAATGTCAGGAACGATGACAGAAGATATCGACAATAAGCATATCATAACATCCAATGACGGAAAGGCTAAGGTCTGGGTTGGTGTCATCGACGATTTGTGGAACTTCGGTAAGCCTTCAGGCCATGGTGGACCTTGGAAGAACGATAATGTGAAAGCCGGTGTTCCTTCAGATCCATATCTTATAGCTTTTTATGATAAGAAGGAACTCACCATCACACATAAGTCTGATAGTCCTGTAGGTTTTACAGTAGAGGTTGATCCAACAGGAAATGGTGACTGGATGACTTACACGAAATGTCGTGTTGAACCAGGCAAGAGCTTTACCCATAAATTCCCTGCTGAATTCCAAGGACGTTGGATAAGATTTGTTGCCGATAAGGATGTGAATGCAACAGCTTTGTTGGAATATAATTGATTATGAGGGAGAGACCTCAGAAATTCGGTATCGCTCTATTGTGAACGTTCCCTGTACTTCTTGGGTCTCTCGCCCATATATTCAAGAAATATTCTTGAGAATTGCGACTTGTCACCAAGACCGCTCCTTTCTGCAATCTCCGTAATCGGGATAGCCGTTTCTCTAAGCATGGCACATGCTTTTTCAATCCTTTTGAGTTTGATGTATTCAGCCGGAGGCATGCCGATAATGCTTTTAAAGAGTTTTGTAAAGTGGTCTGGACTGACAAACATCATTTCAGATAAGGAAGAAACAGACAATTTGTTCTCAAGGTTGTCATTGATATAATGGATTATGTTTGAAATCCTTTCGTGGGAACATTTGTCCTTCAAGCTTGATGTCAGGCAGTCTTGTGTAATGAACATGGAAAACAACTGCAATATGATTCCTTTCTGTTCGATTTGTGTCTTATAGCTGCATGGGTTTGTGTTTGGAACAAATAGCTCTTTGCAATTGTCGTATTCATTGGGATATGTTGTCGGTAATGCAAACTCCGGCGAGATTTCAACAAGTCGTTTGAATAATGCATACTCAAGTTTGCCGGCCTTGCACTTGTTTTTCATAAGTGAAGGTTCTGACAACGGCAATGTGCCATTTTCTCCGTCAGTGACGCAGATATAATAATGTTCCATCGGTGAGTCGCATTTGTATGACGCTTTAACCAGTTTGGGAATAATGAACATGTCTCCCTCGCAAAGATGGAAGTGCTGGTCCTTGATGGTTATTAGGCATTCACCTTTTGTAATCAGGTATATCCTATATAGCGGACTTGTCATATCGCAGAAATTCCACCATTTGTCCACTTTGCAGAAACCAGTATAAATAAGGCGCAGAGAAATATTGAATTTGTTGTTCATTATCTTGTTTTATTGGTTGTAATGCATAGTTATAGGTTCGGAACCGTTGCAGACGGTAACAATGCAGTTGCAATTATATAAATAATTTATGATGCAGATGTTTTGTCAATGAAAAATATTGCTTTTACATTATGGATAAGACTATAAATATATATGTATTGAATGTCCTGTTCTTTATCTTTTGTTTGATTCCAGATATTTCTGCAGTCAATCATGATGATAATACATCTTTTTATTCTGCTTCACCTGCTTCAGACTGGCATGAAGCGTTCCCGATAGGAAATGGCCACATAGGAGCTATGGTTTATGGTGGAATTCAGAAAGAACGTGTGCAGACTAACGAATGTACATTTTGGGCCGGAGGACCTCGTCGTCTTCAGAAAGATGGAGCCTACAATGATGTCGTTTATGTCAGAAAACTTATTGCAGAGGGCAAGACTGCTGAGGCAGAGAAGGTCATCAACTCCAAAATTGTAGGACCGTATTACCATTCTTATATGCCCTTTGCCGATATAAATTTTGATTTTGGTTTGCCGTCTGCCGATTGTTCCGACTACAGGCGCACTTTGGATATGAGCAACGGCATAATCTCTGTCGAATATGAATCGGATGGGAAGAAATTCCGCAGGGAATATTATGTCTCTTATCCTGATAAGGCCCTTTTTGTCAGGCTTACTTGTGATGAACCGTCATTGAATTTTGATGTTTCCCTCGGAAGCCGTGTCAAACATAAGACGTATGTGTCTGGAGAAGATGTAGTAATCGAAGGCCAGGCGCCTGATGTTTGCTGGCCCCATTATGAGAATAATGATGAAATCCTCTACAGCGATACGTGCGGTATGCATTTTCAGGCCCGTTTATTCGTAAAGCGCAATGACGGCAAGGTTTCTTATTCCGATTCCGTAATGCATATCTCTGATGCTCGTGAAGTTGTTCTTGTTTTTGTAGGTGCTACGAGTTTTAATGGATTTGACAAGGATCCGATTAAGTTTGGAAAAAATCCTCAAGAAATATGTTTATCTAGAGAAAAGCATATAATGCGTAAGGAATATGGAAATATATATTCAGACCACATAGATGATTTTTCTTCCATGTTCGGACGGGTTTCTATAGACTTGGGACAAGACAAAATGGCGTCAAGGCCTATAGAAGAACGCATACGCAATTACAGTCATTCGTCAGATCCATCGTTGACAGCATTGTATTTTCAGTTTGGACGCTATCTGCTTATGAGCTCATCGCGTCCTGGTGGTCAGCCTGCAAATCTTCAGGGAATATGGTGCGATGACATGCATTCAGCCTGGAGCTGCAATTATACACTGAACTGTAATGTCGAGATTAATTATTGGATTGCAGAATGTGCAAACTTGTCTGAATGTCATTTGCCTCTTATGAAGATGATACGCGAGGCTTCGGTCGATGGAGCTCGTACGGCACGTGTACTTTATGATTGTTCTGGGTGGACTGTACATCATAACTTGGATTTGTGGCGTACAACATGGCCAGTGGGAAAATCCGGCCAGTGGGGCATATATCAGGCAGCACCGGCATGGTTGTGCCATCATATTTGGGAACATTATGAATTTACCCGCGACAAGGATTTCCTGCGTGAGTATTATCCGGTTATGGAAGGTGCTGCACGTTTCTATACAGAATCTTTGCAGATGTCTCCAGATGGATACCTGGTTACCAATCCTGCGGTATCTTTTGAAAATACTTATAGGAAACCCGACGGCACCGTAGGTTGGGCCTGCATGGGGCCGTCGGCCGATATGCAGATGATACGTGTGTTGTTTGAACATATCATGGATGCAGAGGCTGTTCTTGGTGTTCGTTCGGATGTTGCCGACAAGGTCAGAAAGATGTATCATCGTCTGGCGCCTATGAAAATCAGCGGAAGAACGGGCGAATTGCAGGAATGGTATGACGACTGGGACAACAGGGATGACGGTAATGGACAAGTTGCACATGGTTGGGGTGCAGTGGCTTCCGATATTATTGACCCGTATAAAACACCGGCATTGGCAAAGGCGTTCAGGAAGGTGCTCGACAAACGTAGTCCGATGTATAAGTCCAACAGCGGAAGCTGGACCGGTTCTTTTGCCGCTGCGTGGTGGGCAAGATATGGCGAGGCGGACAGCTTGCAGAAAACAATTGACAGACATTTCCTGAAGGCCCTTTATCCTAATCTTACAAGCCAGTTCCACAACTACTTCCAGATAGATGGAAATCTGGGATTTGCCTTTGCTGTTTCCGAGATGCTTATGCAGAGCCATTCTGACGAAATACGTCTTTTGCCTGCTCTGCCTACAAAATATCCTGATGGGAAGATTTGCGGACTTAAAGCCCGGGGCAATTTGACAGTCGATATTGAATGGCACGGAATGAAATTAGATAGAGCTGTAATAAAGGGATGTTCTGGTCAGAGCGTTAATGTCAGATACGGCAATCTTCTTAAGAGTTTTATAATTCCGGATTCAGGAAAGTTGGTGCTCGACAGAATGTTGAATATTTGTAATGGAGATTGAAATGTGATTATTCAATAATTAAAAACGGATAATATTATGAATATGAAAAGAGTTGTATTCTTGTTTGCCGTAATGATTGGCTTTTTTTCACTGCTTCATGCACAAGAAGGAGCTGAAGGCAAATATACTGGCAATCTGGAGAAAAAGAAAGATTGGAGAGACAAGCGTTTCGGTATGTTCATCCATTGGGGACCGGTAACTCTGACCGGAAAGGAAATAGGGTGGTCCAGAGGATCGCAGGTTCCGGTGGAAGAATATGATTCTCTTTACAAGAGATTCAATCCTGTAAAATTCAATGCTGATGAGTGGGTAAGCCTAGCCAAATCTGCAGGAATGAAGTATATTGTGCTTACGTCAAAACATCACGACGGCTTTTGTCTTTGGAATACACGTCAGACAGATTACAACATCATGAATACACCATTCGGACGCGATGTGGTAAAGGAACTTTCTGAAGCATGCCGTAGGCAAGGTATGGCTTTCGGACTGTATTATTCAACTTGCGACTGGCATCATCCGGATTTCCCTTTGACCAGTCCTGGAGGCAGTGTTGAACGTAAGGAAAGCAATCTCGACCGCTATACATCATATCTAAAGCGTCAGGTTGCAGAGCTTCTGGTCAATTATGGGCCGCTTTACGTCTTGTGGTTTGATGTGCCGCAGAAGTTCGACAAAACCCGCGGACAAGGAGTCATAGATTTTGCCCGTGCCATACAGCCTGATATTTGGATAAACGACCGAACCGGTGCAAAAGGAGACTTCAATACTCCTGAACAGCGAATAGGCGGATTCAACAACAAGCGGGCATGGGAATCATGCATGACCATTGCGCGTCAGTGGTCTTGGAAACCCAACGATAAGGTGAAGTCCCTGGAACAGTGCATACAGACATTGGTACGCACTGTCGGTGGCGACGGAAATCTGCTTTTCAATATCGGTCCTAAGCCTGACGGTTCGGTAGAACCTGAGCAGGTGGAGCGTCTGAAGGAAATGGGATTGTGGCTTGAACGCTATGGAGAAACAATTTATGGAACACGTGGAGGCCCATACAAACCTGCAGATTGGGGAGTAAGTACAAGGCGGGGAAATCATATCTATCTGCATATTCTTGCTTGGCAGGGCGATAAGCCTCGCATTGTTCTGCCGGATATAGGTATTGATGTAAAGGCATGTCGCTTGTATGATGGAGGAAAGGTAAATTGCAAGAAGAATAAGAATGGTGAGTACGAAATAACGTTTTCGCCTAAACACTTGAACGGGCTCAATACTATCATTGAACTTGAAATGGATTCTTCTGTAATGCATGCCGTGCCGGTTGATGTACAGCCTCAATCATTGCTGTACCGCAAGAAGGTAAAGGCTTCGACTTGTCCAGACAAGAAATGGCATGGAGTAGAATTCCTCTGCAACGGTGATTGGAGCGGAATAGGATGGCGCCCTGACAAAAAGGATAAGCAACCGTGGGTAGAGTTTGATTTGGAACAGGAATGCAAGATTTCTAATGCTGTATTGTTTGAAACTACCGGTAAGGCAGTTGAGGAATTTGAAATTCAGAAACATTCCGGAGATGGCTGGACTACAGTCTACAAGGGTAAAAACATCGGAGAGCGTCTTGATGTCTCATTCCCGTCATTCAAATCCGATAAGGTAAGAATTGTCTTTACAAAACTGGCCGGCATGCCTGAACTGTCTGAGATAATAATGTACTGATGATAAATGGGCTTATTGATGCAATTATTCTGATTTTGCATATCTGTGCTTCCATTCTTCAGGTGTAACGAGATATTTTTTTGTAAATAGGCGTACAAATGTTTTGACATTTTGTATGCCTATTGCTCTTCCTATATTTTCATTCTCCATGTCGGTCGATGCTAGAAGAGCCTTTGCTCTTTCCATGCGCTTGTCGTATATGTATTCGTGAGGTGACAGTCCTGTTGCCTTTTTGAATATTTTTGAGAAATGGTCGGCAGTGACATGCATAGTTCTTGACAGCTCTGTTACTGATATTTTCTTGTCCAGATTGCTTTCGATATATTTGAAAATATTGTCCAGTCTTATCATTTCTGCTCTTGGAAGTGCTGCGCTGTCGTCATTCAGAAAACGTGAGAACAGCTGCATCAGAATTCCCTGACTCTGTATGGTTGTCTTTATGTCTGGTATTTCTGAAATATCTTCCTTTGGCAGTGAGTTGTCGTTGTACAATTGAGGATCGAACACAGGCAAGTCTCTTCCATGGTTCATGTTTAGGTACATATCTGCCAGCATTCTATCCAAATCGGTGGCTTTGACGTGCAGGTTCAATTTTTGAGGACTAGGTATACCCTTGTTTCCCGGCATGTCGTCGATGAAGCATATATATATATGTGTTCCATATTGTTGCTGCATTCATAGCTGTGGCATGAATATTTTGGAATCAACAGCATTTCTCCTCCCGATAGTTCGTATCTCCTATTCTCTATAAAGACTGCGGCTTGTCCGCTGATTATGAACAGTATCCGGTAGAATGGACTGACAATATTCTTATAGTTCCACCATTTGCCGACTTTGCACCGGCCGGCATACAGCATGTGTAGGTTTAGATTTATAACTGTTTTCGTTTTCTGCATAACATTTTTTACTGCTGCGTTGACAAAATATTTTTATCATAGCTTTTATTCTACGTCAACGTGTTCGGCGCAAAAATACGGATATTTGTCAATTGTTCCATGACAGATTCGTATAATATGCCTATTTATTCTTCTTATGCAGAGATGAACGGTGGCCAGCCGGTGCTTTTGTTGTCGGGTACGTCCATGTCGGACGCATCATTTAATTGTGAATCTGACTCCAAACCTCATGTTGAAATTGAGAGGTTTGTCTTTGTATATGTTTTCAATAGGTGCATTGTTCTTGAAAAAATAGCTGGCTCCAGGCTCTGCATATATGCCGACGGCATCTGTTATGTTGTATTGGACTCCTGCCGATGCATTTACAGACCACTGCGGTTCGTCAATGCTGATGTTTTCACTCTTAGACGATTCTTTCTTGTTTGCCAGTATGTATTCGGTTTCTGCTTCTCCGTGGACACATTTTTCTATAGCTCCTCCAGCAGACAGATACAGATTCCATCTCTTGTTTCTCCAGATGGAGTAGGAGCCTTTGAGCGACAGTCCCAGATAGTGAAGCTGCTGTTCTGTTTCATACCTGTAGTTTTCGCTTCCAGATACCATTTCCGATGAGAGATATGTATATTCCAGGCCGCCTTCAATTCCAAATCTGTCATTGAAGTCATATTTCAGTGCCACGCCGGCTCTGATTGGGAATTTGTGCTTTATCTTTGTGTGGGTGGCTATATTCCTGTTGTACAAAAGTATGTCTGTCATCGGATCTTCTCCCCATACGGCATTATCAGGGATTTTTGTAGGTTTTGAACCAATCATAAGTTCTCCGTATCCATCATGTGAATTTTTCTGATCCGGAAGTTTGGATGCCGACAGACTTATGTGCAATCCTCTGTTTTTATGCGGAGGGACTATTTTGTTTATAGCCAGCAGTTGGTTGTCTGGATATTGTCTTATTCGTTTGTCCTGCCTGCTGTCTTTGGTGTCGCTGTTCTTGATTTCCTTTTCTTCTTTATAATTGTTTTCTGTTGTATTTTCAGCTTTCGGATTTTCCTGAACGTCTGATGTATTAGGCGCTTTTTCTTCAGGTACGTTTGTTTGTTTGCTTTCAGACTTTGCCGGTTCTTTTATAGCGCTTTGGGCAAGAAGAGTCGGGCTGTCCGTTTCTTTGAGCGGTTTGTGCAAGTCTTCTTTGACGGTTTCTTTTATAGGATTAGAATGTGAGGCCGTATTACGGTCTGCATTCATCTGCAGACTAGTCGTTTCCGGTACCGTCTTGAACAGTTGCGTAACAGCCAATAGGATGGCACACGCTGCTGCGACGGCCGCTGCGGCCGGCTTGTACCACTTGATGACTTTCTGCGGGTGCTGCTTCTGTTGGTTGTCCTTTTCTGCATCCAAACGTGCCTCAATCTGTTCCCACAGTCCTTCAGGAGCAGGTTCCTGATAGTCTTCGAATTTGCGCTTTATTTCATTGTTCCAGCTTTCTTTCATTTTTCAGTAGTTAGTTGACTTATATTCTTGAATCATTTTTGCCAGTAATGCTTTTGCTCTGTGCAGCTGCGAGGCCGAACTGCTTTCTTTCAAATTAAGCATTTCTGCAATTTCCTTATGGCTTTTGCCTTCAAAAACATATAGGTTGAATACAGTCCTGTATCCTGTGGGGAGCTTTCGTATCATAGCTTGAATGGCCCGCACAGGAATGTCACCTGTGTCGGGCCCTTCGTCATCATCATTATCATCTATAGTGTCAGGAATGTCAGATTCGTATTGCACGATGGCAAGTTTCTCTTTTTTATTGAGTAGAGTAAGGGATTCATTTACGGCAATTTTTGACATCCATGCTTTCAGCGAACCATCGCCTTTATAGCAGAATTTGTCGATGGAGCTGAATATCTTAATGAAGCTTTCCTGCAATACGTCTCTGACATCCTCATCGCATGCTATATAGCGGGAACACACAGCGTTGAGATAGCCGGAATAGTGACAATAGAGCTCTTTCATGGCTTTCTTGTCTCCATGTCTGATTTGTTCCAGCAATGTTGCTTCTGGATCATTTCCGCTGTATAGCATATTGTTATATTATTCTACAGTTTTTTTGCAAGGTAAGAATGTGAATTCTGTCGGTTTGAATGTCTCTGACTTTACTGCATCGATCTTGACGCTGTCGGCTGTGATTGAGAATGTCAGTGTGCTGTCTGCAGGGTTGTATGTTCCTGCTGCATCCTGATTGAAGAATACCTCAATGTCCTGCTTGGTGCCTTCTACGTCAATTTCGAAGTTCATTGTCTGAGGAGCTATGGCGAGTGCAACGTCCGGATTGTTGAATTCTGTATCGTAGTTCATTGTGCAAACCTCTTTGCCGGCAGATTCTATAGCTCCGTCGATAGCTGATTCTTCAAGCAGCTGGCTTACTATGTTTCTAAGTGGAAAGCCGTTGATGAACATCTGTTCGCCTACTTCTACTTCGACTGAGTCTGTTGCGCCTTCAGACGACATCTCTCCGAAGTATTTGCCCGGTACTTCATCTTCGCTGTCGTCCTTGCTTTTTGAAACTGAGTTTACGATGAAATCCATTGGTGTGAATGATTCAACCTCTGCACCGTCGAGTGTTACGCCTTCTGCCTTCAGAGACATTGAGAGGCTCTGACTCTTGGTGTTGTAGAGAGCTGAGGCTTCAGATGCAAATGCAACCTTCACTTCCTTTGTCTGTCCTCCGACTTCGAATTCGAACGAAAGGGTGTCGGCCGACAGTGACATGTATACATTCTTGCCTACTACTTCAGCTGTATAGTTTATGTTGTATGTGATGTCAGAAAGTGAAGATGTTGCTTCCTCTGCTTCTTCTTCAGATACTATAGATTCAACAATTTCGTTTAGCGGGAAATCTTCTATCGAAATCTTCTGGTTGTCTACAGCAATGTCAACTGTATCGTTGTTGCCGTTGACTGCCATTACTGCATCGCTGTATTCACCTATGACGTCGTAGACGCTGGCCGGTGTACCGCCGTTTCCGTCGTCCTCGTTGCATGATGTGATTGCAAATGTAGTCAAACCTAATAATACTGCTGTTGCGCTTTTGTACAAATTAATAGTTTTCATCGTTTCTTGTTTGTTTTCTGTTTTGAGTTATAAATATTTGTTTTTTGAGCGCTCATTAGTATAAATCGAGTTTATTGCAAACCTTGCATCAATTGTGTCTTATTTAACTTTCTTTTACATCATACGGCGTGTCAGCATTTCTCTTGGAACTGTTCCGCCGGAGCTCTTTCCGCTGTTGTATTTGAATTCGGCATATTTGTAGCCGCTAGGTGATTTGTATTTCACTCTAATCTTAACATCCTTGCCTTCTGTGTCTGGAAGGTCTTTGATGCTGAAAGCTACAACTGCGTCGCCTATAGTTCCGTATGTATCGCCGGAGGCATTGTGGCGGAATTCCACTTCGTATGGATTTTCGCTGTTGGTGTTCGTGATCAGATTTACGTAATGAGGTATTCCCGATGGTCCCCATATAGTTCTGAAACGAAGGGTGATGTATCCGTCTTCTACAATGGTGAACCAGTCGCCTATAAGTTCCACCGGATCTGAACCGTATATGGAATCGTTCTTCTCTCCCATATTCGGAGCAGGCTGTTTGGTCAGTATGCTGTCAATCCAGTTTACAGTTACAGCTGCGTCGTAATCGCCACTGTCATCATCAGTGTATGTGAAATTGGTGAAGGCTCTTACCTCTTTGTCGCCGAATGGCGATGTTGTCATGTTTATAGGCAGCAGAGTTGTCGAATCATCCAGCTGCAGGTAAGATGAGTTGCCTGATTCTGCATGCTTAACTGTCACTATTGCGTTCGGAAGATGGTAATTGTAGTCGTCGTCATTGTCGCACGACTGTGTTGCCAATGTTGCTGAAACGGCAATCAGGGATAAGATGCCCCATTTCTTGAAAGATGTTACCATAAAATAGTTATGTTTTAGTTTAAATACTGTGTAATATTTAAATGAGGAATTTGTATAACCTTGCATCTGTAAATGCTAATTAAAGTTAATCAGTCTGTGTGCTCTGCCGATTTCTATATTGCGAGGGCTCATCTTTTTATTTGCGAGCGCCTGAAAATTTATTTTCGAGCCCTCGCAATTTATTTTATAGTTAACCGGTTGTGGCGTTTCTTGATTCTGAAATGCTGATCTCACGGAACTGCTTGGGATGATGTGCTGTAATGTTGCGGTGTTGTATTCTTTGAACATGATGTCTGTGACAGATGTGCCGGTGGCTATTTTTTCTTGTCTGATTGTGGCTCGTTTCGGTAGTTGACTTTTGTCAAGATATTTCGAATGTTCACGATTTTCTTGTGAATAATGCTTATTTATAATGGATTATATCGAAATCGAACTGAAAAAATCTGAGCGGTTGTGAACAAATGCTAAAATGAATCGGGTCGGTTTGCATGCCTCCAAAAAAATAACTAAGTTTGCAATTGGTGATTGAAAACACACTCGTTGATAAATTCTTTTTATTCTATGATGGAGAAGACATTGGTCATCCTCAAGCCGTGTGCCGTACAGCGTGCCTTGGTCGGCGAGGTGACAGCCAGATTTGAACGCAAGGGTTTGCGCCTTGCAGGTATGAAGATGATGCAGCTCGATGATGCGCTGCTGAGTGAACATTATTCTCATCTGGCGGACAAGCCGTTCTTCCAGAGGGTGAAAGATTCTATGATGGTGTGTCCGGTCATCTGCTGCTGCTACGAAGGCGTTGATGCAGTTGAGACTGTGAGACTTATGACTGGCTCGACCACGGGGCGCAAGGCTGCTCCTGGTACAATAAGAGGTGATTTCAGTATGAGCTTCCAGGAAAATATCATACATGCGTCGGACTCGAGAGAAACAGCTGAGATTGAGTTAAAGAGATTTTTCAAACCTGAGGAGATTTTTGATTATACACCTGCAACGGCGCAGTATCTTTACGCCAGCGATGAATTTTGATACCTCCCCGATTCCCTCGTGAAGAGAGAACAAAAAACTGACAAAACCCGTGAATTTCAAAACAATCAAAAGAACAATAGGTACGGCCATGCTTATCGTATTGGCCACAGGAGCAACGGCACAGGACTTGATTTCGCGACAGGCTCCGTCGGATAGACGAATGAAGGATGTTGAAAACATCAAGCTTAAGAATCTTATAGAGAAAGAAGATCTTAATAATCCTGCGTCATACATATATTCTAATTGGGAAAATAACTCTCTTCGAGGCGTTGAAGGAAGGGTCGGAGCAAACTTCAAGATTGATCTTAGAGGTTTCTGCATGCCGACACCAAGCCGTAAAATCACTTCGAAATTCGGATATAGATGGAGAAGAATCCATGAAGGACTCGATATAAAGGTTTATACCGGAGATACCATTGTTGCAGCTTTTGACGGTAAGGTCAGAATGGTGAAGTTTGAGCGTAAAGGATATGGATACTATGTCGTAATCCGTCATCCTAACGGACTTGAGACACTCTACGGTCACTTGAGCAAACAGCTTGTTAAGGAAAATCAGATTGTCAAGGCTGGTGAAGTTATCGGTCTTGGTGGAAATACCGGACGTTCTAACGGTTCGCACCTGCATTTCGAAACACGTCTTTTGGGAGCTCCTATAAATCCTGCGTTATTGTTTGATTTTGAAAATCAGGACGTAACAGGCGATTTCTACGTTTCAAAACTTGGTGATATGAAGCGTGGAGACTGGGCTTCGCTGGATGTGCCTTCGAACGAAAAGTATGCTTCGGCCGAGGAAGTGAAAGAAGCCGAAAAGAAGGCTGAAGAGGTTGAGGCTTCAGCTGCAGTAAAGCCAGAAACTAAGACAGTTGTTTCAAAGAAAAAATCTTCAGGAAACTCTAGAAGAACATATAGAGTCAAGAGCGGTGACAGTTTGTATACAATTGCGCGCAAGCAGGGAACTACTGTGAAAAAATTGTGCGAACTGAATAATCTCAGCCCTAAGTCTATTATACGCAAGGGACAGGTTATCAGATGTTCTTGATGGATAATGGCAGTGTTTTGACGTTCACATATAGGCCCGGCTATGTAAGTCGGGCCATTTTTGTTCAGTTTTTTCGTCAGCCTGCTCTTTAGGACGATAAAAAGTATTAACTTTGCGAGTGTATTAAATTGGCATAAATGAAGGTTTCGGATAAAAAGATGATTTGTGAGGATACGGAAGAGCAGTTCAAGCTGATAATGGCAAAATGTCGCGATACATTTTCCAAGAAGCTTCATGACTACGGATGTGCTTGGAGAATAATGCGTCCGATATCTGTGACAGACCAGATACTCATTAAGGCCAATCGCATCAGAAGCCTTGAGGTCAAGGGGGTATCGCTGGTGGGTGAAGGCATATATCCTGAATTCATGGCCATCGTGAACTATGGTATAATCGGACTTATACAGCTTGAGTTCGGTTATGCGGAACGTGAGGATATGACCGACGAAGAGGCGCTTGCCAATTATGACAAGTATGCGCAGAAAGCATTGGAACTGATGCTTCGTAAGAATCATGATTACGATGAAGCATGGCGGGCGATGCGTGTAAGTTCGTACACGGATCTTATCCTTATGAAGATTTACAGAACAAAGCAGATTGAAGGTAATGGCGGAAAGACTCTCGTTTCTGAGGGTATAGATGCCAATTACATGGATATGATAAATTATTCTGTCTTCGGACTTATAAAGTTGGAGTTCGGAGACGATAATGATACAGCCGGCGTTCAGCAGTAAACGGAGTGTTTGGTTATGAGCGGTAAAATCAGAAATATTCTTGTTGGGGCGATTGTCAACGTTTGCCGTATGATACTTGCCGCTACGTTCATATTTTCCGGTTTTGTCAAAGCCAACGATCCGTATGGAACAGCTTATAAGCTTCAGGACTATCTGACTGCTTTCGGCTTTGCAGACATTCCGAACTTCCTTGTGTTTGCTATGGCCGTAGTTGTGGCCATGGTAGAATTCACGATGGGTATATACCTGCTGTTCGGCATAAGCAGAAGTGCCATCTCGAAGCTGGTGCTGTTTTTCATGTCGTTCATGACTCTGCTGACGGTATATATCTACATCTACGATCCTGTTAAGGATTGCGGTTGTTTCGGCGATGCAATTGTGCTGACAAACTTTGAGACACTGCTTAAGAATATAGTTCTTCTTGGAGCTGCTGTCGTGTTAGTACGTAAGCCCGAACATCAGGTTGAGTTCGTGAGTTCGAATTTTGCATGGCTGGTTTCTCTGTACGCAGTCGTTTTCGTACTGGGATTTTCGGTGGCTTGCATACGCAACCTTCCGTTCATAGATTACCGGCCGTTCCATATGGGAGCAAACATAAGAGAAGCTGTAGAGCTTCCCGACAGTCTGATGCCGGTATACGAGGCGCGTATCGTTTATGAACGCAATGGTGAAAGGCTCGAACTCCTTCCTGAGGATGACGATCCGGACAGTACATGGACTTATGTGGAGACAACTCGAAAGCTTGTAAAGGCTGGGGGAGTGCCTGATGTGCAGAACCTGTATATGGAGGATCCGCAGTCTGATTTCGATTTGTCGGAAATGATATTGGAAGATGAGGGATACACGTTCCTTCTTATTTCTCCGAATCTGAAAAATGCCGACGACAGCAATGTCGATCTTATCAATGAGGCCTACGACTATGCAGTTGAAAAAGGATATGCTTTTTATTGCCTTACTGCTTCAGACTCGACCGACCGACAGTATTGGGTTGAACATACCGGTGCTGAATATGGATTTTTGCGGAGCGACGAGCTGACGCTGAAAACCATAGTACGGTCCAATCCGGGATTGGTTCTGATGAGGAACGGTGTCATCGTGAATAAATGGAGCAGTTTTGACCTTCCTGACGAGTACGAACTTAATGGCAGATTGGAAGATATTCCTGCAGGGAAAATCCATTATGTACCGCTGGAGCGCAAATTGGCTTATGTGCTGATGCTGTTTTTTGTTCCGCTCTTCGTCCTGACGCTGTTGGACAGGATGGCAATGGGATGGTCGTTCTACAGGCGAATGAAAAGAAAGACTGAAGAATTGAATCTTGATGAAATAGAGAAAAATATCCACAATACGTTTAACTCTAAAAATAAAGAAAAATGAGAAAGAAAATCGTAGCAGGTAACTGGAAGATGAATCTTAATCTTCAGGAAGGTGTTGCACTTGCAAAGGAACTCAACGAGGCTCTTGCAGCTGACAAACCAAATTGTGATGTTATAATCTGCACTCCGTTCATACACCTTGCTTCTGTAGCACAGGTTCTCGACCAGAACGTTATCGGTCTTGGTGCTGAAAACTGCGCAGACAAGGCTAAGGGTGCTTTCACTGGTGAAGTTTCTGCAGAGATGGTTAAGTCTACAGGTGCACAGTACGTAATTCTCGGCCACTCTGAGCGTCGTGAATACTACAAGGAAACTCCAGAAATCCTGAAGGAGAAAGTTCAGCTTGCACTTGCTAACGGACTGAAGGTTATTTTCTGTATCGGCGAGAGCCTTGAGGAGCGTGAGGCTAACAAGCAGAACGAAGTTGTTAAGGCTGAGCTCGAAGGATCTGTATTCAACCTTTCAGCTGAGGACTTCAGCAAGATCATCGTTGCTTACGAACCAATCTGGGCTATCGGTACAGGTAAGACTGCTACTGCTGAGCAGGCTGAAGAAATACACGCATACATCCGTTCTTGCATTGCTGAGAAGTACGGTGCTGAGGTTGCTGAGAACACTTCAATCCTTTATGGTGGTTCTTGCAAGGCTTCAAATGCTCCTGAGCTTTTCGCAAAGGCAGACATCGACGGTGGACTCATTGGCGGTGCTTCTTTGAAAGCTGCTGACTTCAAGGGCATTATCGACGCATGGAAATAATTGATACATTTATGCGTCATACCATTTGAGGACAAGGGCCTGCCGTGTTTCGCGGCAGGCATTGTCCTTCTTTTTGTTTTTCCACAATGTTATTTTTCAGATATATGTTTAGACGTTTCTTGATGCTTGTGCTGATAGCGGCTCCTGCAGCATCAGCTTTTGCGCAAACCGGTTTTATCGAGCGTGTACAAGAGCCTGTGAAAGGGAAGGGTACAGTGACAATCAATCAGGATCAAAGGCTTACGAACATAATAAACGGCCTGGGACTTCCTGAAGTTTCAACACAAAGCACTGATGCTGAAACCTCGAACGTGCAGCCTGGAATCCAGTCGGGCAAGAAGGTAAAGGCCCGCGGTTATAGAATTCAGGTTTATTGGGGAGGAAGCCAGCGTGTTGACCAGACCAAGGCTATGAATGCCGGAAACAAGGTGACAAGCATTTTCCCGGAATTGGAAGCTTACACTTCATTCGAATCACCGCATTGGCGTTGCCGTGTGGGCGATTTTGTGTCCAGACAGGATGCTGTTGAGTACCTTGCCAAGATGCGTGAGGCAAATTTGGGCTCAGGTGCAATGATTGTAAGAAGCGAGATATTCGTATATCAGTGATGTTTAGGTTTTAATTGTATATCTGTGTAGAAAGGTATTTTTGACACTGCAGATATGTGTTATAAGAAATTTTTGAATAATGGAATATGATGCTAAGATTGAAGAACTGAAAGCTTGCTGCAGACGGCAGTTGGAAGTGATCGGCGAAGACGTTGAACGCGAAGGACTGGTGAAAACCCCTGAACGTGTGGCAAAGGCCATGCTTGAGTTTACACGGGGATATTCCATGGATCCTGTTGAAGTCTTGAATTCTGCCAAGTTCAAAGAGGACTATTCCAGCATGGTTATTGTTAAGGATATAATCTTCTATTCGCTCTGTGAGCATCACATGCTTCCGTTTTACGGCAAGGCGCACGTGGCATATATTCCAAATGGATATATTACAGGACTGAGCAAGATTGCCCGCGTGGTTGATATCTTTTCACACCGCTTGCAGGTGCAGGAGCGTATGACTATGCAGATACGCGAAGCCATCGAAAAGGCCCTCAATCCGCTGGGCGTGATGGTTGTCGTTGAGGCTCACCACATGTGCATGCAGATGCGTGGAGTGGAAAAGCCGGACTCTTTGACCACTACTGCCGATTATTCAGGCAAGTTCTGTGACGCAGAAACACGGCGCGATTTCTTCAGCCGTGTAGAGTTTGAACGTTGATAAGCGGTTATTATATAGCATCATAGTTACTGCGTTCGCAGGTGCGGTGATGCTTCATTTTTTTATGTTTGATGTAAAGGACATATGGATCAGTCGACAATAGATAGAATCATTGATGCTGCTGACATTGTAGATGTTGTGTCGGGGTATGTAACGCTTAGGCGAGCCGGTGCCAGCTACAAGGGATTGTGTCCTTTTCATGACGACAAGACGCCTTCTTTTTATGTCTCCCCTTCGAAAGGCCTTTGCAAGTGTTTCAGCTGTGGAAAGGGTGGCAACGTGGTCCATTTCATTATGGAAGAGGAACAGTTGTCATATTACGAAGCCCTTAAATTTCTTGCCAAGAAATACGGCATCGAGGTAGAGGACCGTCAGCTTACCGATGAAGAGCGTCTGCAGCAGAATGAACGCGAAAGTATGTTTGCCGTCAATGAGTGGGCAAGCAACTATTTCCACGATACAATGATGTCGACCGATGATGGGCGCAGTATTGGTCTTGCCTATTTCCGCACTCGAGGTTTCCGCGACGACATCATAGAGAAATTCAGACTCGGCTTTTGTCTTCCGTCCTATGACGCAATGTCAAAGGCCGCTGTGAAAAAAGGGTTCCGCGAAGATTTTATTGTGAAGACAGGTCTTGCTTTCCGACGCGATGACGGAACCCTGAGAGACCGCTACCGCGACAGAGCCATATTCCCATGGTTCGCCGTCAGCGGAAAGATTGTAGCTTTTGGTGGACGTGTGCTCGATGCGCGCACCAAGGGCGTCAACCAGAAGTATATCAACTCGCCCGAGTCCGATATATTCCATAAGAGCCGTGAGCTCTACGGCATTTTCCAGGCAAAGAAGGCTATAGCCAAGGAAGACCGCGTATTTATGGTCGAAGGTTATACCGATGTTATATCCATGCACCAGTGCGGAATAGAAAATGTCGTGGCAAACTCCGGTACGGCTCTGAATGTGGCGCAGATCAAACTGCTCCACCGATTCACCTCCAATATTACTCTGCTTTACGATGGTGACAGTGCCGGTATTCACGCCGCATTGCGAGGCACCGACATGCTTCTGGCCGAAGGAATGCACGTCAAGATTCTTCTTCTGCCCGACGGCGACGACCCCGACAGTTTTGCGCGCAAGCATACTGCCGAGGATTTCAAGGCATACATAGATGCCCATCAGACCGACTTCATCATCTTCAAGACAAATCTGCTTATGGAGGAAGCCGGACGCGACCCTATAAAGCGTGCCCAGCTTATAAGCGATATTGTCAAGAGCATCGCTGTTATTCCTGAAGAGATAACGCGTGCAGTGTATATCCGTGAGACATCGCAGATGCTTAATGTCGAGGAACGCATATTGCTGAACGAAACGGAGAAAATCCGTAAGCAGGAATTGGAACGCATTGCACGTGAACGGGAGCGCATGAAAGAAAGTGGCGACGCTGCCAGCCGTCCGACTTCTGTTCCGTCCGATGCCGCATCTTCATCTGCACCTCAGCAGATTCCAGAAAATGCAGTTCCTTCGTCCGTTGCAGGCAATGCTCCAGCAGAAATACCGCCATTGCCTACAGAAATCCCTGCTGATTTATATCCGGAGGTGGCATATCCCCCTCAGAATGGAGTTCCGGAAGCTTTGCCCCCAGCCGATTCAGTGCCTTTGCCGGATGCAGAGCCAAAACCGGTCTATCCTGAAGCTCAGAAAACCCAGGCAGACAGCAGTAAATATTTCCGCAACAACCGCTTTATCGAACTTGAAGGTCTTATTATGACCCTCGTCGTTCGCTACGGCGAATGTGAAATCAGTGGCGAAGACGCCGAAGGCAATGCTGTGTCGGTCAAGGTGGTAGACTATGTTTGCCAGGAACTCGAAGGCGACGGTCTTCAGCTTCAGCATCCTCTCTATAGACAGATGCTCGACGAAGCCCGCAACCATTCGTCTGAAGTCGATTTCAAACCGTCTCGCATGTTCCTCAGCAGTCCTTCTCTCGAGGTCAGCCGTACAGCCGCCGATATGCTCAGCGAACGCTATCAGCTCAGTTCGCTCTATGCCAAGCAGGAAGTCCCTACAGAGCGCGAACAGCTCGATGCACTCATTGTCCACCTGATGTTCGATTATAAATTGGCAGTAGTCAATGCCGAGCTCAAGAGCACCCAGGAAGCCTTGCGCGACCCAGCCGTACTGGCAGATATGGACAAGTGCGCCGCAATATTGAAGAAAAACATGATGATAAAAAATATACAGCAGAAATTGGCGCGCCATGTCGGCGACCGCGTTCTGCTGAAATGATGCCTGAGGCGCCGTGGCATAAGCCTTTGACGCCTGATGGCCTGAATATAAGTAAGACAACATATATGAAGAAAAATCTAGAAACACTTTGCGTCCAGGCTGGCTGGACTCCAAAGAACGGCGAACCGCGTGTTCTGCCTATTTATCAGAGTACAACTTTCAAGTATTCAACAAGTGAAGAAATGGCTCGTCTCTTCGACCTCGAGGACGAAGGCTATTTCTATACACGTCTGTCCAATCCTACCAACGACGCCGTGGCTGCAAAGATCAATGCACTCGAAGGCGGTGTTGGAGCCATACTTACTTCTTCTGGACAGGCTGCCAATTTCTATGCAGTTTTCAACATCTGCGAGGCCGGCGACCACTTCATTGCATGCAATTCCATCTACGGAGGCACATTCAATCTCTTCGGCGTCACGATGAAGAAGCTCGGCATCGAGTGCACATTCGTCGATGACAACTGGGACGACGAGAAAATCGAGGCTGCTTTCCGTCCTAACACCAAGTGCGTATTTGGCGAAACAATCTCCAACCCTGGAGGCAACGTACTCGACATAGAGCGTTTTGCCAAACTTGCCCACAAGCACGGTGTACCTTTGATTGTCGACAACACTTTTGCAACACCTATCAATTGCCGACCAATAGAGTGGGGATGCGACATCGTCACACATTCCACCACAAAATACATGGACGGACATGCCGTACAGGTTGGTGGTGCCATCGTCGACAGCGGTAATTTCGATTGGGAAGCACATGCCGACAAATATCCTGGTCTCTGCACACCTGACGAGTCTTACCACGGACTTATCTATACAAAGAAGTTCGGACGTTCAGCCTACATCTCAAAGATTCTTTCGCAGCTCATGCGCGATCTCGGTTCTATACCTTCGCCTCAGAACTGCTTCCTTCTCAACCTCGGTCTCGAAACGCTCCATCTCCGTGTTCCGCGCCACTGCGAGAATGCGCAGAAGGTTGCAGAATGGCTCGAGGCAAATCCGAAGGTAGCATGGGTGAACTATTGCGGACTCAAGAGCAACCGCAACTACGCCAAGGCTCAGAAGTACTTGCCTAACGGTTCTTGCGGTGTCATCGCTTTCGGACTTAAGGGTACACGCGAAGAAGCTGAAAAGTTCATGGACAGCCTTGACTTCATCTGCATCGTGACACATGTTGCCGACGCCCGCACATGCGTTCTCCATCCGGCAAGCCACACCCACCGTCAGCTTTCCGACGAACAGCTGCGCGAAGCCGGCATTGCTCCAGACCTCATCCGTCTTTCAGTAGGTATAGAAAATGTCGACGACATCATTGCCGACCTCGATCAGGCCATGAACACGCTTTAAACAACAGCCGATACATCTATAGGCATTTGTCTCATTCAAGTCATCCGGAAGCATCCCTTCCCGATGGCTTTTTTTGTTCCCTCACCGCCTTTTCAGCATGTTTTTGCACAGTTTGCAAATCTTTGTGTATGTTTTAGTTAGCGACATTCGCGCCTATCAGCTTTTTAACACCGAAAGTCGCATAAAATAGTGTTTTGTAACAAACTTGTAAAAACTTTTAAACGGGCGTGTAACACGTATATGTCATTTTTGCAGTGTCAAACAAAACGAAGAGAATTGATGAACAAGAAACTAATCACAATTGCAGTTTTAAGCGGCATGATTTTTTCCGTTAGAGCGCAAGAAGCAGAGACAATTGAATCACAGCCTAAAGGTAAGGCAATAGTACAAATTTTTACAGACGCTCATTCAGGACTTGGCAAAGACAATGGAGACAAAGGTTTCAACCTTAATCGCGGCTATCTCGGTTACGAGTACAAATTGAACGACGAACTCACCATGAAGGCAGTTATCGACGTCGGTCGTTCACGACAGGTCGATGACTACGAACGAATCGCTTACGCAAAGAACGCGTTTGTTACTTGGGAGCACGACCGCATCACATTGAGCGGAGGTCTCATAAGCACCACACAGTTCAAGACACAGGAATCTTTCTGGGGTAAGCGATATGTTGAAAAGTCTTTTCAGGACGCTTATGATTTCGGAAGCAGCGCAGACTTGGGAGTTTCGTTTGCATACAGATTTGCAGATTGGATCAGCGCCGATGTCATAATGGCAAACGGTGAAGGATACAAGAATATTCAGGTAGGCGACGGTTTCCAGTATGGAGCAGGCGTCACACTCAAACCTCTCAACGGACTCACTCTCCGTTTCTACGGTTCTTACAATGAGGAAGGTACTGACGGCGGTACAGGTATAGGCAATTTTGCAACTTTCCTTGGCTACTCATGCAAGGCGTTCAACATCGGAGCCGAATACAACTACCAGGCAAACGCATCGCATGTCGAAGGACAGGACCAGAACGGATACTCAGTCTATTCTACTGTACGTCTCGGCAAGAACATCAACGTGTTCGGACGCTGGGATTATCTCACCTCAAAAAATGATTGGAATACCGAAGATGATTGCATGACAGGACTTATCGGTGCAGAGTTCAAGCTCGGCAAGTACATCAAGCTTGCTCCTAACTTCCGCATAAAGAACCCTACAGTCGATGGTGCAGAGAACAGCTACTACGCATATCTCAACTGCTCGTTCTCTATCTGATTCGGAAACCACATATAATTAGTAAAAAGATCAATTAGGAAATATTCATTTTTAACACAGACAAATATGAAAAAAATGTATGCTTTGGCTGCAGGAATCATCTCTTTGATGTTCTGTGCATGCGGCGGTCAGAAGACTGCAAATGATAATGGATCAGAGCGTGAATCTGTAGAACTCACTGGTGCAGGAGCAACTTTCCCGCTTCCGTTCTACACAATGACATTCGACAACTATAACGCCAACGGCGGTGACAAGATTTCTTATGGTGGTATCGGCAGCGGCGGCGGTGTACGCAACCTCAAGGACGGTATCGTTGACTTCTGCGGAAGCGATGCTTTCCTCAGCGACGACGAAATGAAGGAAATGAAGCCTGTCGTACACATCCCGACATGTATGGGTGCTGTTGTACTTGCCTACAACCTTCCGGGAATCGAAAACCTCAACCTTTCAGGAGAAGTAATCGCCGACATCTTTGCTGGAAACATCAAGAAGTGGGACGATGCAAAGCTTAAGGAACTCAACCCTGGAGTAGCACTTCCTTCTGAGAACATCATGCCTGTTTACCGTTCAGACGGTAGTGGAACAACATTCGTATTCACCGACTATCTGAGCAAGGTAAGCGAAATGTGGAAGACCACTTACGGTGCTGCCAAGTCAGTCAACTTCCCTGTAGGTCAGGCTGCAAAGGGCAACCCTGGTGTAGCTGGAATCGTAAGCAACACAAAGTACACAATCGGATACATCGGTTCTGAGTACGCTTTCGCACAGAAGATTGCATATGCAAACGTAAAGAACAAGCGCGGCGAGCTCATCAAGCCTTCAACAGAGAGCATTTCTGCAGCAGCAGGCGACATCCCTCAGGACACAAGATGCTCAATCACAGATGCTGATGCCGACGGTGCATACCCAATCAGCTGTTTCACATGGCTCATCATCTATCAGGAACAGAACTACTCTGACCGTACTGAAGATCAGGCTAAGGCAACACTCGACCTCATGGAGTACATCCTTTCAGACAGCGTACAGAAGACTACAGCAACAGTTCACTACGCTCCGCTTCCAAAGAAGGCAGTCGAACTCAGCCTTGAGAATCTCAAGACTGTAACCTACAACGGACAGCCTATCTTGAAATAATCTGAAAACAGAAACTGAGGTTTAAACACATTCACACAATACGATAATATGCAAGACAAGATATTCAGAGCAATTCTTATTCTGTCGGCAATCGTAATACCTATCATCGGCGGGGGCATCATCTTGTCCCTTGCCTGTGATGCGTATGGAGCCTTTGAAAAGTTTGGCTTCTGGAATTTCATAATTTCTGATGAATGGAGCTACACTCCCGGCAATGAGCGCTACGGTGCACTTCCTTTCATCACGGGAACAATGCTCACCACAGCTCTCGCGCTTGTGTTCTGCATTCCGTTCTCTCTTCCTATAGCGCTTTTTGTCGGCGAATATTTCCGCGGCAAAAAGGTTGCGACAGTTTTGAGCACAGTCACAGACCTGCTGGCAGGTATCCCTTCCATCATCTACGGTCTTTGGGGATTCTACGCACTGCGTCCCCTCTTCATCGAGCTTAACATCTCTCCGCAGGGTTCCGGCATTCTCACTTCGGCCTTCGTGCTTGCCATAATGATTGTTCCTTACGCTGCATCGCTCAGCGCCGAGTTCATCAAGATGGTGCCGTCCGACCTCAAGGAAGGAGCTTATGCCATGGGCGCCACACGTGCCGAAGTCATCCGCCGCGTCGTTTTCCCTATGGCCGGTTCTGGAGTCTTCTCTGCCTACATTCTCGCAATCGGACGCGCACTCGGTGAAACAATGGCTGTAACGATGCTTATCGGAAACACCAACGACATTCCCGATACGCTCACAGCGACAGGCAACACCATGGCCAGCATCATTGCAAATCAGTTCGGCGAGGCCGACGGACTCAAGCTGTCTGCCCTCATTGCCATCGGTCTGATTCTGTTCCTCATAACGGCCGTCATCAATATGATAGGAAAGATTCTCATACGTCGTGCTCAGCATGTCTAATCAGTATTACTGCTCATTATGGTAAAAGATATTAATCTACAGAAACGCATATTCAAGAACAAGCTTCTCTTCATATTCGTATGCGTATTTTCAGGACTCACGGCCATACCGCTTTTCGCTATCCTCGGCGAGGTGCTCATAAAGGGATGGAAACAGCTCAACTGGACCTTCCTCACCGAAGCCACGCCCAACGCCTACAGTGCCATGCTCGCTATGGCCAACGGTGACCCGGTTCCGGGAGGTATAGCAAATGGTATCGTGGGTACTTTCCTCATGCTTGTCATGGCCGCTGTAGTGGCAATACCTGTCGGAATCTTCTGCGGCATCTGTCTATCCGAATTCCGCGGAAAGTGGTTCGCCACAGTTGTCAGCTACCTGACAGACCTTCTGCAGGGCACACCGTCAATCATCATCGGTATCATCACCTACATCTGGGTTGTAGTGCCGATGAAGGGCTATTCGGCTCTCGCAGGAAGCGTGGCGCTCTTCATCATGATGCTTCCGCTCATCATCCGTTCAACCGAAGAAACCATGAAGATTCTTCCTGAGACACTCAAGGAGGCCGGTCTGGCTCTCGGCGGAAGCTACTGGCGCGTAATGCTTCAGGTGATGCTGCCGTCGGCCTTCGGCAGTATTTTCACAGGTATCCTGCTTGCCATATCGCGAGTTGTAGGCGAAACTGCGCCTCTCATGTTCACCGCACTCGGTGGAGCGGCCATAAGCTGGAATGTCAGCCGTCCTATGTCGGCCGTACCTCTCATGATATGGGAATTCTTCAACGACCCAAATCTGCAGAGCCTCATTTGGGGAGCTTCATTGTTCCTGCTCACCTTCGTGCTCTGTCTTAACCTATTAGCTAAAAGAATACAGAAAAAATGGAAAATATAAAAGATCCGATACTCGAAATAAAGAATGTGTCTATCTCCTACGGATCAAAGAAACTGGCCGTAAAGGATGTGTCGGCCGATGTGGAGAAAAATTCTATTACGGCCATCATGGGCCCTTCAGGTTGTGGAAAGAGTACATTGCTCCGAGCTGTCAACCGCATGCACGAGCTTTATAAGGCCATACATGTAACAGGCGAAATTCTGCTCAACGGAGAGAATATCATGCTCATGCACCCGACAGAGGAGCGCCGACGCATCGGAATGGTGTTCCAGCGTCCTAACCCGTTCCCGACAATGAACATCTACGACAATGTCCTTGCAGGATACATCCTCAACGGCATCAAGCTCAAGAAGAGCGAGAAGGACGAGATTGTCGAGAAGAACCTCCGCGACGTAGCCCTCTGGGACGAGGTCAAGGATTCGCTCACAAAGCGCGGAACATTCCTTTCCGGAGGTCAGCAGCAGCGTCTCTGCATTGCGCGTTCGCTTGCTCTCCGTCCTGACATCCTGCTCATGGACGAGCCTACTTCAGCCCTCGACCCGATTGCCACAAAGTATATCGAGGATCTTATCGTCGAACTGAAGAAGAACGTGACCATCATGATTGTCACACACAACATGTCGCAGGCAAAGCGTATTTCCGACTACTCCATGTTCATGTACATGGGCGAGCTCATCGAGTACGACCACTCAAGCGTCATGTTCACCAACCCTCGTGATGAGCGCACACGTGCTTACCTCACAGGAAAGATGGGATAAAGGAAAAAAAGCATACATGTTTTGGAGCACGGCGCACAGTTCCTATTTCCCTTTAACGCGCCGTGTATATATTTCAGGCCATCAGGAATGCCGGGAGCGGCATAAACCTGATGGCCTTCTTTTTATTGGTTTTCGGCATTGTGGCGCAGGCCTGTGGTCATTCCACAGCCTCGCCCTTGCCGTCCTCAGTCAGATAGAACAGCGGTGAAGGATTTGTCTGCTTCACCTTGTAGTAGTGCAGTCCGCTGTCGTTCGTGCGCGGATACCAGCTGTTGAGCAGACGTATCATTTCTGCGCCGGCCCATATCACCGGACCGTATCCGTGTGCGGCCTGATAGTTTGCAGGGCGGTAGTAGTAGAATGCCGGATCGAAGGCCATTCCCGTACCTACGCATGTTCCGTCCACCTGTCCCTTGTCGGTGATTTTCGTGTTCACTGCGTGCCAGCCGAGCTGTGCCACCGGACCGTACGTGATGCCGTCAATCCAGCCCTTGTTGATGGCGTGTGCAATGCAGTAAACGTATATTGCCGTGGCCGATGTCTCCAGGTAAGAGTCGTTCTTGTCCACAAGCTGATGCCAGAAACCCTCCGAACTCTGATAGCTTGCCAGGCCCTTCACGTGCTTTCTCAGTTGTTCGAGCGCAAATGCCCTTTCAGGGTGGTTCTCAGGCAGAACGTCCAGTAGTTCGCAGTTTGTCAGAATGGCCCATCCGTTGGCTCTTGCCCAGTGGTATGTAGGCTGTTCGTGCAGTCCCTCCACATAGCCGTGTCTGTACAGTCCCTTCTCCGGCACGTACATTCTTTCCACGAATTGTCTGAAAATCTTTGCTGCCTCGTCGAAATATTTCTTCGATTCTTCAGGCTTGTACACGCCCCTGTATGCAATCGACGGTATGCCCATGAACATGTCGTCCAGCCAGATGGTGTTGTGCTGAGGCCTGTGTCTTGCAAACGTGCCGTCGGCAAGTCTGTACTGGCCGTGCTCTATGAACTCGAAATAGTTTTCTATCATGTCGTCCAGCTTGAGCGACTTGTCCGCCGCGCCGGCCTTCATCATAGCACAGCACATCGCACCCGCATCGTCCAGAGCCTTCGGGTGGAGAATCTGTTCCATCTGTGCGTCCGTGTCCTTGTATTCGTCATAGAGCTTTCTGAATCCTGGAGCCACTTCTGCAAGGAACTTGAAGCGTCTGTCCACATACTCCTTGTATTTCTTGTCGCCCGTAGCCTCGGCCGCACTCAGCAGGGCCTGATATGTCACGCCCCATTCGTAGCTTCCGATGCGGAACGCACCGCGGTCGAGAGTTGCCCCGTGCGGAATCTTCTTGTAGTTCTTCACCTCCTTGCCGTCCTTGTCGAGCACCTTCACCGGAGTGTTGCTCTCGATGTATGCAAACACCCTGTCGATTGATGCCTTCACCTCCTCGACTGTGAGTTCGCCGTAAGGCACCTTGTATTCAGGTTTGAGCAGGTGGAGCGGAGTAGTCATGTCGTTTATTTCCCCATTGTTCTGCGCATGTGCAGGTACGCATGCCAACCCCAATGCCAGCATGCAAGCAATTGAACTGATTCTGTTATTTCTCATAATTCTTGATAAGGTAAGATGTTTTTTATAGTTTGTATCGCAAATATACCTTTATTTTCCAATATATGAAGACCTTTGCCCATCAAAAAGCCCCTCGTGGCATATATGCGGGCGCTTGCGCCTTGGATTTCTGGCCCCTGCGCCGTCAGTCGTGAGCCCTCGCGCTTCTTTTTCCGCTTGATTGTTCCCACAGGTGCAGGCCTGTCCTTTCGCCCGTATCCTCCAGTCGGCTTTGTTTGTCAAGTGCAATTGTCAAAAGTCCGCTTTTCTTTCCTGATTGTCATATTTTCGGCCCTCGTGCCGGTTATTTTTAATCATACACTGGCTTTTTATGTATAATTTGTTATTTTTGTATTAATGATGCGGGGGCATACATTTGCCGTTGAAGTGCCGGCAAGGCTGGTTTTCGGTCGAAGGTCCCCGCACGTCAGAAACTGATGTTTAGCCTTGGTAGAGTAGGAGGATATAGCTATGAAAAAGATTCTGCTGCTTTCATTGTTTGCTTTGATGGCTTCCATATCTCAGGCACAGATATGGGTGGGAGGCTCCCTGGGCATAAAGGTTGATGACGACAAGAAGAAAACCACCATCTCGCTTTCTATATCTCCGGAATTGGGAATTAGCCTGAATTCCAAATGGGATATAGCCGTTGGAATTACCGAGGTGCATACGAACTACAATCCTGATATCGGCAATTCCTATTCGGCTAATTATCTCAGCATAAATCCTTTCACACGCTACACCATTGCAGAAGTCGGTCTTGTCAGCTTCTTTGTCGATGGAGGTTTCATCATCGGCACGGGCGATTACGACGGTTTTGAGAATAAGACCGACTGGGCCATCGGTCTGCGTCCCGGCATCAAGCTGATTGTCAGTTCCCACCTTGCCCTCACCGCACGTCTGGGCTACTTCGGCTATCGCTACGAAGGAGGACCGGACAGGAGCACGTTCGGCATGGGTGTCGACAACAGCAACATTTCCTTTGGAGGCTATTATACATTTTGACTGCTGTGGTTAACTTTCTGTCCAGTACTTCCTAGGAGGTACTGGACTACTTGTTAACAGGTATTGCACTACTTGTTAATGAGTATCGCACTACTTCTTAAGCAGTACTGACGTTTCTGCGGAGGCTTGTAATTCTCGCCCTTAGCTGTGCCCGTTTGTGCACCACAGCCTGTGTTTGGATTTGCTTTTCAAGGAAATTTCTTCTTTACTGATTCACTTCACATCTTTTGTTTGGTTTTACTGAAAGGCTTTACGTTTGGTTTGTTTTTTTACTGAAAGATTTTACATACGGATTTTTTTGTTCGCATATCTGCACCAACTGATGCAATTTAGTCCACCTCCATCTTTTATAAGCTTTGAAACGTTCAGTTGTTCTATAATGCAGTTTGGGTAATACTGTTTTATTTGCGATAGGGCTTGTTCGTCTTCTTCAATACCTAAGGCCGGCAGTATTATAAGATTGCCCACTGTCAGAAAATTTATGTAGGCCCAGCTTCGTTGGTCAAGTTCTTTTGTCTTGTATGAAAGTGATGTAATGTCAAAGGTCCCGTTTAATCTTTTGACAACTTCGTTTGTATATTCAGAATCAAAATCATGATAATTGGTGAGTAGTACGGCATCATCAGATATGGGTTTCACAATTCCGTCAGAATGACCGTATTTCTCTTCTTTGTCCCATGGAATGAAAATCACCTCGCATTCCATTTTGTTCTCAATTTCTCTCTTGATGCCTTCTTTTGATACATTTGGATTTTCAAAAAATACTTTTTCCGTCATTATTATTCTATTTCCAACCTTGACAACATTACCACCATCAATGATGAGCGAAGTTGGTATTGTCTTTAGGTTCATTTCATGACATACAAGCTGAGAATCTGTGATGTATTTATGATTGATAGGATTTTTTGTAAGATAATCAGGTCTATAGTTGTAGCATAAGTATTTGTATTCATCGATTTGTAATGGCATATAATCCCTGCACCACACATCTTTTGTATGTGGAATAATGCCGTAAGTTATATTGTGCTTGTTCAGGATTTTTTCCAGCCCATTGTAGATATTGGAGTAGTCGCTTTTTAGCCACGATGAAAAATATACTTCGTTGCATTGGTAATCAGTTATCATATTAGTCTTGTTTTATAGAGTATCTCCACATTCGTTGACATTGCTTGTACTTATTGTTTTTTGTAAGCATGCCATCAGATTCTTTTTTAGGTATTCTGATAGGCCTCTTCCTATTGTCGTCTGTTTCTTCTAATTTATATTCTGCAACATTCATTCTTGGTTCTGCAAGGCAGTCTTTTATTATTTCTTCGTCTTTGCAATCTTCCCATTTTATGCTGAATCCGTCGAATGCTGAGTATTGGGAGTATAGTGCTTCATATAAATATGTGGACCTGTTTTCGGGTGTGTTTTTATTGTAGGCTTTTATATCTTCTGAACCGTATTCGATTACATTTTCTTCTTTCTTGTTGCTCTTGTCCACCCAGAACTCTTTTATAAGTGCGGAGAAACGGATAGGATTATCATCATCACCGAGTTTTTCAAAGGTTATGTCAATGCCGGATACGTGATTGTGGAGAACTCCAACCGGAAAAACTGATTTTTTTCTGTTTCCGTCATCGCTGTCTCTGTGGTACACAATGTAATCTTTTATTTTGTCATCACCGTTCCCCTCTTCGTGGTAGTACATTTCAACGCATGTAGGATGTACAGTTACAAAAGAATCACTGTTGTTTTTCTGTACTATAAAATGTCCTGACAATATTCTCAACGCTATCGGTTTAAATGCATCTGAAATCTTTTGGTCCTTGTCATTTGTGTCAATATTGCCTATTGCTTTCAGGTTGAATTTTTCAACATGTTCTTTTAAATTCATAGTTCTAAATTTATAAATATATTAATTATTTATTAATCAGTATGTTACGTGTGCAAATGTATGGCGTATTTCTGTCTTTTCAAAAAAATGTCTTGTTTTTCTCTTTCTGAAAGTCTTTACATCCGGTGCTTATATGGAAAGTCGCAACTTGCCGATTTGCAGTCCCTAGGTGATATGGCAGAAGTATTTTTCTGACCCGTCCGTTTGCTCTCTTCTTTCCGAAAAGTGCTTTGAAGATGCGCAGTGCTGAAATCAAAATTGCTATCTTTGCACGGGATAATATTTTGTTTGTAAAATGCCGTTTTTTATGAACAATATAATAGCATTTGCTGTTCTCAGCTGTCAATGATGCGATTGCTTTCGCAATTTTTACAAAACAAAAAATAGATAATAATAAAAAAGATGGATACAGTTACCTATATAATAAACGAAGCGAATGATATTCTGTGGACTTACGTCTTGATTGCCATGCTCTTGGGCTGTGCCGTGTGGTTCAGTATCAAGACGCGGTTTGTGCAGTTTCGCATGATTGGCGAGATGGTAAGACTGCTTGGCGACTCGACCGTTAAAATCAACGGCCACGAGAAGCATATTTCGTCTTTTCAGGCATTTACCGTTTCGTTGGCAAGCAGGGTGGGCACGGGAAACCTTGCCGGAGTGGCCACTGCAATAACTGTCGGCGGTCCTGGTGCTGTATTCTGGATGTGGGTTATCGCCCTGCTCGGAGCTAGTAGTGCATTTGTCGAGTCCACTCTGGCCCAGCTGTTCAAGACACGGGGCAAGCACTCCTATATGGGCGGACCGGCATATTATATGGAGAAAGGACTGAAGAAAAGATGGATGGGAGTGATTTTTGCCGTGTTGATAACGATTACTTTCGGCTTTGCTTTCAATTCGGTTCAGAGCAACACAATATGTGCCGCATTCAATTCTGCGTTTAATATCTCTCCCGAACTCATGGGGCTGGGAATAACGTTGCTCACTATCGTAATCATATTCGGTGGCATACATAGAATAGCCAGTGTCAGCAGTGTCATCGTGCCTATAATGGCACTGGGATATATCGTCCTGGCCTTGTTTATTGTTGCGTGCAACATCACAAAACTTCCTGATGTCATAAGTCTGATTGTGAGCAATGCTTTTGGCATCGAACAGGCAGTCGGAGGTGGTGTAGGTGCGGCGCTGATGCAGGGAATAAAGAGAGGGCTTTTCAGCAACGAAGCCGGTATGGGATCTGCTCCTAACGCAGCTGCGGCTGCGCACGTGACGCATCCTGCCAAGCAGGGGCTTATTCAGGCGCTAGGTGTTTTCACTGACACCCTCGTTATATGTTCTTGCACAGCATTCATCATACTTTTTAGTGGAGCTTATACCTCTGCTCAGCTTGACGGAATACAGCTCACCCAGGTAGCCCTTAATAGCGAGATTGGAAGCATCGGCGGATTGTTCGTAGCCATGGCAATTCTGTTCTTTGCCTATAGCAGTATCCTTGGTAATTACTACTATGGAGAAGCAAACATCCAGTTCATCACGCAAAAGAAGTGGGTCGTCTACGTATATAGAATCCTTGTCGGCGGTATGGTCTATTTCGGTTCCGTTGCCAGCCTGAAACTGGTATGGAATCTTGCCGACTTTACAATGGCCCTCATGGCTATCTGCAACCTTATAGCAATCATCCTTCTTGGAAAATACGCATTCCGCCTCCTTAACGACTATCTGTCGCAGAAAAGAAACGGCATCAAAAGCCCTACATTCCATAAGGAAAGCATGAAGGATATCGAGGAAGATATTAGTTGCTGGTAATGTGGTGGGTATGTTGTAGAACTTTTTAGTTGTATGATGGCAGATTTTGAAGAACAGTCCCCATCTGAATTGTTGTAGTAAATGAAATTATTGGTGGAACCTGCTGAACATAAATTGGACAATGATGTTTTGCCATACAAGACAAGTTAAGAATAAAAAGTCTCTGGTCCTGCTGTAATTGAGACTAATGAAGAAAGAAGCTATTTCTTGATAGAAATACCTTGTAGAGAGGGTTTTGGTGATAAGGTTTTGATAGGTGATGATTTTATTGAACCATTAAATGATGCTATAAATGATGCTATAAATGATGCTATAAATGATGCTGTAAAAAATAATGCACTATTGGTGTTATTGGCAATATCAAGGACTCCTTTAATAAAGCGTAAATTATTATTGGATAATATTGATATTTCCAAAGCAACCTTGGAGAGAATTCTCAAACATCTCTCATCAGAATCTTTAGGTTTGATTGAGTATCAAGGTTCTCGCAAGACAGGTGGCTATGTGTTGACTGAAAAAGGCAAAGCCTTTGTAAAATCAATGAATGAATAATTATGAGCAATAGTTTTATAACTAATAAGGAAAAATTTTTATCCGATATTATCAATGGCATCTTGCCCAAAACGAATGCAGTAGATATATTGTGCAGATTTGATGTCGATTTGTAAACATCTAAGCATATTTGTAAGGTAGAAATCATAGGAATGGATAAGTCTAACGTGGTATTATTAAATAAGAATAATACAAACTGTTTGTCTGCATACATTAATGATTCTGGTTTTATAGCTTCGTTAGAAAAGAAATACATAAACATCCTACATTCCATAAAAACATGAAGGATACTGAGGGCAATATTGGTTGCAGATGATGTTGTTTGTAATTGTGATTTTATTAGTTGTTAAGTATGAATGAACTGAAGAACATTAAGTATTTATTGAGGGACATAAATATTGTCCGAAAGAAATTTGAGGAAAGGGAAAAGAATGAGGATAACTTCAATATGTTTACCATCCTCCGAAAGGAATCTGATGAGGTCTATTTGCATTCCAGGTTTCTTTCCGCTTTATTGGATCCTAATGGGCCACATAGGTTAGGAACATTATGCTTGAACTCCTTTTTGAATAGAATAGAAAGCGATTTTGAATACGATGAAAAGTCACTTGAAGTTTACCCCAACAATCTGAATAGAAGTGAATATAAGGAGATAGATATTTGCTTTATAGACAGAATAACCAAGAAAGCTGTAATGGTAGAGAATAAAATATACCATGAAGACACCAATCATGAAGATAAGGGACAGCTTGAAAACTATTATGGCAGATTGATTGAGGAGGATAAGATTCCTGAAGATGGGATAGAGGTATATTATCTTACTTTAAACGGGCATGAACCAAGTGAGGATAGTGTAAAGCTGAGTGGTAAATATCCAAAGTTACAGGATAAAGTAAAGTGTATTTCTTATTCTGTGGAGATATTGGAATGGCTACGGACTATAGTAAAAGAATGTTACAATAAACCTTCATTAAGAGAATCTATTATTCAGTATATTAAGATAGTTGAGAATATGACAAACAACGATATAAGCATAGACGAAAGAAAAGAGATAACAAGTCTCATAGGCATGAATGAAGATAATCTCATGAGTGCAAAACTGCTCATAGATAATTTCAATCATGTAAAATGGCATACAACCTACGATTTTTGTAATGAGTTGGAATCTGAATTACGTAATAGAGGTTTTGAAATATTACACAAACCAGTGGAAGATGACATCACTAATCTTGTTCATGGTGGGCCTATTAAGAGAAAGGTAGATTTGGTCTTTACTGTAAGAAAAGGAGAGATACCTGTTTGGATAAGAGCTGATTTTACAGATTGGCTATACTGGGGTGTATGCAATGACAAGGAAGAAGAAATAAAAGTATCGAAAGAAATATCACAAAAAATAAAATCCTTTGTTTCTGAAAATAATGATTTCACGCAAGAGGATATTTGGCTATGCTGGAAATTCTTTGGTGAGAGTGATGAAGAAAGAATCTATTTCCCAGATTTCTCAGAAGAAGGAACATTCAGATTAATATCTCATCAATACAGAAAGATGATGATTCAACGTCTTGTAAATGAAATAGAGGCATTTATAAATGAAGTATTGAAATACTAATGGAAAATAAAGAGATATACGGAAACCAGTGTGGAAGCGACAATGCTTTCACCAGGAAAGCAAGGCTGCTCCAGTCCATGTACAGGGTGGAGATAGGCGAGGAGGAAGGAACAGGGCCTACAAGAGCCTCCATGCGAAAATACGGGAACATGATCAGTGGGGGTGAGGTGTCCGGAAAGAACTTCCTGATTAAGGAGACTTTCGAGTATGCCAAGGAAAGAGTGGCCAACAAAAGGGAAAATGAGACGATAGACGGGTTCAGGCTGTTCAACAACCTGCTTTCGAGCCAGCCGATGGCATTCAACCTGTTCCATCCCCTAATGTTGCTGTTGAAGCAGGATCCGGCAATGGTAACGCTTGCCGTGAGATCGGTCTTCAGGAACTTCCCGGTATTTGAGGTGACGGAAATCGGTCTGGAGTTTATACCGACACCCATTGAAAACTACACGAATGATAAGTCTGCCATGGATGCGTATATCCGATTCGTGGACAACAAGGGCAGAAAGCATATCATCGCCATCGAGACGAAATATACGGATGTGCTCGGAGTGAACGAGGCCAGCCGTTGTGAGGAGCAGAAGCAGATGCTCGTTGATACCGGTCTGTTCAATGCGGACTTTGAGGAGTTGCTAATGGTAGGTAAGGTAAAACTTACGCAGATTTACAGAAACCTTTTGCTTACAGAGCGGTACAGGATGGTTGAGGGACTGAAGGATTCGTATTCAGTGGTGCTTTCGCCAAAGGAGCATCCGTCAACCAAAGAGGAAATCAGATCGGTTACGGAGTACCTGAAGCCTAAGTTTGCCTATAAGCTGAGTGCTGTTACTTTGGAAGACTTTGTGGATGTGATGATACAGTATCTGCCTGAGTATTGTGCGCAGGTTTATGAGAGATTTAGGGGGAGATACCTGGAGTTTGGGAAAGTGGATTTGAATTTGTGATAGAATCAGAATGTAAATGTCACAGTTGTCTTTTTTGCATAATTGTATGCTTTATATGGTCAATAAATCAATTAAATAGTTATGTCAATCAAAATAATTGTTTTGTTCTTTATGTTACCGCTGACACATGTTTGTGCTCAGGACGTTTCTTTTCAGACATTCCTTTCTGAATTAGAGAAAAGTGAATGTATTGATAGTGTGTCTTTTGGTAAATCTTTTGACTTTATTAACGATGCGGAACTATACTCCAAGTTTTTGCCTCAGGCAAACGAAAAATGTCGTTGTGCACAGGAAATATACGATGGCAAAAGGGAAGTTATGTTGAATACAAAAACTTTATTACTATCACCTTACAACGGTACTGTTCGGACTATCAAGATGGAAACAGTCAGTGGTTCATGGAGAATGATGGAACGGACTATGTGCTTATAACATATTCATAATGGTGAGATGCTGGATTACAAAGTAGTCGGACATTCCGGCACAGCCTATGCAATTCGCATGACGACACCGAAAAAGGGAACTGGGCTTGTCGTGGAACAGAAAGTATTAGACGATTGTAGTCTGTTGCGCTAATATAGGGACCTTGCATATACAATATATACACATGAGTATATTGTAAAATCTGACGGAACGATTGAAGAACGAAGCGTCGATGCTCCTCGTAAAGAGATTGTAGATGTCATGTCTTCAGTAGAGCAATTCTCCTTTGAACAGTTCCAGGCTTATTTCCAGAAATGGGATAAACCTTACGTAGACTATACATTATTTACCAGTTCAAAGAACCAGACAGAACTTCCGTTCGGGTCATGTCTGTCTCTGATTCCGGATACACTCGACCATAATTGTTGGCTTCGTGATATCAGATGGCTGCCATGTCGGTACATGGAAAGCGAAAAGTTTATTTCTTTCTTCCTTATCAAGGAATGTATGACTCCCAAGGCGGGATTTATTCCGTATACGGATTATTTGATATTGGAGTTCTATAAAAACGGAACTTTCAAACGCGCAAGGAACATCTATCATTGGGATGATGATTCGGTTGTGGCAGATTCTGTTATGCACACGTTGATTACGAAAAACTTAAAAACTTATTGTACTGAAGTCTTGATGCCGCTTGACGATGGTTCAAAGTAATATTATGTGGGGCGTATGTAGTTATATAATATGTATGATAGAATTTGTTTCTCTGTATAACATATTATATTTAGTGTTGTTTTTGTAGAGCTCGGCAAACGTGTGAAATATTGAACCTTTTTGTTTAACTTAGACGCACTTTTTGAAAAGGTGTTGTTTACTTAGAAATTATCTGATATGAAAAACAATATATCATTGAAGTTGTTTGTCGTTTGCAGCTTGCTGTTCTGTCTTTTTGCCTCCAATATTCAGGCGAAGAGTGCAGGACCGGATAATATGAGCGGAGATGACAAATTGTCGAGGAAGGAAGTTGAGGCTGTAACGGCTCAGGAGTTGGCCGACTATATCGACTGTATGCGCGATTCGTTGGAGGAAATGTGGGAACAGAGAAAACTTCGTGTTGGCGGTCTGGAGATGCCTTTCAATGTAAGGGTTCTGGGCGAAAAGCCGGTTTCAGGAAGAAGCCTTTATATTTCCATGCATGGCGGTGGTGCAGTGGCCAAGGAGTTCAATGACTCGCAGTGGAAAAATCAGATAAATCTATATACGCCGAAAGAAGGTGTTTATATAGCTCCTCGGGCACCTTATGATGACTGGAACATGTGGTTCAGGAAGGAGATTGACGACTTTTTCACTATGTTGATAATGGCTTCGGTTATTTTTGAGGACGTGAATCCCGACAGGGTGTACCTTACTGGATATTCTGCCGGGGGAGACGGAGTGTGGAGAATGGCACCGAGGATGGCCGATCGATGGGCCGCGGCCTCTATGATGGCCGGACATCCTGGAGAGGCATCTTTGCTGAATCTGCGGAATCTTCCTTTTATGATATGGATGGGGGAGAACGACAAAGCCTATGATCGTAACAAGCTGGCTGTTGTCAAGGGACACGATTTGGACAGTCTGCATGCTCTTGATCCGGAAGGTTATCTGCATCAGACGAACATTGTCGGCGGTAAAGGCCATTGGATGGATCGTGCCGATACTGTAGCTATAGAGTGGATGGCGCAGTTTGACAGAAATGCTGAGCCGGATAGGATTGTATGGCGTCAGGAAGAAACAACGCGAAATACGTTCTATTGGCTTAAGGTCGGCAAGGGAGGAGCAAAACCCGGGATGAAGGTTGTTGCCCGCATTGATGGCAACACCATATATATAGATGAGTGCGATTACGACAGTCTTTATATCTGTCTCAATGATTCGTTGCTCGACCTCGACAGGAAAATATCTGTCAAGTACCGCGGAAAGACCATTTTCAGAGGCAAGGCGAAAAGAAAACGTTCAATTATACGAAAATCACTTTATGAAAGAGCTGATCCTCGTCAGATATACAGTGTTGAAATCTGTTTGTCCGGATTAAAAGCGACTTTGTAGCCATATATTAATGTTTGATGTATGCACAATCATTATTTTTCTGCTCTTTTGTAGATTTTATTTTGGGCTGAATATGGCTTTTTTTGAGCTTTTCATTGGTTGATACGTGAAAAGGGGCGTTGAGGCTGAAAAAATCTTGCGATTCTATTTCTCTGTAAATCAGAGTAATGTGTAATTTCTTTAAATTTTTCTCGAAAAAAGTTGTTGAAATATTTGGTGTGTAATGTAAAAAGCTCTACCTTTGCACTCGCTTTCGGAAAGGAACACGGTTCTAACGAAA